>Ga0129302_1000951_pt1 | contig 21578 bp, 21 predicted proteins | sample BlaSprsedimmetaG_FD_94476 | JGI IMG/M metagenome (GOLD analysis project Ga0129302, IMG submission 94476) | Hot spring sediment bacterial and archeal communities from California, USA to study Microbial Dark Matter (Phase II) - Blank Spring... | ecosystem: Environmental > Aquatic > Thermal springs...
CTTGTTTCAAAGAGAAATCCCAAATAACGGGAATTGAAAGTTGATTTCTCCGCAATTGTCACATTGGTATCGCATCAGTTTCAAAGAGAAATCCCAAATAACGGGAATTGAAAGGCCTGTTCGCCCTGCGTTGCGTCTGTGTCAACTTTGACGTTTCAAAGAGAAATCCCAAATAACGGGAATTGAAAGAGTTTATGGTTTCCGCACTTACACTGGACCACAATTGTTTCAAAGAGAAATCCCAAATAACGGGAATTGAAAAGGCTCCCCTGTCCATAGTCCTTGAGAACGAATTATTAAAAACTTGCAATACTAAAAGCCAAGAAAACATAATCATACTTTTTTAGGCTCAGACTATTTTGCGCATGACTCTAACTTTTCAATTTTAACATTCCACTCACAAAATCAATCTTTTACATTCTTGTTGGTATTCGCAGTTTCTACATTTGTTTGGGTTAGTTGTTGGTGTGGCTTTTCTTTGTTTTTTCCAGAATTGGAGTGCCCACTCTAGGCTTGATTGGGCTGCTTGTTCATCAAACCTGTTAACGTAAATTACCGCATTTTCGATAGGCAAAATTGCGTTCTCTGGTCCATTCTTTTTCACTGCCTCCACCACCTTATCTCTGAGACATGGATCGTCTCTAACTCTTCTGTCCGCAACCACTATAGCATAAAACAGTTTACTTGTATCAAATCCTAGACTCTTCAACAAAAGCCCATAAAATCCAGCCTGAACATGATAACTAGGATAAGCCCTCCTGCTTCTCGAAAACTTGTACTCAAAAACAACCAAAGGAACACCATCCTTAAACAGTACCGCATCCGGCTGACCAGCCAAAACAACACCACCGTACTCTGCTAGAAGAAGCCATTCACATGCAAGAACAAGCTCTTTACTATAGACTGCTTTCCACAGGTCCTCCCGGCTGGCCTCTTCGGTGCCTTCAAGCAGGTTTTCATGAGCCTCCGAACCCTGATTCTTGGTCTCAGTCTCCACCTCACCACAAAGATACCCCAACTCAACCTTCTTCTCACAATAATACTGCCCAGCCACATCACTAGCCCTAACACTACAACGACCAAACCGCAACAAACCCTCCCCCTTCTCTTTTCTTTGGGCAATCTGCTTCAGCAAAGAATTGTATCTTTCAAGTTGCCGCTTCCAGACAGTCATCGATTTCATCTTTCTAAAAGATATACTGCTGACAATAAAAATATCGCACCATTATTTGTGGGGTTAATAAATGGAAGTATGTGAACTAGATTTTTTATTTTCCAACAAGACTTATTTCCCTACTTCTTCAAAGAATATAAGAAGATAAGGCAAAAAGAGCGAAAAATAATTGCGTTTTAAGATTGAGCTGAACCTTAACGAAAACGATTTCAAACGTATAAAAGAAGTTTTAGACAAAAACCCCAGCACATCCCTTGAGCTCTTTCCATACCAAGATTTTGAGTTTGCTGCAATTTCTCCATTGTCGATAACTGCTGAAGGTTTCGGATACTCCATTAACGGCATGGTCTCATTTCAACAACCAATAGGAATGAAGGTATTTGACCGCTTAAAACTTGAAAAACAAACAAGTAAACACCTATCAATCAATTACAGAAACATCAAATTAACCAAAATAGTCACGGAAGCAAACGAACTTGAAAACGATCTAAACGAAAGTTTGAACCTTTTAGAGAAAATCTTCAATCAAGTCTGTCATATGCAGAATATACTGATTGAGAAAACGTTAACCATTAACACCGAAAGCTTGGACAAGCAACTAGAATCGATAATCAGAGCCAAAGAATTAAACAAAAGAGCCGAAGTTCCCAAACCCTTTGGAACTATCCATGCCCAAGGCAGGAAAGACGCAAAGGAACGATCTGGACCTGATCTGGTTCCAATCTACATGGAAAAAGATAAAGCATATCTGTACGAAGACAAAAAAATCTTCATACTTTTACCCCGAAAATTTGTCAGGAAACTACTAAAAATGGATCACTCAACTTTGGTACCATCAGATCAATTCACAGAACAAGAAATCGATATATTAAAGAAATTTTCCATGCGAAAATACATCAAGAAAAACAAAGTTGCCGGAAAAACATTTTATCACGATCTTGACGAAAAGACACGCAAACTCCTAATAAAAGGAATGAAAACCTCAAAATTTTAAAAACACAAAACCCGGAAACAAACCCTCCCTTCTTCCTCTGGAACCTCGAGACTACATACCTGACATTCAGGCACAAGAATTCCCTCAACTTCTCTGCTAAACAATCTGTCCGCGTGGAATTGTCATAGTGGTCGCACGTCGGCAAGTTTTTCTGAGTGCAATCGACCGCCTGTCGCCCAATTGCTTTTCGGCGTTTCATAAATGATGATCTCAACAGCCTCCTTTGGAACCCCTAACTCTTCAAAAACTTTAGTTATCCCTTCAACCGTTCTCTTCTTATTAGCTAAACTCATATGTTCCCAAACAGAAACCTGAACAAGTGGCAATTCAACCTCACCTCAACATATATTTCACCCTTTCACCTGATTAAAATTTCCCAAACAAGAGAATACAACCAGTACGGACGCAATAACCTTTTAGTGGATGCCGCGTGGTAGATACTCACCGAGGTCAAGTTTTTGTCAATTTCAAGATTTGTCGGATGCATAGTAGGAAGTGCGATGGGCGATGCATTAGGGGCGTCCTTTGAAGGAAGCCTTTCAGTTAGTAGTAGTCAGGATATTCATTTTGGGGGTAGGTGGACCGACGACACGCATATGATGATTGGCATGGCGGAATCCCTAATAGCAAACAAGGGCTTTTCTGCTGATCACATGGCTCAGACCTTTATGTCAAACTGGGAAAAACAGCCTTGGAGAGGCTACGGACCAGGACCACCAAGAATATTCAAGATGATGAAGTTGGGGGTTCCATGGCAAGACGCTGCCAAACAACTCTACGACGGAACGGGATCTTATGGAAATGGAGCAGCCATGAGAGTTGCACCTATAGGCATACTATACCACAACGATAAAGAAAAGTTGAGAGAAACCGCAATAATGTCTGCAGAAATAACTCACACCCACAAACTTGGAAAAGAGGGAGCAGCAATCCAAGCTTATGCAGTTTCGTTAGCTCTTCAGACAGAAACGAACACACTAAAACCAGAAACATTTCTTGAAAAAATAATAGATTTTACAAAAAACGAGAGCTACAAAGCAAAATTGAAGAAAGCAAAACATCTGCTTCCAATCCAAGAAAAACGTGAAATAACAAGACAACTTGGAAACAGTATAGAAGCCCTCAACTCTGTCCCAACCGCTATCTACTGCTTCGCCAAGAACCATCAAGACTACACCAAAGCCGTCTCATACGCAGTCTCTCTGGGAGGAGACACAGACACAATCGGAGCCATGACAGGCGCAATAAGCGGAGCCTTCCACGGTCAAGAAAAACTGCCCCCAACCTGGAAACAAAAACTAGAAAAAAGCGAATACCTATCAGACCTCGCACAGAAACTGTGGAAACTAAAAACCTCTTTTTCTAACCAAAATCACGAAACCCCCAAAGTGTAAAATATGCCTACTCAAAAACTTCTGCCAAAACACTTCTACGAAAGAGACCCAGAAACAGTCGCAAAAGAATTGCTGGCAAAAAAGCGGATCAGAAAAATCGGCTCCACAATCCTCGAAGGAACAATTGTCGAGACAGAGGCTTACTACGGCTTAACCGACCCAGCCTCCAGAGCATATCTAGGCAAGAAAAAATATAATAATACAACGTGAAGGTTCACTATGGGCGCACCTTTCCAGCGTAAATTGAAGAAAATTTTGTTATGCAACGATATTTTCCAAGAAATTTTTTACCCATTTCTTAATTGTTTTCTGGTTGACACCGGGATGTCTGGTTACAGATCTTCTCTTTTCAGGAAGTTCTTTGATTGTCTCCAATGCAAAATGAAGTTGCTGCCTTTCAACTAGATTTTTCAAAAGATCAAAATCTAGTTCCTCCTTGACTACGTATTGCGGCGGTTCAGGGTTTAAAAGAGCTATAATGTCCGCCCCATCCTTTTCCACTTTAGTCTGCAACCATTCCCGCCTCTCTGGATTCATCACTGCACCTCTTGTTTCTAAATCAAAAGTTCTATCTCTAAAAGCCTTTAGCTTATACAAAAGCAACAAAGATTTTTTGGGCACATAAACAGCCAATTTATCAGATTCGTCAAAAGTTACTTTTTTTACAAATTCAGAGTTACCACATAGTGCATAAGGCAACTTTTTGTTAGAATCTTCATGAAAACTTCCACTGTCGGCTTCAAAAGTGCAAACATCCACCTCAACATACCCAAAAACTCTGTCTTGTTTAGTGATAGCCTTTCTATAAGCAACTTCAACTCCCAAACCAGCAGACCTAACCTCCTCATAAGCATGCGTCCTCTCATATCGTACAATAGACTCCAAGAAGCGCCCATTCATACTTGGTCCCACTAAATCAATGTCCACTGACCCAAAATAAGAATTGTAAACAAAAACAGCCCACCCGCCAATAAGAGTGGGAATAAAACTGAAATGCGAAAACCAATCAAGAAGACTCAGCAACTCCTTATACGATTCTTCAGCCAAGACTTCAAACTTTGCCATTTCGTATCACCTCCAAAAGTTTGATCGCTGCATCTCTTCCAGCACCACTGCAGAAAAGATCAACGACAACCTGAACAGGGGAGCACACCGAAAACCCTTCATGTTCTTCTGTCTCCTCCAAAATACTGGCTTGATCCGGACTCAGCAAACTCAAAGTTATTGGACCCCGACCCTGCCCAATTTTGCTAGCCACCTCCTTATCAGACACATAAGCGTGAACCTCTGGAAAAGTTATGTAATACTCATAATACCTCCTTAACCCGCTAAAAACCGTCAAACCATAACTGACACCCTGTTCCCTACACACCCTTCTGAGCAACTCTTCCCCCTCCACAACAGACAACACTTCCAAGTTAAAGGAAGACCTCACCAACATGTTCAGAGGACGCTCAAGGGCAATAACCTCTAAAAGTTGAAGCGTTTCCTCCAACTCACAACGTCGCCACCCCTTCGACACTATCCCCCGATCATACAAAAAATTTACAACTTCATTTGTCCACCCATAAGCCACTCCAGTTTCACGAGAAATCTCCCACTGGCTCGTCTCCTTATGCTCCAACAAATATTTGACCACCTCATAAGCTTTAGGCGAAGTTAACTTCATTGCCTTTTCACTTCCACACGATGCCTCTGATCAGATATTAATCGTCTGAACAATATAATACCTTCGGTATTCACCGATACTATCAGCATTTACCGATAGTAACCTTGGCATCACCTACTAAAAAAGAGGGGGAGTTTAAGATCCCTCATTGTCTGCTTGGATGAAAAGCTGTAGCCACAATTTCCACAATAGTAACGTTGCACTCTGCCACATTTGGTTTTTCGAGTCCCGTCTTTCCAGGCTCGCTGACTTCCACACAGAGGACACTTAACTCTATATTTTACGGTCATGATTCATTTCTCCCATATTCTAGACACCACTCAAAGCAAGAAAACCAAAAAAAGAGGGGATTTGCGGGAGTATGCCGGTCTGAAAAATGGGTTCAAATCTCTCCAGGCCCACCACTCACATTCACCTGGACCACTTTTCTATTCACTTGGGAAACGGTGTGTAGTTGAAGAAATCCCCTACACCTCGCCTCTTCTTCTACTTGATATCGATTTTTGTTTTGATGGTTATTTATCATTTAAGAAAGCCAATGAATCTGCACAGAGGTTCTTGTAGCGTGCGTATTCCTTCTTAGGTTTTATTTGGCTTGATTGGTGAAACAGTTTTCTGTTAATATTTTCTGTTTGGTGAGGGGTTGTTTGTATGCAGGTTGTAATTTTTGTTGATTCTATTTTTGTTTATTGCTTTTCAGCTCGCTAAATATTGATTTTTTTGGGAGAAAACTTTTTAAGTTGCCTGTGTTGGGCTCGGCTATGGATTCGTTTGTTGGGTTTGTTTTTCACAAAATATGTTTTGGACTTTTGTCGGTTCTGTTGCCGCTCTATATTACTCAGTCCATTAGCGGAGGCACTTTGTCTGTTTGGGGTCTTATTGCGGCGGCGGCTACATTTTTTGCTATTCCGTTTTCTTTTCTGTGGGGTTACCTGTGTGATGCTCTGCGGCGTTGCCGTTTCTTTATCTTGTTATCATTTGCGGCTGTAACGTTCCTGCTCTATCTGTTCTCATTGACTACTGATCTGCTGTCCCTTGGAGTTGTGTACGTGCTTATTGCTGTTTTTAGAGTTGCTCATGAGCCGGCAAAAAATGTGTTGATTGCTGAAAATCATTCAAGCAGAGATTGGGAGCGTGGCTTTGCATTTTCTGCGGCATTTGCTGAGTTTGGATGGGTTGTGGGGTTATTTCTGGGTTTCATATTGACTTTCTGGGGCTTTGCTAGCGCTACTTTGTTGGTTGTTTGTGTCATCTTGAGTTTTGTATCTTTTATTTTGTCAGCGATTTTTGTGAGTGATCCCGTGTTGTCTTTTGAGAGAAGTATGGTTACTTTGGAGCGATCGTTTAGTTTGGTAGAAAGGGGTCTAGGTTTGTTGGTGAGATTGAATCATAATCGGTTTGATTCGGGTGAACTTGAAAGAGAGAATTTGTATGCTCTGTGTTTTGGTTTAATGTTTTTCTCTCTTGCCACAAGCATGTTTTTTACTCCTTTGCCGATTTTTTTTGCTCAGAGTTTAGCTTTTCCCTCTAGTACAGTTTTTGCGTTGTTTTTGATCAATTCTTTAGGTTGTCTGATAGGTTATGTTCTGACGCAGAGAAATCACACTAGCATAAAAGAAGCATCAATAACGAGGGTTCCTTTGCTTCGAGGCGTGTTGGTTTTGTCATTGTTGTTTTTGGGCTTTTTCTCTTTAACGGAGGCGATGGTGTTGTCGGTTATTGTTTTGGCTTTTAGTGGGTTTGTGTACTCTTTCTATTCGGTCTCCGTGCTTTCTCTCTCTATGGAGGTTATTCCCCGAGGCAAAACTGGGTTATTCACTGGGTTATTAGGGGCGGGTACTGGTGTTGGATGTTATTTTGGGCCAATAATAGCAGAAAATTTTGGTTTCTCCTATATGTTCATAGTCTCTGCTGTCTGTTTTCTTCTCAGTTTTGTGGTATTCAAAATTTTCGTAAGAAGCAGATATGCCGAATATATCTAACTCTTCGGTCACAGGTTATCAATGTGCATGTGCGATGGGTTGTTCGCGCCAAAGTGAGCATAAAAGAGATCGAAAGCATTAAGACATCTTCGATGAGATAGTTTCGCTAATTGTTTGAGGGGATGAATCGATGTGTTTGGTGAAGTTTGTGCTATACTGGCTGCATTTTGCTGGGCTTTAGGTGCTTCATTGTATGGAAGGGGTGTTCATGACAGGTCCCCTTTAGAGTTTAATTTTGTGAGAAGCATTTCAGTGGCGTTATTTTCTTTTTTGTTACTGTTTCTTTTCGGTAACTGGAGTTCTCTTTTCACAATTGATCTCGCTACAATAGCGGTTATGGGGCTGTCATCTGTTCTTGTGCTTGCCTTAGGCGACAGCTTGTATTTCTTTGGGTTGAAAACAATTGGAGTTACAAAGACAGTTCCTATTACCTACTCTTACTCGATTCTGGTAGTCTTGTTAAGCATCTTGGTTTTAGGAGAGGAAATCACTTCGCAGATAATTTTTGGTACAGCGGCAATAATTCTTGGAGTTTGGTTGGTAGCGAACAAAGCTTTGGATCGAACCCGGAAGTCAAATTCTTCACTGAGTGGTGTTCTTGCATGTTTGGGAACCACTGTGTGTTGGGGATTTGGGGTTGTTCTATTCAAAATTTTGCTTGACAACAATGATCCGTTCGTGTTAACTGCTGGCAGAATGTTTTTTCTGCTGCCGACACTGGCGATACTCTCAACTATCTCGCATGTAGGAGCTTCTTCCAATAGAAGATGGACCAAAACTCAATTAACTCTGGCTCTGTTGAGTGGATTAGTTGCCTTAGGAGTCGGAGACACGCTACTATATTTCGGTTTAGATTCAGCTAACATGAACATAGTGGCGCCGCTGACCTCCACAACTCCGATCTTCTCCGCAATAATAGCTATTCTCTTTCTGGGAGAAAAAGTTTCAATAAAAGTGGTGATTGGAACCCTTCTAGTAACAGTTGGAGCTATGCTGCTTTTCATGTAAATAGAAAGATTGAATTCTTGACTTTTGCTGCCCGAGCAGTTGAAGAAGAATAGCTTTACACCTCACATCTTATTCTAATTATTTTGCGCGCACATCGCAAATTAATTCCGTCACTTACTTTTCATGGTAGCCTGAATGAGTCGAATGTTTCTTTAAGTCTTCTTTTTAAGCGCAGACAAATAGTTATTATATTTCTGAGGGAGGAATGAGCGATTATGAAGACCAAGCGTTTTACTATACTTCACTCCAATGATATGCATGGAGACTTTTTGGCTGAAGTTAAGGGCAAAGAGGGAAAATTGATTGGTGGACTTGCACTCTTGTCCGGTTACATTAACAAGGTTCGCCAGGAGGAGGAGAATGTTTTGTATGTCATTTCTGGGGATATGGTTCAGGGGTCCCTTATCGATTCTGAATACAAGGGGATTTCTACGATTGAGATCATGAATTATTTGGCTCCTGATGTTGTTGCTTTGGGTAACCATGAATTTGATTATGGTTTACCTCACCTTTTGTTTCTGGAGAAGATGGCTAACTTTCCTATTGTGAACGCCAATTTGTACATTAACAAGTACAATAAGCGGTTGATGCAGCCTTACATTATTTTGAATAAGGCAGGATTTGATATCCTGTTTACAGGTGTTATTACTGAGAAGGTTATGGATTCCATTAAGCGGGATGAGCTGATTAGTAGTTTTGTGACTCTGGAGGAAGCTAGTAGGGAAGTGGGTAGAATTGTGAATGCATACAAGAATGATGATATTGATCTCACCATTCTTTTGACTCATATCGGCTTTGATTCAGACGTGGAGTTGGCTAATCTTTTGAAGCCTGAGTGGGGTGTGGACTTGATAATTGGGGGGCATTCTCACACTGTCATGGAGCAGCCAGCTGAGGTAAACAATATTTTGATTGCTCAGGCAGGGGTGGGAAGCGATCAGATTGGCCGTTTTGACATTGTTGTTGATGATGAAACCAACAGTATTATCGAGTATAAATGGCAGTTGATTCCCATCGATGAGACTTTGGCTGAACCAGATGTTAAACTTCAGGAGTACATCAACTCTTTTCAAGAGACCATTGATCGGAAATATAATACTCTGGTGTGTAAATTTGCTCAGAAGCTCACTCATCCTCAACGGGAAGTTGAAACCTCGCTGGGGAATCTTGTAGCTGACGCTTTTGCTGAGCTCGCTGAGTGTGATGTTATGCTGGTGGGAAGCGGCTCTATTCGTGTGCAGGAGATGGGACCGTTAGTAACTCTGAATGATCTGTTAACTTGTTTTCCTTTTGATGATAATCTCACTCGGTACACCGTTACTGGAGCAAAATTGAAGAAGATTTTTTCTTATATTATGCGTCTGGAAAACAGAAACAGTGAAGGCGAGTGTTACCAGGTGAACGGTAAGGTGAAGGCAACCTACAGTGATAGTGAACATAAACTTATTTCTCTAATCATTGATGGGAACAGTGTGGCGGATAGTGGGCTATACCGGATTTGTCTTCCGGGGTTTCATGCCAACAATGCAGCTTCATATCTGGATGTTTCTGAGGAGGAGCTTTTGGAGTCAGGTGAAACAAGGGTGGTCAGCACTTCAACCAAGGAGGTTTTGGAGGAGTATCTTCGTAACCATCAAAATGTTCACAGAAGTGTTGAAGGCAGGCTTAAATATCTGTAGCTTGTGCACCGGGTTCTCTAAAGCATTGGTGCAGTCTTCTTGTTAAGAAGGCAGCTAAATGGTTGCTGACGCGCACGAGAAAGTTTTTAGTTAATTATGTTGTTTTGTTACTTTTTGAATGTGGGTGTGCGTAAAGCCATAGTCCATTCTGAAACAAAACAAGTTCCAGTTTCAGGGTAACACGTTTAAATCCAGCCGCGAACTCTCATCGCTTCAACTACCCGATTGACGGCAACTACGTAGGCAGCCTTGCGCATGTTTACGTTATAGGCTTTAGCGGCATCTACTACTGAGTGATACGCGGTACTCATTTTATGTGCTAAACGTTTATGGACGTCCTCTAAGCTCCAGTAGTACATAGAGGCGTTTTGTACCATTTCAAAATATGAAACTGTTACGCCGCCTGCGTTACAGAGAAAATCGGGTATCACGTGAACGCCGTTTTTGTACAGAATGGCATCTGCTTCTGGCGTGGTTGAGCCGTTAGCTAACTCGGCAAGAATCTTAGCCTTAACTTTCGATGCGTTATCCTTTGCGATGGCATTTTCTAATGCTGCTGTGATGAGGATGTCCACGTCAAGTTCGAGCAGTTCTTTATTTGAGATATGCTGCGCATTTGGAGAATTGACAACTGAACACGTTTCTGCTTTACAATTGCAGACATTCTCAAGATTCAGGCCGTTCTTATTATATATGCCACCTTTAGAGTCGCTTACTGCCACAACATTACTGTTAAACAACTTTTTACATAATAATGCCGCATTACAGCCAGCGTTACCGTAACCTTGTATAGCAACGGTAGCGTTCTTCAGGTTTACCCCGACTTCTTTTGCCGCCTCTCGAATCGTGTACATACCGCCCCGAGCAGTTGCATCATCGCGTCCATATGAACCTCCAATGTAGATTGGTTTACCCGTAATGCAGCCAAAAGCGCCATTTCCAGTAATTTTTGAGTATTCATCCATCATCCATGCCATTGTCTGGCCATTTGTATAGACGTCAGGAGCAGGGACATCTTTGTTCGGGCCGATGAATTCCCATGTCTCTTTTATGTAACCGCGACTTAAGCGCTCCAACTCACCAGCACTGAGTTCTTTTGGGTTGCAGATAATCCCCCCCTTTCCCCCTCCAAGCGGTAAATCCAGAAGAGAACACTTCCAAGTCATCCACGCTGCAAGCGCCCGGACAGTGTCAATCGTTTCCTGAGGATGAAAGCGAATACCACCCTTTGTAGGTCCTCGAGCATTGTTATATTGGACTCTAAAGCCCTGAAATACTCGCGTTTTACCGTTATCCATGCGAACTGGAATTGATACATGAAGTTCCCGCATGGGATGCCGAAGGAATTCATGAACATCATGGTCTAATTTGAGTATCTCTGCGCAATCATCCAGCTGCTTTAGGGCAATCTCAAATGGGTTCTCTTCAGTCATTTTTCACATCTCTCATAAATCTGTGTGCACGGAACGATTGGTGACTTGTTTTATGGTTTTGAAACTCAGTGGCGTTTCTTCAGGAATCTTCTTGGGAAATGTTACCTCATATACGTCGTTTGAGTCGCATTCTTCACATTTCAGGGCTCTCCACCTGCATGAAAAACAATTTTCTGACTCTGTGCCGATGCGGAGGCACAGGTCTTCACACCCCTCTTTATGTCCGACGATCAAGCCAACGAATTCGATCCACGTTTTTCCACAGTGAATGCAAATGACTCTTTTTTTGGTCAGTTCTCCTGTCATTTTTCGGTTTTCGATCTCCTTGATTACCTCTGTAATTTCCAAGAGATTTACCCAACATCATAAGCACGTTGAGTCATTATTTATGTATTTTGTTCATTAAACAAGTGTGATTGTCGACATTCTAAGATAAAATCTCAGAAATCGCTTATTTTATGGGAAGCTAAATGGAAACGTTTGTGCATACTAGACATCATAAGATTTTACCTCAAAAACGGTATAATTTAAAAACCCTAACTGTGTTGTTTTCGACAGAGAAGGGTACATCCATGAGTTCTAATGTTGAAATTGATACGATCAACCTCAAAATCATCAGGGCCCTACAACGAGATGCGCGCGCCAATTTTGCAGACATTGCGAAAGATTGCGGGGTATCAACGGATACAATAAGCAAACGATTTAGAAAAATGAAACAATCAGGCGTTATAAGAGGGACGACAATCCTATTGAACCCGAAAAGTTTTGGCTATGAATGCGTTGGAAGCTTAGGCATCGACGTTAGCTATCCACACTTGAGGGATGTTGTTGAATCGTTACGAAAGATGCCTGAGATAGTTATCTGCGCCACATCTATGGGCAAACATGACATATTCTGTATTGTAATCACCAAAAATGTTGGGCGGCTCAGCCAAGTAAAGGACTTAATCAAGGGGCATCCTGCAGTCAGAGAAGTCACAACAAGCATCTGGGTTGATGAAATATTGCTTTGCCCTGAGAACTTCGAATTTAAACATCTGGAAAGGCGGTGAAGAAGATGGATGAAACTGACTCGTTAATAATTAAACGAATGACGGAAGACGCTCGGATGTCTTTCAGAAAAATCGCGAAGGAACTCGGGGTCTCTCCAGACACAGTGATAAGCAGATACAGAAAGTTGGAAGAGAAAGGCGTAATCCGCGGATCAACTGTTGTAATTAACCAAAAAAATTGGATACAAGGGGATGGCTGCATTCATGATAGACACCTCGCCGACACATATTATCGCAACCGAGGCCACTCCGCCTAAAACATCACTGATTCTAGAAAAGGTGATCAAAATGCCAGATGTAATCTTGGCCACAAAAACTGTTGGAGACCATGATCTGTTGGCCATTGCCGTGATCAGAGATGTTGAACATCTGATCGCGATGGGTGCTGATATAGCGGAAATACCTGGAGTTAAGGATTTGCGCGTATCATTTTGGGTCAAGAAAACAGAACTCTATCCTCAATACTTCATAATTTAAGCCCTAATATGCAAGCACATCTAGACAAAGCCAGCGCCTTCAAATGGATTTTTGGTTAAGAATCAAAGCTATTCACTGGCAAAAAGGGAAAAATACGGGTGCCATTTCCACTTTTGGTCAGGTTCAAATCTCTCTAGGTCCACTATTTGATTCTCTCTTGGGGTTCCCCGAAAAAAGACTGTTTTCAACAATAATCTGCTATTAGGCTCCTAATATGATTGGCTGGTCAGTTGATACTGCCGAGTATGCCTTATTGTAACCGTTGGGCTTTAGGCTCTTTGGCAGATTAAAGGAATCTTGTAACATTATTTGCAGAAGATACCTGTTGGATTATGTGAGTTTGAGAGCTAATGTGAGCGAGGTAGAGCGAGTTTAGTTTGGGTTGGGGATTAATTTTTAGCCAAAACCTGTGTACGTCTGTACATGCGTATACGCCCCGTGCCCCCCGCCTAAGCGTGTTGGCGGGCACTTACCTGCATACGAAGAAAACAGATAATTGATAGCGCGTGTGCGTAATTTTAAATACTCTATATATTGTATATTGGTTCAAAACGCAGAATTCCCAAAGATGATATACAGAAAAGATGAGTATCTTATAGTAAAGGGCGAAATCACCGATAACGGCATGGAAATAGAATTAAACGGAAAAGATTATAGCATCCGCTATCCAGAAGGTGTTTGGAGCCCACTCGAAGACGAAATCAAGAGGTCACTTCTGGATCACGTTTCTTTCTTAGCAACGAACTATCTTCCTCTGGTGTTCAATAAAAGGGGGATAATATACAACACGCGAGTACCTATGATGGATTCTTTTTCTTTCAAAAGCATGATCTACGACTTGCCCTCTAGCGCATTTTTAGATGGTGAAAAAACTTTAGACTACCTGCGAAATTATTACAATTTGGATTTTGTATTTAGCTCTGAGGAGCCAATTGTTTGGTCTAAAAAATTTAAACCAGAGAAGGCAGCATTAGTTTCCTTCACTTCTGGGAAGGATAGTTTGCTGACTTTCGCACTTTGCAGAAGACTGGGTATAGAACCAATTCCCATCAACATAGTTGAACCATCAAATACTTATGAACGCAAACATAAGCAGATGATACTGCAGGAGTTGCAGCGAAAGTTCGGCGTAAACTACCATATCGTGCGGCATGATGTAGGCGTTTTCCATGACGCAAAGAGAATGGGCTACAACGAAACTTCCTTGGGATGGGGAAACCAACTGATGTACTACATGTTTATACATCTTCCATTCATCCTTCACTACAGAACAAAATACCTCTTCTTCGGCAACGAACTGGATTGCGACAAAGAAATTCCCAATCATGAAGGATTTCGGGCTAACTTTTGTTATGACCAATCCTCTTTCTGGACAACACAAATGGACATTATGTTACGCCTCATGACGGCAGGATCCGCCAGAGTTGGAAGTCTTGTGGGTCCGCTTAACGAGATTGCGATAGTGAAATGTTTGTACGAGGGGTTTCCAGAATTAGCGAAGTATCAGATGTCATGTTTCTGCGAGGATCCATCAACAAAAAATCATAGATGGTGCTGCAATTGCTCGAAGTGCGCAAGAAATTTTGCTTTTCTTAAGGCACTGAACATTGACGTGAAAGAGGTTGGGTTCTGGCAAGACATGTTCCAAGAGAAACTTCTAAACAATTTTTCCGTCTTTAATGGAGATGATACCACAGGGTTTGATAGAAGTGGTCTTGGAAGGGATGAACAGGAATTTTCCCTCTTTTTGGCTGCTAAGTATAACCCAGAAAACAAAGCGTTGCTAGAGTTTAGTAGGAACTCAAAATTCAATGACGAGGAGACTCTCAAAAAAGCCTACGAATACTACTTCGGGATTCACGAATACTCAGCCATCCCGCTAGAGCTAAAGAAACAAGTTTACGACATTCTCAGTCAAATTCTCTGGATTACACAAGAAGTGAAGCAATGAGTGGCTGCAGTAGTCGTAGATTATTTCCATTCAGGTAGGTGCGGAATCGAGCACCGGCGGATAGGCGTCAGCTGGAGATTCCACATGTAACAAGAGCAAGAGCCCCAAGATTGTGGAGTGCCAGTACATGTCGACCTCACTATCGCTATAATTTCCCCAACTGCCATCGCTATTTTGGCTCGCTATGACGCGCTCAACAAAATAATCGTCAACCAAGTCGCCCTGCCCTGCTAGGTAGAGAAACGCCGCAGCTTCGAGCTTGAGGTCATTCACAGTCTCTGGGTCGCTGTTGATTATCGCAGCATTGGCACTGTACACCTCATCGATAAACCCCTCAGGCAGCGCCAATTCACAGCCGTTTTCCTGAACCCAGATCAATGCCAGTAGCACATGCGTCAGATGGTACCCTCCCTGCCACGCCTCTCTAGCAAGCATCCTAGGATAATCTAAGGGTAACCCGCGTCGATCACAATATAGAGCGTGGACGATGATAATGTCAGTTGGCAATGACACCGCCTGCAAGTCCTCAGTACGTAGCGGGTTGTCGTAATCGGCCATGCGGCGAAACACACGCAATAAAGCCGCCTCCTCTGGGTGCTCCGTCAGTGCTTGGTCATAGCGCTGCAAGGCGTCTGCGAACTCGGCGATTCCGAAGCGCCGGTGCATCACATCGAGCCACAGCAGGGCGTACGGCTCGCGTCTGTCCTCAAGGAAATCGATTGCCTTCGTGATTGCTGTATTCAGGTCTGGCTTAGGTTGCATCAGTAGAGGTGCCGCTACCAGAAGACTGCACAGTGCGGTTATGCAAAAAGCCAACAAAAGGACTCTACGTTTACTGGGTTTCATGAATGCTTTCCCCGCTTCATTTTTTGTGAGTATGCCTTAGAATCTGTCTTCAATCATGTATTAAATTAGGTTTCTGATTTTAGGTTAATGTAAGTTATGTTTTCGAGGAACGCCAAATCTCTCTGGGCACACTTTTTCAATTTATCTACAACATCGGTGACAGTTTTCTGTTATAACACTGTTTTTTATCTGGAGGGGAAACCCAACGTGTCATCCACTGATTCAGCAACATTGTAGAGATTGTCAAATATGCGGCTTATATCTCGGTTAATCTCTTCGATGGTGGTTTTGAGATTTCTTTCTCTCAGTTTGTATCGTCCTTCATGGTATATCACTAAACCTCCTTTGATCAACTTGTTAAGATGGTGAACCATAGCCCCTCTGCTTAACGAAAGTTTCTCAGCCAATTCGTCGCTCGATAATCCTCTGTTGTGTCTCGCTGCTTCAACAATGGTTCTAAAGATTTTGTGCGCAGTCCGTTTTTTGTCCCTTGACTCCAGAAAACCCAAACTTCTGCAAATCCACTTAAAATCCTGTTCAGCATCCACGGTTGCAAGCTTTCTAATATCGAGTAACCGGTAATCAGCCAACGTTTCTTCTGTCACGCTCAAGACGCGTCCTCTCCTTAATCGCCCCTATGTCAACAATTCATCATCCAGTAAAGCTTATATATTTTTTGTCAATCTTAAATAAATCAAAAATCTTGAGAACATTGGAGGTGACGTTATCAAAATGTCCGCAACTCCTCAACTTGCTGGAACCCCCGTTTTGATATTAAAGGAGGGATCAAGCAGAGAAAAAGGGCGAGGAGCTCAACACGCCAACATTATGGCAGCCCAAATAGTTGCTGAGGCAGTAAAAAGCGCTCTGGGACCAAAAGGGATGGACAAAATGCTGGTGGACAGCTTTGGAGACATCACAATAACCAGCGACGGACGGACAATCCTAGATGAAATGGACATCCAACACCCAGCCGCGAAGATGATGGTGGAGGTTGCGAAGACCCAGGATGATGAGGTTGGAGACGGCACCACATCTTCAGTAATAATAGCCGGAGAGTTACTGAGTCAAGCAGAAGATCTAATAGACAAAAATGTTCATCCAACCATAATTATTGACGGTTACCGAAAAGCAGCAAACAAAGCCCTAGAAACGTTAGAAAAAATTGCTATAGCCGTTAATCCAGACGACAAAACTTCCCTGAAAAAAATCGCTATGACCGCTATGGGCAGCAAACTAGTGGCTGGAAACCGTGAATATCTCGCAAAAATAGTTGCTTCAGCAGTATTGCATGTTGCTAAGAAAATCCAAGGCAAATGTCAGGTGGATTTGGACGACATAATGGTGGAGAAAAAGCCCGGAGAATCTTTGACTGACACGAAACTTATTGAAGGCGTTGTTCTCGATAAAGAAGTAGTCCACTCGGGCATGCCTAAAAGAGTTGAAAAAGCCAAAATCGTTCTGCTTGACTCTGCATTAGAAGTTGAGAAAACTGAATTTGACGCCAAAATAAACATTGAAAACCCAGAACAGATGGAAGCTTTTCTACAACAAGAAGAAACAATGATAAAAAATATGGTGGAGAAACTTGTTACCCAAGACGCTAACGTTATTCTCTGTCAGAAAGGCATCGACGATTTGGCTCAGCACTTCCTTGCCCGAAAAGGAATTCTTGCTGTTCGCCGAGTTAAGAAATCAGATATGGAAAAACTTGCTAAAGCCACAGGAGGAAAAGTGGTCACAAACTTGGATGACCTTTCAAAAGATGATTTAGGCTACGCTGCTCTTGTGGAAGAGAGAAAGATCGGCGACGACAAGATGGTCTTCATCGAAGGCTGCAAGAATCCCCACTCCGTAGCCATCCTCATACGGGGAGGAACCGAACGGATAGTTGACGAGGCAGAACGCTCCATACATGACGCACTATGTGTTGTCCGCGACGTGGTTCAGGAACCAAAAATTGTGGCTGGCGGAGGCGCACCAGAAATGGAAGTAGCAAGAACTCTCAGAGACTATGCAGAGACGCTTGCGGGCAGGGAACATCTGGCAATACAAAAGTATGCTGATGCTCTTGAAACGATTCCGACTACATTAGCTGAGAATGCTGGACTTGACCCCATCGACATAATCTCTGAACTCAGATCACGCCATGAGAAAGGCGAAGTTTGGGCTGGAGTGGATGTTCATGAGGGCAAAGCCGGTGACATGAAGAAACTGGACGTCCTAGAGCCACTTGCTGTCAAGAAGCAGACAACAAAATCTGCCGCAGAAGCGGCTACTCTGATTCTAAAAATCGATGATGTAATTGCTGCCGGCAAAACAAAGGCTCCGCCAACACCCCCTCAAGGTCCGGGAGGAGGATACGGAGGCATGCCCCCTGAATACTAAAATGAGGTAAAATGGGAGGGATAGAAATGGCATATTTAACTACACAAGCGGGACAACCCGTTCTAATACTTAAAGAGGGAACATCGCGTAAACGTGGAAGAGACGCCCAGAAAAACAATATAATGGCTGCAAAAATCATCGCCGAAGTTTTGAGGAGCACTCTTGGTCCTCGCGGAATGGACAAGATGCTTATAGACAGCCTAGGTGACATCACCATAACAAATGATGGCGCATCAATCCTTGACGAAATCGATGTGGAGCATCCAGCGGCAAAGATGCTGGTGGAGGTTGCGAAGACCCAGGATGATGAGGTTGGAGATGGCACCACAACATCTGTAATTCTGGCGGGAGAACTGCTGCAAAACGCGGAAGAGCTTCTTGAAAATGGAATTCATCCAACAATCATTGTCAGTGGATATCGAAAAGCTCTGGAAAAAGCTAAAGAAACTTTGGAAAAAATTGGAATTAGTGTTGATTTAGACGATCGCGAAACACTGAAGAAGATTGCTTTAACTTCGATGGGAAGCAAAGCTGTGGGAGCGGCTAAGAATCACTTGTCCGAAATAATCATCGATGCAGTGAAGCAGGTGGCAGAAGAGAGGGGAGACCGAAATGTGGCTGACATTGATAACATCCAGATTATAAAAAAGGAAGGCAAGAGCCTCTTCGAAACTGAGCTTGTGCAAGGTGTCATAGTTGACAAAGAAGTGGTTCACGCTGGTATGCCAAAACGTGTCGAAAAAGCTAAGATTGCTTTAATAAACACGCCCTTCGAGGTTGAAAAAACCGAGTTTTCGTCGGAAATCAGGATACGTGACCCTAGTCAGATGCAAGCGTTTCTGGATCAAGAAACACGAATACTGAAAGATATGGTGGAGAAAGTCAAGAGGACTGGAGCAAATGTGGTAATCTGCCAGAAAGGCATTGATGATTTGGCTCAGCACTTCATGGCTAAAGAGGGAATCTTGGCTGTAAGAAGAGCTAAAGAATCAGACATGGAGAAGTTGGCTAGAGCAACTGGCGGAAGAATAGTAAACAAAATTGACGACCTAAGTTCCAACGATTTGGGAGAAGCTGGACTAGTGGAAGAGAGGAAGATCGGCGACGACAAGATGGTTGTTGTGGAAAAATGCAAAGACCCCCGTTCAGTTACGGTGCTTATTCGTGCAGGTCTAGAGAGAATGGTGGATGAGGCAGATCGGGCTATCCACGATGCACTATCAGTGGTTGCAGACGTTACCGAACATAATGTAGTGGTTGCTGGAGGAGGCGCTGTCGAAGCGGAGATAGCTAAAGAGCTTCGCGGTTATGCCACGAAGGTGGGTGGAAGAGAGCAACTGGCAATAGAAGTCTTTGCAGACTCGATGGAAATCGTTCCCAAGACTTTGGCAGAAAATGCTGGGCTAGAATCAATCGACATACTTGTGGCGTTAAGAGCCGCTCATGAGAAGCCTAAAGGTCACCTGATGGGTGTCGATGTCTTCTCGGGCAAGATCGGTGATATGCATGAACGGGGAGTAATCGAACCTGTGGAGGTGAAGATGCAAGCGATCAAGTCCGCAACCGAAGTCGCCTCTATGATTCTAAGAATCGATGATGTGATTGCGGCAACAAAACCTAAAGAAGGAAAAGAGGTAGGAGGTCCAGAGTATGAAGAATAAACTGCTTCATAGTTCTGTTCGAGGAGGTGTTCATTGACATCTGCCGTTTTGAGCGTCCAAGGATACACATCGCATAAAGGGTTGAAGTCTAACGTTCTCATTAAGAGAAACGATTTGTGTTCTTGGAGTGCTTTCCTGAGTAATTGCATGTTATATAAAATTGAGGGAGGTGTTGATGTATGGCTTGGGATGAATTTCCAAGTTGGTTCCGAAGAAGACGTAGATGGCCGTTTTTTGATGTTTGGTCCACAGAAATAGATGATGTCGTAAGAGACATGGACAAGATGATGCAAAATATGTTCAAGGAGTTTGCCGATCAAATCCCTGAGAACTTGGTGCGCGAACGAAAACTGTCAGATGGCAGCACCTTCAAAGAAATGGGGCCCTTTGTTTGGGGCTGGTCCATGACGATGGGTCCAGAGGGAAAGCCGGTGATACGAGAATTCGGAAACCTTAAACCTTCAACCTCGGCTAGACCGTGGGAATCTCCCTTCAAAATCAGAGGAGAACGAGAACCCTTCGTTGATGTTATAGAAGATGATAACAAGGTAAGGGTGATTGCGGAGTTGCCTGGAGTCGAGAAAAGGGACATTGAGTTACGTGCAACAGAAAAAACTTTGGTTATATCTGTGGATAAAAAAGAGCGAAAATACTATAAACAGCTTGAATTGCCAAGTAAAGTAAATCCGTCCAAAGCAAAATCGACCTACAAAAATGGTGTTCTTGAAGTCGAACTGAAAAAAGTTGAAGATAAACCAAGCGGTGTGCGGATAGACATCAAGTGATGGTGCTCTGCAGTTCGCACCCCTTCATTTTTTGTTGGCTGAAAAGTGTGGTTGAACAAAAAATTTATATGAACGCTTTACTAACTGCATTTTACTACCTGTGGTAGTATACTGGAGGTGGTAATATGGGTGAGAAGACAGAACGGAAAAAAGAAACCGTGGAATCTCCATCCTCAGAGAGTGCCATAGTGGGGCGACCTACACGCGATACGGCTCTTTGGAGAGGTTTCGACAATATTTTTGAAGATTTCCGCAGGTCCTTCGACGACCTCATGTCGCCATGGTTGCCGATGAGAACATTCTTGCCAAGAACAGCGACCGGTCTTCCAGTTAGAGCGCCTCTAGTTGACTTGGTCGACAAGGGCGACGAGTACGTCCTCAGAGCTGAACTTCCTGGATACAGCAAAGACATGGTGGATGTGGAACTAAACAAAGATACGCTGAGTCTGAGAGCCGAAAAGAAAACAGAGGAAGAAGAAACAGTTGGGGATTATCTACACAGAGAACGAACTTATTCTGCAAGTCAAAGAACAATAAACTTCCCTGAAGAGGTCGATCCCTCCAAAGCTGACGGAAAGCTGAAGGATGGAATCCTAGAATTACGAATACCGAAAAAAGCACCTAAACCCGAGGAAAAGTTGAGAAAGGTAGAACTAAAATGAAAGAGGAGAAAAATATGCTCCTCATTACCCACCTTTTTTAGAAAAGTAATATGAGGGATTTATGATCAAAAACAATTTGGATTCAATTTTAACGATTCTTGAGAACCCTACACGAAGGGATATCATAAAAAGGCTAAGCGAAGAGCCAAATTATCCTCTTCAACTAGCTAAAGATTTAGGTCTAGGTCAACAACTGGTTGCAAAACACTTGCAAATAATGGAAGATGCAGGGATTGTCACATCCTCTATCGAATCCAGTCCACATGGACCTAAAAGGCGAACATACGTTTTAAACAAAAACATATCCGTGACCTTGGATGTTGCCACTAATCTCTTCAAGGCTAAGGTTGTTTCTTTCGAGACTAAACCTGAAAGAGAGGAAATCTCCGAAATTTCCGCTTCTCTAATGGAGAGAATGGATAA
>Ga0129302_1000953_pt1 | contig 21572 bp, 20 predicted proteins | sample BlaSprsedimmetaG_FD_94476 | JGI IMG/M metagenome (GOLD analysis project Ga0129302, IMG submission 94476) | Hot spring sediment bacterial and archeal communities from California, USA to study Microbial Dark Matter (Phase II) - Blank Spring... | ecosystem: Environmental > Aquatic > Thermal springs...
ACCGCAGGTGCTCTTCCTCGACGAGCCGACGCGCGGCCTGGATCCCAACGTCGCCCGCGACATCCGCGCCTTCGTCGTCGAACTGTCCGGGCAAGGCGTGACCGTCTTCCTCACCACGCACTACATGGAAGAGGCCGACCATCTCTCGCACCGCGTCGCCATCCTCGACCAGGGGAAAATCGTCGCGCTGGGCACGCCCGCGAAGTTAAAGGCGCAGCACGGCGAGGGGACAACGCTGGAAGATGTGTTCGTCAACCTGACGGGGCACAGTTTCCGGCAGGGGTTTGAGGAATGAGACAAGAGGCAAGAGGCAGGAAGGAAAAAGACAAATGAAAACCAATGACTGGCGTACAAAACTACGCATTATATGGGCCGTAGCGATGAAGGACATCAGCGACGCGGTGCGCAACAAAGCCATTATTTCCTCGATGGTGTCCGTACTCATCATCGTCGTGATGTACCAATAGGGACCGGGGCTGATTGCCGGCAGCGATCCGCCGGTGCTGGCGCTATACGACGCCGGCGAATCGCGCCTGGTCTCGCACCTGGAGGACAGCCTGGACATAGAGTTGATCGAAGTCACATCACAGGACGCGATGGGAAAACGTCTGGGCTTCGAGCAATTCCCTTCGTTGGGTCTCGTGCTCCCCCCTGACCTGGATCAACGCCTGAGCGCGGAAGGGAACGCGCCCATCGAACTCTCCGGCTACGTCGAGCACTGGGTCACGGAAAAGGACGTGCTGGAATTGCAAACGTTCTTCGAGGGGATGTTGGCGGAATTGACCGGCAAACCGGTGCAGATCACCATCACCCAAGGGATTTACACCCGCACCGACGGAGGACATCCCTTCATGGTGTCGCTGCTGCTGACCGTCATTCTGACGATGATGAGCATCACCACGATGACGCACTTGATGATCGAGGAAAAGGAAACCCGGACGATGGATGCGCTGCTGGTGTCACCGGCGACGCCCACGCTGGTTTTGCCGGGGAAAGTCGTCGCCGGGCTGTTCTACTGCCTGGCGTGTACCGCAGTTGTCTTGCTGCTGAACAGCATCTACATCGTGCACTGGGGCGTCATCATCGCCGCGTGCTTGTTCGGGGCTGCGTTTTCCGCTTCGCTGGGCACGGTGATGGGCAACTTGCTCAAGACGAAACAACAGGTTGCGATGTGGGGCTTCCTGCTCCTTCAGCCGCTCATCCTACCTGTAGCTTTCGCGGTGATCCTGGCAGATATTGCGCCGGGAATCGTAGCCGAGGCCCTCCGCTGGATTCCAACCGTCACCCTGGCCGAGATGATCCGCCTGTCGTTCGTCGCCCAAGCGCCGTTCTCGACCTTCGTGTGGCAACTCGTCCTCGTCCTCGCCTCAACCATCGCCCTGATGGGCACCGGGCTGTGGCTCACGCAGCGGGCGGAGAGATGATAAAGGATGCAAGAGGCAAGAGACAGGATACTCGACGCTGGATACTCGATTCATGATTCATGATTCGTGATTCGTAATTCGCACTTGGAGTATGACACAATGAAACACTGGAAGACCAGCTTACGCATTATCTGGACGATTGCCCTGAAGGACATCGTTGACGCCATCAGGAGCAAAACGACGCTGGGCATTATGATCGGCGTGGCGCTGACGACATTGAGCGGGCAGGCTCTGCCCTGGCTGCTCAACATCAATCCCGTGCCCACCGCCGCCGTCTACGACGCAGGCGACGCGCGTTTGGTGAACCTCCTGCGCCAAAACAAGGATGTGCGGGTGTACAAAGTGCGCTCTCAAACCGAACTGGAGAGCGCACTGACCGAAAGCGCCAATGCTGTCTTGGGCCTGGTGATCCCGGCGGATTTCGACGCGCGATTGGCGGCCGGAGATGCAGTCACCCTCGAAGGCTACGCCGCACACTGGGCCAAAACGAAAGGCGTCGCGGAGTTGCAGGCAGCCTTCGAAAAGGAGATCGGCGACATCGCCAACCAGGAGATCGCCATCGACACCACCACACCGCGACTCTACCCTGCGCCGGATGCGGCAGGGCACACTACGATGGTGACGATGTCCTTCGTCATCTCCACCGTCTTGATCTCCATCGTGCTGGTGCCCTATCTGATGATCGACGAGAAAGAGACGCACACCCTCGACGCCCTGCTCGTCTCACCCGCCAGCATCGGGCAGGTCACGGCGGGAAAGGCCATCGCCGGAGCGCTCTACGGATTGGTGGGCGGAGGCGTCGCCCTCACCATCAGCAACACAATGATCGTGCACTGGTGGGTCGCGCTGCTGACCGTAGTCGTTGGCACGGTGTTCGCGGTCGCCGTGGGATTGCTGATGGGCAGTCTCTTCGACAACCCGCAGAATATGGGCGTCTGGTGTTGTTCGTCGTCGTTCTGAGCGGTGCGCTCGGATCGATCGGACAGAGCCAGGAGAAGGACACCCGCACCCCGCTGCCTGTCGTCGACCTCGACGGTGGCGCGACTGCGCAGACACTGCTGGACGGTATCGACAACGCCGGCGGCGTGCGCGTCGAACCGTACACAGAGACCGATGCGGCGACGGCGCTCGACGACGCTGCCGTTCCCTTCGTCCTTACCATCCCGCAGGGCTTCACCGCCGACGCGGGCGTGGGCCGTCCGACGACCCTGCGCTTCGTCGTCCACCAGGACGCAGATCTTACGAAAGCGGAGGCGGTGCGTCTGGTGGCCGAAGGCGCGACACATGATATGTCGCTGCAGATCCAACTCCTGGTGGCTCTGGAACAGATGGGCCAGATGCCGGCGGGATCACCGGAAGCCGCAGAAGCCTTCTCCGTAAATGCGACGCTGATCCAGGTGCTGCCGCAGATCGGCATCATGCTGGCGATGTGCGCCGTTTTCTACGCCATTGCCGTGTGGCGGTTCAAGTTCGAGGTTTGATTTAAGATCGACGGACATTTAGAAACCTGTCAGGTTTTTGTTAATACACAGTTGCAACTTTCCTCATCCCTCTTATACTTACCTCATCATAAAAACAGCCCCGTAGTTCATCCCAATTCGAGGCGAAGACTACCGACAAAGCCACGCCGGAATGGGGGATGACTACGGGGTCGAATGATGAAAAGCGAATAGCGTGGCGTTTTCTTACAGTAGCCTGAGGGTAGATCATGGTATCATTTATTCAGAAGATTTTAACTCCGCCGGTTTTCGCGGACGATGCCGATAAAACGCGCGCAGCGAGCGTACTGCACAAGCTGTTGATTTCCGCAATCGTATTCCTGCTGATGCTAGAAAGCATCGTCGCTCTACTCGTCTTTCCTGAGAAACTATATTTCCTGATTGGCCTTCCCGGTCTTGCCTTGGCCCTCAGCATCGCCTACTGGGTGATGCAACGCGGGCAGGTGCAGCTTGCCAGCGCGCTCTTTATCATCATACTGTGGGTGCCTTTCACGCTCTTCTTGCCTTTTGCCGGCGGCGTGAGGAGCGCCGTAATCGTCTCCTACGTCGCTGGGGCCGTGATTACCGCTTTGTTGCTCGGTACACGTGCGGCGCTGATGCATATCTCGGCGTGCGGTTTAGCCGGACTGGGGATGGCGATCCTGGCATCCAGCCCCTACGCACCGCCACAGCTATTTATGATTCCCTCTCATATTGGATGGATGGCTATGATGCTCAGTCTCGCACTGAGCATCGCAGGAGTGAACTTGGTGATGCAACGGCGCGATGCTGCGTTAGCCTCGCTGCGTGAGAAGACTGAGGAACTGGATCTCTACTTCACACTGGGCCTGGATTTGTTGTGCATCGCCGACACCGACGGTTATTTCCGCCGCCTGAACCCTGAGTGGGAGAGGGCACTCGGCTACTCACTGGCGGAACTGGAGGGGCATCGATTTCTTGATCTTGTTCACCCGGATGACCTGGAAAGCACCCTCGCAGCCATCGCCCAATTGGACCAACAGCATGACGTGTTGAACTTCGAGAATCGTTATCGCTGCAAAGACGGCAGCTATCGCTGGATCGAGTGGCGGTCGTCGCCGCAAGGCAAACTGATCTATGCGGCGGCGCGTGATGTGACCGACCGCAAGCAAGCTGAACAGGCGCTAGAGGAAAGTGAGGCGCGCTACCGGAGCCTTTTCGTGAATAGCCGGGCCGTGATGATGATCTTCGATAGGAAAGATGGGACGATCATCGACGTCAATCCCGCAGCCTGCGCTTACTACGGATTGCCGCGTCACGAGTTTGTCAAAAAGCACATACACAATATCGATTCTTCGACGCCCGAAGAAATTAGCCGTGAAGTGGAGGCTGCCGGTCGCAAAGGACGTCCTTACTTCTTGTTCAAACACCGGCGCGCCGACGGCGAAATCCGCAACGTAGAGGTGTACAGTGGACCGATCCATGTAGCCGGTCGGACAGCGTCGTTTGCTATCATCCACGATATTACCGAGCGCCGGCTGGCGGAAGAAGCCCTGCGCCACTCCGAGGCGCTCTATCGCCGGGCCATTGAGGTCATCGGCGCGGTGCCCTATCACCTGCAGTATGCGCCCAACGCTTACCTTTTTATAGGGGAGGGCATCCATCAATTAACCGGTTACAGGCCGGAAGAGATGACGCCAGAACTGTGGGAGTCACTTGTTCAGAAATCCATCATGCTGGACAAAGCCAGCGGAATGGAGCGTGAGGCCGCGCTGCAGCTTGGGTACGAGGGACAACTCGACGTCTGGAAAAGCGATGATTACATCCGCACCCGCGACGGGCAGATGCGCTGGGTAATGGATGCTGCGGTCGAGATCCCGGACGACAGCGGCCGCCCACGATCCTCGCTTGGAATCCTGATCGATATCACCGAGCGCAAACAGATCGAAGAAGCCCTGCGCGAGATGAACCAACGCCTTGAAGAAACACTGGCCAAACTGCATGAAACGCAGAAACAGATGATGCATCAAGAACGCCTGGCAGCGGTGGGGCAATTAGCCGCCGGCATCGCGCATGATTTCAACAACATCCTCGCTTCCATCGTCCTTTATACGCAGATGACGTTACGCTCTGCCGACTTGCCGCCGCAAATCCGCCAACGTCTGGAGGTGATCGCGCAACAGACCAACCGCGCGGCTGACTTGGTCCAGCAAATCCTCGACTTTGGTCGCCGCGCGGTGTTGGAGCGCCAGCCGTTGATGCTGGATTCTTTCCTAAAGGAAGTGGTCAAGTTGCTGCAACGCACACTGCCCGAAAACGTTCAGATTGATTTAACCATCGAGCCTGGCGACCACCTTATCCTCGCCGATCCCACGCGCATCCAGCAGGTGGTGGTGAACCTGGCCCTCAACGCGCGCGATGCCATGCCGAACGGCGGGGAACTCCACATTTCTCTAGCCAGAATTTCGGGACAACAGATCAACTGCGTAGATTGCGGGCCGGTCTTTGGCGGCGAATGGGTCGAGATCGCGGTCGTGGATACCGGCTTTGGCATTCCTCCTGAGGCTTTGCCACACATCTTCGAACCGTTCTTCACCACGCGCGCGCCATTGGGACATGGGTTAGGATTGGCGCAAGTATACGGGATCGTCAACCAGCATAACGGGCACATCGCGGTGGAAACGCAAGCTGGCGAAGGGACCACCTTCCGGCTCTACTGGCCTGCATTGCAGCCGACGCCTTCGCAGCCCCCGGTACCCCCTTCATCTGAGATTGCCCAGGGACAGGGGGAAACGATCCTGGTCGTCGAAGACGACGCCATCGTGCGCGCGGCGCTGACGGATGCGCTGGACGTGTTGGGCTATTGCGTGCTTGAAGCAGCCGATGGTGAAGAGGCTTTGACGCTTTACACGGCCCATGCCGGCGATGTCGCGCTCGTGTTGAGCGATTGGGTGATGCCGGCGATGGGCGGCCTGGAACTGGTGCGTGCATTGCAGGAACGCGCTCCCACGCTCAGAGTGCTCATGCTGACCGGGCACCCGTTGAGCCAGGAAACCCGCGAGACCGTTCCGCCCAACGTCGTCGGCTGGACGCTCAAGCCGCCCGATCTGGAACAACTGGCGCGCGATCTGAGCCAAGCTCTGGCCGGAAGAGGAAACAACCCATAACACAAAGCGGCAGTTTGCCGCTTCGACTACTCGACCGGTGACTTCAGACTGTTTTGAAGGACATAAATGCAAATACCGGAATACTTTCTGTGTAAAGCGGCTCGACAATTCGGGGACGCCGGCCCGGGATGGGTCCGGCAGTTGCCGGCGCTCCTGGCGCGTTGTGAAGACCAATGGCAATTGACAGACTGCGTGCCTGCGGACAGTTTGTCGATCAACCTGGTGTGTTACGCCCGCTCTGCAATGTACGGCGACGTCGTCCTCAAAATCGAAGGGCCACACACCGAGCGCTTTACGGAGATGACGGCCCTGCGTCTCTATGCGGGACACTATGTGTGCACGAGTTTCGCAATGAATGAGGAAATCGGCGCTATCCTGTTGGAGCGCATCGTCCCAGGATACGATCTACGTAAGGTTCCCGATAAGCGTAAGCAACTTGAGATCGGCGCCGAGTTGGTCGCAAAGCTGCCGATTCCGCTCGACAAGACGCATGGTCTGCCTTACTACGGGGATTGGGTAACCAAAGCCATCGCTACCGTTCATGCGCAGTACAATCCCAGCCCTCGGATGATCACCCTGATGGATGCCACTGCTGATCTCTTCCGCGAAATCTGTCCCGGCGATGAACCGCACTACCTACTCCACGGCGATCTGCACCACGAGAATATGCTTCGCCATCACGATGGGACGTGGAAAGTTATCGATCCTCAGGGCGTGATCGGCGCGCCGTTCCTGGAATCCGCGCGGTTTATCCAAAACCACGTGATTGATCAGAACGACGTGTTCCACCGGGACATGCTCGACGACACGGTCGCCTATTTCGCCGCGCGATTGGGCGAGAGTAAATATACCATCGCCAGCGCGTTCTTCATCCTGCACGTTCTGAGCACGTGCTGGGGCTACGAGATGAACTATGAAGATCATCGTCTTGCCAAGCTGATTGATGAGTGTGAAGCTCTATTGAAATATATCAGAGCTATTTGACAGGCCAACGACAAGGAGGGAGACCAATGCGTTCAGCAGCAACAACGGCTTCTCCTAATCCCAAATCCCTGATTACTGATCCCTTCACCATTCACCACTTCCAAAAGGAGTTTCATCGATGACAACATCACGCGAGCGAGTTTTACAAGCCTTGAATTTCCAAACGCCCGACCGGATGCCTAAAGATCTCGGCGGGATGCGGTCTACGTCCATCAGTGCCTTTGCTTATCCCAAATTGATCGAAGCGCTGGGCCTGCCGCCGCGCCTGCCGCGCGTCGAGGATACCGGACAGATGCTGGCGTTGCCCGATCTGGATGTGCTCGACGCCCTCGATATCGACGTGGTCGCCATTCTCGACGGCGCGACCAATGCTTTCGATCAGCCGGAATTGTGGCACGCGTACGATTTCAACAGGCGGCTTCCGGCGCTGGTGCGCTATCCCGACAACTTCCGTACCCTGCCGGACGGCACGATCCTGCAAGGACGGCATCAGCGCATGCCGCCATCTTCTTACGTCTTCGATGAGGAGCACGGCGGGCAGCCGCTCGACCTTTCCGCCGCCCTGCCCAAACTCGATCTGAAGCAACTCCGACAGTCTATGCAATCCGGCGTTATTCAAGATGAACGCATCGTTTCTATCCGTGGTTTGTGCCGGCGCGTGCGCGAATCCACCGACCGGGCCGTGTTCTTCAACGACGGCACGTTGCAGGCGAGGATCGGCATCGGCGCGCACAGCGGCCTGGCGATCTTCCCCATCCTCTGCATCACCGAGCCGGATTACGTGACCGAACTGCACGAGATCGTCACCGAGCGCGCCGTGGCGAACGTCCGCGCGCTGCTGCCCGAAATCCACCGGGACATCGACATCATCATGCTCACCGCCGACGATTGGGGCACGCAGCGCAACCTCATCGCCTCGCCCAAAGTCTACCGCGAGCTGTTCCTGCCCTACTATCGCCGCCTTACCGACGAGTGTCACCGCATCGCTCCGCAGGTCAAGCTGTTCATGCACTCCTGCGGCGCGATCTACAACCTGATCGACCTGGTGATCGAGAGCGGCTTCGATATTCTCAATCCTGTGCAGTGGTGCGCCGGGAAGCAGTCATACCGGGAGTGGAAGGATAGGGCGCGCGGGCGGATCGCGTTGTGGGGTGGTGGCGTCAACGCGCAGGTCACACTGCCGCTCGGATCTGTGGATGACGTACGGCGCGAAGTTGCCGAGGTCACCGCGTATATGAACCAGGACGGCGGCTATGTTTTTTGCAACATCCACAACATCCTCGCTGAAATCGAGCCGGAGAAGGTTATTGCGATGTACAAAGAAACGTAATTCGAGTTTGGGGAGAGACGGCCTAACTTTCGCATTTACAATCTTGTCTCTTTGGCTTTTTTGCCTTATACTATTTTCAGGAAAGTAAAACGTCTTTAGACAACTTCGACATTTCCTGCATCACGCTCTCTTTGCCACAAACCGGGCGCGTTTTGCCATTCGGTGCTAATCGTCACGTTCTTCCGCTCCCCTCGAATCTATCTCCCGCTCGTGCTCAGGAACTTCGCGCCGTGATAGACGTATTTCCCAGTCTCTCGATTTTTTCAGTAGGCGGCTATGCACAATCTACAGAGGTATTGGAGATGGATGAAAACGACCTGAGATTTATACGAGTGGCAATTGATGTGGCAAGAAAGGCCAGGGCCAAAGGCAATCACCCTTTCGGGGCAATCCTGGTCGATGAACAGGGTCACATCCTGATGGAAGCGGAAAACACAGTCGTCACCGACCAGGATTGTACCGGGCACGCAGAAACCAATCTGATGAGGCAGGCAAGTAAGGTGTATGACCGTGATTTTCTTGCGCGATGTACGCTATACGCCAGCACCGAACCTTGTCCTATGTGTGCCGGTGCGATATTTTGGGGAAATGTAAGACGCGTCGTCTATGGATTGAGCCAGGAAGGCCTCTATGCGATGATAGGCGAGAGCACCGAAGAGGTGTTTGACATGCCATGCCGGGAATTGTTGGGAAAGGGAAAGAAACCCGTCGAGGTCATTGGGCCTGTGCGTGAAGAAGAGGCGCGAAGCGTGCACGAGGGATTCTGGCGGTAGTAGGTCATAGAACAAAAAGAAGATGGAGGGCGGCAATGGTGACCATGTCCTTCGTCATCTCCACCGTCTTAATCACCATCGTGCCGGTGCTCTACCTGTTGATCGACGAGAAAGAGATGCACACCCTCGACGCTCTGCTCGTCTCGCCCGCCAGCATCGGACAGGTCACGGCGGGGAAAGCCATCGCCGGGGCACTCTACGGACTGTTGGGCGGAAGCGTCGCCCTCCTCATCAGATATACGATGATTGCGCACTGGTGGGTCGCGCTGCTGACCGTGGTCGTTGGCACGGTGTTCGCGGTCGCTGTGGGGCTGCTGATGGGCAGCCTCTTCGACAACCCGCAGAATATGGGCGTCTGGATGGGCATGGTGATGATGCTCCTGCTGATTCCCGCCTTTGCGGACATGATGTCAAGCGGAAACTGGCCTGTCATCCTCCAAACCGTACTCCTGCGCTTGCCGACGGCGTTGATGTCCAACCTGTTCCGCATCTCATTTGCGGAAGTCGTATCGCTGGGACCGGCCCTGGGAAAACTGGCCCTCATCGTCGCCTGGTCTGTCCCGTTCTACGCCGCCGTCGTCTGGCGAATACGGCGGTCGGACCGGTAACGCGGCGTCGAAACACCTTACACGGCGACTTCTAGCTTGATGATCAATATGTGAAAGTCCCTGTTGTCGCGACAACACGTCGCTGCGACAACCGGGGCTTTCGCTTTCCATCCTGACTTCATTTGACTTTTGCGCAAGGATATCCTAGACTCAGACTGTAGTATTGAAGGCAGCTTTGTCTCGACATCCATCACCGGATGCATTCTGTCAGCTTTCCGCATAATTCACTTTGGGCTGCGCGGTCAGGTATCTTGATTCGGAAGGGAAAAAGAAAAAAATGCAAAAATATGATGATCTTGCCTATGTAACCAATGCGCGTTCTCCTCAAAAACTCGATCTTTTCCTCCCAGATGTAGGGAAAAAACTGCCACTCATCATTTGGGTTCATGGGGGCGCCTTTCGCAAGGGAAGCAAAAAAGATCACGTTCCACTTGCGTACCTTGAGCACGGTTTTGCCGTGGCCAGTCTCAATTATCGACTCAGTCACCATGCCATCTTTCCGGCTCAGATTGAAGATGTCAAAGCGGCTGTACGTTGGTTACGCGCGAATGCCAAGAAATATCGTCTCAATCCCAACCGCTTTGGGGCTTGGGGGGAATCTGCCGGCGGTCACTTGGTCGCCATGCTAGGCTTAACAGGCAACACAAACACGTTTGATGTGGGTGAGTACTTGGAGATTTCCAGCCAGGTGCAAGCCGTCGTTGATCATTTTGGTCCGACCGATTTTCTACAGATGGATTCACAACGGCTTCCGCAAGGCATGGTCCATGATCCTCCCGATTCGCCCGAATCGGAATTGGTTGGCGGAGCCATTCAAGCGCATAAAGATCGCGTCGCCAGAGCGAACCCAATCACGTATGTGACCGGGGATGCGCCGCCGTTTTTGATCGTGCATGGCGACCGTGATCCACTGGTGCCCTACCAACAAAGTGTGATCCTGCATGATGCCTTAGTTGCGCATGGCGTCCCCGTCTCTTTTTATACGGTCATCGGTGGAGGGCATGGCAATTTCAAAGATCCCAAGGTAGATGAACTTACGCTGGAATTCTTTGAACGGCACTTGAAATCTGCCGATTGAAGTGAGGGCGCAGCCCAACCCGAGTGAATGATTCTTCAAATTCCCATTGATCCCTTCAACTTTTGCAGTATACTGGACCTCAAACCATATTCCAATTGGAGGCATAGATGACCAAAACCACAGATACCCTTGAACAGCGCGTCGAAGAGCTGCTCGCCCAACTGACACTCAAAGAGAAAGTCTCGCTGCTTTCCGGCGAGGACGACTGGCATACCGTCGCCATTCCGCGCCTGGGCATCCCCGCGCTGGTGATGACCGACGGCCCGCACGGGGTGCGCGCCAACCGCACCGGCGGCAAGCGCATCCAGGGACCGGCGACCTCGTTCCCCACCGGCGTCTCGATGGCCGCGAGCTGGGACCCGGCCCTCATCGAACGCGTCGCCGAGGCGCTGGCCGAAGAGACGCGCGCCCTGGGCTGCGACATCCTGCTCGGCCCGTGCGTCAACATCGTGCGCACCCCGCTCGCCGGGCGCAACTTCGAGAGCTACGCCGAAGATCCGTACCTGGCGGGCCGCATCGGCGTGGCGTGGGTCAACGGCTTGCAGCGCAAGGGCGTCGGCGCGTCGCTCAAGCACTACGCCTGCAACAACCAGGAAGTTGAGCGCCATCGCGGCAGTTCCGTGGTGGATGAGCGCACGCTACGCGAAATCTACCTGGCGCAGTTCGAGATGGTCGTCAAAGAGGCCAACCCCTGGACGGTGATGTGCTCCTACAACCGCATCAACGGCGTCTACGCCAGCGAGAACGACTACCTGCAGAACCAAATTCTCAAAGATGAGTGGGGCTTTGAGGGCGTCGTCGTCTCCGACTGGGGCGCGAACCACACCACCGTGGAATCCGTCGCCGGTGGCCTGGACATCGAGATGCCCGGCCCGGCGCTCTACTACGGCCGGCTGCTCGAAGCAGCGGTCCACACGTGGCAGGTGAACGAAGACATCATCGACGAGGCGGCGCGGCGAATGCTGCGGATGATCGTCAAATCCGGCAAGATGGATGGTGCCATGCCTGCCGGTTCGCTGAACACGCCCGCACACCAGGCGCTCGCCCGCGAGTTAGAAGAAGCCTCCATCACACTGCTGAAGAACGAAAACAATGCCCTGCCGTTGAAAAACGTCCAGTCCATCGCCGTCATCGGCCCGAACGCGGCGGAATGTCGCATCGGCGGCGGCGGCAGCTCGTACCTGGAGCCACCCTATCGCGTCAGCCCGCTGGAAGGCCTGAAGGCCAAACTCGGCAACGCGGTTGCCATCGGTTACGAACAGGGCTGCGACAACTTCGTCGAACTGCCCGCGATCAAGCCGGATTCCCTGGGCAAGGGCCTGCTGTGCGAATTCTTCAACAATGCCGGCCTATCGGGCGAACCAGTCGCCACGCGTACCGAACCTAACATCGAAGACTGGCGCATCCGGCTACCACAAGGCGTCGATGACAAAGAATTCTCGGTGCGCTGGACCGGCACGCTGACCGTGCCCAGCAGCGGACGCTACGCGCTGCAACTGCGCAACGCCAGCATCGCGCGCCTATACCTTGACGGCGAACTGGTGCTAGACGCCACGCCCGGAACCGGGGAGGGCTGGCTGACCAGTGTTGCGCACACTTACGTGACGTTGGAAGCCGGACGCGCCTACGCCCTCAAGGTCGAATACATCAAACTGCCGGACGTGGATTTTACCGGGCTCTACCTGCAAGGGGCATTCGCGCCCGATCCCGACGACCGGCTGGAGCGCGCCGTCGCGCTGGCGAAGCGCTCCGACGTCGCGGTCATCTTCGGCGGGATGCCCAAGGGCTTCGAGAGCGAAGGCCACGACCGCCCGTATATGAAGCTCCCCGGCAATCAGGACGCGCTCATTGCCGCCGTCGCCGCCGCCAACCCCAACACCGTCGTTGTGTTGAACGTCGGATCCCCCGTCGAAATGCCGTGGGCCGATGACGTTGCGACGATTATGCTGGCCTACTACATGGGCCAGGAAGGCGGCAACGCGGTCGCCAACGTGCTCAGCGGCGCGGTGAACCCCTCCGGCAAGCTGCCGGTCACGTTCCCCAAGCGCTACGAGGACAACCCGGCCTTCATCAACTATCCCGGCACGATGGAGGTCATGTACGGCGAGGGCATCTTCGTCGGCTATCGCTACTACGACAAGAAGGACGTCGAGCCGCTGTTCCCCTTCGGGCACGGGCTGTCGTACACCACGTTCGCCTACAGCGATCCGCAGGTTCCGGCAACGGTCGAGGCCGGCGAACCAATTCACGTCTCCGTCACGGTGACGAACACCGGCGCCGTGGCCGGGCAGGAAGTGGTGCAACTCTACGTCGGCGATCCGGTCTCGTCGCTGGTGCGTCCGCCGAAGGAATTGAAAGGCTTCCAGAAAGTGAGCCTGGAACCCGGAGAAAGCGCCGTCGTGGAATTCACGTTGGATGAACGCGCGCTCTCGTTCTACGATCCCTACCGGGGGCAGTGGGTGGCCGAGCCGGGCGCGTTCGAGGTGCTATTCGGCAGTTCGTCGCGGGACATCCGCGCGCAAGCGTCGTTCACGCTGGCGTAGAACGTGTTTTTCTCTTTGGACAGGATTAACAGGATTTTCAGGATAAGAAACTTCTTCATCCTGTGAATCGTGTTAATCCTGTCAGAAAAAGAGCTTACTGCCCTCGCCTGGTTTGACAAACTGCCCCGAACAGCGATAATAACCGCATCATGGCACAGAAAAAACCGCAAGCGGCATCGACAATCGGCCCACCAGAAGTCATCGCCACACCAGACGCGCTGCACGATCTGGCAACGCGCCTACTGCACGAGCCGCGCATCGCCGTAGACACCGAAGCGAATAGCCTCTACGCCTATCACGAGCATGTGTGCCTGATACAGATTTCGATCCCGGGAACGAATTATCTGATCGATCCACTGGCGCTGGACGATCTCAGCCCGTTAGGCCCGCTGTTCGCCGATCCAGGCGTCGAGAAGGTGTTCCACGCCGCAGACTATGACCTAATTATGCTACGGCGCGATCTCGGATTCACGTGCACCAGTCTATTCGACACGATGTGGGCAGCCCGCATCCTCGGATGGCCACGCGTGGGCCTGGGCGACATCCTCGCCAGCACGTTCGACGTTCATATGGACAAGCACTTCCAGCGTTACGACTGGGGCAAGCGCCCCATCGACGCCAAGGCACTGACTTATGCCTGGATGGACAGCTATTATTTGCTCGACTTGCGTGAAATCCAGAAAGAAGAACTGGTCGCCACCGGCCGGTGGGACGAGGCACAGGAAACCTTCGCCTATCTCTCCGAGACCGTTCACCCACCCCCTGAGCCGCACCCCGACGATTTTTTCTGGCGCATCAAGGGCGTTCACGATCTGCATCCAAACGAACAACAAGTGCTCTACCGGCTGCATCTCTGGCGTGACCAGCAAGCGCGGGCGATGGACCGGCCCACCGTCAAGGTCATTTCCAACCAACGCCTGGTCCGGTTGGCACAGGTGCAGCCACGCCGCCGCGAGGAACTCACGTCTGCCGGGTTGACAGCGTACCAGGCGAAGCGATTTGGCAACGGCATTCTGAAGGCACTGCACAGCCCGCCACTTCCGGTGCCATCTGCCCCGTGCAATCACGAGCGCCCGGCGCAGGACGTGCTCAACCGTTACAACGCCCTCAAGGCCTGGCGGAAGAACATTGCAGCTTGCCGGGGCGTCGATTCCGACGTGATCCTACCCAACGCCGTGCTCTGGGAACTGGCGCACCGCCCGCCGCGCACACTGGACGCCCTGATCGACGTCCCCGGCATCGGCCCGTGGCGGCAAAAAACCTACGGCCCGGATTTGCTCCGCATCGTTAAAAGCTCAGGCTAGATTTATAAGTGGAGTGGGTTTTAGCGCAAGCGAAATCCAGGAGGTATCACAATGACGATTGAGATTTCTGTACAAATTCCCGAGGAACCCCTTATCAGCCTAAAGGAACAACCGGAATCCTTCGCTCATGAAATGCAAATGTTGGCCGCGGTAAAGCTGTATGAACTCGGCAAGCTATCCTCAGGACGAGCCGCGCAACTAGCAGGTGTAACACGAGTGGAGTTCCTGCTAGCGCTAGGGCGCTATCATGTCTCACCCTTTGTACTCGATGCCGAAACATTGGCCGAGGATATCGCCAATGCCTGAACCATGTACTATCTCGAATACATCCCCCCTGCTATATTTGCATCTGATCAGGCAACTGGACCTACTACCTCGACTTTATAACGCTGTGTTTGTTCCACCAGCAGTAGTCGACGAGTTACATGCCGGCGCAATACGTGGCGTGGATGTACCGCAACTAACGACCTTGCCGTGGTTGCGCGTTATGGCATTAGCGTCAACGGCCTCTATCCCTATGGTTATGGATCTGGGCCGCGGAGAAGCCGAGGTCATCGCACTAGGATTGGAAAACCCCAACAGTCGTTTGATTCTCGATGACACGTTGGGAAGACGTATCGCACGACTCCAAAACCTGCAATTCACCGGTACAGTAGGCGTTATTGTCAAGGCAAAACAGCGCGGGTTGGTTTCCGCGGTTTTGCCTGTTATTGTTCAGTTGCAGGAAGTCGGACTCTGGCTGAGCAATGAAGTTGTCGCCGAAGTACTACGTCAAGCTGATGAGGACTAATGTCGAAATAGGTATCCCACAATAATGACACTTTCAACTTTTGGCGTTGGACTAACATAGCGAGGCTATAAGATGAAAATTACCTTCCTCGGCGGCGTTGGGACTGTTACCGGTTCGATGTATCTCATCCACACCAACAGACACAACATTTTGCTAGAGTGTGGCCTTTATCAAGGCAAGCGCGACGAAGCCTACGCGCGCAATCACAAAATCCCCGTTGATATTCGTCGCTTAAACGCCGTCGTCCTCTCGCACGCGCACATCGATCACTCCGGCAACCTGCCTAACCTGGTGAAGTCCGGCTACGACGGTCCGATCTACGCCACGCACGCCACCCAAGATCTCTGTGGTGCAATGCTGCCCGATTCAGGGCGCATCCACGAGGGGGACGTAGAATACGTCAACAAAAAGCGGTTGCGCAAAGGCCAGCCACCGATGGAGCCACTCTACACCGAGGCCGATGCGCTACGCACGCTGCGCTACTTCGTCGGCGTGGGTTACAACCGGCCCATCAAAATCACCCGGGGCATCCGCGTCACGTTTCTCGATGCAGGGCACATCCTGGGATCGGCGATGGTGCTCCTGGAATCTGACGAGCGCGACGGCACGGCGCGCCTGCTCTTCACGGGCGACCTGGGCCAACCCAAGCTCCCTATCGTGCGCGATCCGGTCCCCATGCCTCCCGTCGATTACCTGATGATCGAGAGTACCTACGGCGACCGCGAGCATCCGCCTGTGCAGGACATTCAGAGCCAACTGGCGGACATTGTCAACACCGTGGCGGCGCGCGGCGGGCGCATCGTCATTCCTTCGTTCGCGGTGGGACGCACCCAGGACATCGTCTACGACCTGCACCAACTGACCCACGCCGGGCGCATCCCTGAACTCCCCATCTACGTCGATAGCCCGCTGGCGGTCAACGTCACCGAGATTTTCCGCATGCATCCGGACTGCTACGACAGTGAAACGCGGGCTTTCCTCGCGGCGAGCGACAGCGACGACCCTTTCGGCTTTTACCGGCTGCGCTACGTCCGCAGCGTTGCAGAGTCCAAGGAACTCAACACCATGCCAAACCCCCTCATCATCATCAGCGCCTCCGGCATGGCCGAAGCCGGACGCGTCCAACACCATCTCAAACACGCCATCAGCGATCCCAAGAACGCGGTGCTCATCACCGGCTGGCAAGCGCCGTACACGCTCGGACGGCGCATCGCCGAGGAAGAGCCTTTCGTGCGCATCTTCGGCGAGGAGTTTGAACTCAACGCCGAAGTCCACACGCTCTACGGTTATAGCGCCCACGCCGACCGTACGGACTTGCTCGACTGGGCCACGCCGCACGCCCACACCGTTAAAACCGCTTTCGTCGTCCATGGCGATCCCGAGCCAGCACAAAATCTGGCTGGGAGATTGCGAGAGTTGGGATATGGTAAGGTTATCGTGCCACAGCGTGGAGAAAAGTTCACAACGTGATGTGCGAAACGTGATTCGTAATTCGTAATTCGTGATAAAACCCTCACGCATCACGTGTCACGTAAAGAGGTACACTATGACGACAGATGAATACAACTTCCTACTACCGACCAACGATCCTTACCGGCGTGGGTTAATCGCGCCCTTGTGGCTCACAGGGTTGGCGTTGCTCTGTACACTCGCGGCCTGGGGGGTATCCGCCCTGGGGCTGACCGGCTACGCTTTCCTCGTGATTGCCGTGTGCTTTTTCGTACTGTTCGGCGTGATCACACTCATCGTATGGCTGTCGGGTCGTGCGCAGATGCGGCGTGCTGCTGAGTTCCTCGCCAGTGAGCGTCCCCTCGTGCGTTGGACGTACTCTATGCCGGAGTGGGAACGCCTTATGGGAACCGGGCTGGAAGAAGAAGGCGGCGACTGGAAGGTCCAATTTGGCTGCCTGACCGTGCTTTTCGCCATCGCTGGCGCGCTCACAGGTGTTCTGATCGGTGCGGACGAAAGTCTCGTGCAAGCGCTCGTCAATGGGGCCATCGGATTGGTGGGCGGCGGCGCCATTGGTGGCATCCTCGGCGCAGTCGTGGCGGGCAGCCAACACCTGGCCATGCGCCGCGCCTACGCGCACTCCGCGCCGGGCGAGGTGGCCTTGGGCCGCGACGAAGTCTACGCGCTCGGCAACTACTTCAAGGGCAACGGCACATCCAGCTACGTGCGGCGCGTTACCCTGCACCACGACGCGCCCGTCCGCCTGCACGTCGAAATCCAACTGCCGCCCCGCGTCCGTGGTCCGGTCGAAGAAGCATGGATGCTACCCGTTCCGCCGCATAAGATCGAGGCAATAGAGGCAGTGTTGCCGGAGATCATAGGGAGAAGCGATGTATGAAAAAGCGATTGAAAGCGCGACCACACCGATTACGGTCGTCATCGCCGACGACCACGAAGTCACGCGGATGGGCTTGCGGGACTTGTTGCGGGCCGCGCCGGATCTCGAATTGGTAGGCGAAGCCGCCGATGGCGATGCAGCGCAGCGGTTGATCGCGCAGTTGCAACCGCGCGTCGCCGTACTGGATTTGGTCATGCCGGGCGCGTCGCCGGCGGCCATCATGCTGTGGGCCGCTCAATATCACCCCGAGACCGCCGTTTTGGTTCTGACGGCGCACGACCGCGACTACTACTTATCGCGGATGCTGAACGCGGGCGCGGTGGGCTACCTGGACAAGAACGCGCGCGGAGAAGCCCTGTTGGATGCCATTCGCCGGGCGGCGGGTGGGCAGATACTATTTACCCAAGAGCAGCGCCGGCGCGTGCAGGACTGGCGCGAGAACGTGCAGGCGGTGTGGGAAGGACTGACGCCGCGCGAGCGCGAGGTGTTGACCTGGCTTTGTCGGGGGCAAAGCAACGCGCAGATCGCGCTAACACTGAACATCAGTGCGCACACGGTTGAAACGCACATGGGCAATTTGTTGCGCAAGTTAGGGGTTGAGTCACGCTCTGCTGCCATCCTATGGGTGATGCAGAATGGGACTATGGAGGACAGTAGCATCTCTGGTGGAAATCCACCAGAGAAAAATAGTGGATTTCCAGGATAGACAAACGCCGGCAATTAGAGTACCATTTGTTTGTGGAGCGCCATTAAGGTATGGTGCGTTGTCAATCAAACAAATGGAGGGTAACTATGTATAAGAGCGAAAATAACTGACAGAATATTTCTGAACCATCTCCCAAAAAAGTATTACAAGGCAAAATCTAAGGAAAAAAAATATGAACATATGGAAAACCAAAACCGCTGAAGTTGCCGGGATGATCTTGGCCGGATTGCTGTTCCTTGGGGCTATCGTTGTGACTATCCAGGGCCAAGTTCAAGCTGGTAGTACGATGATGCCTGCAATTCCAGAAGACGCAGTATCACCTTTCGATTATCACGTTTCGGCAGATCAACCAGCAAGTGTCAGAGCAGCGGAAAATCCTGACCTTAGCCAAGATGTCAATCTGTCGGTTGATGTTATAACGCTCAGCCATTACGACGTCTACTACACAGATGAGGCTTGCGTGCTTGCGCTACGCATGGTTCCTCAAGCAACGGGTGCGGATTTACGTGCGGTTTTTTTGGGTTTGCAGCTACGCGGGCGTAAAACCGGTATAGGGATGAGTAGCGGCGGTGGGCGGCTATCCGCATTCTTCAAAAACGCTGAAGCATCACCCTTTCGCAAAGACCCCTTCACAATTTGGGTGACCTTTAACTCTGCAAGCACACAAGCCATGACTGCGTTGAATGGGGCAATGGCAGCGGAAGATGTTATAGACCCCTTGATCGAAGTTTATCTGAGTCCGCGTTCAGCGGGCGGCATAACATTTACAGGTGATGGCGACGGTGCGGATGTAGGCTTAGCGTCACCGCATATTCTCATCAGAGACCTTCGAGCTTTTGAAAGGAAGACCCAATGAGAAAGGCGCTAGTACTCTTAGTTTTGTCAGCTCTGCTTTTTGGTCTTTCTGTAGTCAACGCGTATGCAGGTAGTTGGGTGTCCATTGCCGTTTCCTCAACAGATGATCAAATATTTCCGGATCGATACGCGACATGGCTGTGGAATCCATTAAGTTGTGGAACTGCTTCCGTTCGCCAGTGGACCGGACAATGGCCGTGGGACTACAGCAATTGGCCCAACAAAAAATGTGACCGCATCTACTCAGCCTGGTGGTATTACGATTCATTTGTTCCCCCCGTAAGATACAACATTGATTGGTATGGCGAGACTGGAAACGTCTACGATCCTGGTTATTTCTCGCAAAGAACTTACGTGTATGGTTCCCAGTAAGGAACGTGAAAGGAATACTCCCCTTAAGGAACCGGCACTAGATAACTATTTCAAAACAAACCGCAAAAATGCGGTGAAATAAGCAAACTATTTCGTCTCGTTTCTTAATCTACTGACAAACTCTCCTCTGTTGCGCAAGTTGAACCATTTCGACGGACCGGAGTGCAAAATTAGGATGTACTCCGATCTGCTTTCCATATTTGTCGAGCAGAGGTATCGCCTGTGTCAAAAACAATCAACCCTAAAAAAGACCCTACAATCACCCCGCAACGCACCGCTATGCGCTGTTATAGTTCTGTGTTACTTGTCCTGATAGCCCTTCTGGCGGGTTGCGTTCCCAACCCCGGTTTTCACCAGGTCGTAGATACCGGGGATGGCGGGTTTGTTATCACACGGATACACACAGAACGTATCTCCTTCGAAGCATACACCCACCAAATCTACCTTACGAAACTGAACGGAGACGGCGAGCCGGTGTGGGATATGCGAACCGTGAATAAAAGGGGAGATGCCCATACAATGCTCGTCGGTGGGGACGGCGGCGTAATCATCGCCTTTATGGATATCCGCGGAGAGCGCCGGGGTTCTGAAGATGTCGCCCCTTTCTCTCCCGCCGATCTCTATATCCAAAGATTCGATGAGACGGGGCGCCCGCTTTGGGGGCCAGCGGATGTGCCTTTGCGTGTCGATGCGGAACGCCGGTCCACGCCCCACGGTATCGTTGCGGATGGCGCGGGCGGGGCTATTGTGGTGTGGGACGATGCCCAGGCATTTTACGCCCAGCGGATAGACGCCTCCGGCCAGACGCTATGGGATACAGAGGGGGTTCCCCTGGTAGGAGCCGAGAAATCAGCCTACGAAGCCAGCGCAATCGAGGACGGCGCTGGCGGCGCTTTTATCGTTTGGCGGGATAGCCACACCCTTTATGCGCAACATCTAAATGCGCAAGGCCGCCCTTTGTGGCGGGAGAATGGCATACGTCTTACTTCCATTAGCAGTTCCGGCAAGGCCGTCGCGGGCGCCGATGGTTATGGGGGTTTGGTCGCAGTTTGGGAAAAGCACGTCCCCGCAGGCGTTGCACAAAAAGGCCCCTACGTCCAACGGTTCGCGGCGGATGGACGGCCATGCTGGGAACAGAACGTATCGTTGCCCGGCGACCTTCACTGGCGCAGCGCTCCACCCGGCGGGGTGACGCCGGATGGACAAGGGAACGTCCTCATATCCTGGGGGATTGGCGGGGTTCACGTGCAAAAACTCGATCTCGAAGGCCGCAAGCTCTGGAGCGACGATGCAATTTTCTCGATTGAGCTTATCGAAGACTTGTCACATAGCATAACAGACATCGCCGCCATTCCAGATGATGCCGGCGGCGCCTTCGTCGTTTGGCGCGTAGGGGAATCGCCAATGAAAGGCGGTGAAATCTACGTCCAATACCTGGATGCGGGCGGCCATCCGCAGTGGCCTGGGCATGGCGCCCTGGTTTACCCTCAGGCCGCCCACTATTATCAAGGCTACCCCCAACTCTTGCGCGGTCACACGGGCGGGATAGTCGTCTTCTCATTGCTCGGCAGAACGTTGCAGCGCGCCGAAATCCACGCTCAGAAAATCGATAGCGCGGGCCATCTTCTGTGGTCGGAGAAGGGGGCGCCGATGCGTTTCGAATAACCCGTTGCCGCACCAGGGTGGAATTGTAATCCGTGCGAGCATGGACATGAACAGTTTCCCGCTCTAAGGGTTCGTAAAAAGTATAACTTCCCGAAAGCTGTGGCCGGTCTCCGACCGTGCCACCGTGGCGTCAGGCGTCAGCGGGCACGGTCAGAGATTGGGTCATTTG
>Ga0129302_1000955_pt1 | contig 21560 bp, 25 predicted proteins | sample BlaSprsedimmetaG_FD_94476 | JGI IMG/M metagenome (GOLD analysis project Ga0129302, IMG submission 94476) | Hot spring sediment bacterial and archeal communities from California, USA to study Microbial Dark Matter (Phase II) - Blank Spring... | ecosystem: Environmental > Aquatic > Thermal springs...
AGGTTCCCTGGGTCACCTATCTGGCTGCACAGGGGCTGATCATCTACGGAACCCTCCTTCTGGCGGGAGGAGGAGCCCGTTAATTCAGTAGAATGCTGCCGGTGAACCTCACGCAAAGGGATACTGGATTACAGGAGGAAAATCTCCGAAGGACAGAGACCTGGATCAAAAGCGCGAACCATTGATGATACTACCTGATTCGAAGTCTTGAATCGTCTATCTATTTTATTGAGACCCTAGTGTATCTAGTATCCTGATATACAGCCTTTGTGCTAATCGTAATCATTCGGCTCTGCAAGAAGGAGATGATATGCCTCACATGCGACTGTCACTCAGAAGGTTATACTGGCTTGTTGCTCTTGGTGTACCACTGATGTTGGCCAGTTCACATCTTGTTTTTGGCGCTGATGTTCCAAGTATATCAATAATAGAAAACACGAACACTGATGTTATTCTACTCCTATCATATGTGTTGTTGGCATTGGGCCTCTCGTTTCTCTGTTCCGTGGCGGAAGCGGTACTCTTGAGCATGACGCCTTCATATATCGAAGCCCAGAAAGAAAGACTTCCTAAACGGGCGGCGCTTCTCAAGCGACTGAAGCTCGATAACGTGGACCGGTCACTTGCAGCCATTTTGACCCTGAACACTATCGCACATACGGTCGGGGCAATCATGGCTGGGGCCAAAGCAACAGTTATATTCGGAAGTGCTTGGTTCGGCTTTTTCTCAGCGGTCATGACGTTGATGATTCTTTTTCTTTCCGAAATCGTTCCTAAAACCCTAGGCGCCATCTACTGGTCCAAACTCGTAGGACCGACTGCGATCTTTATCCTGTGCCTGATCGTGATTCTCTATCCACTTGTATGGCTCTCAGAGAAACTGACGAAATTCATATCACATGGGAAAAACATACACATCTTCAGTCGAGCAGAGTTCCTGGCCATGGCACGTATCGGCGAACAGACAGGGCTCTTAAGCGATAACGAATCTCGAATTATTTTCAATCTGTTCCGGTTCAAAACGTTGAAAGTAACAGATATCATGACGCCAAGGACAGTGGTTGTAGGGCTCCCCGAAGACATGACGATAATGGATGCAATACAACGCATTTCTGCATATCCATTCTCTCGCCTGCCACTCTTTAAGAATGATATCCATGATATAACAGGTTTTGTTCTCAGGGATGACATTTTGCTCATGGAGGCCCAGAATCATGGTGATGAAACTCTTGCATCCATGAAGCGGGATATCTATGCAGTTCCGGAGTCATCGTCGTTGTCAAAATTACTGGTATATCTTCTCGAGCATCATCAGCACATTGCTATAGTAGTCGATGAATATGGAGCAATGAAAGGGCTCGTGACACTCGAAGACCTGTTTGAAACATTACTTGGTATTGAGATCATGGATGAAACGGATGAAGTAGAAGACATGCGGGTTCTGGCCCGTAAGCTGTGGATACAACGGGCCAAGGCTCTCGGTATCGATGTTGAAATTGCAGAGCAGTAGAAAGCCTCATAACGTGCTTGAGGCGCTTCTCCGCTTATATTTCTTCACAGATGATTATGCGGAGCTTCAAAGAAAAGAGTTCGTGCCAGTTCTGACGAGCCAACGTGGAAGGCTTGTCAGCATAGGGGTTTGCAGGCATGTGTAAATTAATTGAAAATCTGTGTAATTCTAATGTGAAAACAACTAATTAGATTGTTATTGCCTCCCGATTTACACTATGTCCTGTCTAGTATCTATTTTCGAGGAGAACCACAATGACCGCATCTATTCCAGTCGAACATCCGCTTGGAGCGCGAGCGAATATCCTTTTGACAAGCGTGTTTGGCCCATATGCCAGGGATGATGAATACGGCAGCCGGAAGATCAATCCCATGGAACTCTACCACAACCAGGTAACCAGGGAGCAGGGCCCGTTTTCCCTGCGCATGTTTCACCGTTCATTCGGATTGATGCTGCTGAAAGAGAATATCGATGCGCCGTGCACCTTGCTGGACTTTCCCGGTCAGGACCGGTTTATTGATGAGATCACCCATAATTCTTATGATGTTGTAGGAATCAGCGCCATCGTGCCCAATATCGGCAAGGTGGCACGGATGTGCGAACTGATCCGCACGTATCTGCCCCAGGCTGCGATCGTTGTGGGAGGCCATATTGCCAACATGCCCGATCTTGCAGACAAGGCTGATGTGGATTATATCTGCAAGGGCGAGGGTGTCCGCTGGTTCAGAAAATTTCTGGGCCTGGATGAAAATGCCCCGGTAAAACATCCGTATGTGTATTCCGGGTTCGGTACCCGCATCCTCGGGATAAACCCGCCTGAAAAGGCAGGGGACACCGCAGCGATGCTGATCCCTTCGGTGGGATGTCCCATGGGGTGTAACTTCTGTTCCACTTCGGCCCTTTTCGGGGGCAAGGGAAAATTCATCAACTTCTTTGAATCAGGTGATGATCTGTTCAGGGTCATGGTCGACATAGAAGAAAAACTCAAGGTGAGTTCTTTCTTTGTCATGGACGAGAACTTTCTTCTGCACCGTAGCCGGGCATTGAGGCTCCTTGAGCTGATGAAGGAGCACAACAAGTCATGGTCTCTGTTTGTGTTCTCCTCAGCCAATGTGTTGAAGTCCTACAGCATCGAGCAGCTGGTCCGCCTCGGCATCTCCTGGGTCTGGATGGGCCTCGAGGGTGAGAACAGCTCCTATGCAAAGCTCAGCGGTGTCAATACGAAAGACCTTGTCCGGGAACTGCAGTCCCATGGTATCCGCGTACTGGGATCAACCATCATCGGCCTGGAGAACCACTGCCCTGAGAACATCGATGAGATCATTGATTATGCAGTGAGCCACGACACGGTCTTCCACCAGTTCATGCTTTACACGCCTGTTCCGGGTACCCCTCTCTACAGGCAGCACCTCGAGGACGGGACTCTTCTGGGTGAGGATGAACGACCTGCTGCGGATAATCACGGCCAGTACCGGTTTAATTACCGTCATGAACACATCAGTCCCGGCGAGGAGACCGAATATCTTCGCAGCGCGTTCAGTCGCGATTTTGAAGTGAACGGGCCTAGTCTCGCCAGGATGATGCGGGTCCTGCTTGCAGGCTGGGAGAGGTATAAAAACCACCCCGATCCCTGCATTCGCCGGCGTTTTCAATGGGAGATACGATCTCTGAAGACCACCTATGCCGCGGCAATATGGGCAATGAAGAGATGGTATAAGGATGAGGCGCAGATGTACGGCACGATCGGATCGATACTGCGCGATATCTACAAGGAATTCGGGTGGAAGACCAGGATAGTTGCCCCGCTTCTGGGGAGGTTTATTCACGCCTCCACAAACAGAGAGCAGAAAAGGCTCGAGACCGGATGGACATATGAGCCTGCAGTGGTTTATAAGAAAAATGACCTTGCCTTGGCTCTGGAGACATCGGCTTGTACGGAAAAGGAACCAGGTGCAGCCACAAAAGGCGTATTCATCGAGCAGGCCGTGCAAAATTGATGAAAAAAACAGGCAGGCCGGGGGCTCCCGGCTCTGCCGCGAATATAGTTCCGGTTGCCCGAAGCGTCATGAGTTATTAATGATAGATCCTTATTTGTCCCATTCATGGATGACTCCAGATAACATATCCTGCACATGGATTTATAAAATCTTCGGCACGGACCAGGCCCGGAGGTGCGAGGCAGTTGCCGGGATTATCCCCGGCAGAGACTATTCGCTCACTCCTTCAAACAGCAGCAGGACCGGGAAGTACCCCTGCATGAATCTTGCGGTGGGGGTGTCGGGCGAAGAACGGGACTTGTCAATGAGAATGGGACACTTTCATTAAACATTTAGTGCCGGGAAAGGCTTTTGGGGATGCTCGGTTCTGCAAGCAGGAGAGCGACCGTCTTCGAGGTCATACTTGTGCCCCGATCGGAATGGATACACAGTTGTGCTAGCTGGACCATCTGTTTCTCGCAGGATTGTTCGATCAACTTTTCTGCCAGCGATCCGGTTTCCCGGGAGGCAACCATCCAGCCGACAACATTTCGACTGAAGATATCGAGGATAACCTAAAGATAAACGTAGGTCCATTTGACCGGTCCTTTGAGTTTTGTTATATCCCAGGACCAGACCTGGTTATGCCCTTGTGCGAGAAGTTCGGGTTTGGTGTATACAGGATGCCTGAGCTGGTTTCTTCTTTCATTGACTTCCTGATGCGCTTCCAGGATCCGGTACATGGTCCTGACCGAACACAGATATGTGCTCTCATCATCCAGCAGGGAGAGTCTCTTGCATATGAGAGAGACCAGCTAGGTCACCACAGCATACTGGTTACTGTTGATGTGTACGGGACATTTGGTTCCGGGCGGAAATAGACAGGCTGTGGATAAACTCGGTGAAGTCTCACCCGATTGCACCCTATACGCACCCATCTCGTCAGCTAGAAGTGAGAGGCAACAGTACCTGTTTGAAATTATAAGTGCGCCCAGCAAGACTCGAACTTGCGACCTTTGGATTCGTAGTCCAACGCTCTATCCAGCTGAGCTATGGGCGCACAGTGATGATTCACGCTTATAAAAGGATTTGCCCAGGGAGTCAATACGTCTGAGCAGAAAAAAAGAGGGACCATCCGGTCCCTCCCCGTTCTGTTCTCCGGCCTGCATCAAGCAGCCGTTATTGGTTCTTTTCCCAGTTCTCGGCCACCCGGATCTTCACCTCGGCATTGCGTGCACGGTTTTCCCAGCGGGAGTATTCAGCGTCTTCCTTCCCGAGAGACTTGAGCTTCGCTTCAGCCTGTTCCAGTTCCTGGGTGATTTCCTGGACATTGATGTCCTCAGCCTGGTCTGCGGCTTCCGCGAGGATGATCACCCGATCTCCGGTGACTTCGGCAAAGCCTCCGCTGACCGCGATATAGATGTCTCTGTCTTCCGTCCGTGCAATGATCTGGCCGGCCCTCAGCGTGGTGAGGAAGGGGGTATGCCCGGTGAGCACTGCAAATTCTCCCATGCTCCCGGGAGCCACTACCTCGGTGACTTTTCGGCTGAGAATCGCCTTTTCCGGGGTAACGACATCGAGCTGCATAAACTGTTCAGCCATGGTGAACTCCCCTTTCCTTTAATCTTCTGCCAGCCTCTTCGCCTTTTCTTCAGCCTCTTCGATGGTTCCCACCATGTAAAAAGACTGCTCGGGCAGGTCGTCCATCTCTCCGGCCACGATCATTTTAAAGCCCCGGATCGTGTCCTTCAGTTCGACGTATTTCCCCGGCATGCCGGTGAACTGCTCGGCAACGCTGAACGACTGTGAGAGGAACCTCTGGATCTTTCTGGCTCGAGACACGACCAGCTTGTCATCCTCTGAGAGCTCGTCCATGCCCAGGATTGCGATGATGTCCTGGAGCTCCTTGTACTTCTGGAGGATCTGCTGCACCTCGCGCGCAACGGTGTAGTGCTCGATGCCCACAATCTGCGGGTCGAGAATACGTGAGGTTGAATCCAGCGGGTCCACCGCGGGGTAGATACCGAGCTCCACGATCTGGCGGGACAGCACCGTGGTGGCATCCAGATGGCTGAAGGTGGTTGCCGGTGCCGGGTCGGTAAGGTCGTCAGCCGGCACGTAGATGGCCTGCACCGAGGTGATGGACCCCTTGGTGGTCGAGGTGATGCGCTCCTGGAGTTCGCCCATGTCGGTACCTAAAGTCGGCTGGTATCCCACGGCGGAAGGCATTCTGCCGAGGAGGGCTGACACTTCCATACCTGCCTGGGTGAACCGGAAGATGTTGTCGATGAAGAGCAGCACGTCCTGGTTCTGCTCGTCGCGGAAATACTCGGCAACGGCAAGTCCGGAGAGCCCGACACGCGCACGCGCCCCCGGCGGCTCGTTCATCTGGCCATAGATCAGGGCCGTCTTGTCGATAACCCCGGATTCCTTCATCTCGAGCCACAGGTCGTTTCCTTCTCTCGTGCGCTCACCCACACCGGCAAACACGGAATATCCACCGTGCTTGAGCGCGATGTTGTGAATCAGCTCCATGATGAACACGGTCTTTCCCACCCCGGCGCCGCCGAAGAGCCCGATCTTGCCGCCCCGCATGTAGGGGGTGAGCAGGTCGATCACCTTGATGCCTGTCACGAAGGATTCAATCGAGGTGCTCTGTTCGGTAAACTCAGGCGGTTCGCGATGAATGGGGTACCGCTTGTCGGTGTCGATGGGGCCGGCCTCGTCGACGGGGTTTCCCACGACGTTCATGATCCTGCCGAGCACCGTGTCTCCCACGGGCACCGTGATGGGCGCGCCGGTGTCTTTGGCCGGCATACCCCTGACCAGACCGTCTGTGGAGTCCATGGCGATGGTCCTCACGGTGCGGTTCCCGAGGTGCTGCGCCACTTCCAGCACCAGGTTGTCCTCCTGGTCCGAGATAAACGGGTTGGTCACGAACAGGGCATTATATATGTCAGGCAAATCTCCCTGGGGGAACTCGACGTCCACCACAGCGCCAATAACCTGTGAAACTCTCCCATTGTGCATACGTCCACTCCTCTCGATTTGATTGCTTGGGTCTTATCCCTTCAAGGCTTCAGCACCGCCCACCACCTCCATGAGCTCGGTGGTGATGGCCTGCTGTCTGGCCCTGTTGTATTTGATGCTCAGCTTCTCGATCATTTCGCCGGCGTTGCCCGACGCACTCTCCATGGCGGTCATCCGCGCCCCGTGCTCCGAGGCTGCAGACTCCAGCAGTGCCCGATAGAAAAAGATCTTCAGGCTCATGGGAAGCAGCGCATCCAGGAGCAGTTCTTCGGAGGGCTCATAGAGGTATTCCACTGTGAGCATCTCCTCGTCGGATTCAATGGGTTCCACCGGGAGAATGACATCTTCGTGGAGAACCTGGCTCATTGCCGAGCGGAACTCGTTGAAGATGATGGTGAGCTCGTCATACTCTTCGTTGATGTAGCCCTTGATGAGGTCGTCTCCGATCTCGGAGGCAAGCTCGTAGGTCGGGGTGCCGATCACGACGGCCTTCCTCTTGGTGAAGGGCTTCCGCTTGAAGAAGTCCACAGCACGTTTGCCCACCAGGACAAGGGAGAGCTCCTCGTATTTACCCTGTTTTGCCTTGATGAACGCCTCCGCCCTCCTGAACAGATTCTGGTTGAATGATCCGCACAATCCCCGGTCAGAGGCAATCACTACGAGCACCCCCCGCTTGGGTTCACGAACCCTCAGCAGCGGATGCATGTCGGGGTTTGTCCTGGTCACCAGAGAGACGATCACCTCGTTGGTCTTGATGGCATAGGGCCGCGCTGCAATGATATCGCTCTGGGCGCGTCTCAGCTTGGCGGCCGCGACCATGCGCATGGCCGAGGTTATCTGCTCCGTCTTCTTGACGGAGTTGATTCGATTCTTCAGGTCCTTTAGGCTCGCCATTACAACTCCCTATTCTTCAGCCACGAAAATTTTCTTGAACTCGACAATGGCATCCTTGAGGGTCTTTTCCGTATCGGAATCTATGGCCCCGGTCTCCCTGATGGTCTTGAGAATCTCGGCATGCTTATTGTCCATGAACGCAGAGAACTGTTCTTCGAAGCTTCTGATGGCAGAGACAGGATATTCATCGAGGTAGCCATTGGTTCCCACATAGATGATGGCAACCTGCCTCTCGACGGGCATCGGTTTGTACTGGGGCTGCTTGAGCATCTCCATGAGCCGCGCGCCCCTGTTGAGCTGGGCCTGGGTGGCCTTGTCGAGGTCACTGCCGAACTGGGAGAATGCCGCGAGCTCACGGTACTGGGCAAGATCGAGCCTCAGGGTTCCTGCAACCTTCTTCATGGCCTTGATCTGGGCGTTTCCTCCCACGCGGGACACCGAGATGCCCACGTTGATGGCTGGACGGAAGCCTGAGTAGAAGAGGTCGGTATCGAGGAAGATCTGGCCGTCGGTAATGGAAATGACGTTCGTGGGGATATATGCCGACACGTCTCCGGCCTGGGTCTCGACGATGGGCAGTGCCGTGAGTGAGCCGCCACCCATCTCATCGCTGTACTTCGCGGCTCTCTCCAGCAGCCGGGAGTGGAGGTAGAACACGTCGCCGGGGAACGCCTCGCGTCCCGGAGGTCTTCTCAGGAGCAGGGAGAGCTGCCGGTAGGACTGTGCCTGCTTGGTCAGGTCATCATAGATGCACAGGGCATGTCCACCGCGATTCATGTAGTATTCACCGATTGCGGCGCCTGAATAGGGGGCGATGTACTGCAGCGGTGCAGGCTCAGAGGCGGTTGCGGCCACCACCACCGTGTACTCCATGGCACCGAACTGCTCCAGCGTCGCCACGACCTGCGCCACGGTGGACTGTTTCTGTCCGACGGCCACATAGATGCAGACAACCCCGGTACCCTTCTGGTTGATGATGGTGTCGATGGCGAGGGCGGTTTTCCCTGTCTGGCGGTCGCCAATGATGAGTTCGCGCTGTCCCCTGCCTATGGGGGTCATGGCATCGATGGATTTCAGACCCGTCTGAAGGGGTTCCTTCACGGGCTGCCGCTTCACGATACCGGGGGCCTTCACGTCCACCACCCTGGTCTCGCTCGATTCAATGGGGCCTTTCCCGTCGATGGGTTCACCGATGGCGTTCACGACCCGACCGAGCATGCCTTCGCCCACCGGGATCTCCACGATCCTCTTGGTTCTCCTGACCTGGTCACCCTCCTTGATCCCCACTGACTCACCGAAGAGCACGCACCCGACGTTGTCTTCTTCCAGGTTCAGGGCCATACCCATGACGTTATGCGGAAACTCGATGAGTTCGCTCGCCATAACGTTTCTCAGACCATAGACACGGGCAATACCGTCACCGACCGAAAGGATGGTACCGGTTTCCGCGACGTCTATCTCCTTTTCATACCCCTTGATCTGGTCCTTGATAATCTTGCTTATCTCTTCCGCCCTGATTTGCATCCTAGATCTCCCCTTTTAGACTCTGTTTTAATCTCGATATCTGTGTCTTGATGCTTCCGTCGTAGATCATTCCCTCCACCTCGGCGACCAGTCCTCCGATCAGCGTCGGTTCCACGGTGATGTCCACATCGACTTTCTTGTTCATTTTCTTGGAGAGCGCTTCAGATATCTGTTCGATCTGCTCTGCGCTCAATTCGAACGCGGTGGTCACGGTTGCCCGCACATGTCCCGATGCCTCATCCATGAGCTGCTTGTAGGCATCCCGTATCTCCGCAAGATGGGCGAAGCGTTCCTTGTTCAGCAGGATATTGAGAAAGTTCTCGATGTAGCGGGATACGGTGAGCCGGGAGGCGATATCCTCGAGTATCTTCCTCTTCAGGATGATATCGTACAGCGGGCTCTCCATGATGGATCTCAGCTCGGAACTTTCCTTAGTCACAAGGGCTATCTTTTCCAGGCCATCGAGGAGTTCCTGATGTTTGCCCTCTTCCTCGCCCAGCTCAAACAGGGCCCTCGCGTACCGCTTTGCTATGACGTCCCCTTTCAATTTTCCCTCACCACCTTCTTCAGGTATTCTTCGATAATAGTCTTCTGGTCTTCCTGGTTCAGATTCTTGGAGACCATGCCGCCTGCCATGTCTCCCGCCATGTCAACAACCTGGTCCAGCAGCTCTTTCTTGGCCTTGAGCACTTCCTGCTCAGCGGTCCAGTGAGCCTTCTCGATGAGCCGTTCCGCTACCACCTTGCCCTCATCGATGATCCGCTGCTTCTCGTTCTCCAGCTCTCCCATGATGGCATCTCTGATATCCAGGACGTCCCGCTCCACATTCTTGAGTTTTTCCTGAACATCGGCCAACTGCTTCTCGGCCTCTGCCTTGGCGTCATCAGCCTCCTGGAGCATCTCGGCGATCTCGATCCTGCGATCGGAGAAATACTTTCTGATCTTGTCTGCAAGCAGCTTGTAGAGAATTCCGGCGAGGATCAGGAAGTTGAAGATGCGCCAGACCATGTCCCAAGCCTTCCTGCCGCCGCCACCACCCTCCGCGTCAGCGGCCAGGCAGAGCGTTACGAACACCAGGGAAAAGGCCACCAGAAAGGGGATCACCCTCGCATAGCGCTTCATCACGCAACCTTCCTTCCCAGGATCTGCTGAGCAATGGATGCAGCCATGCTCCCGAGTTCGGGCTCCAGCTCTTTCTTTACCCGCGCCATCTCCCGGGCCATTTCCAGCTGCATCTCATGGATGAGGCCATCGGCCTTTTTCCTCGACGCTTCGATAATGGCGTTCGCTTCTTCCACGGCCTGGTTGATCGCGACATTCTTTGCAGATACTGCATCGACCTTGGCAGCATAGAGCTTCTGTTCATACTCATGAAAAAAGGCAGCCCTGTCTTCAGTGAGTTGCTTCGCCTTCTGCTGTCCGCCAACGATCCTCTCGTCCCGCTCGTCAAGCACCTTGAGCACGGGCTTGTAGAGGAGCCTGTTCAGAATGAACATCAGGACAAGGAAGTTGACTACCTGGACAAGAAAGGTCCAATTGAGCTCTATCAAAACTTCCTCCTTATACGACGAATACCAACAGAAGGGCGATAACGAGCGAGTAGATTCCGGTCGACTCGGACACAGCCTGGCCTACCAGCATGGTTCGTGTGAGAAGGCCGGCTTCTTCAGGGTTCCGCCCGATTGCCTCACAGGCCTTTCCGCCCACGAACCCTTCTCCCAACCCTGGGCCGATTGCGCCGAGGCCCATGGCAATGCCTGCCCCGAGAAAAGCCGATGCCTGTATCAGATCCGCGCCTGTGAATTCCATAGTATGTTCCTCCCTGTGCGTTCTTTTCTATCTCTAAGCTATACGACAAACATGAGCACAAAAGCGATAACCAGTGCATAGATGGCCGTCGACTGTGCCACCGCCTGGGCGATGAGCATGGTCCTCATCAACAGCCCCGCCTGGTCCGGACGCTCCCCGAGAGCCTCGCACGCCGCAGCACCCACGATTCCGTTCCCGTAGCCGGGGCCGATCGCCCCGAATCCCATGGAAATACCCGCCGAGAGCAGCGCAATGGCTGCCGGCAGGGTGGCAACACCTGAATAATTCCCGAAGAGGAGCATGAGCGACACCATGAGGGAAAAGATGACCGGTGTCTGCCCCACGGCCTGGCCCACGAGCATGAAGGTCATCATGCCCTGCGATGTCTCCGATGACCGGGTGATGCCCAGACAGGCAGACCCCCCGTTCACGCCATTACCCAGACCCGAGCCGATGGCCCCAAGACCGATGGAAAGACCCGCACCGATCATGGCCATGGTGACCAGGAGATTTCCCTCCGTGGGACCGACCGTGACGAGCATCAGGCTCAGCAGCAGGGCGAAGATGGCAGGAGTCTGTCCCACGGCCTGGCCCACGAGCATGAAGGTGAGCATGCCCTTGGCCGCGCCGGATTCCCGCGAGATGGCCGTGCATGCAGAGCTCGCATTCAACCCGTTGCCAAGGCCCGATCCGATGGCGCCAAACCCCACGGCCAGACCAGCTCCGAGGAGGCATGCGCTGTAGGGCCACGCCGGGATGCCGCTGAGATCCTTGAATATCAGGAGAAACGCGATGACCAGGGCAAAGATCGCCGGGGTCTGGCTCACGGCCTGGCCCACGAGCATGGTCGTCATGAGGGTTCCCCTCAACCGGGGCTGCCTCGCGAACCCTTCGCAGGCTGCGCCTCCGGCATGACCGCCCCCCCATCCCGAACCGATGGCGCCGAGGCCCATGGCGAGACCAGCCCCGATCAGGGCCGCACTGGTCGGCCAGGAGGGAAGCCCGGTGAAATCCTTGAATATAAGGATAAAGGCTATGACCAGGGCGAAGATCGCCGGGGTCTGGCACACGGCCTGACCGATGAGCATGGTCGTGGTCATGGTGCCTGCAGTCTCGGGCTGGCGGGAAACGCCCCAGATAGCCTGGGCGCCGGGATATCCGGCCCCGAGCCCTGATCCGAAGGATCCGAGTCCGATGGAAAGGCCGGCTCCGATTGCCGCAGCCCAGTTGCACAGACCACGCGGAGAGAGGTCGGTGAAGACGAGCAGGATCGCCACCATGAGCGCAAAGATGGCGGACGTCTCTGCAACGGCCTGGGCCACGAGCATGTTCCTGGTAAATGCCGGGGAGTTCGCGGGCCTGCGGGAAATGGATACGTTCGCATAGCCCGCTGTCAATCCCTCACCCAGTGCCGCACCGATGGCTCCGAAGCCCATGGCGAGCCCGGCACCGAGATACTGCCCTGCCTTGACGATGAATACAGTTTCCATGAGTCGCGCCTTTACCTGATCTGAACTACGATGTAGACGAGCGTGAGCATTGTAAACACAAAGGCCTGTATGGTTCCGATGAACAACCCGAAGAACCCGTAGAGAAACGGCGGGAGAAGCAGCGAGTAGACGAGCGCGCTCACCACCAGGATAATGATGGCCCCACCCTTGATGTTCCCGAAGAGACGGAATGAGATGGAGATCACCTTTGACAGCTCCCCGATGATATTGAGAGGTGCCATGAAGAAGATGGGCTCGCAGTAGCTCTTGAGGTAGTTCTTAATTCCCTTGAACTTGATGCCGGAGTAGTGCGCCACGAAAAATCCGACGACGCCGAGACTCAGCGTGGTGTTGAGATCCTGGGTGGGTTCGGACAGACCGGGGATGATCCCGATCATGTTGCTCAGCCAGAAGAGCAGGAAGATGGTGCAGATGAAGGGGAAATACTTCCTGTCGTCCAGACCGAGCCCGTCCTTGACGAGGTCGTCCCATGTCCCCACGATCAGCTCCGCAAAGGACTGCAGGGCGTTGGGGATCATCTTGCTCTCCCTTGTGGCCATCAGAGAAAACAGGATCAGAATCCCCATGACCAGCCAGGTCATGATGACGGTCTCTGCATTGACCACGACCGTGTAGGTGCCCACGGAGAAGATCCACTGGGGAAGACCGGTTATCTGTTCCGATAAGTTATCCATTACCCTACCTCTTCTGTTCTGTTCGCCCTGACCTGATCAGAGACGAAGATCACCTGAACGAGCAGCACACCCGCAATTGATGCAAAGAACGCATGCATGGATATCAGTATTCCCCCCACAAAGACAACTCCGATGATAAGGTAGCGTATAACGAACGACATGACCCGGCCTGATCCAGCGACCGCGGCGTAGGACATGACACAACACTTTGCGATTCCACCGGTACTACCGATGAGAAGGCCCACCGTGATATCGCCATACCCGAGGGTATAGGCCACGGCGCCCAGGACAAGTACCGCCGGAACAACGGCAGCTATCGTGTTTTTTACATAGCCGGTAAAACTCATCTCATCCCTTTTCTGTTTTTTCCCTGCTTCTCTTCTCCGTGCCCGGTTTCTTGTACAGATCCTGTATCTGCCGGTACACGGTCCAGCCACCGCCGAAGATGCCCAGCAGAATAAAGAGGGTGAGCACCATGCCCCGGGCTTCCAACCATCCGTCGAGCTTGTAGCCGACCCACATACACAAACCGATGGAACCTGCCATTGTGAGGCCCAGTTGAGTGACGATGGCAAGGTCTTCCAGTAATCGAGAATTCCTGCTGGTCCTCTTAAAAATACTTCTTCTGGGCCTCTTAATGAATGGTGCTTCACTCATTCAACACGCTTTCCCGTAGCATTTCAACGGTGAGGCTGTCAACATTTTTATTGCCCTTCTCACTCACCGGCAGGCCCCTGTTTGCGGCACCTCATTCGTGCGCACCTCCACGTGCGATCTCCCATGAACTCATCCTGATTCCCTTCGATCTACGATACACACGACACGACCCGTGGATAAGTGCAGTGCCCTGCACTCGAGTATAGAAAAAATTACGGATTTTGTATACGACAAAGCGGCAGACATCGCAAGCGGTTTCGAAAGGAGTTCTCTTTTTCCACTCCCGCACCTTCCACCGGAAACCCTCGCCTCATGCAGGCACGATGCCATGCCTCAACTGCCTCAAAAAAGTTGGGTGGTGGATTTGGGGGACGCCGCCGTGCTTGCACACGGGGCGCTTGTGTGGTATTCCCCTCATCATGGCTTTTCTCCAGATATCAGCGACGCTCCCCGCACGCGAGATCTCCCACGTCAAGTTCATCATGGAAGGATACGACGGGCTCGGGATCGTCACCACCACCGATCCACGAGCAGCAACCATCAGCATCACCTACCCGCAGGAGCTCGAGCACACCCTGATGGGGCTCCTGGACAGTTTTGTCAAGGAACGAGTCGTGAAGGAGGTTAGCAGGCTATGACCTTGAAGAGATGGATCCCTATCGGCATGATTCTCGTTCTCTCGGGGCTGCTCATGGGAATGTCCGGGCTGGGCTCTCCCCCGCAGACAGCCCTCGATTCTCCCTTCAGCGCCACCATCAGAGACTCGTCCAACAACGAGGTCTCTCTCACCGCCGTAAGCATCGACGGCAAGAGCTCCTTCCACGGGTTCCTGGGAAAGGGGCGGGTGCAGATCCCCCTGGAAAACATCTCGCGCATCGAGATCAAGGATGGCGAGGCCTGTGTGACGCTGACCGTCACCGATGACCTGTGCACGCTCCGCCTGGGGGGAGCCTCGAAAGTGTACGGGAAAACCCCCTACGGATCCTACCAGATCCCGATCAAAGACATCGTCTTGATAGAATTCATCAGGACTGGCAAGTGAATGCCCTCGACGGGATCTCGCTGCTCGTCATGGTGATGTTCATCGGACTCGGGATCTTTTCCGGGCTCCTGAAGAGCGTGTCATCCCTGGTCGCCCTTGCAGCGGGAATCTTTCTCGCAAAGATCACGACGCCTGCCGCCATCGACTTCCTCGCCCGCATCCGTATTCCCATGACGGACATCTCCGGGGTCGTGGCCTTCATCGGGGTGTTTTTCTTCTTCTTCCTCGGGATCAAGATCGTGTTCTATCTCCTCCACAAACTCTCGAGATCAACGGGACTCACCCCCATGGACAGGGCGCTGGGGGGGCTCATGGGGCTCGTGAAGGCAGTGATCATCGTTGTGCTCATCTTCACCGTGAGCCAGGCGGTTCTGCCGAAAAAAGCGCGGATCCTCTCAGAGTCGAAGATGCTGCCTTACAGCAACAGGGTCGTTTCCGTGTTCAAGGGGCTGCTTCCCGGGCACTAGGGTACCAGCACCCGTGCCTTCGTGGTCCGGTTCTGATTCCACAGGGTCGATCGAGGTAGGGTCTCTACGAGAGTCGTCATGTTTAAAAACCGGGCCTTCGCGGTCCGGTCATGATTCCAGGGAGCTCTTCATCCAGAAACCCGCGGGGATCAGTGCCGGGGCAGGCGGTTCGCATCGGTGCGAGTCAATGTTCTCCCGGCTACTCCGTGGTGTCGGTGTTTTCCTCGAGCACGATGTCTTCCATGTCGAGGACATACTCTTCCACGTCGTCATCACCTTCGATGGATCCTCCGTTTTCATTGGGCACGGCCTTGCTGTCTGACTTCACCTTGGACAGTGCTCGCCTTCTCTTGCGCTTGAGCATCTTCTTGGTTTCCTCGTTGTTCTGATCCTCTCCGCATGCGGGACAGATTGGCTGAGGCCTGTTCAGGTCATAGAACTTGGTGCCGCATTTATAGCATTTGTAACGTGTTCCCAGCTCAGGCACAGGTATCTCCTTTGTCAGAAAAATGTGGACTCTTATACATCGTGAGAGTCCGCCCCTTTGTCAAGCACAAATTTCCGTGCAGGGCCGGATCCACACCCGCGGCACGAGCGCTGCTGGTGGTTGACTTGTCAAAAGGGCTTCGGGTAATATGGAACACACCATGTCCAAGCCAGTGAACAGAAGAGTTGCGGGGTTCATGCTCCCTGTCGTTATAGTCCTGTCTCTGGTCCTGGCAGCCTGTGCACCAACCCTCCGCGAGGCCCCCGAACAAGACCCCCACCTTCTCTACGGTCAGGCGACATCGCTCAAGAATGCGGGCCAGATCGAAAACGCCCACCGGCTCTACCTGAGGATCTGGGAGCGATACCCCAACCACGAACTCGCGCCGGAATCCCTCTACCAGGCCGCAACCCTTGCCTCGCGCTTCAACCAGGCCCGTGCCATCGATCTCCACGCAACCTTCCTGAGAACCTTCCCCCACAACATGCATGCCGAGGATTCCTCCCTGCAGCTCTTTGTCCTCTACCGGGAGCAGTCCCTGTATGAGGAGGCAGCAACGCTCCTTATCAGGCGGTATCCGCTCCGTCCCACCCTGCAGTGGGCAGAGCTCGGCATCTCTCTGGTAAGACAACAGCTTCTGTCAGGCCGGCCCCTGAAGGCCCTCGATGTGATCACCGTGCTCTACCCCTCTGCCGACACGGAGCCCCGTGAAACCCTTGTGGGTCTGTGGAGCGAGGCCCTGCTGCAGGTGGACAACGCCGGGGTGCTCATGGAACGACGTGACGAGATCATCGACAGAACACTCTCGGAACTGCTCCTTGCACGGATCGAAGCCCTCGAGCACGGCGCACCGCCGGCAGACGTTCCTGTGCCGGGGATTGTTCCCGGCCTTGATCCGGGCGCGGGAGAACCCGGGCAGGATCAGAGTCTGCCCGCCATCGGCGTCCTCCTTCCGCTGAGCGGCAGGTGGCAGCCCGTGGGAGACAAGACCCTCAGGGGAATCCAGCTCGCTTCCCAGGTGTTCACGTCGACCCAGACACCCCCGGTGCGCTACGTCATCCGCGACTACGGCGACGATGAACCGTCGCTGCCGCTTATCGTCGAGGAACTCGTCCGCCAGGAACAGGTTGTTGCCATCGTGGGTCCCATCGGCGAGAAGGCAAGCGAGATCACCTGCGGCAGCGCCCAGGACCTGGGCATCCCCATGGTCACCTTCACCCAGGCTCAACACCGTGGAATGGAAGGCTCCTACTGCTTCAGAAACTTCGTGTCCGTGGACATCCAAGTGAAGACCCTCCTGCAGGTGGCCAGCCTCATGAACCGGCGCTCCTTTGCCATACTGAGGCCGGACGACCACTTCGGCGCCGTTTTCACAGAGCTCTTCACCGAGATGGCTCCCCTCTACGGGATCGAGGTCGTGCGGAGCATGACCTACTCCCCCCAGCGGGTGGATTTCAAGGAGCAGGTGAAATCCCTTGCCGGCATCGAGGATCCGGACCCCGCGGTTCCGCAGACTCAAGAGGACAAGCGCAGGTCGGTGCCCGTCACCCCGGACTTCGATGCCCTGCTCATTCCGGACACTGCCATCAACGCGGCGATGATCGCTTCCTACATCACCTATTACAATATCCTCGACGTCCGTCTCTTCGGCCCCTCCCTGTGGGACAGCCAGGATTTCATCCGGGTGGGGGGCAGGCACGTGGAAGACGCAGTATTCGTGAGCGGGTTCTTCCTGGAGAGTCAGATCGGCTTTGTGCAGGATTTCGCCGACTCCTTCTACTACACCTTTGGCTATCCCCCTTCGGTCTGGGAGGCGAGCGCTTATGACACGGCCGTCATCCTCCAGAACCTCATCGACGGCGGGCCAGTCACGAGAGCGCAGCTGCGCGAGGGCATTGCGTCCCTCAAGGACTATCCCGGCATCACGGGAGCGACCTCGTTCTTCAGCGACGGCACGTCGGACAAGGTCATCTTCGTCCTCACGGTCAGGGGCTCCCAGGTGCTGGAAATACAGCCTTGATGTTCGCCGCAGAATATCCTATGGTCCTGTTCTCATGAAGCACATGCTCATCATCGCCGGGCTCTTCCTGGTGGCGCTCTGCGCCGGATGCGCCCACGACCGGGATGCTGTCCGGCCTGCCGAAGAACTGTTCCAGACAGCCACGGATCTCGCGGCCAGGGGCAGGGTGGAAAAGGCCACGGACGCTTTCATGGAGGTGAGGACCTACCACCCCGGCCACGAACTCGCCCGTCAGGCTCTGCTCTCGCTGGGCGACCTCCACTTCGACAACGAACTCTACGATGAGGCGCTGCGCTACTACGGGGAATACCGGCTGCTCTTTCCCACGGACCCGGGTGCCCCCTACAGCCTGTTCAGGATCGGCATGTGTCACTTTCAGCAGCGACTCTCCTTCGATCTGGACCAGAGCCAGACCGTGAAGGCCATCGAGACCTTCGAGACCTTCCTGGCTGCCTATCCTGAATCTCCCCATGCTGGAGAGGCCCGCGAGCGGCTGACGGATGCACGGAGACTCCTGGCAGAGCACCACCTCTCCATCGGCAGGTTCTACCTCAGGAACAAAAACCCGGATGCTGCCTGCAGGCGCTTCCAGCAGCTGCGAGACCAGTTCTCGGGGCTGGGCCTCGACAGTGAGATCGAGCAGCTCATCAGGGAGGCCTGCCCCCGGTAACCGCTGTTGTGCTCGGGTGCCTTACGAACCGTGCACTTCCGGGTGTCCCTGTTCCCCGGGGGCACACCTGAGCATCAAAAATGCAACACTGTGCAGTCTGCGCGGGATCCCTCTTCTGGCTAAGGCACTGATATCACTGATCCACACTCTTCTGGCACGGTTTGCGCATAGAGAAAGCCTGGGGAAAACCTCCACCACGAGAAAGGATGGCGCATGACCAAGCGCGAAATCATCAGGGTGCTCATGCTCAGCCCGCTGTATTTCACCCTCAAGCTCAGGGAACGGGCGCTCCTGGTGAAGAATTTCAGACCACCCAAAAAATCATAGAACCCATCGTGCCGATACGCTCCTGATCCGGTTCACTTCTGCCCTGCGAGCTTGCGGACATTGTCCACCCGCAAGGTGAAGTGGATCCTGTCGAGGTACTCGAGGTAGGGGATCGCGAACTTCCTGCTCAGCCCGAAGAGCGCCTTCATGTCGGTGGGGGCGAGCGAGGAGTGCTTCACGATGAAGTCCCGCACCGTCTCCTTGAGCCGGCTCTCGTGGGCTGCACTGAGGTAGATCTCGTCCTTGATCCTGACCACGCGGGCCTTGGATGAGAGAAACTTCAGGATCTCGTCGATCTCCTTCATGGATATGCCGAGCCGCCCGGCGATCTCGGCGACCCCGGGCGGTTCGAGCCCGCCCGTGTCGAGCTGCTCGAGCACCCGGGCGCTCAGTCCTTCGAGCCTGTTGCCGAGGCTCGGGGTGAAATCAGGGAGCTTTATGGTGGGCCCGGTCTCTGCAAGAACGTTCTTCTTCACGAGGTCCTGGAGCACCTTGTGGAAGAGCTTGGGGCCGACCCCTGATTTCAGCGCGCTCCTGAGGTGCTCCCGGGAGATACCGGCCAAGGAGGGATTCCGGTCGTGATAGAGCGTGACCTCGGCCTTGAGGAGGGCCTTGAGCTTCTCCGCATAGCTGGCGTGCACGAAGAGATCCCCTGCCGCATCGTACCGGATGAGTTCGCCTGTGCTCAGCGCCTCGAGCAGGAGCTTTTCCAGCCGAGATCCGAGCTCGGGGAAGACGGCCTCGAGGTCCTTGCGGGAAAACCCGTGCAGGCCCGCGTCCCGGGCAATGCCCGTGATGCGCCGGAGATCGTCCTCATCTGCAAGGTCTTCCATCACCTCCGGGGAAAACCTGCGGACCGGGTGGGGGTTGAGCACCCGGCCGCCTGCAATGGTGGCAGCCGGCGAGATGTTGCGCAGGATAAAGCGGTCGCCGTGGGAGGCGATGATGGGCTCCTGCAGCCTGATGCGGGCGTAGTCCACCTCTTTCTCAGGAGAGATCCGCACCTGGCCCGCGACCTCCGCGGCCCCGAGGTGGAGTTTTACGCCTCCCCGGCTGGGCTTGCCGATGAGGGTGAGCTCCGCATCGATCACCCGGGTGGGACTGAAGACGCCCGAGGGAACCACCCACTCTCCCCGGGAGATCTCTTCCACGCCCACACCCACGAGGTTGACGGCGGTGCGCATGCCGGCATACACCTGGGAGACATCCTGGTCGTGCACCTGGAGGTTTCTGATCCTCGCCTTCCGGCCCGAGGGAAGCACCTCCACCTCCTGTTCCTCGGTGAACGTGCCCCGGGCCAGCGTCCCGGTGACCACGGTGCCAAAGCCCTTGATGCTGAAGACCCGGTCCACCGGCAGGATGGGGATGCCCGTGAGCCGGCGCTCGCGCGCCTCGTCCACGAGGGTGGTGATCACGGACAGGAGCTCCTGAAGGCCCTCTCCCGTGGTGGAGCTCACCGGGATGATGGGCGCGCCTGAGAGAAAGGTTCCCTCGAGGTACTCCTGCACATCACTCAGGGCGAGTCCCCTCAGGTCGTCGTCCACCAGGTCGGTCTTGGTGAGCGCCACCAGGCCCTTTTCAACCCCCAGGAGCTGGCAGATCTGCACGTGCTCCCTGGTCTGGGGCATCACGCCCTCGTCTGCGGCGATCACCAGGAGCACCAGGTCGATCCCCGAGGCACCCGAGAGCATGTGCCGGATGAACCGCACGTGGCCGGGCACATCCACCACACCCACACGCTCGCCCGTGGGCAGCAGCAGGGAGGTGAAGCCCAATTCGATGGTGAGCCCGCGCTCCTTCTCCTCCTTGAGACGGTCGCAGTCGACGCCCGTCAAAGCCTTGATGAGCGAGGTCTTGCCGTGGTCCACGTGCCCCGCGGTGCCGATCACTACCCGTTTCATGAAAGAGAAGTATACGCCAGCGCCGGCGCGCCCGTCAATTTTCTTTCTCACCGGAGTGGCCACGGGCGGTTCCACAAAGCCGAGCCCCGGCCCTGTTCACTCCCGTCACCCCATGTTTTCGTGCTTGTGCCCTCCGGCCACGAGCAGGTATAGAACAGGGACACCCATGGACCGCGTACCCGCACTCATCATCGCTGTCTTTGTCCTGGAGGTCATCTCCCGGGCCCTCTACCCCTCTGTGGGGATCGATCCGCTCCTGTACACGCTCGTTGTGAGGAGCATCCAGGTGCTGGCTGTCCTCGTCTTCGCCTTTTCCCGCTGCGGCATCCGGGCTTCATCAATACTGCGGGAGCTTGCCATGGGATGTGCCCTTGCCCTGGGCATCGGGGCCGCGGTGCTCGCTGCCGAGATGCTGGCCCGGCTGATCTTCGGCGCCGGGTACCTGCCGCGGCTGCTCATAGCACAGCGCCCGTTAGACCCCTGGCTGTTCTTTGCGGTGGCCTGCGTTGCGGCACCCCTCGCAGAAGAACTCTTCTTCCGGGGGCTGTTCTACACGTGGCTCAAAAGACGCCTGCCCGTGATCGGGGCCGTGATCGTCTCCGCGCTCGTGTTCGCCTCTGCCCACGGGGTGTTCTCGCCCGTGCAGCTCGCGGGCGGGATCCTCTTTGCCGTGGTGTATGAGTGGCGGGGGAGCATCTGGGCAGCGTTCGTGATCCACGGCACGGGAAACCTGGGGATCTGGCTCGTGCCTCTTCTCGCCTCCTCCCTCGGCATATCGGGCTGGTAGAGTTTCTTCTCCGGATGCCCTGAGAGTCCTCCTGGGGCAACTGATACTTCACCGGCACAGAGCGTTACGAGGCACTGCACATCATCATCTTGTCCAGGAGTAAAAAGGCTGGTGCCGGAGAAGGGAATCGAACCCCCACGGACTTGCATCCATCGGATTTTGAGTCCGACGCGTCTACCAGTTCCACCACTCCGGCAACCGGTTTTTTTCTAGCAGAGGTTTCCCTCCTTTGCAAGGCGTGCTTTTTGCGCTGAGCACCGGTGCCTGCCCGCTG
>Ga0129302_1000962_pt1 | contig 21483 bp, 21 predicted proteins | sample BlaSprsedimmetaG_FD_94476 | JGI IMG/M metagenome (GOLD analysis project Ga0129302, IMG submission 94476) | Hot spring sediment bacterial and archeal communities from California, USA to study Microbial Dark Matter (Phase II) - Blank Spring... | ecosystem: Environmental > Aquatic > Thermal springs...
CACCACTTCGGTGTTCTTCGACGGCTTAAGATGGCCATGGTGGATGTTCGGGATGTTTCCGAGGCCATCTTTCGTCTTCGGGGAGTACCCCTCAGCCGACCATCCTGTCTCAGAACATGGGTCCCCGGAACCTACGTTTGCGTTCGCTTATGCTTTATGCCCTGCGGGTACTCATACTCACAACCGCTTACCAATTACCAATGTGTATTTACCCACACAAAACGTAATAGATCCATAATTTTGAACTCTCCCACTTTCCCCTAAACCTATATAACTCCGAGTTCTTTGCCTGTTACGCGAAACGCCTCGATGGCTTTGTCAATATGTTCTTTGGTATGGGCCGCTGAAATCTGAACCCGGATGCGGGCCTGCCCGCGGGGAACTACCGGAAAAAAGAAACCCACCGCATAAACACCGTTTTCGTAGAGTTTGCGCGCGAATTTCTGGGCCATGACGGCGTCGTTTTCATGGCGCCGGAAAAGAATGGGCACAATCGGGTGGATACCGGTGCTGACATCAAACCCCATATCTTCCATGGCGGCCCGAAAGCGCGCGGTATTCTCCATCAGGCAGCGTCGCAGATTTTTACCGGATTCCAAAAGGCCAAACGCCACGATAGCGGCATTTACAATGGCCGGCGCCAGGGTGTTGGAAAACTGGTAGGGCCGGGATTTCTGACGCAACAGGGCGATGATCTCTTTGTGTCCGGTAGTAAAACCGCCGGATGCCCCGCCCATGGCTTTGCCCAAAGTGGAGGTGATAATGTCGATTTGCGATAGCACACCACAGTATTCGGCGGCGCCTCGACCATTGGGACCAAAAAAAATGGGGGTATACAAAGCGCCGCGCCTTAGACAAGCGGATGCCGTCGATAATGCTGGCATGGTTGAGCGAGTCACTGATTACGGCGTCTTTGGGACCGAGAATAGTTTCAAACAAACCGCCGTTGGCGTCAAAACAGGAAGAATACAAAATGGCATCTTCCGTACCATGAAAATCGCTGATCTTTTTCTCCAGGCGGGTATGAAGATCCTGGGTACCACATATAAAGCGTACGGAGGCCAGGCCGAATCCATAATGGTCCAGGGCGTTCTTGGCCGCCTCGATCATGCCGGGATGATTGGCAAATCCCAGGTAGTTGTTGGCGCAGAAATTGAGCACGTCCCGCGGCTCAACTCCGGATGGGTATTGAACCCGGATCCCGGCCTGCTGATCGGAAAGAATAATTCGCTCTTCTTTGAATAAACCGGCCTTACGGATCTGGTTAACTTCCTTGGAAAAACTCTCTTTAAACGGTTCGTACATCACCTACCCCTCGTGCCTGCAATGCACCTGCAACCACTCGCTTCACTGCCTGTCGGATTCCGGACAACCGGACCCGGTCGTCCAACGATATATGCAACGCACAGATTCCAGCGTTCACGAAAAGCCACTTATACCGCACTATACACGCTATTGTCAAGGCTTTGCCGGTCCACAGGCAAGGAACTGCGGAGTTGACTTCTGTGTTTTGCAGGGCTATAATGGCCAGACTTTTTGCTTAATGATCATGGATGAACTCACAACACCTGAAAGCCTGGATCCCGCCGTTCTAAAGTTATTCGAAAAACACTCGAAAGACCTGGAAACGGCTTTTCAGATCCACCTTTCCATCCGCGGGACCAAACTCATGTTCAACGGTCCCAAGGTGAACCGCAACCGATTCCGGGATTATGTCGAAAAGCTTTTTTCGACATCTCGGGAATCCGGGGGTTTGACGCGCCGTGAATTTGAACTGTCGCTGAATATGGCCCAGAGCGGGCGCCTGGATTCTCTGGAAAAAGAGATGCTGACTCCGGTCAGTTTGCGCTTGAACGGCCGCGAAGTCTTTCCACGCACACTCAACCAGAAACGCTACCTCGAGGCCATGCAGGAGAACACGCTTACCTTCGGCATTGGTCCCGCGGGCACAGGCAAAACCTACCTGGCCATCGCCGCCGCCCTGCAGAGCCTGTTTGCCCGCGACGTGGACCGCATTGTATTGACCCGGCCGGTGGTTGAAGCCGGCGAGAAACTGGGTTTCCTTCCCGGAGATATTCAGCAGAAAGTCAATCCCTATTTCCGTCCCCTGTATGACGCTTTATACGACCTGATCGGTTTTGAGAAAACCGCCGACCTCATCGACCGTGAGATCATTGAAATTGCGCCCCTGGCCTACATGCGTGGCAGAACCATCAACAACGCTTTTGTCATTCTTGATGAAGGCCAGAACACGCTTTCATCGCAGATGAAGATGTTCCTGACTCGTTTCGGCGCCAATTCCAGGGTGGTGGTTACCGCGGATATATCGCAGATTGATCTGGCCGACCCCAGGAAATCGGGAATTTTTCGTGCCATCAAAATTCTGAACCATATTCAGGGTATCCGCATTACCACCCTGACAGCCCGCGACGTGGTGCGCCACCCCCTGGTCCGGCGCATCATCGATGCTTACGATCAGACCAACAGCCAATGAAAGTTCCCTTGACATTCTCAAGCTCATCCATCCGCAGCCGCGTTGAACCTCCCCGGGGAAGCAATCGAACATTCTGGATTATCTTTGTCATTTTGCTCTTAATGATTGCATATTTTCTTTACCTGCCCGGAAGCACACCGGAAATCGATGCGGATCTGGAAGTCGGTGATATCGCCAGAGAGAACATCATCGTGCCCAGCGACATTACGCTTCAGGACGATTTCAGTACCCGGGAAAAAATGCAGAAAGCCCGGCAGGCGGTCGCTCCGGTTTACGAAGCCTACTCTCCATCCGCCGCTACTCCCCGCCCGAGCGTAAACGACTGGTTTGAGTACATGCGACAGGCCCGACGCCGCTTTATCCAGGACAACCAGTCTCTTGAGGCGATTCAAAACGAGATGCGAAAACGCTTTGGCGTGGATTTGTCCGCCCGGGACGCGGAAGCGGTGCTGCGCTCCACGGCATTTACGCGTATTGACTTGAATCAACTGATGGATCTGCTGCAATCTTTACGCGAAACAGGTATTATCGCGTCCAAACTGGGGGCAGTCAAAGGTGCGGACGGCGCCATTCAGCGATTGCGGGAAGGCGAAGAACCGCGAATCCTCAAGGTGGATGCCCTCTACGACCTCAAGGATGTGCGCGCCACCCTTGAACGTTTCCTGCGCAACCAGACCTTGACCAGCGCCCAGATCCGTCTGGTAACGCCCCTGTTGATGGAATTTGTGGACGTCAACCTCTCCTACTCGCCCAGCCTGACCAACACCGCCCGCGAAGCCGCCGCCGACGCGGTGAACTCCGTTATGATCCGACTCAAAACCGGCAAGGTGATTCTGCGCAAGGGGGACGAAGTCACCAGCACAGATATGCGCCTGATTCGCCTGATTTCGCGAGAAGTCCAGAGCCGGAGGCAGCACCTGCCCGATTTCATTATGATCCTGGTGGTCATGGGCATGCTGCTTTACTTTCTGATGCGCTTTTTCCATATCCCGGAAGTATCTACTTTAAACGATGAAAAACTGCCCCTGGTCATGATCGTGACCCTGGCCGTGATTGCGGGGATCTACCGCATGTCCATTTTTCTGCTTCCCCTGGTGGCCAAGAATCTCAGCATTCTGTCCGGAATCGATCAGCAAGGGATTCTATTTGCCATCCCCTTCGGCACCGGCGCCCTGATCATTGCATTTATCTTTAATCTGCAAAGCGCGGTTGTGTTTTCATTCGCCAATGCGCTGGCCGGAGCCATTGTGGCGGGATGGAACTTTCAGATCAGCCTGTACATCCTTCTAGGCAATCTGGCTGTATCTTTTGGAATTGAATACTATCAGCGCTTGAAAAGATCGCCCATCCTGAAAGTGGCCATATTCTGGTTGCTGCCCGCAAACCTTTTCCTGATCCTGCTCATGGACCTGACCCGCTCCGACAACCCGGACTCGGGCCTGATACTTGCGCATCTGGGAATGGGAACGCTTTCCGCCCTGCTTTCCCCCATTCTGGCCAACTTCATTATTCCATTATGGGAGATCATGTTCAAACTGGTCACGGACTTGAAACTCATTGAATTAACCAACCTGAACCTTCCCATCTTCCGCCAGATGCTGGAAAACGCCCCCGGCACCTACCATCATTCGCAAATGGTGGCGTCAATGGCCGAGTCCTGCGCGCCTGAACTGAAACTATCCCCCTTGTTGTTAACCGCCATGGCGTTGTACCACGATATCGGCAAGATCGGCAACCCCCAGTTCTTTACGGAAAATCATACCATCTACCCCGATCCCCACGAAAAGCTGTCTCCACTGGAAAGCGCCAAAATGATCATCGCCCACCTGTCAGACGGCATGGAAGAAGCCCGCAAACTGAAACTGCCCCAACCCTTACGCGATGCTATCATGCAACACCACGGTACAAAAACCGTCCACTATTTCTATGAAAAAGCCCAGAATGACGCCAATGTGGACACGAACGAAATTGATTCCGGCCTTTTTCGCTATCCGGGACGCAAACCCCATAACATTGAGAACGCCATCATCATGCTGGCCGACCAGGTGGAAGCGGCATCCAAGACCCTTTCTTCACCCACTGACGAGGAGATCCGCAATGTTATCCGCCAGATAGTGACTTCCAACGTGGAAGAGAACCAGTTTGATGAATGCCGGGGATTGACGTTTTACGCCCTGAATACCATTGCCACGAGTTTTTACAAAAAGCTTTCTTCCATTTACCACAGGCGCGTGGCCTACCCGGGTTTTGATTTCACCGACACCAAAGAAAATGATTCAGATAAATGACAACACCGGTTCGGCATGCTTGAGCAGTTTGCAAGCCGCTGCGGATCGGACGGTTTCCCGCCTGCGTTTGCGCGGCGACGTCACTGTACTTATCGGTACGGACAAAGAAGCGCGTGAGTTGAACCAGCGTCACCGGGGAATCAACGCGCCCACGGATGTGCTCAGCTTCCCCATTCAGGAAGAGCTTCCCGATGGTTATTATTGCGGAGACATCTTTATCTGCCTTCCCCTGGCCCGGGAACAAGCCCGAAAAGCCGGACACTCGGTTTCACGCGAACTGCAGTTGCTCTTAATCCACGGCCTGCTTCACCTGGCCGGATTTGACCATGAAATCGACAGCGGCGAAATGGAGCGTCTCCAGGAAGAGATCCTGGACTCCCTTCCTGCTGTAGCAGACAACCATCAGCCCTGAAAATGCCGGACCCACGCATTCTTTTCCGCCTGGGAACCGCGGGTTGGAGTTATGCGGACTGGCAGGGTACGGTTTATCCCCATCCCCAGCCGCCGGGGTTTTCCGCTTTGCGTTTCCTGGCCGAAATTTTCGATTTCGTTGAAATAAACACTACCTTTTACCGCATCCCCTCTCCACGCCTCACCCAAGGCTGGGTGCAACAAATCCGGGACGTGAGCGCTTTTCAGTTCTGGGTCAAGCTCAATCGCGCCTTTACACATGAGAACAGTTCGGATGAACTACAGAGCAAAGCATTCACCGCAGCCATCCAGCCCTTGCGCGAAGCCGGCAAACTGGCAGGCATCCTGGCCCAATACCCCTATTCCTTTCACTGCACAGACGCAAACCTCGACCGGGTCGACCGTTTGCGGGATTTTTTTCGTGATATTCCCATTGCGGTTGAATTTCGCCACCGCACCTGGAACCGCGATTCCACATTGGCTTTTTTGCGAAACCGCCGATTGTGCTGGACCAACATCGATCAGCCACGTCTCTCCCGTTCCCTGCCGTTAACCAGCCTGTCCACGGGATCAGGTGTGGAATATCTCCGCCTTCACGGCCGCAACGCCGCGGAATGGTTCTCGGGTTCCGGCCGAGACGCGCGTTATGATTACGACTATTCCGCCGCTGAATTAAGAGAAATCGCCTGCGCAGCTGTACGCACCCACTCCCGCTCCGGGTCGCCGGTCTTTATTTCCGGCAACAACCACTACAAGGGGCAAGCGGTGCGAAATCTAAAAACACTGAAGCAGATACTCGAGGCGATGATGCCGCAAATAAAGTTGGAAAGTTGATCCTACACACACTCCGGGTTCCCCTACATTCTTTTCCCCCCTCAACTTCTTTCTGTTGACATTACATTGTTTACGATGTATACTTGTTGCGAAAAAAAAGAATGGATTCAATCAAAGATAAGGTCATTACGGCGCGTTTACCTTTGGATATGTACAAAGATCTCGATGCCGTCGCAGAACAACGGAATCGCAAGCGGGGAGCCATTGTCCGGGAAGCGATCGAGATGTATCTAAGCACCTGGGCCGATTATCAAATAGCCATTGATCGATTAAAAAATTCCGCTGACAAGGTTCTTTCAGAAAAAGAATTCTTGAATGACCTGGGCTGGGATATTTAGAACGCCCTCAATGCCTCCTTGTGAACACAAGATGTTCAAATTGCTATTCAAGGAAAGCGTCAAAAAGGACTTTCGGCATATCGGCAAAGAAGCTGCGGCCCGGATCCTTAAAGATATCAGAACAAAGTTGTTGCCTGATCCACGTAAAGCGGGGAAACCGCTGAAGAGTCGCGACGGAACTTTATGGAGTTTTCGAGTAAGCGATTATCGCGTTTTGTATGTATTCAATGAAAAAGAAATCTGGGTTCTTGTGGTCAGAATCGGCCATCGCAAAGAGATTTATCAGAACCTGCCGGACTTAAAATAGAGTACTTTAGATAAAAATCGGGGTGAGAGGATTCGAACCTCCGACCTCACGGACCCGAACCGTGCGCGCTACCAGGCTGCGCTACACCCCGATATCAGTCCGGATTGTACCACAAACCGCGGTCAGCTCAAAAGGGAAATTCACATTATTCGAGTCAGTGACAGCCGTCAATCAACGGGTTTTGAACAGGTTCCAGCTCTCCAACCAACTCCGCGCCGTAGCCTGTTGACTTGTGATCAGGGGTTCGACCGGCATCTCTCCGCGCAAGACCTCTTCCAGACTTAGGCTCGTATCCCGGGACTCCCTTTTCAGCGCCAGGTACAACGCATCCTGATAACCCCGTGCGATAAAAAAAGCGGCCAGGTCATAGAAGTGGAACAAGCGCACGATCAAATCCAGGGCGCGATAGATCTCCAGGGCTGAATTCAACAATCCGGAAGACATGATATGGCGCCAGACCACTTTTTTGGTGATATGCAATCCGTACAGGATCTCGCTGAGGGGGAACCCTTCCATGTAACGGGTGCGACCCAATTGGGCATATTCGCGGCCGATTTCATCGCTGCCGGTATCCATGTCCAGCCAGTTACCGAGGTTTTCGTAAACCCGGCGACTTCTTTCCGTCAACTCTGCGTGAGAGAAACGGCTGTACGTGGGGGTGTAGCGACTGGCACGGATCTCTTTTGCCCACTGCCCGGCAATAGCTTCAGCACGGGACTCTACAATGTGAACCAGTTGTTCATCAATCATGGCATCCTCCCTCCCCATCACAATATATGCTGGCAGAAGCCCTTGTTTTCAACTTTCGCGTGAACTGGGGACGGTGCTTGTAAGTATGTAAATACGGATTTTTGGATAATTAAAGTTGGAGAGTTGAAAAGTTAGAGAGTTGGAGAGGGAATACAAGTGAAAAGTTGAAAGTCGAAATCGAAAAGCAATAAACCTTTTAATGCTTTTTTCTACCTTCTACAAGTACCGCAATGGTCCTGGACCGAAGTGGTGAGCGGTGACTTATGCCCTCTGGGTATTTATGCCCGCGAGGGTACTCCCCTGCAGCTTTCCCCTTTTTTTTAATTGACTTCCACCCACATAAAATGGAAGAGAACTATAATTTCCAACTCTAATCCAGTTGCTCCTCAAGACGCTGCCGCTCCAAAATTCGGGCTTGCAATTCCCCCATGTAGTTGAACGCCTTGCGATTACCGAACCGGTTATAGGCTTTTCGTGCCAACTCAAGCGCCTGTTCCAATTTGCCGCGGATTTCAGCGCTGAACGCCAGGTTGTAGGTGGCCTTACCGGCAAGTTCCCTGTCCGGTCCGTCGGCCACATCGAGCCACAGTTGTTCCGCCGCTTGCCAATCACCGCTTCTGACATAACGCTTGGCCGTTTCAAATTCAGGACAACCCTTGCTGTAATAGGTTCGGGTCAGTGTAATCCAGGTCGGCGAAATGCGTTCTCCGTAACGCATTCCCGAATAGTATCCAGCCTGGTTGATGGCCTCGCGCTTATCCGGCAGGCGCCGCATGGCCTCTCTTCTGCTCTTCCCCGAGGCATTCCAATGCTTGCTGTCCCGGTAGATGTCTGCGTCGATGACCCGGCGTGAATCTGGGACATATATCTTCCATCCAGACCCCACGGAAATGGTGAGTTTGAATTCATGACGCCGGGACTCATCATCCTCGCCTTTCTTTCTGGAGCCTCTCTGTTTTAAAAATATATCCGATTCGTAATGCTCCAGCACGATCAGGGCGTCCAGGCGGTATCTGTCGCAAATCCGCTGTACAGCTTCCCAGGGAAGGTCGCGAGGCATGCCATACAGATTGATGCCCGCGGCCTGTTCTCCGTAGATGACCACCGGAGTGAAACGGGGAGAAGCGTTCAACTTCTCCGCCAGCCCTTTCAGACAGAACTCGGCCGCGGTCGCATCGGCGACAATCGATTCCCGGGTCAAGAACCCTTCAGTCAGATCCGCCATGCGCCGCCGATTCCTGCGGGAATGGTCCATGATGCCCACGTGTTCGATTGCCTGTTCGATCGACACTTCCGCCGGAACCAGTACCTGCATGGGGACGGAAGAAACCGAACAGTGTGAGAGCAACAAAAGCATGCCCGCCAGAAAAGAAAGTCCCAAAATCCATTTCAACTTGCTCATAATGAGGATTATAACCTCTCAACACAAAATGAACAAGAACCGCAGGCTCGATTTACGCCTTAGGTTTATCGTTTTTCAAGGCTTTCAGGCTTTCGCTGTATCCGACTTCGATGAGTTCCGCCACCTGGTCGGTATCTACCATGCTGAACTCGGAAAGGTCCGGCTGGATCAACAGGTCTGCTTTTTGCGTCTGCAGCCGGGTTGCGTTCATTAAGAGGAAATCAAACGTATTCAACAGCACTTCCACGATATTTTCGGGACGTCTGCGTTTGCTGCGGGCATTGAGGTCCACGCCGATCACAAATTCCGCCTCCATGTCGGACAGAGGCGACAGGGGTACGTTCTCGACAACACCACCATCAACCAGCAACCGCCCGTTGATCTCTACGGGAGCAAACAAGCCGGGAATACATGTACTGGCCATGACAGCCATTGCCATTTTACCGCTGTTCAGCACCACCTTCTCTCCCGTTGCGACATCCGTGGCCATCATGGCCATGGGAATTTTTGTGTCCTCGAAACCGAGATCACCAATTTGTTTTTTTATGATGTTTCCCAGTTTCTCGTTTGACAGCAATCCGTAACGGCTGGGCCGGATGCGTGAAATATCCAGCCATTTCAAGTCAAGCGCAATGGTCTCAATCTCTTTCCAGGAAAGCCCCCCCGCGTAAAGTGTTCCCACAAAAGCGCCGATGCTGGTTCCACTGATGCACTTTATCGGGATCTTCATTTCATCCAGGGCGCGGAGCACCCCGACATGGGCCGCTCCAAGCACCGCGCCCCCGCCCAGTGCCAATCCGATTCCATCCTTGAAAATCTCTTTTTTCATGGTGCTCTTCCGCCTGATTTTAGACGATTATCACAGCGGGAAGCGGGTTTCGCCCCCGTCAACAACCAGCGCCTGGCCATGGATAAATGATGCCGCCGGTGACGCCAGCCATGCCGCCGCCCGGCCGAACTCCTCTGCTGTGCCCATCCTTCCCAGTGGAATTGCGCGGGTAATGCGCTCACGTTCTCTATTTTCATTGGTACCATTGGTTTGGCTGCGGTTTTTGACCAGTTGATCCACACGCTCTGTTTGCGTCCACCCCGGGTGAATCGTGTTTACGCGAATGCCCCTGGGACCCAACTCATCGGCCAGTGATTTCATCAACCCCACCACGGCCGGACGCAACGCATTTGACAAAGTGAGGTTCTCCACCGGTTGCTTAACCGACATCGACTGGGAGGCCACAATGCTTCCTTGCTGTTGCTCGATCATGGCCGGCACAACCGCCTGGCACAACTGCACGGCACTCATAATGGTCAGCTTCATTCCCGCTTCCCATTGAGACACATCCAGGTCCATGAAGTTACCTGGATCCGGCCCGCCTGCGTTGATGAACAGGATGTCAATGCGTCCATACGCGTCCAGGGTTTTCTCCACCAATCGCTTGATTTCCAGGGGTTTTGTCAGGTCCGCCTGCATGGCCAGGGGTGGATACACACCACGCTGCGCAATGCGTTCAGCCGCGGTGTCAACCGCTTGCGTACGGGAAGACATGACAACCCGCGCCCCCTCCCCTGCCAGCGCGTCCGCCACTGCAAATCCCAAGCCCCGGGAGGCCGCGGTGACCAGGGCTACTTGATCCTTTAATTGAAGGTCCATGGTAACTCCTTAAAAAAAAGTTGAATAGTTGGAAAGTTGAAAAATTATTAATTGTCATTGTGGTCATTTGCTCGCTCCGCTCGCGTCATTGGGTCATTCATAACTCAAATTCGAAGCACGAAATTCGAAATCCGAAACAAATCCAAAATCCCAATGATCAAAATTCAAAACAAAAGCTCCCGATCCCTTCCCCTCGCCAATAGCCATTTGCCATTGGCCGAGTTTTATACTTTCGACTGATTTTTTCCTGTCATCTTCTTTTCACTTTCTTTCCGGGCTTCTTCCCCGAATACCAAGGCCTGGAAGGTCTCGATGCGAACCCCTTGCCTCCAGGCGTCCGCGGGCAGACCCGCTTTCAAACAACCGTAACTGAGAAACTGTTCACGAGACCATCCCTGTTCCACCGGGACCTGTGGCAACAACAGACCACGAAGTGTTCCCCGCGTGATGATGATTCCATCCCGTCCCACTACAACCTCATTCGGCCCCGAGACCATTTGCGGTGGCGTCATAACGGATATCTCAATCTTCACGCTGGAAAGTTCTGAAATCCTCAGTGGAGGAAAACGCGGATCTTCGAAAGCAGCCGCTATCGCGTTTTCCCTGACTCCCGCGTATACGGATTGTCGTGGCAGCGGCATGCCGATACATCCCCGCAGATTCCCGCCGATGTGCAATGTCACGAACACACCGCTCATCGCTTTCAGCGCCTCGGAAGGTGGGAGATCATCCGGGGCGGGCATGCCTTTCAGGTGGCGGGCGATCGTTTCCCGGGCCTGGCGCAGCAACCATGCCTTGTCCTTTGGTGTCAACTCAAGCATGTGATCACCCATCCTCCTGGATTCGAGTAAATGGCTGCCGTGGAAAACCTTGACCTTCCATTGCTTCCAGGTGGCGGCCAAAAATGCGGACCATCAGGCCGGCAAAGCAAGCGGATTCATCCGCTTGCTGCTTGAAAGCGGAAAACACGCCGATCAGCTCTTCTTCCCAGGCATCGACCGCGATTGCGATTTCTTCATGGCCGGGCGGTTCTTTAGAATCCCACATAACCAGGTTGTCGACAATCCAGGTATGACCCAGCACGGTCCCGGTGATCCAACCGCCACAGGGCTTTTGCCTTTTTCGAATCATACGTATCATGCCGCGGGCCGCGCAAGAAAAATGAACCGTCATGCCTCCTCCCGCGTATTCTCCTCCGCGGCCGGGTTCAGCAACAAGGCGGCCAGCAGCGGTAACAGCAGGGACAAATCCCCGGGAATGCGGCGGCACCACCCACCGGCTTCGCGGCATTCATGCATGAAGTTTTCTTCTTCCCGACAGGGCACGGAGTCCAGCAATAGTCCGGCATCCAGTTGCGGAAGCGGCATGCCGTTTGCCGCACAGAAATGAATGGCCTCAAGCAAGATTCCAACCAGCAGGGCGGAATGGCCGGCCTGGACCCAAATCCCGCCCCCTTCCATGCGGCCCAGAATCGATGCCAGAAACAGGAAGTCCTTCTCTCCCAGGGAGGCAAGAACAGCGCAATCGTGGTGAGGATGTAGGCGGGTTGGATTCCGGCCGCCGCCGGGATGAACGGTTACGGGAATGTTTAGTTTATAGGCCGTATAGAGCAGGCTGAGAGAGGAAAAAGGGAAACCGGCCTCGGTCATGTACAGGCCGATGGCTTCACCGCATCCGATCTTTCTTTGCATCCCCTCTTTCAGGCCGGCATTCAAGAGCAGCCCGGTTTCTTCGGCCACGGAAAATGCTCCGCCTTTCGCGATTTTCTGACCGATATTACCGGTAAGTGCGATTTCAAAATCGGTCACGGCCACGTTCCAGGAAACAGCCATGGCCGATATCCATCCCCGCTCCATGAGATCGATGATCAGGGGCTGCAAAGCGGATTCGGCGGCGGCATCATCCATGCCCATGATCACCGCGAGATCCTGGTTGCGTGCCGCGCGCAGGCGCCCGGCCAAGGCGCCCAGATCGACGGCGGCACCGGTTCTGGGCAACGCGGAAAAGAACTCAGCTACACTGCATCCCGGGTATACACATTGGGCGAAATTACTTCGATCGATGCGCGGCACACGGTCATGAATGGATTCCAGGCGTGTCCCCGCGGGACGGATCAGCGGGTACTTCTTGTAAGGCAATTATTATTCCTGATTTGGTCTGGCATACTTCAACACGTATTCAAACGCGCTGTACACGGTCAACACCACGGCAAAATACAGGATAATGGTGCCGGCCCAGAAAAAGAAGTTGGGCTTCGGCATCTTGGGGTGAATGATCAGTACCGAGATGCCGATAATCTGCATCAGGGTCTTTTTCTTGGCGAGCCATGAAGCCGAAAACACCGATTCCTGCACCAGCGAGTAAAACCGCAACGCGGTAATCAAAATCTCCCGCAGAATGATGATGGCCGCGACCCAGGTCTCCACGTACTGATGGTAGACCAGTGCCAGCAGCGCTGCCGCGACCAAAAGTTTGTCCGCCAGGGGGTCCAGGAACTTGCCCAGGGGTGTGATCTGGTTGAAACGGCGGGCGAAATATCCGTCCAGGGCATCCGATACGGATGCCAGGATAAACAGGGCAAAAGCAATGATCTCCTTGTTCTGCATCTCCGTCAAGAGAATCACCAGGAAGATGGGAACGAGGACGATGCGGGTAATGGTGATCAAATTGGCAGTGGTCATCGGGCCTATTCTACCCCCTCAGCTCTCGGTTTTCAATAAGCAAACAAAGAAGAAGGCAGGATACAGGTATCAGGTGTCAGGACACCAGAAGCGAGTGGCAAGTGGCCAGGGGAAACACTAAGTTGAAAGTCTAAAGTCGAAAGCAAAAACTTCAAAACCAGTAAAAATATGCTTTTTTCTACGTTCTACTTTCTACGTTCTACAGGGCGGTTCGTGAACCGCCCCCCGCCGTTTTTCCTGCCTTCCCGCCCCCTGTCTCCTTCATTCCAACTTTTCTATTCTGATCCCGTTGATCCCGCTGATGGCGCAGTCGGAAAAGAAATCCGGCCCCGGAAACAACGCCCAGGGACCTTTGTTTTCACACAATCCGCCATCCAGCAGCATGACGGCATTGCCATCGTTGCGGTTAAACACTTCGGAAGCTCCAAAAACCACGCGGTACCCGTCAACCGCGGTTACCACCAGGTAGCCGTCCAGACCACGGTAAGACTGAATCATGTCCTGAATACGATTAATAAAAACAGCCGCCTCGATGCGCCACTTCCGATCCAGGGTAAAACCCGCTTCAATGCTGTTACCGTATTCAGACTGCAGGTCCGGATTGCCTGATGAGCCATAGAGTGATTTCATGGAGGGGAAACGGGATTTGTGGGCGAAGCCGGCATGAAACGCCAGCCATTCACGGGGCATGTAACGCAGACCCAGAATGGGATTGAGACGGGATTCACTCTCTTTTGAATTCTTGTACAGGGCATCCAGGCTGACCCCCGCCACCACGGTCCAGCGGTCATTCAGACGGATATGGTCTTCGAGTCCCAGCGACAGCACGCCGCGGTTGAATTCTTCCCAGGGGTCACCGATATCTCCCTGCTGACGCACGACGTTATCATTGAAAGTCAGGTTGAACTTCAGATCATGCCCTTGAAACAGCGGATATTCACCGGAAACGATCGCTCCCAGGGAATGATTTTTGTAAGTGGATTCCCACTGCCTCTGCGCAAAGGTGAAATCCCGGTACTGATCCAGCACATTAAAGAGGCGCACATAGTAGGTACGCACCCGCAAAACACCTTGCTGAAGCAAAGAAAAGGTGCCTCCCAGGTTCAACTGCAGGCGCTGCCAATCCGTGAAACGCCAAATCCTGGCTTTCAGGTATTCGGTGGCCGCGGGAAGACCGAACTCAGATTGGTTGAACATCACCTGGGCCATGATTTCCGAGTTCTGCGAAGGCGAAAAATAGATCTTGCCGTTGAGGTTGAGGCGGTCATGGTCGCTGTTCAGGCGCAGGACCCGTCCACCGTTGCGGCGGACATCATAGCCATCGGAACGGTCCAGAACGGCATCCACCTGCACGGTGATACGCTTGAAGGCGGCCCCGCCCGAGGCGTTGATAAGCATGGTTTCGTTATCGCCGAAACTGGAGTTCAAAGAAAAATACGGTTGGTCAGGACGCCGCGTCACCACGTTCAACACACCACCCAGGGTGTTTGCGCCATACAATACCGAACTCGCCCCTTGATCACCTTCACGCTGTCCACGTTGGTTGCGGAAATGCTTTTCAAATCAAAGGAGTTGAAATAGGGATCATAAACCGGGATACCATCCAGCATGAGGGTGATGCGACTCGACCCCAATCCGCGGATCATCAGCCGCGATTCATTCTTGTTCCCGTCCGTGGCATACACCCCGGTGGTGTAGTTGACCACATCATCCATGTGGGCGGGGATCAGCGCGTCGATGGTGGCACGCGGAATCCGTGATACCCGTGAAATGGGTTGCTGGGCCGGGGCCTTACCCGTTACCACTACCTCTTCGATAATGGGCTTCCGCTTCTGTTCCGGCTTGCTTTCCTTTTCATCCGTACCCGCCGCCAGGGCGACAATGGATATGGAAAGAATCAAATAGAGGAAAAAGGGGGCTTCTTTGGTTGCACCATGGCAAACCTCCTTTTCAAGTTTGGAAGGCGGCGCCGTTTCCAGCACCACCCTGTCGGTCCGGCCGCCTAGCCTGCAACGAAAGACCGTAGCGGACAGGACTCGGAGGAAGTTGGAATCTAGCACAGGCACCAGGCGTTTGTCAACGTGTTCAGGGTGTGCGCGCCAGGGCAATCACCCGCACCCGGGCCCCGGCGCGGCCCAATTCGCGGGCACAGGCATTCAAGGTGCTTCCCGTGGTAAACACATCATCCATTAACACCACATCCCTGTCCCGTACATATTTGCCACGACAACGAAAGGACCCGGCCAGGTTGCGCTTGCGCGCGGACAGGCTCAAACCGGCTTGGGGCGGGGTTGACCGGACCTTGGCCAGGGCTTTTGGACGAAACGGAATGTGATGCAGCCGGGCATAGCGCCGGGCGATCTCTTGCATGGGAGAAAAAGCGCGTTTGCGGCCTGGATCGTCGGGAACCGTAACCAGGATTTGGCTTTCAGCTCCAAGATTCTGAAAATCAGGCGGCGGCAGGCAACGGGACAAAGGTTTGGCCAAGCCGACCACACCGCCGTATTTGTAGCGCAGGATCACTTCACGAAAAATCCCCTCGTAAGCGGCCACGCAACGGGTTTCCAGAAACGGCGGCGGCGCATGCATGCATTGCACACAAAGACCGCCGTCGTTGGATACCGGGCATGCGCAACGCGGGCAAGCGGGATCGGCGGAGGCAACCAGCTCAGCCAGGCAGCGCCGGCACAACAGGTTTTCATCCAAATGAACCAGGGGGTTGTTACAAACCGGGCAGACCGGCTGAAACAGGAACACACGCACCAGGTGCCCGGCATGGGAAAGGGCTCTTTTGCACCTGCAGAACAAACGCATGAAAAAAAGGGGGGCCGGGTCATGCCCGGCCCCCTGCAACAGTACTTAACTAATTGCCGCGGGTTTTGTCCACGGGATAGGGTTCATGTTCCGGCCAGGTCATCGGGTCTTCTTTTACTTTTTTCATCAGGTATTCGATGGCCGTCATTAACTGGTTGTCACGGCCTTCGCGCATGGCGGCGGCTTCGAGCTCCACTTCGATGTCCGGCTTGACCCCGACATTTTCCACCACCCACTTGCCTTCATGATCGTAAATGCGGTAATCCGGAGCGGTCAGCCCGCCACCGTCAATCAACGACAGGAATTGGGATACGCCCACCAATCCTCCCCAGGTGCGGGTACCGATAATGGGACCCATGTTCATGAGCCGGAATTGACGCGGCAGCATGTCACCGCCTGACCCGGCCTCGCGATTGGTCAGCAAGGCCATGTGCGCCCTGGGGGCGAAGAACGGCGAGGTCTGGTCATGAGAATAGCGCCTTGTCCAGTACGTATGCGGATTGGTGGCCAAACGCCGCAGGAAAACTCCGGGATCCAGCCCGCCGCCATTGAAGCGGCCGTCCACCAAGATGCCCTTTTTGCGGGTCTGGGTAAAAAAGTATTTGGGAAACACCATGGCGGAACCGTTGTAGGTATCGGGCAAATGCACATAGCCCAGTTTTCCCCCGGATAATTGATCCACGGTGCGGCGGTTGCGCTCCACCCAGTCCACGTAACGCAGGTAACTGTCGTTGTGGGCGGGTACAACGGTAACGGTCCGGGCGCCCTGGATATCGGGCCTGGAGTTGATGGTGAGCTGAACAGGCTTGCCCGCCAAATCCACGAAATAGCTGTAAATGTTGCGCGCGGTAGTGACGTTTTCGCCGTTGACCGCCAATACGTACGTACCGTCGCCGACATTGAGGCCGGGATGGCTGAGGGGCGGGACCACGTTGGCCGTCCATTCCGGAACGGTTAAGACGCGCTCAATGCGCCAACGCCTGTTTTGGGTGTTTGCTTCCCAATCCACACCCAGCAGGCCCACGCTGACGCGCGGGGCTTCACGCATGCGGTCCCCGCCGTAGACATAGGTATGGGATGTATTCAATTCGCCGATCAATTCGCCGATAACGAAGCGGATATCCTGGCGGCAGGTGGCGCGATCCAGCAAGCGGGCGTATTTTTCACGCATGGCCGGCCAGTCCAGGCCGTGCATGTTGGGCTCGTAGTAAAAATCCCGTTCCATGCGCCAGGCCTCGTTAAAGATCTGGCGCCACTCGCGGCGCGGATCCAGGCGCATGCGCAAGCCTGAAAGGTTCAGGGGGGTCCCTTTCACCTTTCGGGCTGAACCGGCAGCCACAAACAATTTTGGTCCCTTGCGGAAAATCACCTTGTTGCCGTCACGGGAAATAGCGTATCCGCTGATCCCCCCGGTCACCAATTCCGATTTTCCGCTTTTGAATGCGAACGCCATTAAATCCATGGGGCCGGTGCCGCGGAATTCAAAGCGGTTGAAATCCCCTTTGTCCGAGTTCAGATAGAAAAGATGCCCGGATGCCGGGTGAAGGCTGCGGTAATTACCCGCCGACAGGGGGAACGCCTCTACGCGATCCGCAATGCCGTCAAATTCGATTTCACATGCGGGAGGTTGCTTTTTCGTGGCAACCGGAATCACGGGTTCGGCCGTGACGCCTTTCGGAGGGAAGAGGGCGGGCAGGTTCTTTTTCAGGCTGATGCTGAAGATACCGGCCGCGTCCTTGTATACCATTTCCCATTGGAAATCGCAGTAAGTGGGTTTGAAGTGACGGTTGGACACAAAGAACAGGCGTTTGCCGTCCTCGGAAAACACGGGGTTGAAATCGTTGTAGCGCCCGTTACTGACACAGCGTGACTTTCCACTCTGAATATCGAACACGTGCAACTGGTAGACCAGTTCGCTGTTCATCTTGGAATACGCCAGGTAACGGCTGTCCGGCGACCAGGTGAAATCGTAAATGGGTTTGAGGTCCAAGGACACATCCACGTGTTCGTACTCGGCTTTGTCCACCGTAATGATTTTGCGGCTGTTCACATCAAGGATGCGGCAATGCAGGCTGCTGTCGGCAAAGGCGAGATTTTTTCCATCCGGAGACCAGCGCAGAGTATGGCGGTAGCCATCCTGGTGGCGGGTCAATGTACGTGCCTTTGTATCGCCCTTTGCGTCCTCGACCACCACCTCGTATTCCCCCGTGGCGTCAGAGAAATATGCCAGGTATTTGCCGTCCGGAGACCAGACGGCGTCTTTGTCCCTGGCGCCGCAGTCGCGACTGACATTGCGGGTCACCCCGTCTTTTACGCGCAGGCTGAACACCTCTCCCCTGGCGGTGACCAACGCGGATTCACCGTCCGGCGAAAGGCTGAAATCGGTGATGTACCTGGCGACATCACGGATCAGCGGCCGGGTCTCGGGCGCATCCGCACGCATGGTAATGGCCAGCTTGCGATTTTCGTTGTTTTCCGTGTCCAGGAGCCAGATATCTCCACCGACTTCGTAAACAATGCGCGTCTCTCCCGCTCCCGGCCGGAGAACGTCATATTCGCGATGGCGCGTGACCTGTTGAGTCTCTCCGTTCTGAGTATTGTAACAAAAGATGTTGAGCACACCGTCACGATCCGATACAAAGTAGACCTTGTCCCTGAGCCACATGGGAGCGCGGTCGGTGCCCTCAAAACCACTGATGTTTTTTTCCTCCAGGGTCTGGAGATTGAAAATGTAGATCTCTTGGGCCCGTCCGCCGCGGTACCGCTTCCAGGTGCGGTCTTCGCGGCGGGTCTTGTTGTAAGCGATGTGGGCGCCATCGGGTGAGAAACTGCCGGTACCGGCTTCCGGCATGGGCAGTTCCTCCAGGTCGGTGCCGTCGGGCTTAATCAGGTAAAGGCGTTGAAAGCGCGAATAACTGTAGCGGCCGGACACGAACAGGATGCGTCCGCTGCCGGCGTGCCAGCCCAATACCTGGTCATGAGCGGGGTGCCAGGTGACGCGGGTGATCTTTCCGCCGTAGATGTTCATCACGTAAACGTCGGCATTGCCGTCGTATTCTCCCGTAAATGCGACCCATTTGCCGCACGGAGAGATCCGGGGGTAAAGCTCTTCCCCGTCGTGCAGGGTCAAGCGCACCGCTTCGCCTCCGGAAACCGGGGCTTTCCAGATGTCCCCCCCGGAAACGAACACCACGGTATCACCGTGAATATGGGGAAAACGTTTCAACATGTCCGGCCCTTCAGCGGCGGACAACGGCGCGCAAACCAGGGACAACACGGCCGCGAACGCAACCAGCATTGTCCGGACCGTTCGTGCCGGCCGGATTGTTTCAGATAATTGCATGGATCTCATCTTTTCCTCCTTGGAATCTACTTGAGGTGGTTGCCGGGGTGAAATACAGGCAACCACAGTGTTTTGATGAAACGGATTCGGCAACTCATGGGGCAACCACTTCATGGGTAAACATACGAAAAAGAAAACTGGAAAGTTCCAGGCTTACAATCCGCAACCCAATCGGCTAATTCCCGCGCCGGTTGTTTCTCAACCGCTTAAGCAAACGACTGAGGCGGCCCGGGGTCGAATTGGGCTTTACAGAATCCAAAACTTGCAAAGGAGACGCGTCGGGAACGGTCTTTTGCGAAGCAGTTGACGGCCTGGCACTCCGGCGCCGGGGTTTTTCCGCTCGAGCGTCATTCGGCGGCCGCCGCTTGGGAGCGCGGTCCCGATCCCTTGCGGGGGACTGATCGGTTGGACGCCTGGTTGTGACGGTATTTTTTCGGGATGTTGCCATTGGTTCGCGGCGCTTTTGCTGCGGATTGTTGCGGCTTCCTGCCGAATTCGTGCTGTTGACGGATGACTGCCCGCGCCCCCTTACAGCCGGTCTTCGTGAATCCCCGCGAGCGGATGAACGCCTGTTACCACCACTGCCCGTGCGTGGAGCATTCTCTCCCCCGCCGCGGCGCTTATCACGGAAATCACGATCCGAGACCTTGCTGCGCACCAACAGGCCGGGATTCACGGATTCGGTGGGTATGCGCATGCCGATAAACTCCTGGATGGCGTCAAGGTTAAATATAAAGTCGTCACAAGCCAGTGAAATCGCCTTGCCGCTCTTGCCCGCGCGCGCAGTGCGGCCGATGCGGTGCACGTAGTTTTCACAATCTCCGGGTAAATCGTAATTGACCACCAGGTCCAGGTCCTCGATGTGCAGTCCCCGCGCCGCCACATCCGTTGCCACCAGGATGGGAATGCGGCCGGCCTTGAATTCAGCAATAATGTGCAGGCGTTTTTTTTGCGGCAGGTCGCCCATCAAAAATTCACTGGCATAGCCATTTGCCTTTAAGTGGAAGTCGACCTTTTCCGCCATATGCTTGGTGTTGGTAAAGATCAGCGTGTTTTCCGGTTGATCCCTTTTAAGCAATCCCAGCAACAGCGGCATTTTCTCGCGATGCCCCACGTGGTACATCACCTGGGTGATCTTGTCCACCGTCACCTTTTCAGGCTGGATCTCGATCCTTTCGGGCCGATTCATGAATTCACGCGAAATGGAACGGGCCTCGTATCCCAAGGTCGCGGAGAAGAGCATGGTCTGACGATGCTGGGGAGGCATCATGCGTCGCAGCATGCGGCGGATATCGGGCAAAAACCCCATGTCAAACAAGCGATCCGCCTCGTCAATTACCAGAATCGCCACATCCCGGAAACTCAATTTTCTGGAACCGTTCAGGTCCAGAAGCCGGCCGGGAGTCCCGATAATGACGTCCACATTGCGGCGGATCAGCGTTTCCTGCTGGTTGTATCCCACTCCTCCGTAAAAGCAGCCGATGACAAAGTTCATGCGTGCGCCGATCTCCATGGCGTCTTTTTCGATCTGTACCGCCAGTTCACGCGTAGGAACCACGATCAGGGCCTTTTTTCCCTTGACACGGCTATCGTGTTGCAGGCGCTGGAAAATCGTGATCAGGAACGCGGCGGTTTTTCCCGTTCCCGTCTGCGACTGAACCGTGACATCCTTGGCTTGTAAAGTTACGGGCAGCGTTGCCGCCTGCACGGGCAGGCACTCCTCAAAGCCCGTTTCCTCAATGCCCTGCAGCAGGGCTTGATCCAATTCAAATTCAGTAAATTTCATTATATTCCCCGTTGACGACCTGGAAAGATTGCGCGCATTCAGTTTGGATCCCGGGAAAAGGGGCCCGGCACAAAGCCGGGAAAAGGGTTGGCGAAATCTCAATTCCGGTTTTCAACTTGTTCATATCGGATTATACCATTGATTCAACGCTAAAACAACAAAAAGATAGCAGGATAAGAAGTTGAGGGAGTTGAGGGCGGGAAAACAGTTCGCCCCTTGCCCCTAGCCGATTTTTATACTTTCGACTTTTCACTTTCAACTTTCGGTTCTCTTCCATTTTGTGTGGGTTTGGGGGTTATGCATATTTGAAAAAATGATAAGGCTGCATGAGAGTACCCTTTCGGGCACAAATACCCAGAGGGCACAGGTCACCGCTCACCACTTCGG
>Ga0129302_1000963_pt1 | contig 21475 bp, 13 predicted proteins | sample BlaSprsedimmetaG_FD_94476 | JGI IMG/M metagenome (GOLD analysis project Ga0129302, IMG submission 94476) | Hot spring sediment bacterial and archeal communities from California, USA to study Microbial Dark Matter (Phase II) - Blank Spring... | ecosystem: Environmental > Aquatic > Thermal springs...
ACACAGCTATCGGCGAGCATCTCAAAAGTGCTATTGTCCGGTGTTCTAACTTTTGTGTATCCCCAGGGATAAAGCCATAACTGGCTATAACTATGGAAAGACAGGGTGATGATAAAATTGTGTTGCAGAACCAAATCCCGAATTGCCTGACTTTCCGGTTCTGAAAAAGGACCGGTGCCGCGGTAGGTTGCACTGCTGGGTGTAGGACTGGAACCACTATTGTCATATCCCCATTTATAGCCGAAATTTCGGTTTAAATCCACCCCATCGCCAGAGTCGAAAATATCGTTATTATTATTATCCCTTTTATTTTTGCGCCACCACATCGGATCAGACCTGTCGTCAGGGTTGGACCCGGTGAATACATAGGCATGTCCATCCGGGTTCCCACTGGGACAGAGCCAGATTTGGCGGTTATTAACCAGATAGGTAACGTACGGATCCACACCATAGTTTTCCACTAAGTAGTGCATGAAATACATAATGATTTCCGGGGTGATGATTTCCCGGGCATGGATGTTTGCAAAATAAAAAACCTCGGGTTCTTCTTCTTCAAGCTGGACATTGTCCGATATTTTCATTGCCATTATATCGTAACCACCTTTTCCCACTGACTTCTCATAGCTTTCACCAATCACTTCCAGTTTGGCTATGTCCGGGTATTTTGCGATGATCTCGTTCATTTCCTGAAGCATTTGCTCGTAGCTGCGGAAATGCTCCAGATAACCCGATTGCCTCAATTGTCGGGCAAAAGCATCTGCATCGGAAATAACAACCTGGTATTTCAACCCAAGATTTGATATTCTTGAAAAATCAGCTTCCGTGACCAGTGCGTTAACCGAATTGGTGCGTCGATCAAATTTTCCGAGATCGATCCCCAATTTATAAAATTCTTTCAAAACTTCTTGATCTTGTCCGGCAAGGTCAATTTTGATCACTTTTCTGGTCGAAGATTGTGCCGATAATGTGGAGGTACAAAATAGTGCGATCGACAATAGAATAACGGTCAATTTTTTCATGTTTTTACCTCTTGAAATTAATAAAATTTTAATTTACAGTTCACCCTTAAACCATTGCTTTGCGTAAACATCGCTGATTTTTTGAGTTTTTATGTTGACAATAAACTCGATGTCGGCTGCATACATCAAATCGTGCTGATGTGAATGAAAAATAAAAATGTCATCCTTTTCATGGAACCAGATGTCCCATTCCGGATTCGGGCTTAATTGCAGCTTCGATTGCTCGATGAAGATCTTTGTTTGTAAATCCTGTCTGATTTTCTGATATTCAGTATTAACCTGCTCAATAATTTTTTGATTGTCCATGATGGTGTTATATGACAATGGAGCAAGCTGATGGTAATTGAGCGTTTTGTTTGTGGGTGGGTATCTAACCGGTAACTTGACCACCTTCCCTTTGATGCTGATCAAACTGCCATCGTTGCAATCCAGTCGCGAAGGTAATGGGACAAATAATTTTCCCTGCTCCATGGAAAAAATTCGTATTACCGGATACTTGTTCAAAAAAATATTTTTATCAGAATAAATCCCGGTCAATTCAATGATCGTATCGGGTCTGGCAGCAGCAATTGCAGAGCCGCCGTAGCCTGTTGATTGCAGCGATACGGAAGAAAAAGACTCGCCAACGTGAATGCGGTAGCTTTGTCTGGCGCATTGAAGCTGGAAAGACAAGACGATTAGGAAAACAAGAGTTGAATATTTCATGGTTCCATTTCATCAATTATTGATATGGTTGGCAAATTGAACACGCAACATCTGTGTGATATCTCAGCCATCTATTTTATTACCAAATTAATCCTGCACTTTTTTGTAAAGATATTTTTATGTAAACACTGAAAACACCGAAATCGACCGAAATATTTTTTCAAAATAGTTTCTCAATATGACAGTCAGTGTTTTTCGGTGTTTAATTTTGCAGTTTTGCCGCGCTAAGGAGACATAGACTGATGCCATCGCTTTATTGGTAACAATATTAAAAATAGCTGGCTCTAATTAAAAATTTTATCGTCTCTAAAATAATCCGATCATCAAGCGATGGCATCAGTATTCCATTTGTAAGTGACGTGATATACATCTGTGAAGTCTAATCTTGCTTTTTTAATCAATACGCGAGACTAAGTTTTGAAACAGCGCGCCAGTTTCGATCTATTTATATTGAAAGATCATCGCATAGATAATCATTGACACCAGCAGATACCCGAATAGTAGGCAGCAGATGCCAAATATGTGGGACCAGAACACCAATTTTTTTGATGGTTCCTTTTCCAATTTTTTCCTCAGCAAACCTTGTTTTTTCACCATTTCATACTCTCGCGGCCTGTCCAGTTTAAACTCCTCGAGCGGCACTTTACCGGTAAAGATCACCGGGTCCATGGGGAATTTTTCAGGTCTGAAGTGAGTGTTGAAAAAATGAAAAGTAAAGATAAAACCGGTTGCCAGCAGCGCTTCATCGCTATGAACGATTGTGGCGACATTAATTATCCAGCCGGGAAAAAATTTGGTAAAAAATTCCGGGAACCAGAGTATCAGTCCGGTGAATCCGATCATTGTTACCCCCCAGAAAACTGCCAGATAATCAAATTTCTCCCAGTAAGTCCATCTGCCGTAATCGGGACGATTCTTGCCGGTAAAGAACCAGCGCAAAGTACCGAAAAATTCTTTAAAATCTATTCGATGAGGTGCGAGCCCGCTTTGTTTGTCAAAAATGAATTGACGCAGCGATTTGCCCGAACGTTTCCAGTTTTGATATACGTAATAAAAATGAACGGCAAAATATAAAAAGGTCACAATAGCGCCGGCTCGATGGATCAGTCCCGCATTTTCAAAGCCACCCAGCAATCTGGCAAAAAATTCCGCCCATTGGGTGCCGGCGAATTTGAGCAGCATTCCAGTGACTACCAGACTGAAGAAACTGATAATTACGACTACATGCAGGATGCGCCAGACCCGGCTGAATCGAACGTAGTAGCTCTTCGATTGTTTTTTTAACTTTTGATGGATTTTAAATCGGTACGCAAATGAACGGGGTAACCAGAGCAGTGTGTGCACACCGAAAAATAGAAACGTTACCACAAGCAATAAAGTCATCGACCAGAAGGTATAGAACAAAATCGGATATTTATGGCGATTGTGGTGAGTCGCATGTGACAGGTAGCCGGTGAATTGGCGATTGGAATTGGGATGACATTTTTTGCAGGTTTCAATGGCATTGTCACGGCTCAAGGTAGAATTTGGATCAGAAACCGGCAATATGTTGTGAGCGCCGTGACAGTCGGAACATTTCGCGGTCTTTTCCGATCCTTCAGCTTTGAGCAGCGACACTTTTCCGTGATAGGTGTCAAAATAGGTGCTGCTCTCATATTCGTGGCAGTCTCCGCATTCATTGAATATTTGTTGACGGAAGCTCATCTGATCCACCCGTACCATGTTATGCGCATCATGGCAATCATTGCAGATCGGCAGCTTTTCATTGGTTTTGGAAATCTCGGGGCTGTGAATCGAACTTCTAAATTGCTCGAAAACGCCGAGGTGGCACTCGGCGCAGGTTTCACCGATGTTTGCCGGATGTACTTTTGAGCGTGCATTATCAGCCGGTAAAATAAGATGCGATGCATGACAACTAGTGCAGACCGCAGAGACGAGCAGTCCGCTGTCGAGCAGACCTTTTCCGTGGATGCTCATGGTATAATGCTCGACAGTTCCGCCGCCCTCTTTCCAGACTGCCGTGTCTTCTCCCGCGCGGTGACATTTACCGCATAGTTGGGGAATGTTGCGCGCAAAGGTCGGCGAGGTCGCATCATTTTTTCTTAAAACCAGGTGTGTACCATGACACTCGCGGCATTCCGGCGCGTGGGCATCGCCGCTTTTGAATAATTGCCCATGCATGCTCATTTGATAATCGAGCACGATTTGCGCGTGGCAGATCGAACAATCCACCGGACCGGAATCTTTGCACACCGGATCATTCATATTGCTGACATTAACGTGACATTTGATACACTCAATATTTAAACCGTGGGCTGAATTGCGCACATGCTCGAGATTAACATAGAGCGAATCCACACTGTTGTCAACATTTTTTCGAACTAAATTCTTCTGTGAATGACAGCGCATGCAATAATCATCAGTCATGGTGTCGATATAAAATACCCGGCGAATTTTATGGGGAGAGTGACAATCGACACAGGCAGGAATTGCATCGGGTTGCTTTTCCCATAGTTCCCCTCGAATTACTTTGGTGTGAACTTGTTCGATCAGGGCGTGGCATTGCATACAAGTTGCCGCAATTTTATCGCGGTTGATCGATGATCTCGGGTCGGTATGCGGCAAAATTTCGTGTGCAGTATGACAACTGGTGCAAACTGCAGTTCCGATCAATCCGCGCTGAAACAATCCCTCGCCATGAATGGACATGGAGTAGTTTTTAATGATGTCCTTTTCCGGGATGTCGTGGACTTTGACCATGTCCGAACCTTCTTTGTGGCAGCGACCGCACATCAACGGGATGTTCATCACATAAGATGAAGATTGTGGGTTTGAGACAGCTAAAATGAAGTGGGAACCATGGCAGCTAACACAGGTCGCTGCAAATGGGTCCTGGCGTTGGAAAGCGACACCGTGTAAACTGATGTCGTAAGATCGACCGGCTTTAGTGTGACAGTTTTGGCATTCGACTTTTTTCAGCGGTACTTCGTGGGGTAAATCCTCGATGTCGATATCGTCATGACAAGATACACAGCCGTTATCGCCGTGGACTGAATTCAGAAATAAATTTTCTCTAACAAAAAGCGAAATAATTTTTCCATTTTTTTCAGTAGTTAAAGTTGGATCACCGTGACAATCCAGGCAGACTTCAACATCGTCAGCTGCAGCTTGAGCAGTAATGCTGATCAGCGTTACAAACAGAAGGAATAAAATGATCTTTTTTATCATAGCCGAAGCTTCTCCATAATTGATGCCCGTGTTTGGTCTAAATATACAAAATTCATTGACAATGTCAAGTAAATTTATTGGCAGGAATAAAATTAGAGGATAAATTTTTGTTTGCTGAACCATGATAGAGCTATAAGTTGCTATTAAAAATACTAAAGTTTGGCAATTTGTCTTGTAGTAATGACTTTAGTCATTCTTTTATTGCTCTAAAAAGCGACTGAGTTAACAATAAACCAGATTTCTTGAAGAAATCTGGTTTATTGTTCCATTGTTTGAATAAATATTATTAAAATAATTGACCTGATCAAAAATTTATCAAATAATCAGCTTATCAATCGATGACATCAGTATACTTGAAAAAATCTGATCCATTTCCATTCTTTCAAATGATGAGATAGCGTTAAAAAAACTGTTTTGAAAATACAAAAAAAATTCTATATTAACTGTGGATGCGATAAAGCGGAGTTGTCAATGAAGGATAAAAATATTATCATTATTGTTGCCGGGGCAATCGTGTTCTTTCTGGGATTTATTGCCCACATTCAGTATTTTCGGCTCAGGGATCAGTTTATTGATTTGTACAAAGATAAACAAATGGTGCTAACGAAACAGGCGGCATTGAATTTAGAGGCATTTATCAATGAACGGCTCAAAGCGATAGAGGTGTTGGCGCAGATGTCTGCTACCAAACCTGATCAGGCTGAAATTTTTTCCGAATACGAACGCGTTTTTCAGATTGTCAAAGGATTTGAATATATTTTATTCGTCGATGAAACCGGCAAAGCGATTGCCGGTTATCCGGAAAATCATCCCTGTCCGTCCCGTCTGCCCGATAGCTTAAAAATAGGCTATTTCAGTGCATTTGAAAGCGCCAGATTAAATCGGAAGATCATTGTCCATTCCAGGGATGTCGTTGACAATGATCGTGTTTTAGTCTGTTTAATCGCACCAATTTTTACTGAAGATATGACTTTTCGGGGGTCTGTTACTGGCATATTAAATGTGCAAAAAAGTATTGAAGCGGCGCTTGAACCGATTATTACCGGTAGTGAAGATTATGTCTGGGTGTTGAATGCGAATGGTTTTTTAATGTATCACCCGCGTCATAAAATGAGTTTAATGGGAAATATACAGCACGTCCAACAGAAATGTTTTGATTGTCATCAAAATTTTGAGTTTGAGAGGCAGATAATGGCAAGGCAAACCGGCGTGGAGTTAAAATCAATCTTTAGCAATCCGGCGCAACTTATCGGTTTTGCCACGGTTCCGTTTGAAAATACGAGTTGGTTGGTCGTTGTAAATTCACCGTTTCGCCAGATTAAGGCACTGATACGCAGTCAATTTAAACACATGTTGTTTTTGATTTTATTTATGATGGGAACAGTGATTATCGGAGCGGTTTTGATTAACCAAATCAATAAAACACGCATCACCGCCCGTAAGGAATTGGAAAATATCAAGGTTCAAAAAGCGCTGATCAAAGAGAAAAAAGCGCTTGAGTCACGCTATCGAATATTGGTGGAGCAGTCTCCTGATCCGATCTTTTTGTTTACCCGCCGAAAATTTATTCTTGTCAATGCCAGTTTTGAGACTTTTTTCGGCTATCGCGGCGCTGAAATCTATGGCGGAAAACTTAAATTCATTGGTCTGGTCGATGCTGAATATGTGCACCGGTTTGAGTCCGAGATGAAAAAGTTCATTAAAGGGAAAAAACAACTGACTGCGATCTCGACCGCGATGCGAAACAAAAACGGAGATTTTCTGGAGGTTCAAATTTCGTTTAGCCGTTTCAGAATGGGGGGAGCGGTTGTCTATCAAGGGGTTTTGCACGATGTAACTAAGATCAAACAACTGGAGCGTGAGCAAGAGCAGCGCAAGCATCTTTCCATGATCGGAGAAATGTCAGCGCGCATTGCCCATGAAATTAAAAATCCGCTGGCGTCGATCCAAACCGGTATTCAACTGTTGGAAAGTACAGTTTCTGCCAATGATCCGCAAAAAAGCTATTACGAAAGGCTACGCCGGGAAATCCAGCGGGTGGATTCGATACTCAAAGGGCTGCTATCTTATGCGCGGCATGATTCTCTTTCTAAAAAATCTGTTCAAATTGAAACATTGTTAGATCGATTCCAGCGTCTTATTTTGCCGACATTAAAAAAACATCAATTGAAATTAATTGTCGATTTGGATCCAAATTTACCCAGCATAGAGATTGATGATCAAAAAATGGAACAGGTTCTCTGGAATATCTGTTTAAATGCGATTCAGGCAAGTCCGGCCGGTGAAAAGATCCTGATAAAGGTGTCCTCGAACAATGACAGCTTATTATTGAAAATAGAAGATCATGGATGTGGCATCGCTGAAGAAAACCTTAAAAAGATTTTTTACCCATTTTTTAGCACTCGCACTCACGGAACCGGGCTCGGATTGGCAATTAGCAGAAAAATAGTTGAGCAACATCAGGGAAAGCTTGAAATTAAAACTAAGCAGAATGTCGGTACAACCGTTTCCATTTATTTGCCAAAAGCAGAGGTAATATCATGAATCCGTTTATTTTGATTGTTGATGATGAGGAGAATTTGACATTTTTCCTTAAAAATGCATTGGAGCAGAAAAATTTCACTGTTGAAACATGCCATAATTTATCGAAGGCAAAAAAAGCTATCGAAATGAGATTTCCAGATTTAATTTTGTTGGATTTGAATTTACCAGATGGTAACGGATTGGATTTGTATCGGATGATCAAGCAGCAGGCGTTGGGGATTCCAACGATTGTTATCACGGCGCATGCCTCAATTAAATCAGCGATTGAAGCGCTCAAATTGGGTGTGGAGGATTATATCATCAAACCATTTGAGCTGGACCAAATTATCATCAATATCGAAAAACAGTTGGAACGTTTCCGGCTAAATAATCAATTCAATTATTATAAACATCGCCTTCAGCAGAGCTATGAAGATGAGTTTTTTGTCAGCAAACTGCCGATAATGGAAGATATTCAAAATTTAGCGCTTAAGATTGCCCAGGTGGAAGAGAGCGCTATTTTGATCGAAGGCGCCAGCGGAACCGGAAAAGAGATGCTTGCCAGGTTTATCCATCAGCATTCGCCATGGAAAGAAGCGCCGTTTGTGGAAATTAACTGCGCTTCTTTACCGGAGCAGCTTTTAGAAAGCGAATTGTTCGGTTACGAGCCGGGGGCATTTACTGACGCCAAGAAACGGAAGATCGGCTTGATTGAACTGGCTCAGGGGGGAACTTTGTTTTTAGATGAAATTTCAGAGATGTCGCCGGCGCTGCAGGCAAAGCTGTTGCGGGTCATTGAAAACCGGGTGTTCAAACGACTGGGCGGAGTACGCGATATCAGGATGCGCTTGCGAATCATTGCTGCCACTAACCGCGATATCGTCAAGCTGGTTGAAGAAAAAAAATTCCGCGAGGATTTATATTTTCGCCTGAATATGTTTCATCTGAAAATTCCCACCCTGCAAGAGCGAAAACAAGAGTTGCTGTTGATCGCTCAATTCTTTCTGCAAAAAATTGCCAGACAGCTCAAGCGAAATGTGCGTTTATTATCTGAAGAAGCGTGCGAAACCATTCTCAAATACCACTGGCCCGGCAACTTCCGCGAATTGCGTAACACCATCGAACGGGCGGTGATTTTATGCGAGGGAGAAACCATTTTGTTAAAACATATCAATTGTGAAATGATAAAAAGCAAAAGCGAAAAAATAGCCGCGTTACCGACGCTGTCAAATTTACAGAATGGATCTTTGAAAGAACTGATCGATCGCATTGAAAAATCAATAGTGATTGATGCGCTTCAACTGAGCCAGGGAAATCAACTCAAGGCTGCAAAGCTTTTGGGTGAACCGCGCCACATAGTCCGCTATTTGGTAAAAAAGCATAATCTGTGAAAATAATCTCCATTTCCGCCTTGTAATTGGATAAAATTGTCCACTTTTTTAATGTAATTAAAAATAAAAACTTAGCAGCTTAACTTCCAACTTATTGCCACCAACAGCCATTATTTTATGGCTAAAATTCACCAAGACAGACATTTCTAAAAAATTAATAGATATTATAATTGTATAATAAACATTGGATTAATGTAGATTTTAATATGGTGGAACAATGTTTGATGATAATAACAATCTTTAATTCGGGCGATAGTTATGAAAATATTGGTGATCGACAATGAAAAGTCTTTTGCAGAAAGTTTCGGTCAGTATTTGAAAAGCACGGCAAACGCTGAAATAACTCTGGCTAATACGGTCAAACAGGCTTTGAATTTAATTAACCAAAACTGTTATGATTTAATAATTACCGAAGTTAGCTTGCCCGACGCTGAAAATGAGAATTGGCTCATGAAAATTGATAACATTAATCCGGGACAAAAATTGATCATTCTCACATCACATCTCTTCCCCTGTAATTTATCTTTATCAGAAAAATTAAACATCATCGGCTATTTTGAGAAACCTTTTGATGCCAATATAATTTTGAATCTAATTAACCAATTAACTAACTGAGGGAGTCATTATGGGAAAAAGACTTACCATTTTAATTTTGGTGTTTTTATGCACAAGCTCTGTAGTATTTGCACAGACGCTGTCGTTATCGCCTTACGGCGTTTCTCCGCGCGATGCAGAGCGAGATACCGCTGATATTTTCGACAGAGCATACAATGGTTTGCTCAATGTTGGCGTTGAAACGCAGATGTATCTCGAAGGTCGTTTGGACGGCGCCAGCCTGTCTTCACCGACGTGGACCGTTACCGGTCCTGCCGGTTCGGCGGCGGACATCACGGTCACATTTGATCCGGACACTTCCACCCAGATCGCAGCTTTTACGCCGGACGTTGTTGGAACGTACACCGTGGAATTCGCTGATGGAGAAAATAATGCAATTGTGACCATTAATGCAGCAACCTATGTTGGCGCCTTTGCCGGCGATGGAAACTGTGTTTTGTGTCATCAGGCACAAGCTGCTGATTGGGAAAAAACCGGCCACTATTCCATTTTTGAACGTGGATTAAATGGAATGTTGGGTGCCTACTATGCAGAACGATGTATCAGTTGTCATACCACTGGTTATGATGCAGCTGCAAATAACGATGGATTTGACGACCGAGGGTTCGTTTTTCCGGACACGCTCTTTCCGGGGCAATTTGATAACATGGTCGCGCAGTATCCGGACGCGATGAAATTAGCCCGTGTTCAGTGTGAAAGCTGCCATGGCCCAGGAAGTGCTCATAACGTTGGGAATGTTAGTGATTCTAAAATGGTTTCGACTCTGGACGCCGCCAATTGTGCCTGGTGTCATGATGCCGGAACTCATCATATCTTTCCGTACCAGTGGGATGTATCACGACATGGGAAACCGTTACATGCTGCCCGCGGCAGCCGGGCTGGATGTGCTCCGTGTCACAGCGGCGCCGGATTCGTCGAATGGGTGAAAGGTGGAAAAGAGGAGTTGATTTCAGCTCCAGAAGTAACAGCGATCACCTGTGCGGTGTGCCATGAGTCCCATAGTGTCGACTATCCACATCAGGTGCGCACCATGGATGCGACATTGGGAAACGGTACTATTGTAAAAGATGGCGGTCTCGGATTGCTCTGTATGAATTGTCATAAATCCCGTCGCGATGCAAAAACCTACACCAACGCTCCGGGCTCCCATTATGGACCGCATTATGCGCCCCAGGCCGATGTTTTGGCTGCGACCAATGTTGTTACATTCGGGAAGACTTTGCCAACATCTCCTCATAATAAAGGAAATTCATGTGTTGACTGTCACATGGCGGAATCACATGAACTTGACCTTGATGTATTGGCTGGTGGTCATTCTTTCAAAATGTCCAATAATCTCGGGCAGGATCACATCGAAGCCTGTGAAGGGTGTCATGGGAACATTGGTGAGAGCTTTGCCGAAAAGAAATTTTATTTCAATGGAAACGCTGATCATGACGGTGACGGTGTCGAAGAAGGGTTGCAGGAAGAAGTTCATGGCTTGATGGAGCAACTTGGCGCATTATTACCGGATGCGGATCCACATGCTAATGTTGATACCACCTGGACCCTCACCGAATTAAAGGCAGCTTATAACCATCGAACCATCTATTATGATCACAGCGATGGTATTCACAATCCTGCCTTCACTGTCGCTTTGCTGAAAGTTACCATTCAGGCGCTTTTGAACAATGCAATCGAAGGCGAAATTGTTGCCATCGAAGATGTGCCCAATGATCAGGGAAAACAGGTTCGCATTATCTGGGATAAATTTGTTGATGATGGTGTCGCTGTAGATCCAGTAGCAACCTATCTCATTCAACGACTTGACGCTGAAGATGATTGGACCGGTGTTGGCGAGTACACCGCTCATGGCGCCAATCGTTATGCACTGGTTGTTCCCACATTGTACGATTCAACCGCTTATGGCAATGCGCTGACAACCTTCAAGGTTGTTGCTTTAACGCGAGGCGGTGTGGTCCATGAATCTCTGCCGGCTCAGGGTTATTCAGTCGATAATCTGGTGCCACACGCTCCTGGTAACCTGATGGCCATGGCTGCCGCTGGTGATGTTGAGCTGACATGGGAGGAGCCACCGGATCCGGATATTCAGTACTATAAAATTTATCGTTCAGCAGAAGATTCTTTTGTTCCCGATGAAAGCCTGGAAATTGGCGCTACTGCTGAATTGACATTTACCGATGTCTTACCGGGCACAGGTACCTGGTATTACAAAGTAGTTGCAATTGATTTCTCGGGAAATCTGGGCAAACCATCCCCGTCAGTCAGTGCAACCATAACTTCGGTTGACGATTCACAGACTGTTCCGATGAGGTTTGAATTATCACAGAATTACCCGAACCCGTTCAATCCGGAAACCACGATCAAATTCTCTTTAAAAAATGGTGGTCACGTCAGCCTCGAAATCTTCAATGCAACCGGCCAATCTGTTAGCAGTTTGGTTGACAAAAATATGAATCCTGGAAATTATTCAATCAACTTTAGCGCTAATGGTTTGACATCGGGCGTCTATTTTTATCGCATCAAAGTTTCTGCGACAAATGATGGAGTTGTTCAATATCAATCAATGAAAAAGATGGTTGTCATGAAATGAGGGGATACTGGCTTAAAGATAGTCAAACAACCAGCTGAGGAAAATCCCGTCGCCGCGGCGGGATCGATGAGGGGAGATTGGGAAAAACTATGAATTGCACCAATCTCCCTCGCTATTAAAAATAACCCTCTTCTTGATACATTCACCAGCCAAAAGTCGATGTCAGTTTAATTCCATATTGCGTCGACTTTTGCTGTATTTTATAAAAGACCGAATTTTTAAAGTAATATATTGATTGTGGTTAGCAAAATTCAGTTATCAGTGGTAAGCATAAACTGATGCCATCGTTTTGTTTGAGACAATTTGTAATTTAAATTGTATCGGTCCGAAAAAGACATCCATTCGCTTTTTACTGTCATTGCGATCCCGCTCAACAGGATCGCAATAACAGTGCGCGGATCTATTTAAATATCAAACTATGACATTTGTATTTGCCCTCAAAATAAAGCTTGACAATGCGCATAAATTTTTTTAATATAATATAACCTGTTTAATTCATAAATGTTGCCACCAAGGCACCAAGTCACGAATCCCGCCGCGGCGGGAACAAAGTTGTGAAAGATGCATTCATAAAAATATTCTGAGTCGATTAATCTCCTTTGCCTGTCAAGCTTTATATTTTCATTACTTTGTGTGCCTTGGTGTCTTCGAGGCTTTGTGGCGTATGAATTATTCAGGTTAAAAAATTTGATTGGGATTCAATCATTTTTGTAAGGGAGAAAGCGCCATGTCTTACGATATGATTATCTGTCTGTCAATTTTTGTTTTCTTTCTGATTTTAATTATAGCTGTAATAAAAACAAAAGGAATCAATAAAGGCGGTGGAATTTACACGGGACAAGTGCTGATGCACGATCTCGCCATGAAAGATAAACAGCGAGCCATGGAATATGTGATCGAAAACCAGAAACGAACCATTAAACAAGAAGAAGAATCCGGCGAAAATCCCAAAGGAGCTAATTTTAAGCATGATACAGATTCAGCAGATTGATGTAAAAAATTTTAAATCCGGCTACGTCGCGCTCATCGGCAAACCTAATGTGGGCAAATCCACCCTGATGAACGCACTGCTGGGACAACAACTGTCCATCGTCACTGCGAAACCGCAAACCACCCGGCAACAGGTGCTGGGGATTTTAAGCGGCGATAATTTTCAAATGATTTTTCTGGACACGCCCGGGCTGTTAGTTCCGCGATACAAATTGCAGGATAAAATGGTGAAAGCGGCTCAGCGCGCCATCGGTGAAGCAGACATAATCCTGTTTTTAGTGGAACCAGAAGACAAAATTGACGAATTTCAGGATCAGATCATGAGGGAAATCATCATCAACGCTGGTAAAAAAACTTTGCTGGTAATCAATAAAATTGACAGCATCGTGCGTGACACCATTCTTCCCATCATCGCCCGCTACGATAACAATTACCGACTCACTGAAATTTTCCCCATTTCCGCGCTCTTTGGCGATGGTGTGGAAGACGTTAAACAATCGCTGATCAAGCATCTCCCAACAGGAATGCCTTTCTATCCCCCGGATCAAATTACTGATCAGCCGGAGCGTTTTTTTGTCTCCGAATTGATTCGACAGAAAATTTTTGAGAATTATGGCGAGGAGATACCTTACTCCACCGCTGTTACCATCGAGGATTTTAAAGAGCGCGAGGGGGCAAAAGATTTCATCCGGGCAAACATAATTTTAGAGCGGAATTCTCAAAAAGGAATCCTGATTGGCAAAAAAGGAGCTGCGTTAAAAAAAATCGGCAAGCTCTCCAGGGAAGAAATTGAACGCTTCCTTGGCCGCCCGGTGTTTCTCGAACTGTTCGTCAAAGTCAGACATAAATGGCGTCAAAACGAGAGTTTTTTAAGGGAGTTTGGCTATAATTAAAGTCGATGTTCCTATTTGTGTGTTATTATTAGGAACCAGTGAATCGGAGAATTAGAGTGAAAAAAATATGCTGGATTAGCCTGCTGCTCATTTTGCTGAGTCTGCAGTTCAATTGTGCACCGCCACCGCCGCTGGAAGAGAAGCCGCTGCCGGTTCCAATCGAGTCGCCGCTGGTGAGAATCGGCCTGGCAGAGAACCTGACATCATTGGAATTTACTTCAAACGGCAAAATAGAAATTTATGATCAGGATCAATTGATCGCTAATATCCTGGGTTGGGATCAGAAATGGGTGGTAGATATTCGAAACACGCAACCAGCAACCATCGTCTATCGGCTACGCTATTTGGAGACATTGGACGGGCGCGATGCTCTGGAAAAATATCAATCACTAAAAAGTCAGGGACTGCCCGTAGTGCTTGAGCGCATCAAAAAGAGAATTTTTCATGACGCTGCATTACAGACTCGCACTTTTTATTGGATTCTGCATCAGTCTGAATTTGAAAACCAGGATGAGGTTTACCGCCATCAATGGCAGCGAAACGATAAATCCAAAGGAGTTGCTCAACCGTTGATCAAAACACCGCCGCAGGGGGAGCTGATTATTACCAACCGGGAAAGCGGCGACCAATACCGCGCTTCACGGATTATGACAATTCGCGGGGAACAGTTTTCCTTGACCCTGCCCGCAGGTGAAGGTTATCACTTTGAACAGCAACTAACGCGCCGTTATCACGATCAGCTCAATCTGGTCATCGATCGGTTCGGCAAGCTGACCGTGGTCAACATTATTCCCATCGAGACTTATCTCATCGGCGTGGTCGGTTCGGAGATGCAGGAAAAATTCCCCCTCGAGGCGCTAAAAGCCCAGGCAGTTGCGGCGCGCTGTTATACCATAGCGCAAATCGGAAAGCAGCATCAGTTGTCACCATTTGATCTGTGCGATGAAGTCCACTGTCATGTTTACGGAGGTATCGATCGCGAATCACCACGTGTGTCTCAGGCTGTGGCGCAAACCCACGGCAGAGTCCTGATCCACAACAATAAAATCTGCGACACGTTTTACGCCGGTGTGTGCGGAGGTCATTCGGAAAATAACGAAAATGTCTGGCCCGGCGAGCCTCAGATTTATCTGCAAGGCCGGCCCGATGCAAATATCAAAAAATTTCCAGCAGATTTTTTTAAAGATGAAAGCAATGTCCGACGCTGGATTGAAAGCAGCCCCAATGTGTTTTGCAACACCCAACAGGGTGATGTTCCGGATTATCTCAATTACACCGTCAAATATTTTCGCTGGTCGCAGCGTTATTCACAACATGAAATTTCCCAAATTATCCGCCGCAAAACCGGCGAGAATATCGGCAGACTGCTGGAAATCGTTCCAGTGGAGAGAGGGGTTTCCGGTCGATTAAAAAAAATAGAGTTTATCGGAGATAAAAAGAAGATCATCATCGAGGGCGAACTTAATATCCGCAAATCATTGTCCGATAATTATCTCTACAGTTCTTGCTTTGTGATAGATCGCGAAGGAAGCGAGTTTATTATCAAAGGCGCAGGCTGGGGACATGGCGTGGGAATGTGTCAAACCGGCGCTGCAATGCGAGCTCTTGAGGGGCATAGTTATCAAAAAATACTCAAACACTATTATCAACATGCTGAGCTGGTTAAATTATATTGATGCAGGTGATTGGTTAGTGGTGAGCGGTCATTGGTGATTGGTGAGTGGTGAGTAGGTCCAATAACATCCCTGGTACCTTGCTATTCCTGGGGCATGGACGTTTCCAGCGGAACAAATAATATGAAGTTAACAAAGTGAGAATCTTATTCATTTTTATCGACGGTGTGGGGATCGGTAAAAACGACCCTCTGAAAAATCCATGTGCGCTGCCGGGTATCCGATTGTTCAATCATTTTTGTGCTGAAAAATTTCCCAAGCGGTTGCTTTATGGCGGCGTGATTAAGCCGATTGATGCCCAGTTGGGCACCGCCGGATTTCCGCAAAGTGCGACCGGCCAGACAGCGATTTTCACCGGTAAAAATGTTGCCCGTATACTGGGAAAACACCTCAGCGGCTTTCCCAACAACAAATTGCGAGAGTTGCTGACGCAATACTCCATTTTACATCGAATCACACAACTGGGGAAAAAAGCAGGCTTTATCAACGCTTATCGCCCTATTTTTTTTGATCAAGGACCCGAGAAATTAATTCGATTCCTCTCGGTTACCAGCATCATGAATTGGAAAGCTGGACTCAAATTCTTTGACTTTGATGATCTGCATCGAGGGTGCTGTATTTATCATGATTTTAGCAACCAAGAATTAATCAAAAAAGGATTCAACGTCAGAGAATTTTCGCCGGAACGCGCCGCCCAAATTCTGACATCCGCCAGTCGAGAGTTTGATTTTCTGCTGTATGAATATTTTAAGACCGATTACGCCGGACATTCACAAAATATGGCTTACGCGGTAGATTTGCTCGGACGGCTCGAAGCTTTTCTGCTAAATGTTATCCAACGGATCGATTTGGACGAGACGTTGTTCATCATTACCAGTGACCATGGCAATATTGAAGATTTGACGCTCAAATCACACACCCTTAATCCGGTACCGCTGATGGTTTGGGGAAAAGGCAACACTGAATTTGTAAAGCAAGTAGATTCAGTTTTGGATATTACACCCACAATTCTGAAATTTTTATCATCAGGGGAGTTCTCTGAAAGTGAATCCGTTAAAATTGTTGGAACAAGTTGAAAACGGGTTCGTTAATTTAAACTTGATTTTGGAAATATTTTAATCCATGGACAAATTAAAGACTATTAATCTCACCTTTTTATGAAATTATTGAAATGACCGAACGAAGAAACATTCTAATTAAAGGCGCCCGTGAGCACAATTTAAAAAACATCGACCTGGAGATTCCCAGAGATAAATTTGTCGTCATCACCGGTCTTTCCGGGTCGGGAAAATCTTCGCTGGCGTTTGATACGCTTTACGCCGAGGGTCAACGCCGCTATGTGGAATCGCTGTCGGCGTATGCCCGTCAATTTCTCGGTCTGATGGAGAAACCGGATGTTGACTATATTGAAGGGCTTTCTCCGGCGATCTCAATCGAACAGCGTTCCGCCGGCAAAAATCCCAGGTCAACCGTTGGCACAGTCACCGAAATTTACGACTATCTGCGATTGTTGTTCGCCCGCATCGGCAAACCCTACTGTTATAATTGCGGTAAACCAATCCAGCGACAGACAGTCCAGCAAATTGTGGATCAGGTGATGTGTCTTTCGCGGGGAGCAAAAATACAGGTGCTGGCGCCGGTGGTTCGCGGCAGGAAAGGCGAGTACCGTGAAATTTTTGAAGAGGCGCGCCGTGATGGTTTCGTCCGCGTTCGGGTGGACGGAAAAATGATGGAACTGGAACAAGACATCGTGCTTGACAAATTCAAAAAACACAACATCGAAATTGTCGTCGACCGTCTGGTGATCGAGCCGCAAATCGTCAGTCGCCTGACCGAATCTGTCGAGACTGCGCTTCAGTTGGCGTCCGGAATCGTTTTAATACATCAAATCGATGGCGAAGATTTGTTTTTTAGCGAACAATTTGCCTGTATCGAATGCGGTATTTCCTACGAAGAACTGGCGCCGCGGATGTTTTCTTTCAATAGTCCTTATGGCGCCTGTCCCACTTGCAAAGGACTGGGCACAACCATGGAGATTGACCCGGATCTGATCGTCCCTGATAAAAATTTGTCGCTCAATCAGGGCGCTCTCAAACCCTGGGGCGAAATGCGCGAGGGTTGGTATTTCACCCAATTGAAAGCCGTGGCTGAAAAATACGGGTTCAGCCTTGACATACCGTTTCAACAAATTTCGACAGAACATCAAAACATTATATTTCATGGCTCCGGTAATGAACAAGTGCGTATGATTTATACCCGCAGCAACGGTAAAACTCACGCCGAATTTACTACTCAGTATGAAGGGATCATCAAAAACCTGGAGCGGCGTTATCATCAAACCACATCCCAATACATTCGCACCTGGATCGAAAGTTTTATGAACGTCAAACCCTGCGCTGATTGCCACGGGTCGCGCTTAAAGAAAGAATCTCTGGCAGTGCGCATCGGCGCTTTTAATATTTACGAACTGTCCCAATTCTCAATTAAAAAGGCAAGCAATTTTTTTAAAACGATGAAATTGAACAAACGTGAGCTGAAAATCGCCCATCAAATTTTAAAGGAAATCAACGCCCGGCTACATTTTCTGATCAATGTTGGATTGGATTATCTGACGCTACACCGCTCCGCCGGCAGCCTCTCGGGTGGAGAAGCCCAGCGCATCCGGCTCGCCACCCAAATCGGTTCCCAGTTGATGGGCGTGCTCTACATTTTGGATGAACCGTCGATCGGTTTGCATCAGCGCGATAATAAAAAACTAATCCAAACGCTGCTCGATTTGCGGGATCTGGGGAATACCATTATCGTGGTGGAACACGACCAGGAGACCATCCAAAGCGCTGATTTTGTCATCGATCTGGGACCCCGCGCCGGCGAACATGGTGGCAACATCGTCGCCATCGGCACACCTGATGAAATCTGTCAGAACGAAAATTCAATCACCGGTCAATACCTGTCCGGAAGAAAATCGATTCCGATACCGACAAACCGCCGGTCCGGAAACGGTAACTATCTGGAGCTTTTCGGCGCCACCGGCAATAATCTAAAAAAAATCGGCGTAAAAATCCCACTGGGAGTATTTATCTGCGTCACCGGCGTCTCCGGATCAGGAAAAAGCAGTTTGATTAACGAGACGCTCTATCCGATTTTATTGAGAGAACTTTATCATGGGAAAAAAATACCGTTGAGTTATGAAAAACTAATCGGTCTGGAAAATATCGACAAAGTAATCGACATCGACCAATCGCCGATCGGTAGAACTCCGCGTTCCAACCCGGCGACTTACACCGGTGTTTTTACCCACATCCGCGATTTGTTCGCCCAGTTGCCCGAAGCCAAAATTCGCGGTTACAAGCCCGGCCGTTTCAGTTTCAATGTCAAAGGTGGGCGCTGCGAAGCCTGCGAAGGCGATGGCATCATCAAAATCGAAATGCACTTTCTGCCCGATATTTACCTGACTTGCGAGGTATGCAAAGGAAAACGCTACAACCGGGAAACGCTGGAGATAAAATACCGCGGCAAATCAATCGCCGACGTGCTTGATCTATCGGTTTCCCAGGCGTTGGATTTTTTTAAAAAAATTCCTTCGATTCAACGACGGCTCAAAACATTGGAAGATGTCGGACTTGGCTATATCAAACTGGGACAACAAGCCACGACACTGTCCGGTGGTGAAGCACAACGGGTTAAATTAGCAAGCGAATTGTCAAAAGTCAGTACCGGACGTACGGTTTACATTCTGGATGAACCGACTACCGGCCTGCACTTTGAAGACATCAAAATGCTGCTTAACGTCCTGAATCGACTGGTAGATAAAGGCAATACCGTCATCGTTATCGAGCACAATCTGGATGTCATAAAGACCGCCGACTATATCATCGATTTAGGCCCGGAAGGTGGCGACGATGGTGGTACAATTGTTGCGAAAGGTACTCCAGAGCTCATTGCAAAAAATAATCACTCCTATACCGGACAATTTTTAGTAAAATTGTTAAGTAATCAGAACATCAAAAGCATTCACGAGTTTGAATTACACAAATAATTACTCGACTTTTTTGCTTGATATTCGTTATGTTTTCACTGTGATCATGCAATAAAAATCAACAACCTGGGTGAAATTCACGAAAAGGTTCTCAGGGGGAAGTTAGGAGTGAGTTGTTGACAATCACATAAAACCAATTATCATTCAAAATGGTCTGACAACTATCGTGAGGAAACATGTCGTGAAAAGCTTTTTCATACCCAAAAAAATTGTCGTTCCCGCAACGGCTGATTCTCTGCCTCGCATTCGAGAATTTATTACCAAAGTTGGTAAACGTTACCGGTTATCCAAACATGAGATCAACGCGTTCAAAATTTCCATTGACGAAGCCTGCACCAACATCATCAAACACGGTTATCAGGACAACAGCGGTAACATCAAATTGCGAGTTTCAATTGGCGTGGATCAAATGATCGTCGAACTGATCGATCAGGGAAAAAGCTTTGACCCCAATCTGGTATGCGAAGCCAATGTTCAGGATTACGTTAGCAGCGGTAAAAAAGGCGGTCTGGGAATATTTATCATGCGAAAATTTTTGGATGCGATTGATTATGAAGTAACATCGATTGGAAATATTCTCCGCTTAACTAAACAGAGACAGCAGGTTGCACGTAACCGCGACCAACAACATTTTAGCGCTACATTCAAAAAATTCAAATCCAGATTGTTTTTCAACAATTATAATTCGCAGATGATTTGCTGTGGTGAATTTTTACTTCTGACATAACTTGCAGTAAAAACTGCTCCGCTGCTTTTGCCGTAACTTTTGCAGCGGCGCGCCACATCCTGGACAGGGATCTCCGGTTCGATTATAAACCAAAATCATGTTTTGAAACTCACCTTCGATATTGTACAAGCTGCGAAAATTTTGTTTACCATCTCCGAGAGAGGTTCCCATTTTATCGATGGCAAGCCGTAACACCGAAGAAATCTTTTTGAAAAGCATCCTTATTTCGGAAGGCTTGAGCGTATTTACCTTCCGCAAAGGATGAATATGAGAGCGAAATAAAATTTCATTGGCGTAAATATTGCCGATACCGGCTACCTTTTTCTGGTCCATCAGAAATGATTTTGCATCCAGTGTTGACCGCCGGATCAATTCGCGGAAATGTTTCAGGTTCCATTCTTTGCTCAGCGGTTCGACGCCGATTCTCGCCTTCCATAAATTCCTGGTTTCACAATTAAAATATGTCAACCTTCCCAGGGCGCGTGTATCACTGAATATCAATACACTTCCGGATTTGAAATAAAACACAGTACGTGAATAAACATCGATCCGCGGCTCACTATCATACCAGCTCAATTTCCCGGTCATCCGCAGATGAATGATTAATTGACCATCATCATCAAAGTCCATCGAAATAAATTTTGCAAAACGATCAACAGCCGTGATTTGCTTATTTATCAATTGCGCCTGCACCTGGGCGGGGTTGTTCTGTTTCCACTGTTGAGGACGCAAAATGTCTACTTTCTCAATTATCTGTCCGATTAATTTTGGGCGCAATTGTCGGACGATTGTTTCAACTTCGGGCAATTCCGGCATTGTTTCCTCTCAAATTGTTTGGCTCAATTTTGTTCAAAAAAATTAGCAAAATACTGATGCCATCGCTTTACATCCAGACCATTTTGTTAAATGTAACTTTTTTCAAATTAACAAACCAATTGCATCGATTGGATCAAATTGAGCGATGGCATCAGTCTATAGTATTACAAGTAAAGTCTTTGTTTTTTTTGCAAAAGTTTTTAGTCAGCATGTCATTGCGAGCGGAGCGAAGCAATCTTATCAAATATTTAAGAGATTGCTTC
>Ga0129302_1000965_pt1 | contig 21470 bp, 24 predicted proteins | sample BlaSprsedimmetaG_FD_94476 | JGI IMG/M metagenome (GOLD analysis project Ga0129302, IMG submission 94476) | Hot spring sediment bacterial and archeal communities from California, USA to study Microbial Dark Matter (Phase II) - Blank Spring... | ecosystem: Environmental > Aquatic > Thermal springs...
CGAATCTCAAATTTGATAGATTATTTGTCCCGGGTTGTGCCTAAATATCTAATCAAATTCAGTTTTTAAGGATCGACTAATTACTCGCATAAGTAGAAAAATCACTAACTCTATTGTCGAACCCAAATAAATCCAACGAATATATTTACGACCTTCTTCATTACGTGATTTAATTAACTTAATAGTTGGATATACAATAAAGAAATCCATTAATAAAATCGGCAGTAAATAAACTTATGAAAACCATTTTAATAAAAACGGAATTGACGTAAGTAAAACAACAAAAAAGAAAATCAAACCGCTTATTTTAAGAGCTGTCTCTTTACCATATTTTATTGCAATTGAATTTGAATTGATTAGAAGATCACCTTTTATATCCATTGCATCGGCTGCAATTTCTTCTCCCAAATCTATTAAAGCAGCAATCAAACTAAAAAATATCACCATTTTGTGAAATGGTAACTCGACTGTTAAACCACCAAAAATAAATGTCATTCCAACCGAAAAACTGACGAGAATATTTCCAAGTAAACCACTCTTTTTAAGTTTTCTATTATATAAAAATCCAATGACTGCTAATGCTATGGAAAACATAAGTGCGGAGATACTAATCATATAACTTAGTCACCTTACGCACAAACATTGAAGGTTGCTTGTTTTTAACCTTCAATGTTGCATTAATATGATAAAATTAAGTTACCTGAAAGGTCTGAAAACAGTAACTTTTAAGGTAATAACATCTTTGCGTAAGGTGAGTAACTTAGTATGAATCCAATAATTAATAAAATTATCGAAAGCTGAAGTGCTTCTAAAGGTGAAACGAGGTTAGCCGGAATCGGGCGATGCGGTGCGTTGATTTTATCAGTTTCAACATCAAAATAATCATTCAGCACTAATATTGATGCCGAAATTGCAAACACCGAAAAGAAACCGGAAATTGTAATATATGTTGGTGCGAATTCTCCTAACGCTAATAATTGCCCCATTACAACGCAAACACCGGCAGCAAACGGAAGCTCAAATCTAATTAACTGAAAAAATCCTTTAATTTTTTTCATCCGTGTAATGAGAATAATTTTCACAGGGCAGATCAGAGTTCAGCGCGGTTGAATTGATAACAACAAATTTGTTTTTAATGATTTATGAGCCTGCTCTAAAAAGGTAAAATTACTATCGAAATTCTTTGATTTTGCAATAAAACCGAAATCAAAAATATTCAAATTGGGCTTTTTAGATTCGGCTCATTTATTTGTTCTCAACTCATTTTCATTAATTGAATAATTCCATCTCTCTTTACCGTCGGCATCCAACATTTTTATGTTTAATGTGCGGTCTTTCCTTGCCCCGGTTACTTCTAATAATGCAAAGTTTCTGTCATGGACTAATGTTCCATCAACTCTCGCAGCATTTTGATCATAACGGGAAACTCCGGCTGTAAGTGGTGATGCAGTAACTTCGTATAACGGATAATTATTTTCTCTTTCAATTTTTGTTAATTCACCCCGATGAATATCGCCTGTTAAAAATATTACCCCGTTGATTTTTTCTTTTTCGATCATATCGAGTAAGTATTTTTTTTCATCCGGGTAATTAGAATAATTTTCACCGAGCGGATCAGGATTCAAAACCGTTGAGCCGATTACAACAAATTTGAAAGGAGCATAACTTGCAGAAAGTGCATCTAGCAGCCATTCGATTTGACCTTCGCCAAGCATTTCCCTTTTTGTATGATGTCTATGTTCGGGTGATCTGTAAGTTCTATCATCCATTAAAAAGAAAGCACAATCAGCCCATTCAAAATATGTTGCTATTCCCTCTTCGGCACCGGGTACTCCATATGAAGGATTAGCCCACCATAATTGAAATGCTTCTCTTGTTAGATGTTTAGCCCAAAAACTTCTGTCACTATTATTCGGACCGTAATCATGATCATCCCAAGTCGCATAATGATGCATCGAACCAAGCATCGGTTGAAGTAAAGGATGTGATCTATCGTGAGTTAATCTTTTTAGGATTCCGGTGCGTGAATGCCAATCTGCTTCCCTCAGATATGAATTGTCCCCCATCCAAACAAAAAAGTCGGGAGCTTTTTCGTAAATAGTTTTAAAGATATGATGCTTACCTCCGTAAGGTTCACCGGGTCTATCATAAATTGTTTCGTTAATGTATGCGCAGCTTCCAATACCAAATTTAAATGAAGGGGGATCTTCGCGCCATTGCCAAAGTTTTTGAGTTTGAAATTCCGTCCTGTATTCCAATTCAATCGGTATATCATTAATGTAAAGTTGATATTCGTATGTAATACCCGGTTCAACTAAATCAGCTATTAATGTTGTCATATAATAATCTTCCGGATAAGTCTCAACTAAGTATGTTTGAAATTGGATTGACGGATCATTCTTATCCCAATAAACAAAGTAAACGTATGCAGCTTCTGTAGTTTGAACCCATAGTGAAACTTCTCGCATTTGCGAATAACCAACCATCGGTCCCGATTGAAGCAATTCCTTTTGTGCAAATGTAGTTGATATGAAACCTATTATGATTAGATATGTAAAAATATTTTTCATTTTTCCACCGGCTAAATTTGTGGTTAGATTGTTAGTAAAAAATACTCTAAGTTTGACAAAAAAAGAAATTAAGTTTTTATGAATTTTTACAACAAAATAATTATAAGCGGTATTTCAATTCTCTTTTTTATGATGCTGTTATCAGGTTGCGATGATACAATAACAAGCGATGAATTAGATAAACGCTTGATCCCGGATTCAAATATTGATTATTATACACATATACAACCTATATTTTCCGTAAAATGTGCATCGTCTTTTTGTCACGATGACGGTACCCGTGCAGGAGGTTTGAGCTTAACAAATTACGGCAATGCCACAGCCGATTTATCAATTGTCTTTCCCGGGGACCCAAGTACAAGTAAACTTGTTTGGGCAATAGAAGGTACCGGCGGAACACAACCAATGCCTCCACCGGGCTCGGCGCCTCCACTTACCGAAAATCAAATCAAAGGTATCAAAACTTGGATAGCAGAAGGAGCAAAACCGGGAGCAAACAAACCTTAAATTCCGGCGTCTATGTTTTGGAAATTTTTGCCGAGAAAAATTTTTCGGTAAGGATAAAAAAATTTGCCGGCAGAATTTTTTCAGCAGGTTATTACTATTATATAGGAAGTGCACAAAAAAATCTAAAACAAAGATTAACGAGACATCTTTCTAAAAATAAAATCATTCACTGGCATATTGATCATATAACTACTATTAAATCTAATATCACTAAATCGATATTTATCTCATTCGGAAGTTCAAAAGATTTGGAATGCGAGCTCGCAAATTGTTTTGAGCAAATACATAATATTGACCGCTCAATTCTTGGGTTCGGTAACTCGGACAGTAATTGCAGTTCAACTCATTTATTTTTTTCTAAAAAGAAAATAGTTTACAGCCATTTATTTTCTTTGTACCAATCAATGGTGCGTTTAATTCCATCGGATATTGATACACTTTGATGATAACCCAAATCTTCTTTTGCTTTTGTACAATCTAAAGTCCAATATGTTTGAACAAAGTCTTTTGCTTTTTCCAAATTAAAAGTAGCCGCACTTGAGCTGAACATTGCGAAAAACTGAGCAACAGCCGCAACCGAATAAACTAAGAAATGAGGTAATCTAAGAGTAAGGGCTCTTCTTCCGAAAGATTTTTGAATTTCTTTACCAACTTGAGTCCATGTATAAAACTCTTCGGAAGTTATGTGATAAATTTGATTAACAGCTTTATCGATTTCGGCACACAAGTATAATCCATTTACAAAATCCGAGGCATGAATTAAGCTAAGCCGTTTATCATTAAAGCCAATTAAAGTAAACAGACCATATTTGTAAGTTTTGAAAACGAGATAAATTTCAGTATCACGTTCACCGTAAATTGCCGGAGCGCGTGCAATTGTGATCGGTAATTTGTTCATATATTGTTTTGCTAATTCTTCTTGAGCTTTTTTACTTCTTCCGTATGTCGTAATTGGTTGTGAAGGATCGCTTTCTTTCTTGGGTGTATTCAAATCAATTGAAGGACCGACAGCGGTTTGACTGCTTACAATTACAACTCTTTTTATATTCTGATTCACATCAACTAAAACATCCAAAAGATTTCTAGTCGTTTCAACATTCCCCTTGAAGTATCCCTCTTCATCTTTAGCTTTAACAACACCGGCAACATGAAAAAGATAATCTGCATCTTTAAGAACTTCACTCAATCCATTTTTATCAAACAGACCACATTTGCTGAGTTCGACATTCTTTCCTTCCAACCACCTTAAATTGCTTGAACTCCTAACAATACATTTAACTTTATGACCTTTCTTTAGCAATAAATCCACTAAATGGCTGCCAACGAAACCGTTTGCACCTGTAACTACAGATATAATTTGATTGTTCATGTTATAATCTATCTCATTGTTTTATTTGCATTTATACAGCATCTCAATTAAATTTCAAAATTGTTTTGAAAAATACTAAAAATATATCATATAGAACCGGAGGTAAGTTGGATTTATTTCAAAAATGCTACGACTTTACAAGAGCAGAAGAAGTTAAGGCAAGCGGTATGTACCCTTATTTCAGAGCGATTGAAGAAAACGAAGGACCGGTAGTACAAATTGAAGGCAGAAAAATTGTGATGGCTGGTTCAAACAATTACTTAGGTTTAACAGCAGATCCAAGAGTTAAAGAAGCAGCTCAAAAAGCTTTGGAAAAATACGGCACCGGTTGCTCCGGTTCCCGTTATCTTACCGGCACACTTGATCTTCATATCGAACTTGAAGAAAAAATGGCAAAGTTTTTCCAGAAAGAAGCGGTGCTACTTTTCAGTACGGGTTATCAAACTGCACAGGGAATTATTCCTACTTTAGTTCAAAGAGGTGAAGTTGTAATTTCCGACAAAGACAACCATGCTTGTATTGTTGCAGGTAACTTGATGGCACGCGGTGCTACAGCCGATCTGCTTCGTTACAAACATAATGATATGAATGATCTTGAACGTGTATTGAGCAAAACAAGTAAAGATCAAGCAAAATTAATTGTAAGTGACGGAGTTTTCAGTACAGGTGGAGAAATTGTTGAACTTCCGAGATTAGTTGAATTGGCAAAAGAAAATAATGCAAGAATATTAATTGACGATGCGCATTCGGTTGGTGTTATCGGCAAAGGTGGTCGAGGTACCGCAAGCGAATTTGATCTTGTTGATCAAGTAGACCTAATTATGGGAACATTTTCAAAAACATTTGCTTCTTTAGGCGGATTTGTCGCCGGTGATGCAAAAGTGATCGATTATATTAAACATCATGCTGCGGCTTTGATTTTTTCTGCCTCTCCCACTCCGGCTTCTGTTGCCGCCGCAATGGCTGCATTAGAAATTTTGGAACAAGAACCTGAGCGTGTTCAAAAATTAATAAAGAACGCTAACAAAGTAAGAACCGAACTGCGTGCAGCCGGGTTTACAGTTATTGATGGTCGAACAGCTATTGTTCCGGTTATTGTCGGCGATGATTTACTTGCCTTTAAGATGTGGAGAATGTTATATGATGCCGGTGTTTTTGTGAATGTATTTATTTCACCAGGTGTTCCGCAAGGAAGACAAATGATGAGAACTAGTTATATGTCAACTCATGAAGATGAACATCTCGATTTCATTATTGATACATTCAAGAAAGTAGGTAAAGAATTAGGAATCATTGAATAAGTTACATTATTAATATTACCATAATAAATTTTGGGGTTGCAAACTCTTGTAACCCCATTGTTATTTTTTAAACCGGAGATAATAATGTCATCAGTTGAAATAATTACCGTAAACAGCAAATCTGATTTGAAAAAATTTCTAAAATTTCCTTGGTTGATCTATAAAGACAACCTGAATTGGGTACCACCACTTTTGTACGATATAAAGAAAGTACTTAATAAAAAGAAAAACCCTTTTTTCAATCATGCAGATATGGAATTGTTTTTCGCAGTAAAAGAAGGTTCGGTTGTTGGAAGAATTGCTGCAATCAAAAATGATCTTCATAATAAAGAACATAATGACAAAATCGGTTTCTTTGGATTTTTTGAAAGCATTAACGATCAAGATGTTGCAAATAAATTGTTTGATACTGCCGCACAATGGATTTCCGAAAAAGAATTGACCGCAATGCGGGGACCCGCTAATCCTTCCGTTAATGATGTATACGGTTTGTTAATTGACGGTTTCGATGATCCGCCGAGAATTTTGATGCCTTACAATCCAAAGTATTATATTGATTTGATGGATAACTACGGATTTAAAAAAGCAAAGGATTTATACGCATGGAAAATTTCGAAAGAGAAAATGGAAACTAATGATAAGATAAAACGGGTTGCCGATATTGCCTTGAGAAGATCTAATGCAACTATAAGACCACTTAATATGAAAGACTTCAATAACGAGTTAGAGAAAGTTAAATTTGTTTATAATAAAGCATGGGAGCCTAACTGGGGCTTTGTTCCATTAACCGATGAAGAAATTGATGCTCTTGCCGCAGACTTAAAACCGTTAGTCGACCCGAATCTTGTTCTCTTTTTAGAAATTGAAAATAAAACTGTCGGCTTTGCTCTAACTATGCCGGATTACAATTTTATATTCAAAGAAATGAATGGCAGACTTTTCCCTTTCAACTTCATCAAATTGTTTACTAAAAGAAAAACAATTCCCTGGGCGAGAATTCTTATACTCGGTGTTATTCCAGAATTTCAGAAAAGAGGTCTTGATGCAGCTCTATATTATGAAATAATGGTTCGTGCAAAGAAAAGAAATATCGTTCGAGGAGAAGCAAGCTGGATTCTTGAAGATAACACAATGATGAATAGAGGCGCTGAAACTATGAATGGAGACCTTTACAAAAAGTACCGTGTTTATGAAAAAGAATTGCAAAAACTTGGGAAAGATAATTAATCTGATTTAGGATAAACAATTCAAATCTGTCTACAAATATGAATTAATAACTTTCCTTTCGCAAAGATGTTATTACCTTACAGGTTACCTTAAAGGTTACTGTTTTCAGACCTTTCAGGTAACTTAATTTAAGCCAATTAATGCAACATTGAAGGTTAAAAACAAGCAACCTTCAATGTTTGTGCGTAAGGTGAGTTAATAAGAAATTACATTTCTTCAAAAACAGAATGAATTAGAATATAAAATTATACTTACCCGCTTATTGCCTTTTCATACCTGGAAATGTTTGCGGGATTAATTTTCATCAATTTTCGAAAAACTAATTCGTCAACACCTTCCAAATAATCAACAATCTCACCTGCTTTAGCATCGAAGAATACTTTTAACAGAACACTATTGCGCGCGATTTTATCAATGGATTTATAAAGATTATCGACAAGTTTAATTATATTTTTTTTAGCAGCTGCTTTTTGTTCATTAAATATATCAAGCCCGTTGTAATGATAATCGTAAAAATCTCTTCGGAACTGATTGAATTGTACATTTTGAATTTCATCGAGAAGACTGCGTTTATTATATGCCGAACTTTCCAATGCCCAACCTTTACTGAATCCACTATTAGCACCTAGCAGAGCTATCTCATATGCTCTTTCAAAAAAAGGACTACCGCCGAGCGGGCTAAAAGAATCCATATCAAAACCAATAATTAAATAAGCATAGAAATCTAAGAAACTCGTAAGCGGATCAAAACTGACGAGGTTATATCTTAAAGTTTGATTCCTTTCGTACTCAAAACTCCATTCTTTATCCATTATATTCATCATTAAAGAACTTCTTTGGCTCTTATAAATTGGTCTTTGACTATTAATCACAACCTGAGCATTGTATCTAGTTTCACCTGCACTTCCGGTAAAAAAAATATTAAATGAACATGGAATAGGCTCACCTTCCCAATCAAGCTCGGTAAAACGAGTATCGTTAAGATAATTTTCAACTGCATACTGGAAATCAACTAATCTTTCTTTAGCGGCTGTGGGAAGTTGTTCATAATTTACAGTAACTTTAGCACGTAATTCTTGTGAGTAAATTAAACCCGAAATAAACATTAATACGAATATTATTTTTTTCATCGGTCGTTCCTTTACAAAATTATTTTTTATAAAGTTAGGAATTTGAATCTTTTTAGACAATAAAGTAACTTCAAAATATGAAAAAAAATCACAAATTAACATTTGTTGTATTTCTTGTTTTATACTCGGCAATATCAGCACAAGTTTCACCCGGTGCCCGACAAATTGCTTTATCTCACTCAGATGCAGCACTTTCTAACGATGTATTTGCAGTTTTTACAAATCCCGCAGGTTTAGCACAAATGAACTGGCGAGAATTGGGAGTATATTATTCTCCATCGCCCTTTGGTGTCAGCGAACTTGCAAATGCTTATGCAGCATATATCGAACCTTTTTCTTTTGGAAATATTGCAATCGGTTATATGCAATACGGATTTGAATTATATAAAGAAAACAAAATCGCTCTCAGCTTTTCCAGTAATATTGATAACAAATTATTTGTTGGAGCAACTGGTTACTATCAAAATCTATCTATTGAGCGATACGGAAACGATAATACTTTTTCTGTTAATTTGGGTGCTTTATATTATTTATCCGATATTACACGATTGGCTGTTTACACTCATAATTTGTTTAGAGCAACTTACGGTACGGAACCTGATCAAATTCCTTTTGTATTGGGATTTGGTGCAAGCTATGATTTTAACGAGGATATAACTTTTAACGGTTCTGTAGAAAAAGAAATTGATTTTGAACCGTCTTTCAGGCTTGGGGTTGAATATAGTATCATCGAATACTTAACTCTCAGATCAGGTTTTATGAGTGAACCAAGTTCATATTCGGTTGGAATTGGTATTCATTATTCATTCTTGAATCTTGACTATGCTTTTTTCTCGCATCCCGATTTAGGCTTGACTCATCAAATGGGGGTCATCATTGATTTTAATCCTACTTCCTCAAGAAAAGAAAAAATCAAACAATATCTCTTCTACAGATGATGAAAAAAATTATTCCAATATTCTTTTTATCTATACTGTTAACTTATTCTCAAACTGATTCTACTTTAACTTCATCACAACTAATATTAGATCTTTTAGAAGAAGCCTCCATCGATTTGGAGGAAGATTTTTTATATGATTTGTTGGAAGACTTACAGGACAATCCTATTAACTTAAATACGGCTGAACTTAATACTCTGCTTACAATTCCATTCTTGGACTTAAACGCTGCACAAAACATTCTTAGTTACAGAGAAAGATTCGGCAGTTTCTTTTCTAAACAAGAACTCTTTGCTGTTGAAGGGTTGGATTTAAACCTTGCACGAGCTTTACAATTTTTCACTTTCATTGCCGATGGAGAAGTTGTTGATAAACCATTTATTGACCTCTCGGATTTTTCTGGAGAAATTAGATCAAGATTTATACAAGACCTTCAAACTAGAAGAGGATTTACAAACGGTAACTATGCCGGTTCGGAATTAAAAAGTTATCAAAGAGCAAAACTGAAATTCAGTAACTTTAATCTTGCTGCTCTTATTGAAAAAGACCCGGGCGAAACAAAATTTAATGACTTCACTTCTTATTCATTTTCATTTAACGATTATGATTTTATTAAAAAGATAACCGTAGGTGACTATTTAATTGAATTCGGACAGGGATTAATTTACTGGGGACCGTATTCGTTCGGGAAAGGAAGCGAAGCCGTTAGAGGCATAACCCGTTCGGCAAGAAGTATAAGAGATTATACAAGCACGGATGAAAATCAATTCTACCGCGGCGCTGCTGCAAATGTTGAATATGATATTTTTGATTTGACTGTTTTTTATTCCGATAATAAACGTGATGCAAACGTGAATCCGGAAACCGGTGAGATTACATCTCTCCCAATATCCGGTTATCATAGAACTGCCGGTGAAATTTCTCGATTCAATCAAACAAGTGAAAGAACAATTGGTGGAATAGTTTCGGCTTATTTATTCAACTTCGTCACACTCGGAGTTGCATATCAAAATATTGAATATGAACATCCAATTGCACAAAGCGGACTTTTTAAACCATACGGAAAATCTTTCAACTTTTATTCTACTAGCTACTCCATAGTCTACAATAAATTTAGATTAAGCGGAGAAATTGCTTATAACGAAGTATCAGTTGCTTCAATAAATAATCTTGAGTGGGTGTTAACGAATCAACTTTCTTTTATAACCTCTTTCAGAAATTATCCAAGAAACTTTTATACAATTAAAGGTACCGGGTTCGGCGAATCATCAAACACAACTAATGAAGTTGGAATTTATAACGGATTACGTTGGAGATCGGATATCGGAATAATCAATTTGTATTACGACCAGTTTAAGTTTCCTTATGCTACTTTTAATTCGGCTTATCCTTCTTCCGGTGATGAAGTACTTATAGATTATCAATTTCGTCCCGCACCAAGAACTTTATTGAATGTCAGATTCAAACGTGAAAAAAAAGAAGTAACACAACGTATTAATAACGAAGATATTTTATTAGACCAGATAAGAACAAATGTACGCGTAAGTTATGATTATTATGTTTTACGAAATTTACGTTTCCGAACAAGAATTGAATATGCATTCTTCGACCAAAAAGTTACCGATGTGCATGAAAAAGGATATTTGATACTTCAGGATATACGGTATGAACCGATTAACTCTTTGAGAATTTATGGTAGAATTGTGCTTTTTGATACAGAATCATATAATTCACGTGTTTATCAATTTGAAAATGATTTACGCGGAATTTTGAATAACCCCGCTCTTTTCGGTAAAGGTACACGCTGGTATTTGATGGTAGAATATGATTTATTCGATTTTGCACGACTTTCAGCCAAATATTCCGAATTATACAAACCGAATGAACTTGTTCTTAGCAGCGGAAATAACGAAATTGCAGGTAATCTTGATAATCGAATTTCCGTTCAACTCGATATAAAATTCTAAAAAATCGACATTATTTGTTACAGATACTGTAACATTTTCTTGCTAAAATTGATAACTCTATCTAATTTTCTTGTAGAAATTTTTAACTATTAATAAAAAGGATGCAAGTATGCGAACAATAGTATCTCTCCCGGGTGACGGAATAGGAAAAGTTGTTTTACCTGAAGCAATTAGAATACTCGAAGCTGCCGGTTTTGAAGCAAATTATGTGCATGGTGATATCGGTTGGGAGTTTTGGTGTAAAGAAGGAAATGCTTTACCCGACCGCACAATAAAACTTCTCGAAGAACACAAAATCGGACTATTCGGAGCAATTACAAGCAAACCAAAAGATGATGCTGTTAATGAATTAGCATCCGAATTAAAAGATAAAGGATATGTTTACTTCTCCCCTATTGTTGGTTTAAGACAACATTTTAATCTTGATATTTGTATTCGTCCATGTAAAGCATTCAAAGGTAACCCGCTTAATTTTATTAGAAAAGACGGAAAAGGCAGTTATGAAGAACCTGCTGTTGATGCTGTAATATTTAGACAAAATACTGAAGGAATGTATGGCGGAATTGAATGGACAAACCCTCCCAAAGTTGTTAGAGATGCATTAGAAACTCACCCAAAGATGAAAAAATTTGCTGATGTTAAAAGTGAAGATATGGCAATATCGACACGCATTGTATCTCGTCAAGCTACGGAAAGAATATTTAGAGCAGCGTTTGATTATGCAAAGAAATTCGGTTATAAAAATGTTACAGTTTGTGAAAAACCAAACGTGCTTCGGGAGACTTCAGGTATGTATCTGAAAATTGCCCGTCAAATTGCTAAAGAATATCCAGGTATTGATTTATGGGATACAAATATCGATGCACAAATGATGTGGTTAACTAAAAACCCGGAAGATTATGGAGTGCTTGTCGCAGAAAATATGTTCGGTGATATTATCAGTGACGGTTTTGCAGGGTTGGTCGGTGGACTTGGATTCGCTTGTTCTGCTAATATTGGTGATGAAGTTGCTGTTTTTGAACCTACTCATGGTTCAGCGCCTAAGTATGAAAACCTAAATCCATCGATAGTAAATCCGATTGCAATGATACTTAGCGCATGTATGATGCTGGATCATATCGGTGAAAATGATAAGGCTACCAAAATTAGAAAAGCAATTGCTGATGTCATTGAAGAAGGTAAAGTTAAAACATACGATATGATGAAATTAAGAGGCGGATCAAAAGCTATCGAACAAGGTGCTGCAACAACTCAACAAATGACGGATGCGATAATTGAAAAACTATAATAGGAACGCAGATCATTATGATAGTTATGATTTAATATGATTTAAATCAGTTTCAATCATAAGCATCATAAAAATCAGTGTTACTATAACGGAGGAACAATGCGAGAAAAAATAAAAAATATATGGCCTGAAATCGAACTCATAAAAGATGAAGATATAAAAGAGAAAACTTACAAATGTTGGGAGTATGCGATTGAAAATAGTCCGTTGAACCCTGAAGATTTGGAAGAGATTCCCTTTTCATTATTAATCGATAATTGCAACATCTCTTTTATGAATCACAAAAGAACAGCCGTACAATTATCAATTGAGATTGCGAAAATTATGGAGAATAATTTCAAAGATGATGTGAAAATTAATTGGGATTACTTAATCTCCGGTGCAATTTTAATTGATGTAGGTAAACTTATCGAGTATGAAAAAGTTGACGGTAAACTATCAACAAGCAAAGCAGGTAAATTGTTACGTCATCCGTTCAGCGGTGTTTCAATTGCGGATCGTTTCGGTCTGCCTGCTGAAATTCAACATATAATTGCATATCATTCAAAAGAAGGTGATTTAGGCAAACGCACGATAGAATCAATAATTGTACATCATGCGGATTTTGTGAGCTTCGAGCCGTTTAAAGATACAACGAGATTAAAAGTATAAAATTGTTTAATTGTCACATTGTCGCATTGCTCAAAAGAACTTTGGCAATTTAGCCATTAGACAATTGGACAGTTATTTCGAATAGAATGAAAAGCAATCTCTAATAATATTAAGGATTCTCAAATGCCTCAAAACTTAATTGAAAAAATAGTTCAAAAGCATGCAGTAGGTCTTGAAGAAAACCATTTAGTTAAAAGCGGTGATTATGTTTCTATTCAACCGGCTTATGTAATGACCCACGATAATACCGGAGCAGTAATTCCAAAATTTAAAAGTATAGGGGCAACTAAACTTAAAAATCCTCGACAAGTTGTTCACACTCTCGATCACGATATTCAAAATAAATCGGAAAAGAATTTAGAGAAGTATAGAAAGATAGAGGAATTCTCAAAATCAATGGGATGCGATTTTTATCCCGCTGGAAGAGGAATTGGTCATCAAATAATGATAGAAGAGGGATATGCATTCCCCGGTACAATGTGTGTTGCATCTGATAGTCATTCGAATATGTATGGTGGAATCGGATGTTTGGGTACACCGATTGTTAGAACCGATGCAGCAGCAATTTGGGCAACCGGCAGAACATGGTGGCAAATTCCACCGGTTGTAAAAGTTGAATTAAATGGGAAACTTCAACCCGGCGTTACAGGGAAAGATGTGATAATTTCACTAAGCGGTTATTTCAACAAAGATGAAGTACTGAATACGGTTATTGAGTTCACCGGTAATGGAATAAGGTTTTTAAGTTTAGACCAACGACTTACAATTGCTAACATGACAACAGAATGGGGTGCTCTTGCCGGTGTATTCCCAATTGATAATATTGCAATTAGATGGTTAAGAACAAGAGCAGGTTTTATTGCCCGAAGAGGATTAGAAGGCGTTCCATCCGATGCCGATGGGAACGGTAGACATCCACGACTTAATAAAGATAAAATTGATAAGCTGGTAAGAGAATTGAAGTATTTTAAACCTGATAATGATGCTTACTATTCAAAAATTATTTCAATCTCACTTTCTTCCATCACACCTAATGTAGCCGGACCGAATTCGGTAAAAGTTATGAAGTCGGTTGCAGAATTGCGAAAGGAAAAAATAAAAATTAATAAAGCATACTTGGTTTCTTGCGTAAACAGCAGATTAGAAGACATTCAACAGGCAGCGGAAGTTATTAAAGGTAAAAAGGTTGCAAAAGGTGTAGAATTTTATGTTGCTGCCGCGTCAAGCGAAGTTCAAAAGTTAGCAGAACAAAAAGGTTATTGGCAGGCTTTAATTCAAGCCGGAGCAATTGAATTACCGCCCGGATGCGGTCCTTGTATCGGTTTAGGAACCGGTTTACTTGAAGATGGCGAAGTTGGTATTTCCGCAACAAACAGAAATTTCAAAGGAAGAATGGGTTCTCCGAATGCACAAGCTTATTTAGCATCCCCGGCTGTTGTCGCTCAATCGGCTGTTTCCGGTTTTATTGATTATGATTTTACATCAGAGTCCACAAAAATTAGAGCCGAAATACAATTAAATAAAAAACAAAAATCAGCTGTTCAAAAAATAACGATAATTAAAGGTTTCCCAGAAAAAATAAATGGAAGATTAGTCTATTGCTATCAAGATAATCTTAATACCGATGGAATATATCCGGGCAAATACACTTATCAAGATGATTTCAAACCTGAAGATCAAGCTAAAGTGGTTATGGAAAATTATGATACGGATTTTGCAAAAAATATTAAGCAAGGTGATATACTAGTCGGTGGATATAATTTCGGAACAGGAAGTTCAAGAGAACAAGCAGCTACTGCATTAAAACATGCGGGAATTCAATGTGTGATTGTCGGTTCTGCAAGTCAGACTTATCAACGTAATGCAATTAATAACGGCTTTCTCGTTCTAGAATCTTCAGAGTTAACTGATTACTTAAAAGAAAAATTCGGCACAGAGAAATTGACAAGTTATTCGGATTCAGATGCCGAAATAGATTTTAAAAATTCCAAAATAATTTTTGAAGAAAAGGAATTTGGATTCAGCCCGGTTGGAACAGCCGCTCAAGAGTTAATTGTTATCGGCGGACTTGAAAATTGGGTAAAGCAAAAATTGGAAAACTGATCTATTAAGATCATCCTTTAAAAATAAATACGAGGTAAGTTATGAAAATCACTCATGAATTTTCTACTCCTCGCAACATATTCGAAAAATTAATCCGCGATTACGAACAACTCGATATTCGCGTGAACGGAGACAATGTGTTTAATTTTATTTCGACTGCTTATCATTTACACGAATGGATTAAAAATGCGCCTATTCATTCTTCTCAGCAAGGTAAACGTTTGGTGAAAAGAGCTGTCGGTGAAGACTGCATAAAATTGTGCAGAGATATAATAACGGCAAAGAAAACTTATAAAATAATGATTGATGACCCGCGGCCCAAAATGAACCGGATTATACTAAAAAACCGAGAGTGATGGATCGTGTGCATTACGAAAAAGGTCACAAACACTATAAGTTTTTTGTCGGTGATAAAGAATATGATCCATTCGAATTTAAAGAAAGCGTTATGAATATTTATAAACCATATTTTCAGATAAAATAAAACATCAAGAGGATTTTATGCAGAAATCAATTGCGAGAACAATATCAGAGTTTGCTGTTAATCTTAAATATGAAAATTTACCGAAAGAAGTTATTCATGAAGTTAAAAGATATTTATATGACTCAATCGGGTGTGCATACGGAGGTTATCACACAAAAGATGTAAATATTATTCGAGATATTTATAATGAAATGGGCGGTAAACAAGAAGCAACTGTTATCGGGTTTGGTGATAAAATTCCTGCAGTTAATACTACGCTTGTTAATTCACTAATGATACGCGCACTTGACTTTAATGATATATATTGGAAAGAAGACCCGTCTCACCCTTCCGATATTATTCCGGCTGCACTTTCTGTTGGGGAGTTAGTCAATGCCGACATGAAAGATGTTATTGTAGCAATAGTTCTTGCTTACGAATTTGAACAAAGACTTTGCTTATTTGCAAAACCGGGGATCCGCGAACGGAAATGGCATCATGCTACATTAACTCAATTTGTATCTCCAATTGTTGCAGGTAAAGTCTTAGGTTTAACAGTCGATCAAATGGTAAATGCAATCGGAATAAACGGTTCGCATAACCACACAATCGGCTGTCCTACAGCAGGTAAATTAACAATGATGAAAAACACCGTTGACCCGATGGCAGTTCAATCGGGTGTTTTTGCAGCTCTTATGGCACAGCGGGGTTATTCCGGTACGGAAAAAGTATTTGAAGGAAAAGAAGGTTTTATGGACGCTTTCATCGGATGGAATTTTAAAGAAGAAAAAGTTAATCCAACCGAAATGATGGGACGTGACGGTCTCTCTAAATGGTCATGGGATGTTGATGCTCTCACAAAAGGTTTAGGTGAAAGCTATAAAATTTTGGAATGCAGTATGAAGGCTTTCCCCACAGAAGCATTGACTCATACGCATATCTCATGTGTACTTAATGCAATGATAAAAAATAATTTGAATTACACCGACATTGAAGAAGTAAAAGTAACGGCTTTCGCACAAGCTTACGATATTCTATTTGATCCGGCTAAATACAGACCTGAATCAAGAGAAACTGCAGATCATTCACTTCCCTATTGTCTTGCTGCGGCAATAGTTGATAAAAAAATTACAGTCCATTCATTTGATGACGAAAAGTTAAACGACCCAAGAATTTTTGAAGTGATTGACAAAATAAAAGGAGAGCCGTCAATAGAATTTGAAAAAATGTTCCCTGCAAAACAGCCTTCGAAAGTTGTTGTTAAAACTAAAGACGGCAGAGAATTCGAAGAATATTTGGAATACCCGAAAGGTGATCCGCGTGAACCGATGACCGAAGAAGATCTTGATAATAAGTTTGAAGGTTTAGCATCAGACTTACTTTCAAAAGATCGGCAATATGAAATAAAGAAAATGATTTTTGAAGCAGAGGATTTTTCTGCTATTGAATTTATGGGGAAATTAATTGTTTAATTGCTGCATTGTCACATTGTCGTTCGACGTATCCAACAATTTAACCATTCAACAATGTGACAATTCAACATGGCTTGTTAGTTTTTGTAGATAAGATTATATTTCTGTCAGAATAATGACAGATTGAGGTAAAAAATGGAAGCAGTAATTTATACTGAAGCAAGAAATAAATTACATAAACTAATTAATTATGTGAATGACTCATCCGATCAAGTAATCATAGTTGGTTCCAAAGGAAGGAAAGATGCTGTTCTGATTTCAAAAGAGGAATATGATAACATTATTGAAAATCTTTATGTGGTGAGTAACCCTGATTGGAAAAAGAGCATTGAAAAGGGATTAAAGGATATTGAGAAAGGAAGGGTTAAGCGACTTTCTGTCGATGATATTCTCAGCAGGTAATAAAGTTGGAAAAAGAATTTAAAATATTCTGGGCTGATGAATCAGTAAAACAGCTTGACGAGCTGAAGAAATCAAAAATAGAGAACCTCGATTTATACCTTACTAAAATTATTGAGTTATTAGAATCAATTAAGAAAGATCCCTTTAAAGGACTAGGGAAACCCGAACCATTGAAAGAGTATTATCCTAAGTCTTGGTCTAGACGAATAAATAAAAAAGATAGATTGATATATAAAATAGAGAAGGATAAAGTGTATATAATCTCGATAATTGGGCATTATGACTAACAGGAAATTACATTGTTTAATTGCTGCATTGTCTCATTGTCGTTTTACGCATCCAACAATTTAGCCATTAAACAATGTGACAATGTTATTAAAGAGGAAATTAAATGTCTGAAAACATTAAACAAACTTCCGCCGGTAAACGTGGCGACAAAGTCAGATCTGACTGTTACATTGAAATTGAGTTAAAAAAATCCGGTGGATTGAAAATTGATTTGAAGAGCAAAGTCGATTCGATGTACGGAGATTCGATTCGAGATCATGTAAAAAAAATGTCGGAATTTTTCGGATTAAAAAATGCAAACATTCTAATCGAAGATGCGGGTGCACTACCCTTTGTAATTGCTGCACGATTTGAATTAGCTGTAAAAAAAATCTTTTCGGAAATCAATAAAGAATTTTTACCGGAGTTTAACAAAAAGAATTTATACAAAACTACCAAAGACCGTCTTCGCAGAAGCAGACTTTATCTTCCCGGGAATGAACCGAAATTTTATCCAAATGCCGGATTACACAAACCCGACGGAATAATATTGGATTTAGAGGATAGCGTTTCGCCAACCGAAAAAGAAGCTGCACAATTAATTGTCAGAAATGCTCTTCGTTCGATTGATTTTTATGGAGCAGAACGAATGGTACGAATCAACCAATTACCAAAAGGTTTGGATGATCTTAAATTTATTATCCCGCATAATATCCACGTAATTTTAATACCAAAAGTAGAAAGTGCCGAACAAATTATTCAAGTTGAAGAAAAAGTAAATGAACTTAAGAAAAAGCATAACATAAAAAATGAGATCTATTTTATGCCGATAATCGAAAGTGCTCTTGGCGTTATAAAAAGTTATGATATTGCATCCGCATCAAAATTTAATTGTGCACTTGCAGTTGGACTTGAAGACTATACCGCCGACATTGGTGTCGAAAGAACAAACGAAGGACGCGAGAGTATTTTCGCAAGAAGTATGATTGTAAACGCCGCCAAAGCTGCAAAGATTCAAGCAATTGATACAGTTTTTTCAGATGTAAGTGATATGGAAGGTTTAAGAAACTCGGTGTTAGAAGCAAAGTCGATTGGATTTGAAGGTAAAGGTTGCATTCATCCCCGACAAGTTAAAGTTGTAAACGAAACATTTTTGCCAACTGATTTAGAAATTGAAAAAGCAAAGAAAATAGTAATTGCTTTCGAAGAAGCTGAAGTAAAAGGACTTGGCGTTGTTTCACTCGGCAGCAAAATGATTGACGCACCTGTTGTTAAACGTGCAAGAAGGATTGTCAAACTCGCTGAAGAAAATTATCTTCTCAAGATAAACTGGAGGGAGGGAAATAGTCAGTAATAGTCATTAGGTCATTTATTGTTTTTCATATTCATAAAAAAAATTATGGTTATTCTTTATATTTATAATAGATTGGGAGGGTATAATGAGGTTGGAAGAATTACAAGTTTATCAATTATCAATGAACATTGCTGAACAAATATGGAATATCGTTATTAAATGGGATTATTTCCTTAAAGATACAATCGGGAAACAACTAGTTAAATCAGCCGATTCAATGGCTGCAAATTTAAGTGAAGGATTTGGTAGATTTTTTTATAAAGAGAATAAACAATTCTGTTATTATTCTAGGGGTTCATTGTTTGAAACCAAGACTTGGTTGAGAAAAGCAGCAAATAGAAATCTTATTGAAGAAAATCAATATTCTGAATTTGCCAAAGAACTTGAAATTATTGGTGTAAAACTAAACAACTACATAAAAACAATTGGCAAACAACCAAACTATAAATAACAAGCAATAACTATAAATGACCATAAATGACAACAAATTACTTTCATGACCATATAAACATTGAACAACTATTAGACCTATACATTAAAATGCGTTTCAAAATATTTGACACAATTGGACAATTTAACAATGAAATTAATAAAGAATTCCGCAAAGCGATTAGTCCCTGAAAAAGTAAACAACCAAAAACAAATTCCGTTCAAAGGTATCGGGAAATTCAAACCGAAAGGAAACAAAGCAAAACCTCCTATTAAAACTTGTGCCGACTACCCCGCCGATGGAAATAAAGTTGTAAAAAATTTGAAAGAAGCATTAAAGAGAGCCGGACTAAAAGATGGTATGACAATTTCTACGCACCATCATTTAAGGAACGGTGATGTACTTACCAATTATCTTTTTGATGTAATAAAAGAAATGGGAGTTAAAAACATAAGATGGTTTCCAACTGCTTCATTTCCTTGTCACCAACACTTAATAAAATATTTAGATGACGGAACAATTCATCATATTGAAGGAAGCATGAATGGTCCGCTCGGAAGATACACAAGTGAAGGCAAAATGAAAGGTGTCGGTGTTCTTCGTTCACACGGCGGAAGATATCAATCGATACAAGATGGCGAAGTTCATATTGATATTGCTGTTATTGCTGCACCGACAGCCGATCCATTTGGTAATGCAACAGGCGATAGAGGTAAATCTGCTTGCGGACTTTTAGGATTTGCACTCGCTGATTCAGAATATGCTGATAATGTAATTATAGTTACGGATAACTTAGTTCCTTTCCCCTGCTACCCATGGCAGATTCAAGGCAACAATGTTGATTATGTTGTAGAAATCGATTCACTCGGAGACCCTGCAAAAATTGTAAGCGGTACAACAGAAGTAACTAAAAGTCCCGATAGATTATTAATCGCCGAATACGTTGCACAATTTTTAGAAGACTCCGGGATAATGAAAAACGGATTTTCATTCCAAGCTGGAGCAGGCGGTACAAACTTAGCATTTGCTGTTTACCTAAAAGAAAAAATGAAAAAGAAGGGAGTGAAAGCTCGATTTATCCGAGGCGGCAGTACAAAGTATTTAGTTGAAATGCTTGAAGAAGGACTAACCGATTACATACTCGATGGACAAACTTTCGATCTCGAAGGTATTAGATCAATGAGAGAAAATCCGAATCATGTTAACACTTCTCCATTTACAAGTTATAACTATCATGGTAAAGGAAATTTTGCATCGATAGTTGATGCGGTTGTATTAGGTGCTACAGAAGTTGATCTTAATTTTAATGCAAATGTTGTTACGCATTCCGATGGATATTTACTTCACGGAATCGGCGGATGGCAGAATTGTCTTTTTTCTAAATGCACAATTTTAGCAATCCCCTCTTTCAGAGATAGAATTCCGGTTATTGTTGATGAAGTTACAACTCTTGTCGGACCCGGAGAATTGATAGATGTAATTGTTACAGAGAGAGGAATTGCGATTAACCCAAAACGAAAAGATTTATTGAAAGCGGTGAAGAATTCAAACCTTCCAATCAAATCTATAAAAGAAATTTATAATGAAGTTACAGAACTATGCGGTGGAGTTCCCAAAAAACCGAAAGTAAACAAAAACAAAGTTGTTGCGATTGTTAAATGGGTTGACGGAACTTTACTCGATTCTGTTTTTCAAGTTGAGAGATAAAAAAAGATATTGACAAAAGACCGCATCTATTAAAAGATTCCATCTTTCAAAAAGATGGAATCTCTTTTTCTCAGTTTCTACTCTAAAAAATGTTGTGAGTATCAACACAAATAAAAAGTCCCCTGCACATATAACTTAGCTAATGCAAGGGACTTGAGGATTCATGAAGATAGGAAGAATTTTATAATGAGAAATGTATGCTTGCGCTTACATACGGGAAATAACCGGCTCTTAATTGGAATGCGGTTGATTTTCCTAACCAATAATTAAACCCTACTTGACCACTGTAAAAGAATCCTCCGGCTGTAGCAGAAGGTTCTGCAA
>Ga0129302_1000969_pt1 | contig 21446 bp, 22 predicted proteins | sample BlaSprsedimmetaG_FD_94476 | JGI IMG/M metagenome (GOLD analysis project Ga0129302, IMG submission 94476) | Hot spring sediment bacterial and archeal communities from California, USA to study Microbial Dark Matter (Phase II) - Blank Spring... | ecosystem: Environmental > Aquatic > Thermal springs...
GGAACATTGCTTAACTTTAAATGTTGAATGCAGACTCGATGATTATCATGGAGCAAATCCTCCAGGGGCACCCTTCACACCAACTTCTCCTGGCAGCTCAGACTACGTCGCCACTTGGACTCACACAATCTACTTTACAATTGATGCATCTATTCCAGAGTTTCCCTCATGGACACCCCTACTGATTGCATTGGTTGCCGTGTTAGTTGTAGCTGTGATTTACAGACGAAAACTACAAGATCGGAGGAGTAAGTGGTGAGAAAATCTGTATTCTTACCTGCTCTACTAACGTTATTTTTGGTTCTGTCAGCATTTTCTTTACCTTTAGTTAGGGCAGCTGAGGATTCTTGGACGACTTTGGAGCCAATGCCTACGGCGGGGAGAGCGTTAGGGGCTGCGGTTTTAGATGGAAAAATATACGTTATCGGAAACATTGTAAATTATGAGTATGATCCGGCTACAGATACTTGGACAACAAAAACATCCATGCCAACAGCGAGAACTGGTTTTGGAATAGCTGTTCATCAGGACAGGATTTACGTCATCGGTGGACAAATCGGTGTATATCCCAATGAGACGGTGACAGGAGTAAATGAGGTTTACAATCCCGCTACAGACACTTGGGAGACCAAAACCTCTATGCCCACTAGCCGAGTTGGTGCGCATGCAAATGCTTTGGACGGCAGGATCTATATAATAAGTGGAAATACTGGTGGTCCATTTTCCACCGTAGCGTTGAATGAAGTTTACGATCCTGAAACAGACACATGGGCAACAAAAGAACCTATACCATATCCTGTTGGAGGCTACGCATCGGCAGTAGTAGATGGTAAAATCTACGTGATAGGCGGACAAGATGAATACCACGATCCGATGGACCTAAATTTAACTCAAATCTATGATCCTGAAACTGATGCGTGGAGTCAAGGGACTCCTTTTCCAGCAATTAAATTAGTATCAGCGAGTGCAGCTGTAACAACAGGCACATTGGCGCCGGAGAGAATTTATGTTATGGGAGGTGATAAAAGCTTTTTCGAGTCTTCTGACCAAAATTACGTTTATGATCCACATGCAGATGTTTGGAACGCTGGTACTCCGATTCCTACTCCCCGTTTTAATCCGGCTGTCGCTGTTTTGGACGACCTTGTTTATGTCATCGGAGGCTATTATGGTCTTGGGGGACCAGCCTATTCTCCAATAGCAACTGTAGAAAGATACACACCTATTGGATACATTCCAGAGTTTCCTTCGTGGACCATTATTCTGCCCTTGGTTGTTGCTGTGGTGTTGGTGGCTGGAATGTACAGAAGAAGATTATCTAAGAGTCGAGGGGGAGCAGACAGGTGAGAAAATCTGCAATCTTGCTTGCTCTGTTGCTCTTTCTTTCTGTTGTTTTGGTTTCTCTTCCCCAAAATAGAATAGTGAAATCGGAGTCTGAAATGATTGTTGTTCCTGATGATTACGAGTCTATTCAAGAGGCTATTGAAAAAGCGGATGAAGGCGATATGATATTTGTCAAAAAAGGAATCTATGACGGACCCATAAATGAAACCTTAATAATAAACAAGACAGTCTCGCTCATAGGCGAAGGGTCTTCGCTACTAGGCGAAGAAACTACAACATTAAACTTACATCCACTTTTACTCAACAAAACCATCTATTACGCTCCACATTTTCCAACACATGCTCTATTCTATGACACATCACTTATTGTTGAATCTAATAACGTTACAATTTCAGGTTTCACAATTAAAGTACCTTCACCCGGTGGGGACATCTATGTAATGGGTGATGGAACCCAAATCACTGATTGTCTTATAAATACAGAGGTTCTGTGGTTAGAAGGTTCTTATTCAACCATCTCAGAAACGTATTTGAATATAAAAAACTTAAAAGTAGACGGTTCAAGCCAAACCATTAATCATAGTAGATTTTTCACTACACAAATAAGCAGTTCTCACAACAACATAACCCAAAACACCCTTGATACACTATTCTTGTACGATTCATACAACATAATTTCAGGTAATTCCTTTAACGAAATGTACTTAGAATATTCAAATTCAAACATAATTCGCAATAACACATGCAGTCTCATGTGGATAGGTCGTTACAATCACAATTGCTCAAACAACATCTTTGCAGGAAACATCTTGAATGGGGGACAGCTTTGGGGCATCTTGATGGCTGCTGGGTCAAAAAATGTCTTTTGCGGTAACTACATCACAAATTATGGCGGAAGTCACGGCGGCTATGGTGTTGCGATTGGCAGCACCCATAACACGGCAGAAAATAATACTTTTTATCATAACACATTCGTAAATAACAACGAAAATGTTGGATATAACTGGGATTTGGAAGGACTTGGAAATTTCTGGGATAACGGTATTGAAGGCAACTACTGGGACGATTACAATGGAACAGATGCAAATGGAGATGGCATAGGAGATACACCGTATATTATTGATGAGAACAACCAAGATAACTTTCCGCTTATGGCGCCAATAAGAGGCTTCTTTGCGGGCACCTGGGAATATAAAGACTTCACGGTTGATATATGCAGCAACTCTGTTATCTCAAGTTTCAGTTTCGATCCTGAAGAAGGCGCTTTAATACGGTTTAACGGAGAGGGCGGAACTGGAACAATTGGCTTCTGCAGAGTAACTGTCCCCAAAGACCTCCTAGACGCCGAAAACAACTGGATAGTTCTAGTGGACAATAATCCTGTACCGTTCACAGTCAACGAGGACGAAGACAACACCTACATCTACTTCAATTACAACCACAGCAGCAGCAAAACAGTGGAAATAATCGGTACAGATGCGATTCCAGAGTCTCCCTCATGGACTATTCTACCTCTGCTTATCACCCTAACCTTAACAACAATATTTTATAAAAAGAGACTGACCAAAAAGCACCAAGCAACCAACAGAACTCGTTCATATTAGGAGCCTAATAATACTTCATTGTTGAAAACTAGCTTTTTTCCTGAAATCCGCACTATCCATTACCGCTCATTCAACGGCACAAAAGAAGGGACGAAATCTTCGCTGCCCTTAAGAGGGAAGAGCACTCACGACGGTTATGGTTGTTGTGTTGCTGTGGCTTATTCCGTGGTCATCCACGACTTTCAGTTGAACTGTGTAATTTCCAGCCGCGGTATAGCTGTGAGTGACGGTGGGAACTTCTTCTCTAGCTGTGTTTCCGTCTCCGAAGTTCCAAACATAGGTAACTATTGTTCCGTCTGGGTCAAAGCTGGCACTTGCGTCAAAGGTGATTGCTTCTCCAACTACACGTTGTTCTGGAGTTATAGTAAATGCGGCGGTTGGAGACGCCAGAAACGGAGTGATGAATAGCACCCAGCAGAAGATAAAGGTGAGCACATAAGCGCCTACCCCCATCGTGAGAATCTTTGTCGGCTTCTCCACCTTGTTCATGAACAGCCATTTAATAACATAAAATGAGACAAGGTAAACGGCCAGCCCAATGGTTATGCCGTTCATGAGCGGGGCACCCACTTTGAGATTCACCACCAAGGCAGCAATCAGGGCGGCGAGGACACCGAAGCCGATTCGCATACAATAAATAACATTTAACGGTTTCAATTTCATCCCTACAGATTGTTTATGGATTCCAGTTATGGTGATGTTGCATTAGTTACTTTCGCTTCCTAAATAGTTTTTGACCGCCCAAGTCGGTAACGTACTCAAACCCGCTTTCCATCAGCTTACATGCATGTATACTTTTTGAAAACAAAGAATTTTGACTAATTCTACTTCAAACTAGAAAAACAAGGATAGAAAACACGCGCGCAGGGATGCTAAAAAGTAATCAAAGCAATTTACACACTATTAGTAATCAATGCTTGAAAAATCCCAAGCAGTTAGCATCCAGCAAATTTCAAAGTCACTATAACCCTGAGCGTGCCACATTGCGATAATCTCATCAAACACGTCAGTGGAAGAGGCATTAATCAATGTTTCATCAACTCGGTCAATTTGAAATAGATTGATAGTAATTACATTCTTTTTCTAAAGAAATCTGTTATGAAAGCATAATTCAGATTACTACTCGATGTTATCTCTGCGCGCTCATTCTGGATGAAAGGAAAACATTTTTGCCAAGAAATTGACTAACAACTCCTCCAAGCACAAGAGATAAGCCATCATTAGAACTACGCCAGTGAGGCACTAGCCTAGAAAAACGATTAGAGATTCATATTGTGAATATGTAGCCAGTTTTCATAAGAGTCTTACATATCTTCCATTCTAACAATCGTCTGTGAGATTCCATGAACGATTCTAACAGCAAAGAAAGCGCATGGCAGCAGGTAAGAGCCATCGTTCTTTTGCCTCTCACCATTTTCCTCTGGATGACCGGGTGGATACTATACGGGATAGGCACCCAGAGAATGGCGTCAAGAACTACCAAAAAGAAAAGCACAACGGCTTCCAAAAAAAGAAGGCTATAAAAGAATCATTATCTCACAGCAGTTAACCGCCCACACAACAAATGGCATCATTGCGAGGCAGCACCCTTTTTATGCAGTAAAAATAAAACAGAAAATGGATATGAACGAGGCACCCTCTTAATGTGGGAAATACGGTTCATCTATTCTGGAGGAGAAAATGTTGAAGGAAGTAATGACAAGCTTTGACGTAGCTGCAGTCACCCATGAAATCAACGAGTTAACCAAAGGCGCCCATGTCGCCAAGATTTACCAAATCGGCACCCAAACATTGCTCCTCAAGCTCCGCATACCGAAGTTACCTAGACTCCAGCTGCTCATCGAAGCGGGAAAACGGCTCCACCTAACCTCATACGTCCATGAAACACCAAAAAAGCCCTCCGCATTCTGCATGAGCCTCAGGAAATACCTCGACAACGGCGTAATCAAAGAGGTCAGGCAACACGAATTCGAGCGAATAGCAGTCACCGAAATCAGCACCCGGCAAGGCGACTTTCAGCTGGTTTCAGAACTTTTCGGCGCAGGAAACGTCATCCTCGTTGACCCAGAGGGCAAAATTCTGCAAGCCATGACCTACAAGAGAATGCGGGACAGAAACATTTTGCGCGGCGAACCGTTCCAGCATCCCCCCGCAAGAGGAAGAAATCCCTCCAAACTGAACAAACAAGAGTTCAGGGCAATCACGAAGCTTGACGAAACCGAAACAGTTAGGGGGCTAACCAATTTTTTGAGCATCAGCGGAACCTACGCTGAAGAAATCCTTTTCCGAGCAGAGATTAACAAAGAGAGGGAATGCGGTTCCCTGACCGACCAAGAAGTTGACGGCATCTTCACGCAGATCCAGAAGCTTCTCGCCCTAATCGACTCAGGAACCATGGAACCCTATATCGTAAACGACGAGAAGAGCGTGTGGATTGACGTGACTCCTGTGCCGCTGAAAAGGTATGAACAGTTTGAGCAGAAAAAGTATGAGAGCTTCAACAGCGCCCTTGACGACTACTACGCCAAAATGACGGCTGCCGAGAGGAGAGAAGAAATCAGCGAAGAGGTTGAAAGCGAGGTCTCCAGATACACGCGCATTCTTGAGAGGCAGCAGAAAGCGTTAGAAAACTTGAAGGAGCCTATCATAAAGAACAAGGCCATCGGAGACCTCATCTACATGCACTTCGGAGAGCTCCAATCTCTGCTCCAGAAAATTATTGAAGAGAAAAGAAGCGGCGAATCTTGGGAACAAATAATCTCACAGCTTGAAGAAGGAAAAAAAGCCAATCGTCATCCAGACATTTACTTCCACTCTCTGGAGCCAAAAAACCAACTTCTCCATGTTTCTGTAGATAACCACGTTTTCTCTATCAACCTCCGCCATCCCATCCAAGCAAACGCGAACAAATATTACTCGCGCTCCAAGAAAGCTGAAAAGAAGCTTAGGGGAGCCGAGAAAACCCTTCAAGAGACCAAAGCCAAAATCGAGAAAGCACAAAAGCAAGCTATACAACAAAAAGAGACACAGCGACCTCTCGTTAAGAGACGAAAAAGGCAGTGGTTCGAAAAGTTCAGGTGGTTCCACTCATCAAACGGTTTCCTGGTCATTGGAGGCAGAGACGCCACAACAAACGAACTGCTCATCAAAAGACGCATGGAACCCCACGACATCGTTTTCCACGCCGAGATTCTGGGAGCCCCATTTGTGCTGATAAAAACAGAGGGAAAGACTGTCCCAGAGCAGACAATCAACGAGGCAGCCCAGCTTGCAGCCTCCTACTCTAGAGCATGGAGGGAGATGTTGAGTGCAGTAAATGTCTACTGGGTACATCCTGTTCAGGTGAGCAAAACTCCGCCTTCGGGGCAGTTCCTCAAGAAGGGCGCCTTCATGATCAGTGGCTCCAAAAACTTTGTCCGCGGTGTTCCATTGAAGGTTGCCATCGGAGTGAAAATTGAAGATGATGAAATGATGGTTGCTGGGGGACCTGTGGACGCTATCGCCAATCAGACAGAAGTTTATGTGGAGATTGTTCCTGGAGACCAGAAGAGCAGCCAGCTTGCCAAGCAGATAAGGCATCAGTTGTCCACGAAGGTTCCTGAAGACTTGAAAAGAAGTGTTACGCAGATTCCCATAGAGGAGTTTCAGCGTTTCATTCCCTTAGGCAGAGGAAAAATGGGGTAGCACCCAAAGTAATGTTTTGCCGATAAACCGGAACCGTCGCCGATTCCCAGGGTTCTGAGGCATCAAAACAGTAGTTGTCTATTCCATTCCTCTTTGTTCCTTTTCTGTTCCCCTAGTGCAGAAGAACTGGTTGGTCAGACCCATCTTTTCTGTTACTGGACATGCTGGGCATATGCAGCCCTGCTCTTTGATAATGCATGTTGGACTTTTGCCCAATCCACAATAGAACAACTCGTTTTTTGCTTGTGCACACTCATTATATGTAGGGCAATCTGGGCAGATGCATAGAGCCTTGCTCTCCTCGATGGCCTTCATCCGCTCCTTCTCAGTCATCTTAGACATCTTCTTCATCATCTCTTCAAACTTATCCACTATTTCACCTCCACTTTGCTGCTCACAAAACTATTCTTGCTACTATCTATTGTCTGCAGTTCAACTTAAAACAGCTTCTGAAACCGAGCATACTCTAGAGTAGCTAAACAATACAGGACGAAAACAGAACGTGGAATCGCCTATTTCTTATTCTTCTTGCAGTAGCAGTCCCAACAGAGTATCTCACAGTTTTGCTGGGTAGGTTTTCCGCCCTTTTCAGGTGGGACTATCCAATGGGCTTCCCAACCCTTTTGACCATCGGGTCCCATGAAAGATTGCCCTCGTTTATTCCAATCAAGCACTCTCATGCACATAGAATTGTATTTATGTCCATGCTCTACCTCTAGGCATTCGCATCTACCATCTGCAGCGCCAAACGCTTTCTTTACAACTTCCTCTGGAAATTCAGCCATTTCCTGTTCCTCCACCAAAGTCACAGCTTTTATCCAAACATCCTCTTTTAAATCTTATTGCGAGAGCCGCCCATTTTGTCAATTCCAAAATAATGAAGTAGCTAGTCATCCATCTTGCTTGACTTTAGATAATCTTATCCATCTCGGAATCCTATTCAGGTAGCTTCGATATGCATCCCCGTAATTTTTGGTGCAAAATTACTTCAGACTACAACAAAGTACAATATAATCAGGAATACTGTTGTGAACAACCGGAAAACCTAACGGATTATGAGTAATATTTCCCTCATCCAGTTTTAATGTAACTAATGTTTAAAAGCACATCACATTCTATTCTCTGCTATCAAAAGTGGATGGCGCATCTCGGATGATGATCTACAGCATACCTCTGCTGGCTCTATCATTACTGCTGATTATGCTGATCAGCGACAGAATAATCCGATATGTATTAGCCATATCCAAAGCATTCGGTCTATCCGAAATGGCTGCAGGCTTCATCTTACTCTCCGTTACAACGTCAATGCCAGAGCTTTCGGTATCCATTGTTGCCTCCCTTGCGGGCGAAGGAGGGCTTTCAGTCGGTAACGTCCTCGGATCTAACGTCGCAAACTTGACCATAATCCTCGGATTGGCAATACTTCTTAGCGGAAAGGCAATCATGATCAAAGGGCAATCTCAAAAAGAACTTGTGCAATTTCTTTTCATCACCTCAGTCATTCCCCTGTTTATTGTCCAGAGGGGCAGTTTAGGCATGATGCTGGGAATCATACTTTTGATCCTGTTCGGCTACTTCAGCGTAACCATCTCCAAAACCGCAACCACAACTTTGGATGAGACGCCCAAACATGAAGGAAACATACTAGTTGTATGCATCAAATTCTTTGTGGGCGTTCTATTAATTATTGTTCTTTCCAAGTTTGCAGTGGAAAGTTCCGTCGACATCGCGGACTTCATCGGTCTGCCCACATCGATTATAGGCGCAACCATTATCGGTCTCGGAACCTCCCTGCCTGAACTCGCAACAACCATCCAAGCCCTCAAACAGCGGCTTTACAATTTGGCTCTTGGAAACCTGCTCGGCAGCTGCATCGCCAACATCACCCTTATCCTCGGAGTTTCGTCTCTGCTCTCGTTTTCTGAAGTGAATGTTGTAGCCGTGCAGAGCCTCATGTTCTACGTGCTGCTTTCATCTTTAAGCGTCTGGTACATGGTGGGCGCAAATGAGCGCATAACCAAAAAAGGGGCCATACTACTTTGTCTGATTTACGGAATATTCGTTCTGCAACAAGTGGGCATTTCCATATTCGTTATCTAGAAAAATGAAACTTGACGTTAATTCCTAATTTAAGGGCGCCAACGTCGCAGCTCAGAAAACCCTAAAAGAACCAGCAACTAAGGATGTACCGAGGAAACATACGTGTTCGCTGGTTTTCAAGGGCTAATCGAAGATCCCATTCTGCTTCTGGCGATAGTCTCGACGGTAGTCGGCGCCTTTTTGATCGTCGCCATATTCAACTTGTTAATAAGCAGACTTGAGAAGAGAGGCGACCTGAAGAAAGGAAAACTTGTTCACATGAGGCGCTTCTTCCAGATAATCATCTACGCCGCAGCTGGTTTCATAATCCTTTCCATGTTAGATGTTAATATCACGGGGCTGGTTGCAGGTCTTGGGGTAGGCGCATTAGTAATCGGCTTCGGCTTGAAGGACATAATAGAAAACTGGGTTTCTGGCGTGCTGATAATGTCTGGTAAAACTTACGCCATCGGCGACGTAATCCGAGTTGGGGATTTAACTGGAACAGTCACGGATATAGCACTCAGAACAACCAAACTGAAGACCTATGACCGAAACGAGATAATCATTCCCAACTCTGTGCTTATGCGAGAAAAAATAATCAATCTTACAGGCGGAAAACAAGAGGCAGTGGCATCACTAACCTTCGTTATAGACTATACTGTGGACGCTGAAAAAGCCAAATCCATAATCGAAAATATCCTGAAAAACCACAAATCTGTAATCTTTAGCGCGAAGAAAAAAAGGGAAATACGATTCATTTTCCGCAACCGAGAGTGGACAAATGAGATTGAAGCACTGTTTTGGGTAAACGATCCGCCCAACGAGGAATTCATCAAATCAAACATTGCGGAGTTAATCCATAAAGAATTCAAGAGAAAAAATATACTGCCTCCAGTTCCTGCCTTGATGCGAAAAGAGTATATGACAGGACAGAAAATGGACAGCTAACAACAAACAGAATAAAATATCTGCTATGTTCTTGATGTTCGGTTATAGTGACAGTTAGGGCAACTAAAGAACACTTGCTTTTTTCCCTTCAGTTTTCGCGTAATCATCTCGGTTTCGCATCTTGGGCACTTCATATCAATGCAATCCCTAAAGTGTAAGTTTATGTTTTTCTCTACGTCCTTTCATGTTTGCACGCACGTCTAATATATCTGTTTCACCCTGAACCAGCAAAGACAAGGACGAATTTAGACCTATGCTGGTCTTCTCTCCACTTTCGGTCTGTTTTGCTTATAAGGAAAAACAAGCAAATTATTACTCAACAGAGTTAGACGGAAAGTGAGAAGTTGAAGAAACACGCTTACATACTTGTAAATTACGAAAAGTATTGGAACCGGCTGTGCAGCCAAAACAGAGCAGGCAAACAGGCACATGCCTTTGTTCGCAGAGGCGTGGCAAGTCCCAAAAACGCTGAGCAGCTATTTTTCTATGTAACTCATCCGCACAAGGATATTAGAGGATACGCAGATTTTGTGGAACGGGTCACCGGAGACGCTGAGACGCTGTGGAAGTCTCTTGGTCACGAATCTTTGCTGAAATCCTATGAGGAGTATCAGGATTTTCTGCAGGGAAGAAAAAAGGCTACATTCATCCGGTTCAGAAACCTAAAGGAGTTCCCTGAACCAATCACAACAGAAACAATGGCGCAGATCATCGGAAGAGAAAGAATGCCCCAAATGGGATTATACTTAACAGAGAGAATGGCAAATCAACTATTATCTGCGGGAGGTGCAGAAATTGGAGAAATTTGATCCCAAAAAGTTCGTGGAAAATCAGGTAAAGGAGATTAAGAAGGTTGTCGGAGGAGAGCGAGCGCTCATAGCGGTTTCAGGAGGCGTAGACAGCACAACATCCGCTGTCCTAACCCACCGCGCAATGGGAAAGAATCTTCTCTGCGTCATCCTTGACGACGCCTTCATGCGGGAAGGAGAAATTGAACGGGTTGTAAATCTTCTGTCTCAGCCTCCCCTGAATCTGCCCATGAAAGTGCTGAACGCTCAGGAGCGTTTCTTAAGTGAAATGAAGAGGTTGCGGGATGCCGAAGAGAAACGCAAGAAATTCAGAGAAACCTTCTACAGAGTCTTGAGCGAAACAGCCGAAAAGGAGGGCTGCAAGTTTTTGGTTCAGGGAACTATCCAAGCGGACATAGTTGAAACAAGGGGCGGAGTCAAAACTCAGCATAACGTTCTATCGCAGATTGGAATAAGCACCAAGGAGCTGTACGGATTCCAAGTTATTGAGCCTGTTGTCTCCCTCTATAAGGGGGAAGTGCGAAATGTGGCTAGATACTTGGGGGTTCCAGCAGAACTTTCTGAAAGGCAGCCTTTTCCTGGTCCTGCACTTTCGGTCAGGGTGGTTGGAGAAATCCGACCCGACAAGCTGGAGATGCTTAAGAAAGCCACCGTTATAGCTGAAGAAAAATTTGCTAAACACAGTCCCAGCCAATATTTCGCGGCGATTATTGATAACCTGAAGATGCCGCCAGACCATTTGGTGGTGCATATTCAGACTGTTGCGACCAGATTTCTCGACGTTCCTAAACGTCATCTTTCTGTGGAGATTTTCGAGGACAAGGCTACTGGCGTCGAGGGAGGCGAACGGCGCTACGGCAATATCGCTGCCATCACAGCTAAAACGCCAGACGGTTCTATCCACCAGGTTCCAATCGATAAGCTGGTGACTCTTCAAACAAAGATTATAACCGAGCATCCTACATTGACCAGAATCCTTTACGCCATCAAAGAAACCTCCGACAAGCAGCCCTACGTGATTTCTCTGCGGTCAGTCCAAACCAGCGACTTCTTAACCGCCGAAGTATCTCCGATTCCTTGGGCGACCCTGTCTAAAACGGCTGAGAAGATTCTGGAGAATTGCCCAAAGGTTTCCAGTGTGTACTACGATGTGACGCCGAAGCCTCCTGCAACCATAGAGATGGAGTGAGCTTCGTCCAGTTAAGAAATGTATAAAGGCTTCTGGACGTATGGTTAGCAGGAGTGATTACTGTGACACGCGTTAGAGTTCAGAAGATTGAGTCTATACGGGATCCTGAAGGTAACCTTGGCAAGCGCATCGAGCTGATTGAGGAGCGGGTGATTCCCAGATTTGCTGTTAGACCGGAGACAGAGGAGGCAAGAATGGTTCAAGAGGTCATGAAGAGCCTACAGCAGCAGCTTCCAATGTTGTCTACACAAAAAACCCAGTTTGCTCTCCCCAAAATGGTGCTGTTTCTCACCGAAAACGAATACGAACAGCTCGGCATCGACTTCGATGTGAATCAACTCTACGAACTGGAGCTATCAGGGCAGTCCATCAGCTTCAAACGAGCAACTTAAACAAAAACTGCGCTATATTCAACATTTGGTCTTCTTGTTTCGCTAGTCAACTATGTGTAGATGGCAAACATGAAAGTTAGAGCCCACATCTTCGTGAGTGGGAGGGTCCAAGGCGTCTTCTTCCGCGTGGAGACCCGTGACGAAGCAACAAAAAGAAACGTTACTGGTTGGGTACGAAACACCTCTGACGGCAGAGTGGAAGCAATCTTTGAGGGGAACAGAGAAGACGTGGAAAAAATGATTGAATTCTGCAAACATGGACCTCCAGGAGCCCGGGTTACAAAAATAGATGTCCATTGGAAAGAATACACTGGAGAATTCAACGAGTTCAAAATACGGAGAACAGAAATCTTCTGACATCCGCAGTTTTTAAGAAAAATCTACTTTCTACTTACTGAGTGTGACCGTAAACCAGAAGTTAAAGGAGGATGGGGGACTTGACGCATGCGCGCGTATGCGCCAACTATCGCTCAAGGAGAGGGTAGGTCTCATGGCGAATGGAGAATAGGGGTATTTTCTCTGCGTCCCCTCACCATCCATCAAGAGCGACAAAAAACCATCATCCAATATAAACTTATTGTAAATAGAATATATAGTTCTAATTTGTTAGAGGCGCCTAGATACAGAACCTGTGATTTAGTAGCATCAAAAACACCATTTTCCGAGAAAATGACGTTTAAACGAATTCTTTGCCTTTATAATATGAAGTGCTTTCTGAAGAAATCTTGGAAATCAAGTTTGACGGTTTTTGCGGTTTCCCTAACTTGTTCGTATACATATCGCCTTTTTTTGGTTCTGCTTGCAGTTTAGGTTTAGCTCTTGTTTTTCGATGTTCCCATAATTGTCTTTTTCTAGTTTAACCGCTGTTATGTAATCCTTGAATGTGAGGCTCTTTTGTTTCGGATAGTGTTTGAAGTTGTAGCCAACTTTCTTGAATAGGCATTTCATTATTTTAATCTCGATTATTTTTGCTCCGGCTCCGAAGAGTTTCTCAATGGCATCAGTGAACTCTTCGATTCTATGAGGAATTGCATGCCTCTTCATGTTGAAGGCTGTTTCTAAATGGAAATAGACCGCCTGTTTCGGTGATTCGCCCAGCAAAGAGAGCCCCTCATCTATCGCTTCCAGCAAAATTTCTTCAAACTTGTTGTTTTCAGCCTCTTTATTGTAGTTGAAGCCTCTTCTTTCTTCTGGTTCGTAATTTTCTGTTTCAGAGTTTTGTGTTTGCGATTCTTTGGAAAGTGGATGTAGACATGATTTGTATAGGTACCAATTTGTTGTGAACACTCCCATCTTTTTCACCTTCTTTTCTGTTTTTCTGTTCAATTGTGGCATTGTTCTACCCAAACACATATTGTGTCTTGTTACTTAATATACGCTGTTTCATTCGCTGATATATTACAAAAACCGATATATGTACGCTCGAATACACATCACAAACCGCTCACACACACCAACAAAACAGCACCAACAACCCCAAAAAATCAACCCTAAACCATTCAATCCCCTTAAACACAACCTTTTTACATCGAAAACAGAGAACTTTCCCCTACACAAGAGTACACTAAAATAATTGAACACAATACCTAATGCAATCTGAGGAACCAAAATGCCAACAATCCTACTAATCAACGACGACGGCATCAACTCAATCGGTTTACTCACTGTCGCAAAGCAACTGAAGAAACTGGGAGAAGTCGTAGTAGTCACTCCCAGAGACGAGAAAAGCGGCGTTGGAAAAGCCATCAGCATCGGTCAAGTAGACCTAATCGAAACAGACTTTTGCGATGGAATAAGAGCCTATGCTGTAACAGGTACCCCTGCTGACTCCTTTTTGATAGCAACGAACAAAATCCTGAAACGCATGCCAGACCTGCTTGTGTCCGGAATAAACATAGGTCCCAACCTTGGAATAGACGACTTGCTGACTTCAGGTACGGTAGGAGCTGCATTTGAAGCCGCTATCCACAAAGTACCAGCCATAGCAGTTTCCTATTGCATATCCGAAATCACCGCCAAAACATACGCTAAAAGAAAAGTTTCGGTGAGGGACTTGGAGCTTGCAGCCACTCTTGTCTATAAAGCTGCCAAGCATGTGCTAGAAAGGGGGATGCCTCCGGAAGTGCAGATCATCTCCATAAACGTGCCCGAAAACGCCGACTGTAAAAGAGTGAAACTTACCAGTCTGTGTTATGATGGTTACGGCGACATTCACACAGCAGAAAAAGAGGGATATAGGATAAAAAGCTGGGCGTTGAGACATTATCCAGACGGAGACCCGGGAACGGATTTACATGCCATCAAAACTGACAAGTGCATCTCGGTTACACCCATCAAAGTAGAATTTCTTCACAAAACCGAGGCATTGAAAGAGTTGCTGGAATCCCTTACAGCCTAACAAGTTCAGTTCCATCAGCAATTTTCTTGAAGACTCAAATTTCACTAAGCGTATGCTCAGAAACAAGGGCAAACTTAGATTTTTTTCTCCAAAGTCGATTAGAGACAGTTTTCCTGTCCCTTGAGAAATACATAAATGTTAATATAATTCACTAGTTTTGAACAAGTGAAGACCCATGATCTGGATGTATACAGTGAGAGGCAAAGAATTTGTTGCAACCGACATAACTTCCGCAAAACAGGTAACGGATGTTTCGCGCAAGCAATGGGTTTGGGTTGACATCTATAATCCCGACAAAAAAGAAAGCAAAATAATTTTTGAATTGCTTGGAAATGAAGAGAGGATAACGACTCGAATAGAAAAACGGGAGGTAGGCTCGTTAAGTGCACATAAAGGCTGTGTTTTGTGTAATTATGAAAAAGTTCAAGACTGTGTTTGCCTCACTATCCCCTCCGTTTCTCCGGAAGAAAGTTTTCAAACGTATTCAATTTCTCTGGTGAAAAAGACTGATTTGCTCATCAGTTGGGGCGAAGAAGATGACGAACAATCACGCTTAATTAAGTCAACGATCAGAAGATTGAGAGAACTAGTGGAGGAGGGGGAAAAACCGAGTTCAACTTTAGCAATAGCACTGTTACTCAGGGAGGTTGCAATCAACAACTCGGAAGTGATATTTTCCGTCAGAGAAAGAATGGACCAGATTGAGGAGCACGCTCTAGAGAATGGGGGAAAACAACTTGCCCGCTCTATCTTTTCCCTCAAGAAAATTATCTCCCATCTTCACAGGGTTATGGTCAACGAGAAGGAGTTTATGCTAGACATCGACACTAGAATAATCCCCCATATCAAACTTGACGAGAAAGCGAAATCAATTGTAGACGAGGCAATAGAAATCATGGAGGGGGAACTTGAGTTCATGGATTCATACACCAGGACTCTTGACAGTCTTCTGACACTACAGGATTTGGCTTCAATTCATAAAGTTGAAAACTCCATCAAAGTTCTAACAATTGTCTTGGTAATCTTTACAATAATCTTAGTAGTTTTGGAAGTTTTAGGAGCTTTACGTATCGCATGAAGATTTTGAATTTACATTAGCTTTCCCATCGCAACTACTCTCAATAAATGGAGGGGGAACCACCACCTGTTAGATAATGTTAAGAAAAACTTGTTTGGGACAAGATAGATCAGCGCTTGTCCACAGTTACAATGGAAATTCTATTGGAAAAAAACACAGTCATTAAGAAACTGTACGACATCGCTATTCAAGCACTTTTGTGCAAAGAAATCCCTCGTGCAAACAACATCTAGATACATTCTTTAACCTCGCAAACCTGTGGAGCCTCTGCCTAAAAGCAAACAAGAAAACATAAAATATGAGACATTAACACATCCAATTTATCCGATTACGCGTTTATAGTGATAAGGTGCTTCTTCTGGATATGCTTATGTCCACATGCACACTCAAAACCCACTATCCTCTCTCCTTGAACTATCTCACGCCAACTCTCCGCCCGGCAATCAGTCTTCTGCTTGTGAAATTTCCAGAGAGTTTCAGCCTCTTCCCGACTCAGCGGAACAACACGTTTTGCTGACAACAAAAACCAAGCAATAGCGAACCCTAAGCTCAACCATATAGCCGGTATTAATACGCCGGAATTAAGCAGAGCCTCAAAGATTTGCACCATACGCCTCAAACCACCATAATCCTACAGACCAAAAATGTGAAAAACGCTTTTAAAACATATGAATCTAAAATACAGCTACACTGGTGCATACACAACAAAAATTCAACACTCGTTAATATTGGAAAACGTGGAAAGCAAACTCGAAAATAAATGGTCACATTCATATTAGGAGCCTAATAGCAGAACATTGTTGAAAACAGTATTTTTTCGAAAAAATCAAGCAACTGCAAGAAGTTTTTTCTTTAAATATGTTTCTGCAATCATACACGAAACACCCGAAGCATTCAAAAAAAGCACACTGGTTTAAACATTTAAAAGAATGAAATGAACATCACGCCAGAGCCCACCGAGTTGCCGAATTGTAAGAAAGATTAAAAGCGTTTGCAGCCATAAAACTAGTCTAGAACAGAACCGTTTGGTGAGACAAAGAAATGGAAATTGATTTCAGCATCTTAGTGAACAACGCCGAATACGTCCTTATCATAGGAGGAATAATCGCAATCGCATGGTTCCTAGAAAAACTACTGAAACCCGTTCCAGTTGTAGGAACAACAGCCAGCATACTAGCAAAAATCGTTTCCTTCTTCGGATTCTTCGCCGGCATCATCCTAATCATAACAGGCGCGGCAGCGTGGCAAACACAAGCCCCCCACGTAGACACATACACCATATACCTGCTCATCATCGCAGGATTAGTTCTGATGCTAAAACCAATCAAAGACTTCCCGTGGGCAGCCCTATTAGGACTAATCGCAGGCGGCTTAAGCGCAGGCGCAATCTACTTCTTCTTTCCCCTGCCCGAAACGGTTCTCGGAATCGCCTCAATATGGGTCTACATCATAATCTTCCTAATTCCCGCAGTAATCGTCTACATGGTCTTCAAATTCATAGAAGACGTCTTCAAGCTAATCGGAACGCTGCTAGCCTCAAAACCTGTCACCCTCATCGTAGGCTTCGTATGCATAGCTCAAGGAATACTTCTACTTCTCGACAAAAACCTATTCACAATACTGCTTGCTTAATTGGTACCAAAAAGAGATAATGAAAGAGAAGAAAAAAGGGGTCTCTTTCTAGCCCTTAACCGAGATTTCTTTGACTACGCCAGCAGCAACCGTGGTGCCCATGTCCCTTATCGCAAACCTTCCAAGCTCAGGAAATTCACTGTATGTCTCGATGGCGATAGGCTGAATAGGTTCAAACTTTACAACTGCGCCATCACCAGTCTTCAGGAAAGACGGATTCTTCTCCACAACCTGACCAGTTCTCGGATCCAGCTTCGCAACAAGCTCCTTGAACCTACATGAAACCTGACCAGTGTTGGAGTGCAGCACTGGAGAGTATCCAGCGGCGATTGCTGTCGGATGATGGATTACAATTATCTGTCCGATGAACTCTCTTGCAACGGTTGGTGGATTGTCAACATGACCTGCAATGTCTCCGCGGTGAACATCCTTCTTTGAGATGCCTCTAACGTTGAATCCGATGTTGTCTCCCGGAAGAGCCTGCTTAACTTGCACATGATGAGTCTCTATGGATTTGACCTGTCCCTGAACTTTACCCGGCATGAAAAGCAGAGTGTCACCTTCTTTCAGAACGCCGGTCTCGACTCTGCCTACAGGAACTGAACCAATTCCGGTGATCGTGTAAATGTCCTGAATGGGAATCCGCAACGGCTTCTTAACTGGCTTTTCTGGAACCTCCATCTCGTCAAGTGCTTCAAACAGCGTCGGACCCTTATACCAAGGCATATTTTCGCTTTTTTTATCGAGATTGTCGCCAGTCCATCCGGAAGTAGGCACAAAATGAATCTTCTCCGGATTGAACCCTGACATCTTCAATATACGGGTCATCTCGTTTTTGATTTCGTTATATCTTTCTTCTTTCCAGTCTACTGAAAGGTCATCCATCTTGTTGATGGCAACAACCATCTGGTTGACTCCTAGGGTATAGGCCAAGAAAGCATGCTCTCTTGTTTGTCCGCCTGCACCAATTCCGGCTTCAAACTCTCCTCTTTTTGCAGAGACGAGAAGAATAGCAGCATCTGATTGGCTGGCGCCAGTGATCATGTTCTTAACGAAGTCCCTGTGTCCTGGAGCATCAATAATAGTGAAGGCATACTTCGGTGTCTCAAATTTCAAATAAGCAACATCGATGGTTATACCGCGCTCGCGTTCTTCCTTGAGTTTGTCCAAAACCCAAGCATACTTGAAAGTTTCTCTTCCCAGTTTCTTTGCTTCTTCCTCGTAGGTTTTAGCTGTCCGCTCATCAACTGCTCCAGTCAGAGCAAAGAGATGACCTACAGTCGTCGATTTTCCGTGGTCGATGTGACCAATTACCACCAAGTTCAGGTGGGGTTTTTCTTTACTACTCATTTTTTTCATTCTTCTCCTTTAATTTTGTTCAGCTTTTTACACGTTAGGTAAGGTGATTAGTAGAGACAACAGGTAGTTCAGTTATTTTAACTTTTTGAAGGAAATCCAACATATCGCTACACTTTCTCCATATTCTAGATACAATTACCATGGCTACTAACGTGAAGACCGCGCTATTCGCTCCATCTCGTTGCGTTTTTTCACAGCATAGCTCTTCACATCGTTTTTGGCTGCCAACATCAGTTCCTCAGCAAGGTACTCATCCAGAGCTTTGGGGTTACCGAAGGATTGGTTCCTTGCGCCCTCAGAGAGAAAACGTAATGCAAGGTCAACTCTTCTCTGAGGCGATATATCCACAGCCATGTGATAGGCGATGCCTCCGTAGCTGATGCGGGTAGTGTCCTCGCCAGGGGAGGTGTTTTCCACGGCAGTGACCAGAACCTGTATGGGATTTTCTCCTGTACGAAGGTGAATTATTTCGAAAGCATTCTTAACCAAGTTTATGGCTCGGGTCTTCTTTCCGGCGCTACTGCCGGGGCGCATAAGGTTGTTTATGAGCCTCTCAACTATGTTGACCTTGGCCTTGTGAAACTTCCCATGCTCATGTCTCCCCATGCTGTGGGGAACATATACTGGTTTAACTGAAATGTATTGCTGGAGCCCAGGATCCTGTACCTGAATCTCTTCGAAGCTCCACTTTCCGAATAGCTTAATTTCTTCCATCTTGCTCAAATGAGCCACCTTGACAAAGTTTCTGGGTTTGGAAACATGTATTTAAGAGTTGTTTAGAGGCGAAACTGCTTTTACCGCATGGGTTTCTCTTTTCTACCGAGAACCAATTCATTAAGCGAGACCCCGTTAACGGTTGAAACTTTCCATCTGACACCGGGGAGGTCACCCATGGCTCCACCGCGGGACCCGCCGATTCCTTCCACTACAACCTCGTCGTGTTCGTCAACTACGTTGAGTGCGCCGTCTCCAGGAAGAAAAGCTGTTATAACCCTGCCATTCTTGATAAGTTGCGTTCTGACACATTTCCTGACGGCGCTGTTAGGCTGCTTGCATTCAACACCAACCTTCTCTAAGACGATTCCCCGTGCCATCGGAGCCCCTATCAGTGGATCTGATTTGACATCCAGTTTAAGCATTCGACGTTTGTAGATGTCGTCTTTCCATCTGAAGTTTTTTCTCTTCGCAAGCAGTTTTCTTGCGGCGAATTCGCCTTTCGGTGATTTGGAACCCATACTTTTCTTTCCTCTAACCACTCTATTTTATAGTTCTGATATTTAAACAGTCCACATTAGCGAACTTGCCTAAATATGATTCGCGAATAATTTATTTTGCTCTTGTTTCTGTTCACCATCAAGGTGCTATCGCCTTCTTCTCTCGTTCAGATTCAACTGGAAAGTTGTTAACAAATTGCTTTATCCCAAAAACTTTTTGCGTGCTAGAGAATGGGCGTCAGTTTTGGGGGCGCCTCTGGGTTTTCCGTGATTAGATTGTTTCGGCAGCGACCTCTTCATCTAGGGCTATATCGTAGGGAGATTCCTTGTAGCCGATTATTGGTTTGGTTTTGATTATGATTTTTTCCCATCTTTTGTGTTCTATGTCGTATCTGAAATTGTGTGAGTTTGGTTTTAGGAGGCAGCGGTAACCTAGAAAGCGTTCATTTTGGAACACAAGCCTCATTTCGTCTTTGCATTGTGGGTCTGCGCAGGGAAGTGTTGCTCTCAGCATCGTTATCTCGTCTAGTAAGAGATAATAAACCTGCTAATAAATTTAGCGAACGGAGCAACCAAATCCATAAAAACAAAAAAAGAAGCAAACAAACATGGTTAATTATCTGAAAGTATTGCTCTTGCCTTATTAACTATAGACTCGAGCTCTTCTGTGGAGATTCCTGTTTGTTTTCTGAGCTCTTTTGGAGTTTTCTCAGCTAACTGCTTTAGCAAGATTATTTCATCAGATAACAATCTCTTTCTGGTCTCAGCGTTCAGTCCCTTAAGAAGAGTTATGGGGTAGAGTTTCTTTTCTTCAATCATTGTTTGGAGGTCACGGTTTGGAGGCGAGCTCCAACTTATGTGACGGATTCCTCTGCATTCTGCGTAACTTTTGGCGTGTTCCGACAGTTTGGTGTTGCAAACTATAATTGCGTAATCTATTTTCAGGCTGTTATATCCAAGTTCGTGTCCCTCGGTTACATCTTCGAATACGGCTCTGGAGATGCGGCTCACATCGAGGCTTGTTTGTGTGTGATATTTGTAGTGGTGTTTAACTTCTACGATACAGGTTTTTCCGTTTTTTCTGGCAACCGCATCAACTTCATGCTCAACACATCGACCTCGTATTATCTGGTTTGGGGTAACTTCGTAGCCGTGTTCGCTTAACAGAAGCTGAATGAACCGTTCAAAGTCGGGAGCTGGATTCAACAGGCTCAGAGCCTTTCGCAGGTCAATTTGATGCCTGATTACAGGTTTATGTTTCCTTAAGCTCCTGAAAATCATCTGGAGGATTTTCTTTGTTTCTATTCCATCGTATACTCGGGTTTCGATATCTTCGGCGATTGACTCAGCAGCAGCCTTGGTTGCGCCCATCCGCAGGCAGGTTCTCACAATTTTGTTTTTGTCGAATGGCTGTCTTGTTCCATCAAATTTAGTAACGTAAACAGTCAATGTAATCTACCGCAAGTTTATAGTTTCCTTATGTTGCTAAAAAGATACCTCAACTCTCAGCAGAATGGCACAAAAAAGCTAACTTCGGGAAACGTAAATAAGCAATAAATCTCTTGAGAAGTAGCTGAGACCACAACAAGCGGCCGGGATGAGGTAGTCTGGTAGCCTATAGGCCTGTGGAGCCTAGCGCCCGGGTTCAAATCCCGGTCCCGGCCCTTCCAGCAATGTTTTTGGCTCTGAAGCAGAGGGCTGGTTTGTTGGTAA
>Ga0129302_1000973_pt1 | contig 21418 bp, 15 predicted proteins | sample BlaSprsedimmetaG_FD_94476 | JGI IMG/M metagenome (GOLD analysis project Ga0129302, IMG submission 94476) | Hot spring sediment bacterial and archeal communities from California, USA to study Microbial Dark Matter (Phase II) - Blank Spring... | ecosystem: Environmental > Aquatic > Thermal springs...
GAATATGTTAAATGGTAGACCGAGAAAAATCTTGAACTGGGAAAAACCTTGTGATGTATACCTACAAGTGTTGCGCTAAAAGGTTGAGAGTGCCTTATTCCCCACAATAATTTTACCCTTTTTACCTTGTGGATAAGTATTTATATCATATTGAAATAGCTCAAATAATTTATGCGCTGTGGTTTTATTGACACAGCGGGAAAGTTCAGTTTTAACATCTTCTCCCTTGAGGGCGATAAAAAATCCTTTTTCGGCAAGAAAAAACGCACTCAGGCGGAGTAATTCCGGCAGGTGAAAAGCGGCGCGGCAGATGATAATGTCAAAGGACTCCTGCCATAATCCGGTTTTCAGGGCTTCCTCGGCGCGGCAATGGGCGACAGAGGTTTGCTCCAGGGACAATTCTCTGATGATATGCTTCAAAAAAGACACTTTTTTCCGGTTGCTTTCCATTAAAATGAGCTCCAGTGATGGCAGGGCGATTTTTAAGGGAACGCCGGGGAACCCGGCGCCGCTGCCGATATCGAGCATGCGGGCATTTTTTTTTTCGATGAAGCGCAGCGCCGTGAGTGAATCGAGAAAATGCCGGTCAACAATTTCCTGCGCGGATTTTTCGGAAACAAGATTAAATTTTTTATTCCAGGACAATAACTCTTTTTGATATGTTTCAAATTTATCAAGCTGGAAATTGCTTAAAACAGTTCCTAATTGCCGGGCGTTTTGTTTTAGAAAGTTTCTGTCCATGAGTTTTGGATACCAAAAAGACGGCCCGACGGCAAATAAATTAAATGAGCCCGGGATATTTATGTGATACAGAAATTAGGGATGGAGGCGCATCAATGGATTTACCGGCCAAAACAAAAAATATAAGCGTAATTCTGCAAAAGCCCAAATACGCGGGAAATATTGGCGCCGCGGCGCGCGCGGCAAAAAACATGGGCATTAGTAATCTGGTAGTGGCAGGATCCGCAAAATATGATCAGGAAGAAATCAAAAAGCGCTCCACGCATCTGGCGGCGGATGTTGTAGAAAAAATCAAATATGTGGATGATATCCGCGCAGCTCTGGATAAATTTAGTTATATTGTCGGCACTACGGCAAGAAAGGGCGCCGCGCGCGGACCTTTTTTTACACCGCGAACAATAGCGGAAAAAATCACGGCTGTTTCTCAAAACAATAAAGTAGCGTTGATGTTTGGTCCGGAAGATACAGGACTGACTAACGATGAACTCCGTTATTGTCACGCGGTTGTTGTTATTCCCTCCTCACGAAAATTTACATCGCTTAATCTTTCCCACGCGGTAATGATCATGTGCTATGAAATATTGCTCGCTTCTCTTCCCGCGTGCGCGGAAATACCGCCGAAGCTGGCTCGCTCATCCGAACTGGAAGATATGTACGAACAGATAAAAACAGTTTTAACAAGGATAGGTTTTTTAAATCCGCAAAACCCCGATTACTGGATGACGCATATTAGAAGGCTTTTCAACCGCACCTCTCTTTTGGCGCGCGATGTGAAGATAATCAGGGGCATTTGCCGGCAAATACAGTGGTATAACAATCAGAAAAACACTTGACTTTCGAAGCCCTATCTCATAGGGAATTGCCTGCAAAGAAAACTAAACACAGATTTATTTTTATAATAAATACGGCTAAATAGCGGAGGGCAGACAATGAAACAAATCTTTTCTTTTACCGGCGCGAAAAAAATTGTTTTCGGAAGTGGCGCGCTGGGGCAGTTGGCTGATCACATCAAAGAGTTAAACGCGAAAAATCCCCTGGTGGTGATAGACAAAAATCTTTCCGCTGTTTTTCAGGAAAAAGTGGAAAAAATTCTCTCGCCCGCGGGTATTAAATTCAGCGTCTACGATAAAGTGGAGCCGGAACCGCCCATTGAATTGGCCGACGAAGGCGCGGCACTCGCGCAGAAGAACAAGAGTGACGCCGTTATCGGTATCGGCGGCGGCAGCGCTATGGATACGGCAAAAGCTATCGCCGTAATCGCGGCCAATAACGCCAAGGCGACAGACTTTCTGGGACTGGGAAAAGTGCCCAAACCAGGCTTGCCCAAAATCATGATTCCGACTACGGCGGGCACTGGCAGCGAGGTTACCTTTACCGCTGTTTTTATCCGCAAGGATTTGAAAAAGAAAGAAGGCATGAACAGCGTGCATCTATATCCGGAACTGGCGCTTTTGGACCCGGAGCTGACGCTGAGCCTGCCGCCCGCGACCACCGCGCAGACAGGACTGGACGCTTTATGTCACGCGATCGAATCTTATACATCGATCACTGCCTCACCCATGAGTGAGTTGGTTTCACTGCAGGCGATAGCACTCATTGCCGACAATCTGCGCGCCTGCGTCCATGACGGGAAAAATCTGGCCGCGCGCGAACAAATGCTAATGGGAAGTTTATACGCGGGGATGGGCCTAGCCAACGCCGGCGTTACGGCGGTGCATTCGCTTTCTTATCCGCTGGGCGGAAAATACGGCATCGGGCACGGCCTGGCCAACACCATGATGCTGATGGCGGTGATGAATTTCAACCTGCCCGGCGCGCTGGAAAAATTTGCGGACATCGCTGATGCTATGGGCGAAAATACAGATGGATTGCCCGCGCGAGAAGCGGCTTATCTGGCGCTCGACGCGGTGGAAGCGCTGATCGAGGATTGCGGCATTCACGCGTCGCTCGCGGATTTCGGCATTACGGAAAAAGATTTTCCGGATCTGGCTGATGTGGCGCTCACCGTGGCGCGGCCGCTGGAAAATAATCCGCGCAAAGTAACCAAAGATGACGCGATCGCGATGTACGCGCAGGCGTTATAATTTATAAAACTAGAAAAATTTCAGAAATATTCAGGAGGAAAAAATGGCTGGTGCGGAATTAATCGGTCAGGAAGAAATAAAAGAAGTAGTGGAGATTCTCGAAACTGGCGTGCTGATGCGCTATGGTTTTGACGCTCAACGCAAAGGCATGTTCAAAGTCCGCGAGTTTGAAGAGGCGTTCGCGAAATATTGCGGTACCAATTGCGCGCTGGGTGTTACTTCCGGTTCCGCAGCGCTGAAAGTGGCGCTTACCGCGCTGGATGTCGGCCCCGGCGATGATGTGCTTGTTCCGGCATTTACTTTTCTGGCGACTTACGAGGCGGTGCTGGAAGTGGGCGCGGTTCCGATAATGGTGGACATTGACGAAACGCTCAACCTTGATCCCAAAGAAATCGCGAAGAAAAAAACTCCTTATACAAAGGCAGTCATTCCCGTGCATATGTGCGGCTCGGCCGCCCATATCGATAAAATTTTAGAGGAAGCACAAAAATATAAACTTTTGGTGCTGGAAGACAACGCGCAGGGCTGCGGCGCGGGCTTCAAAGGCAAAAAACTGGGTTCATTCGGCGATATGGGCTGTTTTAGTTTTGACTATGTTAAAACTATTACCACCGGTGAAGGCGGCATGATCATAAGCAATAACAAAGATTTATATAATCGCGCCGAATGGTATCACGATCACGGCCACGATCATAACCCGAAAGTCAGCCGCGCGCTCGAAGGTAGAACAATTTTAGGATTCAACTATCGCATGAACGAGCTGCAGGGCGCTTTAGGCCTGGTGCAGTTAAGAAAACTTGATTACGTTTGCTCCGAGCAGAAAAAAAACAAGAAAGTCATTAAAGACGCGCTGGCGCAGGTGCCGGGCGTAAAGTTCCGGGTGCTTCCGGATCCGGAAGGAGATTCCGCAACGTTTTTGGCGTTTAATCTGCCGGAGGAGGCGCAGGCAAAGAAATTCCAGAAAACGCTGGCGGAGGAAGGGCTCGATACGGTTTGTTATAAGGAAAACTTGTGGCACTATGTTCCTAACTGGGAACATTTTCTGGCGCGCTCCACGGCTAATTCCAAACAATATCCGTTTACCGATCCTTCCTATAAAGGGAAAATCGAATATTCGCGTGCCAGCATTCCTTACGCGGAAGATATTCTGGGGCGCACGCTGGTAATTCAGATTGCGGTAAAAATGGGTCAGGAAAAACTAGACGCAATCACAAAAACCATCGAAAAAGCCGCGAAAAAAATTTAAAATATTTCAGCAATAAAAACATTAAAAAGCCGCGCCGAAAAAGCGCGGTTTTCTTGTTTACAGTTCAATTTAACTTCAGTATAATCTGCGCAATGAAACCCCAATTAGTCATAGTAAACGACAAAATGCAGAAAAGGTACCGTTATTACCTGACGGCGCCTGCCGGAAAAAATTTTGACCCGGAATTCAAACCACAGCTAACGCCCAAACAGATGCTGGAAGCGGGTGTTTTCGGCGGCAAATATATGACGGATTGCCGCAAGGAATTTCCCGCTTCATGGTTTACCAAAGCGAAACTCTGCGCTAAGCGGCACGACCCAAAACTAAATTGTTTCGGCGTGAACGCCTCGAAACCCTTGTCTTACTGGCGGCAAAAAGGATGGCTTTATCACGAAGACCCGCGCGGCTGGTTTCAGTGGTATTGCCGCTATTACCTGGGCAGGCGCTGCCCGGATGACGCCCGGCAAATCAAAAGATGGAAAGCGATGCAGAGGCACATCGCTCAGCTCAAAAAACATTGTCCCGCGGGCGACCTCAACTGCCGGCGCAAACAGCGCCAGGCGCTCCTGCACTGGGCTTACGACAGCCGAAAAATGTAGCTTTAATCCCACCCAAAAAAATCATATCGTTTTTAACGCATTTTTCAGAGTGCCTTTCATCTCCGGATCAAGTTCGCGCTCGCGAATATAGCGGATATTTTCACCGCCCAGCCAGGCATCCAGTAAAAAGCCGTGGGTTTGGCTACAGGATATAGAATGAATTGATACGACCGCAGCAAGGGCGCGAGCATCGATGTAAGCACAAGCGCATGGCGCGTGAAGTAAGCCTGCGGCCCGATTTCGGCAAACAGAGTGATTACTGCTGTGGAAAAAAAGAAAAGCGGCGATGCCGGCAAGCACCGAGCCGGACAAAAGCGCGAGCAGAACATTTACGGCTACATTTCCCCAAAGAATCGTCACCAGGGAAAAATTCGCGTTTTCGTGCAACCGTAAAACCCGTATCGCGCGCGCGTCACCTTTTCTTGAGAGAACTTCCAGTTCGAGCTTCCCGAGGGAAAAAAGTCACAGGTTCATCCCGGAAAGCAGAGCGGACTGAGACAGGCATACAGCTATACCAAGCCAGGTAATTGTTGTCATCGTTTTATCCCCTCACAGGGTTTAATGCGGCCAGCAGCACCGGCATGCTCAGATTCAGCAACAACCAGAAAGCCAATACATGAGTTCCTGCTGTAATGATATTTCATTTTTCTCCCACGTTCGATTTTTAATTCGCAGAACCATCTTAAAGAAAGATAACCTGTAGCGATAACAGATTGTAAAAAGATATTGTGCGATATTTATTTTGGCAGAAGGTAAAAAATGTAAGCCTCATGACGGTAAAAAAATTACTGCCGGAAGAATGCTTTGTTTCTGTCCGCCGCTTGCCGCAATAGCTTGACACAACACATCTTGGCTCATATATTATCATCCATAATTTAATGTTTTCATGACGCATTAATAATGGAGACGCGGTTTATGGAAAAGGCTCTTCTGGCAATGTTTCTGATTTTGTTTGTTGGCCGGTTTTTCTTTAGATACATCTTACAGCAAAAAAACATCGCGCACCTGAAGAAATACGGAAAAAAGATACCGGCTGTGTTCACCGGGTCGACAGAACAGGGAACACTCAATAAAATAGTGGACTACACAATCGACAATTCCCGCCTTGAGGCTCGTCAAAACCTTGCAGATGATATTATCACCTTGGCGGTATTGTTTCTTTTCCTGCCTTTTTTTATCGGCTGGCTGGCCGGGTCTAATATGAATTTTATCATCCAGGCACTCGTTTTTTTCGGATTCTTCGCCCTGCTAGCATCCATTGTCGGCATACCTTTTGATCTGTATGATAACTTTGTTTTGGAGAAAAAATACGGTTTTTCCACGATTACCTGGCCCCTCTGGATAACCGACTTGATAAAATCGGCGACCATCTGTGTTGTTTTGCTTTCCATTATCGTCAGCGCACTTATGGCGTTTGTGCTGTATTTTCCCCAAAGCTGGTGGTTCTGGGGATGGGTGTTCTTCACGTTGTTTCAACTTGTTATGATGTGGCTTTTTCCGGTTCTTATCGCGCCGCTGTTTAATAAGTATGAAGCGATAAAGGACGACGAGCTCCAGGGGAAAATTACGGCGCTGATGGAAAAAGCCGGCCTGAAAACCAAAGGAATATTTCAGGTCGATGAAGGTAAACGCTCCAAACATACAAACGCTTATTTCACCGGTATCGGAAAAACCAAGCGAATCGTTTTATACGATACGCTGCTGGAGTCACATACACACGACGAAATACTGGCGGTGCTGGCCCATGAAATCGGCCACTGGAAAAGGAAACACATCACTAAACAAATGACATTTATGATTATCGGTTCGCTGGTATTGCTGTACGTAGTGTATTTGGCGGTTAACTGGCAGACGTTGTATGCCGCTTTCGGCTTGAAACAGATGCCGGTTTACGCGGGCCTTTTTTTGGCCTCCTTGTATCTTGGTACGGCGGGGTTTTTTTTAAACCCGATAGGCGCGGCACTGTCACGCCGGTACGAGAGAGAAGCGGATTTCATGGCTTGGAAATTAACAGGAAAAACGACGCCGATGATTGACGCCCTGAGGCGACTGGCCAAAGACAATCTGGCCAATCTGCATCCGCATCCGTTTTATGTATGGTTTTATTATTCTCACCCCCCGCTGGTTCAACGTATTGAATATTTGAATTCGCTTGATACTCCAAAAATAACAAAGCGGGAGTCACCCTGATGCCCATCTATGAATTTTACTGCAAAAGATGCAACACAATTTACAATTTTTTTTCCAAAACGGTAAATACCAGCAAGATTCCTCTATGCCCTAAATGCAAAAAAGAAAGACTCATCCGTCAAATGTCCGTGTTTGCCGCCGTCACCGGCTCCGCTAAATTAGAAGAGAAGCATCCCCTGGATGGTCTTGATGAAAAAAAAGTGGAAAAAGAACTGGCCAAAATTGCCGCGGAAGCACAAAAAATAAAAGACGATGATCCGCGCGCCGCAGCTCATCTGATGCGTAAATTTACGGAGAAGACAGGCGTAAAGATGGGAGAGGGGTTTTATGAAGCGCTGAGACGCATTGAGAAAGGTGAAGACCCTGATAAAGTAGAATTGGAAATGGCGGACGCATTAATGCAAGAGGACCCCTTTGCGCAGAATAAATCAGCAAAAAAAGGCAAAAAAGAAAAGCCCTCTGTCGATGAAACGTTATATGAACTTTAATTGCGGATAACGTGTGATGAAAGAGCATAACGCTCCTCATGCCGCCAAGCTTTGATCAAAAAATAAAATCTGAAAATCTTTTGACAATGTGATAAAAAAATAAAAAAACTCATGTCAGGGTGTATTTTTATGGTGGATAAAGAAAAAGAAGGTTTCGAATTTCCCAAATACACAATGAAGGTGGAGAAAGCGAAAATTATCGAATTTGCCTTGGCTGTGAGCCTCCGGCAAAAAAAGGAAGATATCAATCCCATTTACTACGATGAAGAAGCGGCAAAAAAAGCCGGGTACAAGGGCATTCCCGTGCCCCCGACCTTTATGACAAGTTTCTTTTTCTGGACAGGCGGGGGCCTTGCAGAAATTGTCAGTGTCCTTGGCATGGACATTAGCAAAGTTTTGCATAGCGAGGAAGAATATGAGTATCTAGGTCAGATTTACGCCGGAGATATTATTACGAGGGAAATGAAAGTCACACAAATATACCAGCGTGGAAAGAAGCAACGTGCGGGCATGTTCGTGAATGTAGTGGTGCTGGAGACAATAGTTACTAATCAGCAGGGCGAGACAGTAGGAAAAGTGCGCTCGTTGATGATGGAAAGGCAGTAATAATAATGCCGCTGACTTATAATGAAATGAGCGTCGGGAATACCCTCCCGCCTTACACGGCGGGTCCCATGACGCGAACTCACTTTGTCCGTTATGCCGGCGCCGCGGGTGATTTTAATCCACTGCACCATGACGAAACTTTCGTGCGGGCGATCGGCCTGGATAGTGTTATCGCGCACGGAATGCTGATTATGGGCATTGCGGGCGAGGCCGTCTGCTCCTGGATAGACGGTAAAAACCTTAGAAAGTTATCTACCCGTTTTTTGAGCATGACCAAGCCGCAGGACTGGCATAATCCGGAAAACACGAAAAGCCGCGCAACCATTGTTGTTACCGGAAAAATTGTTAAAATATATCAAGAAAACGGCGAAAAACTAATGAAGTGCGATATCATCGCTAAAGACCTGCTGGGCAGCAGAAAGCTGGACGGGTTTTTTATCGCTGCCTTGCCCTGACAAAACATGGTAAAAAAACTGCTAAAGGCAGCTTTACTTAAAGTGCCGGTAAGCCCGGCAGTGAAGATAAAAGAAGATCGTTTTCAGGCCGCCAAGACGCAGCAATTTTCGCGAGATTTGCAGGACGTCTTTTTGTCCGGACGTCTTTTTGTCCGAAAGATAGATCCCCAAAAGGCCGCGGATGATCAGCCTGTGAAAGCCGCGGTGGGGTAAAGACGAAACGCTCTGCTGGGCATTTTTGTAAAAGGTGATAAGCCTGGCGGTCAGAATAAGGTTGTCCGGATAGAAATCGCAGAAATTCAAATCGCCGGCATTACGGTCTTCTTCCTGATCAATTAAATAATCCAAAAGAATGTGCATGCCCTGTAACCAGGGGAAATAAGCCTTTTTGATTTTTAAAAGAAGCTTGCCTGATATCTTGGGACAAAACAAAGAAGATACAAGGCAAAAAACACCCAGCGTTGAACCGGTACAGGCGGCAAATTCATACCAGGTCATTTTATCCGACAAATAATCTTTTTTGGTTTCAAACCATTGTTGCAAAAGTTCGACGCGGTCTTCTTTTGCTACATGCTTATAAACCTGTAAATCGCAGTATAGGCCGGCCAGTGCATGAAGATGAGGAGCAGCAAGATGATAAGCGGGCAAATTCCGTAAAACATCCTGACATGCAGTTACCAGTGCAACGAGATATCCCCCGTCATCTTGTTCTTTTCGGAAGCGGTAATAAGAAGAAGGTTGGGCGTCGGGTGTCAGAGCGTGCAGCATAGCTTCATGCAAAGCGCGAAAATCATCAGGGTTCAAAGAAGTGCTGCGGTCGCATAAATTATCCAGATAATCGCTGATTGTCTGGTAGGCAACAATAAATTTAATAGCATCTTTATAATATTTTCCCGCAAGCAATCCGTATATAGAGCCGCCTTCACAGTGAAAAGTTTTTGTGGCAATGCTCATCTGAGCCTGCCCGCGCAGTTCGGGGTCGGGAATTTTACCGGCGAGGTCTTTCCAGATGGAGATCTGCCGGTGAGCAGCCGGGTGTACCTGAAAAAAGATGCGCGTTGTCAGGGAGATTAAATTTGTTGGTACGGACAAGCTAAAGACTCCTGTAGGCTTAAATAAATGCCAAATAGCACAAGAACTTCTACTTGACAAGATAATGAGAGGCAAGGCGTAATTGACGGAAGAAAGGATTTCGTGCTACGTCGGCACAGGCATAAAAAATGTGAGCCTTGTTAATGAAAACAAAAAGAAAAGAGGATGCAGACATTATCGTGGTTGGCGGCGGAGCCTCCGGGCTGATGGCTGCAGGACGAGCCGCGCAATGCGGTGCGCGGGTATTGCTTCTTGAAAAAACCTCCGCCATTGGGAAAAAAATTCTGGTCAGCGGGAAAACCCGCTGCAACCTCACCAACAGCAATGATCTTAATAATTTTATAGACATGTATGGGCCGAACGGGCTCTTTCTGCACAGTGTATTTCACCGCTTTTTCCGGTTTGAATTGCTCACTTTTTTTGAGCGCTATAATCTGAAGACGAAAACGGAGCAAGGGGGAAGAATTTTTCCCGTCACGGACGATGCCAGGGATATCGTGCGTGTTTTTCAAAAATATCTCTTGAATTTCGGCGTGCGGATAATGTTGCGTTCTCCTGTTGAGTTTGTAGAAAGGAAGGACAGGTCAATTTTCAGAGTTAAAACGGCAGAGCGGGAATATGCATCTCAATGCGTGATACTGGCGACAGGCGGCTCTTCCTGGCCGGAGACAGGCTCCAGCGGCGACGGTTTCAAGCTGGCGGCAAAAATGGGACATTCTATTGTGAAACTGCGCCCTGCTCTCGTGCCGCTTATTGTTTACGAGCAGAAACTTGCCGCGTCCATGCAGGGGGTCAGTTTGCGCAATGTGCGCGCAACAGCGTTTGCGGGGAAGGCCGAGGACATAGACACAAAGCTCATTTCGGATATCAGCTATGGGCGCGGACAAAAAAAGAAGCCGAAAGCGCCTCTTATCGAAAGCCGGTTTGGCGAAATGATTTTTACTCATTTCGGCTTGGGCGGGCCGATTATTTTATTGATGAGTCTGGGAGTTGTTGACGCGCTGCAAAAAGGCCCCGTATCTGTGTTGATTGATTTGAAGCCGGCGGTGACAAAACAGCAATTGGGTAGACGCCTGCAAAAAGACTTTGATACTCACGGCAAGAAAAAAATAATCAGCGTGATGAAAGATTATCTGCCGTCCAAAATGATTGAGCCGGTAATTGATCTCACCGGTATTGACAGAGAAAAACTGGCGCATCAGATTACCGCTTACGAGCGGCAAAAAATAGTCGAAACACTTAAAGCGCTGCGCTTCAATATTAAGGAGTCATTGCCGCTGAAAAACGCGATTATTACGGCGGGAGGAGTGGCGCTTGATGAAATTGACCCGCGTACGATGGCTTCTAAAATTGTTCCCGGCCTGTTTTTTTGCGGCGAGGTTATGGATATAGACGCCGATACGGGCGGCTACAATCTTCAGGCGGCCTTTTCGACGGGATATGTCGCGGGAGAAAGCGCCGCCGAGCAGGTAATGTTGCCGCATGAAAAGATGCCTTAAAATGGCATTAAATATGGTCGCGTTAGTAGATTAGGAAACTGCAAGGTGGATAATAAAGCGAGCGCGACAAAAGCCTGCTACTGATTGGCGCTATCATTATTGGGAAAGGTTTCTTTGACGAGCGTGCTTGATATAAACGCGCCCAGCAAAAGCAGCAAACCGACCTTGAAAACCGTGGAATAAGCGTCTACGTCGTAAAGAGTGCTTCCACCGCTGAGATAATCGAGATACCATCCCATAAGCGGCTGCCCCAGGGCGGCGCCGGCGAAAGGAAAAATATTAATCAGGCCGGTGGCTGTTCCGGAAATCTCGAGAGGGAAAAGCTCCTTGATGGAACTGTAACCAACCACTACCGCGCCCGATATCATAAAGGTGTAAGAAAAACACCAAATGTACAAAAGAGGTTTGTTAAAATTGCCGGTAAAGAAGGCAAGCAGGGAAAACAGGCACAAGGCGGCAAGCTGGTTCGCCATAAGAACTTTTTTACGTGAACGGAAAATTTTATCGGAAAGCAGGCTCATGGAAGGAGCGCCGCAAATCAAGCCGATAGCCATCATTGATAATATGGCGCCTGCCTCCGGTTTGGACATCCCGTAGACGTGCATTAAAAAAGGACCTCCCCACAAACCGCTGAAGCTCAAGCTGACTGTGGCGCCGAGGAAAAAAATCATAGCCATTGCCCAAAACCGGGGTTCTTTGATAACCATGGCCATGCCGCGCCACAAGGTGAGCTTTGTGTATGTAGGAACAGGCCGGGAAAAACTGTGCATGGGAGAAAACCCTTTTTCCTGAGGAGTGTCACGCACAAGAAGCCATATAGCTGCGGCGATTGCGAGTGTCAGGGCGCCAACAACAAGCATCGCGCCGCGCCAGGTAATTGCCTCGCTCAAAAACGCCAGGGGCGTGGCAGCAGTGAACCCCCCCACGCCGCCCAGCGCCATGAGTATTCCCGTCATGCGCACGTACTTTTCCGGCTCAAACCAGTTGGTAAGAATTTTCATCGTCGGGACGAAAACGATGGCAACCCCCAGTCCGACGATAACGCGTGCGGAAATAGCCATACCGACGCTTTGGGATAAAGCAAGGGCGGCGGAACCGGCGGCGGCAAAAATAAAAAAGAAAGTTGCGGAGCGGCGCGGCCCCCAGGAGTCGGCTAAGAGCCCCGCCGGTATTTGCATCAAAGCGTAGGGATAAAAATACGCCGAGGCCAGAATGCCCATCAGCGCGCCGCTTGCCTGCAAATCATTCATCATATCGACAGCCAGGACAGCAGGAGAAAGCCGGTGGAAAAAAACAAGAATGTACGCCGTGCCTAAAACACCGAAAACGAGATAACGATAATTGGAAAATTTCATATTTAAATCTTTTTCAGCGGGTTATTTTTCAATAAGCGCAATAACGAATCAAACTTGAATTAATTCCTGCAAAGAATATATCAAGGAAACCAGACATATTGCGTGCGGCAAATCATTTCTTAAAAACCCTTAGCGTAATGAATAACTTTTTTCATAAAGAAAAGAATAAATCAATGGTCAGGAAAAAATATTTATAATTGAATATGAGCAAAAAACACGCGTAAGAATAATAATGAACAACAAATGAGCGCACGGCTTGAGCATCAGAAGAAAGAGAAACTAAAGGCAAAGTTTAAAAGCGCACTTGTATTATGGCGGGCTTTATGGTAGTGACTAGCAGTCAACGGCACGCCGGAGCTTATTGTAAATAGTTGAAATAATTACAATAATAGATTAGTTGTGAAATGAAACCCGATAATCCTCAGCGGAGGCGCAAGGTGGATACAATTAAAAGAGCAATACAGCAGGGAAGAAAAACGCTCACGGAAGCGGAAGCGAAAGAAGTCTTAAAACAATACGGCGTGCCGGTGGTCGAAGAAAAAATTGCCGCGACAACAGAAGAAGCTCAAAGCGTGGCGGAGCAATTCGGTTATCCGGTAGCGCTCAAAGGATTGGGAGCCAAGCTCACGCACAAAACGGAAAGAGGCCTGGTCAAATTAAATTTATCCAATAAAGCAGATGTAAAAAAAGCGGCGCTCTTTATCCAGGAAGAAGCCGGAAACGACCTGGAAGGTTTTTTGGTTCAGCCGATGCTTTACGGGAAAAGAGAATTTGTCGCGGGGCTTTTTCATGACGCGCAATTCGGGCCCACCGTCATGTTCGGCGTGGGTGGTATTTTTACCGAAGCGATAGAAGATATTGTTTTTGCCCTGGCGCCGTTAAATAAGACCGAAGCGCGAAGCATGCTCAATCAAGTGAACGCGCAAAAGTTATTAAACGCTTTTCGCGGAGAAAAAAAACCGGACACGAACGCTCTGATTAAAACATTGCTCGCGTTATCGAAAATAGGAATAGAGATACCCCAAATCAGAGAAATTGATATCAATCCGTTATTGGTTACTCCCGAAGGCAATGTCAGCGCTGTTGACGCGTTGATTGTATTAGGCGATCCTCCCGAAAAGAAGATAACCCACACACCTGTGTCTCCCAAAGACATGGGAAGGCTTTTTTATCCTAAATCCATCGCTTTTATCGGTGCCTCCGCGGGTATCAGCAAATGGGGGCAATTGATGTATTCCAATGTGCTGGTCGGAAATTATCAGGGGAAAATCTATCTGGTTAATTCCAAAGGCGGAGAAATTATCGGCAGAAATGTTTATAAATCGGTAACGGAAATTCCCGAACCGGTTGATCTCGCCGTCGTGACGATTCCCGCCAATCATGTTCTGGCATTAATCCCGGAATTGAAAAAAAAGAAAATAAAAAACGTTCTTCTGATTTCTTCCGGTTTTGGCGAAACAGGCCCCGAAGGAAAAAAGCTGGAAGAAGAATTAATAAGGCAAGCCAAAGAAGCCGGAATTTTAATTCTGGGCCCAAACACCATGGGTATATGCAATCCTTACATTTCGCTGTATTGCACGGGCACACACGTGCGTCCCAAGCCTGGAGGCACGATGCTGGTTACACAATCGGGAAATTTAGGAACACAGCTCCTTGCCTTTGCCGAAAAAGAGGGAGTAGGAATTCGCGCTTTTGCCGGCTCCGGCAACGAAGCAATGATTACCATTGAGGACGCGATGGAAGGTTTTGAAGTCGATGAACTGACGCAGACAGTTGTTTTATACATAGAGAGTATCAAAAACGGCCGCCGTTTTTATGAAGCGGCAAAACGTGTCGGAAAGAAAAAACCCGTAATCGCTCTCAAAGGCGGCCGGACGGAAGCGGGAGCGCACGCGGCGGCCAGTCACACAGGAGCCATGGCCTCAAATGTTAAGGTATTTAATGCGGCCTGCAGGCAGTCGGGTATTATTCTGGTCGAAAACCCCATGGACCTGCTGGATCTTTCCGCGTCATTTTCTTCCTTGCCTCTGCCGAAAGGCAAAAAGGTCGGTATTGTGACGTTAGGAGGCGGATGGGGTGTGGTTGCCTCCGATTTATGCATGGAACACGGTTTGGAGGTGCCGCTTCTTTCGGAACAAGTAATAGGCAATATCAATAAAATACTCCCTCCATTTTGGAGTCATGCTAATCCGATTGATATCGTCGGAGAGATGAATCCGGAGATATACATGACGGTTCTTGAAGAACTGCTTCTGTGGCCTGAATGCGACGCGGTAATCCATATGGGCATTATCGGCAGGAGAATAATGATTCAAGCGGTTATGGAATCCACAGTTGCCATAGATAAAAATTATAATCAGAAATTTATGGATGACTCATTAACTTACCTTGACGCTTATGAAACGCAGTTTATTGAAAAAACAGCCAGGCTGATGGAAAAGTATAACAAGCCGATCATCGGAGTTTATCTGCTCAATGACAATAAAACGCGCACCATAACGGAAGCAGAAGGGTGTAAATATAAAGGAGTCAACTTCATTACGCCGGAACGCGCCGTTAAGGCGCTGGCGAAAATGTATCAGTACACTCAATGGCTAAAAGAGCAAAAGCTTTAAACAACAAACCTGAAAAACTAGCGGATAAAAATCGGGTTGGAAAAAATCCAGGGGCGCAGCTTGCCGCAGGATTGCAGATAAACTTCCACTCGATAAACCCCCGGTTCGGAAACTTGCCGGGAAAACCCTGATGTCCTTTCTTCTTGTATCAGCAAGCCCTCGCGTATCACGCGGACAAGCGCTTTAGCGGGTAAAGAGACTTTTAAACAAGCCCCGCCGCCGAGCGTAAATTCATCACCCATCTGATAAAGAGCATCTCCCTGTTCAACAAAAAAAGCGAAACCGCGCGCTTTACGGAAATATTCCAGCGCGAAATAAGCGCGGCCGGCCAAGAGCGCCTGAAGAATTGCCTCTTTATCTTTTCGGCCGTCCCCGCTTAGTTTTTCCTTTGTTAAAACATGCGTACTGATGAATTTGAAAGCACGCTCGAAAGAAAAAGCGATAAAGGTTATCCCCAAAAATTTTTTTGTGCTGGCGTGGTTATCGAGCTCACCAATCCCGAAGATTTTTTGCTGCTGATTAAGCGCGTCCCAGCGCTGCAGGGTTAAATCTCTGGGGCCGCGCAGGAACCAGGCGGGAAAGAGAAAGCTCAAAAAACCTTTAAAATAGCCGCTGAGGCTTTTTTGCCAGTCGGTCATAAAATCCCAGATGCCCATGCCACTGTAGCCGCTGACCGTCCAATCGTTCCAGTGGTAATGTTTCACGTGAAACGTTTTGGTTCCTTCATGGTCGGGGTGGGCGATGATGCCGAATCCGCCCTGGGCGTTGACTTCATCGATATATTTCTGCGGGGGAGTGACTTCATCATATTTTGAATAAAACAAAGGCGTGTTGATTTTGAAGGCCAGGTAATGATTGAAACGCGGAGAAATTTCCTGTCCGACAATCAGCAAGGTTTGATCATGCCAGCCTTCCCAGCCCTCTTTTTTTGCCCGCAGGTGGTCATGATCCGTCAGCATCAAAAAATCTATGGAATTTTTGTTTGCGGCTTGCAGAATGCTCTCCAGCGGAGCGCAACCGTCAAAGGAAAAAGACGAGTGTAGATGAATGACGCCGGTGTAGTCAAATAACTTCATGCTTGCTGATTAATCTTCCCTTATAAATTTGTCCAGGAAAAAATAAAAAAGGCAGGCCGTAAGGCCTGCCTTTCGGACTTTTTGTATGGTATTTTTTACTCCGTCCGTATCGCGACGAAGAAGGTGGAATTGCCGCGCCTGACGAGCAACGTCACGCTTTTGTTCGCCGCGGCCTTGGTGATTTCTTTCGTGTATTCTTTCATTGAGCTAATCTTTACCCTGTTCACCTGCACAATGACATCTCTAGGTTGAATGCCCACATTGTCCGCCGGGCTGCCGGGGGCCACATTGGTGATTATTACGCCGGCATCACGTGGAATGCCCAGTTGCCGGGACACTTCGGGCGAAATATCCTGGGCTACGATACCGAAATGCCCTTCCCTATCTTTAGTTGATGCCACTTCCTGGGTATCTTTACGTTCGCCGACAGTAACTCTGAAAGTAATTTCTTTTCCGTCACGAATTACTTTAATGGTGGCCCTTTCGCCAACCTTTACCGCGGCGATGGTCAGAAGCAGGGATTGAGTGTCTTTAATCGGCTTGCCATTAATTTCGATGATAATGTCCCCAACTTTTATTCCTGCCTTGTCGGCGGGATCATCCTTAAAAACATCAGAAACCAAGGCGCCCGTCCGGTCTTTAAGATTTAAATTTTTTGCGATATCTTCGGTGATATCCTGCACAGATATTCCCAGCCAGCCGCGGGTGACGCGTCCTTTTGTCTTTAAATCGCTTAAAATTGATTTGGCCATGTTAATGGGGATTGCAAAACCAATGCCCTGTCCATGTGCGACAATCGCGGTATTGATACCGATAACTTTTCCGTCCATAGAAAACAGCGGCCCGCCGCTGTTGCCGGGATTAATCGACGCGTCGGTTTGAATAAAGTTATCGTAAGGCCCCGCGCCAATAACGCGGCCTTTCGCGCTGACAATTCCCGCCGTGACGGTTGCTTCCAGGCCGAAAGGATTGCCGACGGCAACAACCCATTCACCGACTTTAACCTGATCGGAATCGCCGATATCCGCTACCGGCAAACTGTTTTTCGGTTTGATTTTAATCAGGGCGATATCCGTTTTAGGATCAGTTCCTATAACTTTTGCCTCGTATTCGCGGTCATCTGCTACTTTAACCAGGATTTTATCCGCTTTTTCCACCACGTGATTGTTGGTAAAAATATAACCGTCATTGCTGATGATAAAACCGGAGCCGAGACTGCGCTGCTGAAATTCGCGCTGGGGAATATCGCCGAAAAAGCGGTCAAAGAAATCATCACCAAATGGTCCAGGTCCGCCGAAGGGTGAGCGGCCGAAAGGAGAACCGAAGCCTCTGGTTGTTTTTGTCGTGCTGATGTTCACGACCGCGGGCTTAACGCGCTGTGCCAACTCGGAAAAGGAAAGAGGTACTTTTGCTACTTCAGGCGAAGTGGCAACCAAAGGAGCTGTTGCCGAGGCTGTTTGCACATCCGGAATTGACGAAGGCATAAAAGATGAACGCAAAACTTCCACCAGTGAAACTATAAAAAAGGCGATTAAAAACGCCAGTAAAAACATAAAAAATGTTTTTCTGTTTGGGCTTTTCATACAAACCTCCACTTTATTGTTGTCGCACCCTGCCGGGCTTTGTTTCAAAAATGAATATAACGATTGAGCTGTTTTTGTCAATGTAAATCGGATTAAGGCGTGGCTGCAACAGGAGATAAATACGGGCGAAACATAGTTAATTGCCGGCGCGAAGCATATAGCCGCCCAGAGATAACAGGCTGCTGAAAAAAATTCGGTCAAACTTGCTTACCTTTGGACATAAAAAGCATAAAAGCCAACATTATTGTGCGCAAGTTTTATCGCTGCAAAAAAAGATTTACCGGCGCCCGGCATCGAGCCTCGCCGCATGAACTTGCCCGGATGATTTGTGTATATTTTTAAAGGAAGGAAAGAATTTTAAAAAGCGTTTCTATTTTCCGGTATGCCTGCGGCAAAATGGGCGTATAGTATTGATTTTACTGGAATTTATCGATTGGCCGTGTTTTGACAAGAATATTTGTGAGGATGATTTCCTTGCAGACTTATAGCCATCTTTCGGGTAAATATTCCGCCAATAAATGAAAAAAGATGGTTAATGCTCAAATCAAAGCGAAAATCTGCCCGATAATTTTTTAAGTGGTATGGCATACGTCGCTTGCGGATTGCGGCCGTATGCATTAATCGGTCAAAAAAATTTTTGCAGAGATGCCTGTAACATGAAGTTCCTGCTTTTTTGTAATATGCTTGTTGAATAGTATTTTTTTGCAACGCAATAAGGCCACGCGTCAGCAACCATCATCAACGATACCGGTAAATATTTTTTGGACGGCGCCTCATTCCTGAAATTTATTGTAATGTAGAGCTGAAACTGTTAAACTGTGACGTAAAAACAGGTTGAAACAAAATGAAAAGGAAAGCCCTTTCATTTTTTATATTGCTGCTAGTCTTATTTGTCCTCTTTCCGTCGCGTGGTTTCGCCCTTACGGGAATAATCAACATTCGCCACTGGACGGCTCCTGACAACAGCAGGATTGTTATTGATACCACTTCCGAGGCAAGTTACGCCATTTTAAAGGACGGCGAAAAACTCATCGTCGACATTTTTCAATCAGAACTTTTGCCCGATGTATCTTCAGAGTATCTTATCGGCATGCCTGCCGTCAGTAAAATAACGGTTAAGGAAGTTGATAAAAACACAACCCGTCTCGAAATTGATTTGGCCAAAAATGTTTCCACAAGCGTCTTTAATCTTGGTGAAATTTTAGATAAGCCGCATCGTATCGTTATTGATTTAAGCATGCCCGAAATTGAGCGGCAGGAAACAGATGAACGTATCAGAATCGGCGTGGAGGGAAAAAAGCGAATAATTGTTCTTGACCCCGGCCACGGAGGCGAAGATCCCGGAGCGATAGGACTTCTCGGCACTCAGGAAAAAGACATCGTTTTGCAAATCGCGCGTGAATTACGCGAGCTTCTTGTGGAAAGGGGCTACAAGATTTTTATGACTCGCGACGGCGACTACTTTGTTTCTCTGGAGCAAAGAGGAAGAATAGCCCGCCAGTATAACGCGGATCTTTTTATCAGCATTCACGCGGACGCGGCGACGACAAGGCAGGCCAGGGGCTCATCAGTTTACAGCCTTTCCACTATCGCCGCCAGTGACGAAGCATCACGGCTTCTGGCGGCGAGCCAGAACCTCTCGGACATTATCGGAGGTGATCCTGACAGCAATAATAATTTTGAAGTTGACCCCATCCTTTTGAACATGCTGCAAACTGAAGCGCTGAACAAAGCGCGCTCTTTTGGGTCAACTTCCCTGGAGATGCTCAAAAGAGTAAATGACCTGAAATTTAATACAGTTCAGGGCGCGCCTTTCCGGGTGCTGCGGCTTCCCGACATCCCCGCCATTCTAGTAGAGACAGCCTATCTTTCCAACCCGCAGGAAGAACTGTTGCTCAGGAGCAAAGCTTTTCGCCGCGATATCGCCTGGGCAGTGGCTGCCGCTGTAACTCAGTACATGCCGATACCATCATCTCTGGCTTTTCTGGAGAAGGACGCTCAATACCGTCCCCAATCCCATGCTGTTGCTCTGGGGAAAAAAGACATCATCTATAAAGTTAAAAGGGGGGACAACCTGGAGACAATAGCCGCGGATCACGGGACCACCGTGCGAACTCTAATGGAAGCCAACAAGATTAAATCGAAAAACCGTATCTACGCGGGACAGTCATTAAAAATTCCCGGCGGATATATTGTTGATGAAACTGATACAACGCCGGCTGTTTATACTGTCGCGTCGGGCGACACGCTGGAGCGCGTGGCCCGACGCTATGGTGTTTCCATGGCAGATCTTATGCGGATAAACAATATTCAATCGAAAGACCGGATTTACATTGGCCAACGGCTCGCGCTTGCGCCTCCGTCTTCCGCTCCTTCCCGTCCCGCGGCGCACGTAATTGCCCGCGGCGAAACACTGGGAGAAATCGCCCTGCAATACGGAATTACCACGGCTCAGCTGATGCGGATGAACAATATTAAAGCGCCGGACAGGATATTCGCTGGTCAGAAATTGTCATTATCTGAATCTCCCTCTTCGCCGCGTGCCGAAACTCACGTAGTCACGCGCGGGGATACGCTGGAGAGAATTGCCCGCCGTTACGATATGACCGTCGAAGAGCTGATGCGGCTCAATAATATTCAGTCACAGAACCGTATATACATTGACCAGAAAATTGCCCTGTCCGCTCCTCCTTCCGCTTCGCCTTTTCCTGCGCGTTCGGCAACAACATATGTGGTTTTGCCGGGAGACACACTGGGTGGTATTGCCCAGAAAAATGATCTGACCGTGGCGGAGCTGATGCGCTTGAACAACATTAAGTCTCAGGACCGGATATACGCGGGGCAGCGTCTTGTGCTTGCAGATACTTCTGCCGAATCGCCCGCGCGCCCGGAAAAGCATGTGGTTACATCCGGCGAAGCCCTGGAGCAGATTGCCCGCCGTTATGATGTGACAGTTGCGGACTTGATGGAAGCCAATAATCTTCAGTCCAGAGACCGGATATATGTCGGGCAAAAAATCAGCATACCGGAAAACCTCGGCGCCGGTGCCGGCAATGCCAAAGCAACCGAGCAAATCTATACCGTCGGCCGCGGCGATACGCTGGAGGGCATCGCGAAGCGCTTCAACACCACCATCGAATCTTTGATGGCCGCCAACAATCTCGAATCCAGCAATCTGATATTCGCGGGACAAAAAATTATCATCTCCCAGTGATTGATATTGCGCCGATAACAAGAATAATCATACAGAAATCATTTGTCTTAACCGTGTCAATATATGATTAATAACTTTTTGCCCGCACCTATGTATATTAAAAGCGCAAAAGGCGGAAAGCTCGCCTTGTATCGCTTCGAGAACGAGTCATCGGCGTATCCTCCGATAATCATGACGCACGGGACTTTTTCCAATGCTTCTATTTGTAAGGAGCTGGCGACATTTCTCCAAAAAGAAGGATTTGACTGTTGGATTTATGAATGGAGCGGGCATGGCAAAAGCGCCTACGGTGACTTTAGACCGGATGCGGAAGATTACGCGCTGAACGATGTTCCCGCGGTTTTAAAAGCCGTGCGCCAAAATACAAAACACGAAAATTGCATTTGGGTGGCGCACAGCGGCGGCGGTTTTTTACCGCTGATGTATTTGGCGAGGAATCCCCAAAGGCAAAAGGAATTTCAGGCGCTGGTTACGCTTGGTTCGCAAACCACCGGCGCCGGCAAAACGTTGGCGCAGAAATTTAATATAGCCATGGTAATGCTGTTGATAAAACTTCTCGGATATATGCCCGGGCC
>Ga0129302_1000976_pt1 | contig 21407 bp, 17 predicted proteins | sample BlaSprsedimmetaG_FD_94476 | JGI IMG/M metagenome (GOLD analysis project Ga0129302, IMG submission 94476) | Hot spring sediment bacterial and archeal communities from California, USA to study Microbial Dark Matter (Phase II) - Blank Spring... | ecosystem: Environmental > Aquatic > Thermal springs...
TGGACGCTATGGCTGATCGGATTGCGCTCTTACACGGCCGGCGAGGGAACCGTCGCGGCCGGCGATGCAATCGGCGCTGTCGGCGGCGCGGGGAGCCAGACGCCAGGTGTACATTATGCAGTTTATGATAAAATAGCAACAGGATTTGTGGATGCATTGAGTTTTGTGCCGGCGGCCGCTTGCCCGCCTACCAACAGATAATGTGAACATCTCGAAAAGGAGAGAATCATGAATGCAGGAGCCTTAGTTGTACTTTTTCTCATCCTAATCGCCATCGCGTGGGCTTTCTGGTTGATTTTCAAACGCGACCTTATTGGAATCAACCTGGGGAAATTACTCTCGTACTTTGTTGGGGTTATCTTGACCTTGCTTATCGTGCTGTGGATTACGTCACGGTTCCTTCCCTGGTGGGCAGTCCGGCTGGTGAGAGATACACAACAGTCCCCCAATGCTCAGGAGCTTCAGGAGGTCAGCGCCGATCTGATCAATCAATTTATCGCCGGGCCAGGCGTTGTGGTGACAACAGCGCCTATCATTACGCCCGGACAACCGATCATCGTCACACCAACACCAACGACCAGCCCGATCAGTACGCCTGGGGCTGGTTCCATCCAGAGCCTGCCACTTGGCGGTGATCGGACGCACACGGTGCAATCAGGGGACACGCTGTACAACATCAGCCGCAGATACGGCGTCACCGTTGACCAGCTAAAACAACGCAACGGCCTCACAGGCGATATGATCCGTGTGGGGCAGCAGTTGATCATCCCGTAAACCAACCCTTCCGTGAACAAAGGCTCTGTTGTTACGCCATCGTCGACGAAGACACGCGTCGATCTGCCTACTGCTCTGGAAAAGGTCTGGCAGCTCTTCCGGCGAATCATAGACCCCTTTCTGGAAAGTTTTTTCCCCAAACCGCACTATCTGGAAGGCGAGGTCGTACAACAGACGATTGAGATGGCGAGCTATCGCGCGAAAGTGCCTAGATTGTTAGGCATTATCGGCGTGGTTTTACTTATTCCGGCCTTGATTCTTTTGGCGCTCTCCAGCTTCGCCCAGGTCAATACTCCGCAACTCATTTCTGCTATTGCAGCCATCGCTGCGCTGTTCTTTCTCTTCACGTCGGCACAGGAATGGTTGAATTATAATCAGTGGCGGTTCATCGTGACCGACAAACGCTTCATCCTCATCACGCCTCACCCCCAGCGGCGCGGATTCGCCGACGTGATCTACCTGAAAGGCGGCAAAATCCAGGTCTTGGATACCAACTTCTCCAAGAGCCCACTTTGGGGATTGTTTCAAATGATCTACGGGACGCGCGATGTGATGTTGAGCATGAGCGGTTATGAATTCCTGGAAACGGGCGCGCAGGTCAAGGGAGGCCTGCGCTTTCCCGACGTCACACCGGAGGATATTCGCCGGCTGGAGGAACTCATCTTCGGCTGATTTGCATCCCGATTGGCATGAAGAAAGCCCCGCAGTACGCACTGTGGGGCTTTTCTGTTGGCGATGAGGCCGTTCCAAGAAAATAAACCATCAAAACTCTGACGTTTTCCCAGGGATTTGCTCAAGATGTGGCGTACTTTAAACCTTGGAACTACCTAAACGCGGGATTGTGATTCCCGTGCAAGCACTGAGGTCAAGTCAACGTCTGCGCAGCATAACGATCACAAAACCGAGCACCAGCAACAGCGCCGGGGCCGAGCCGCACGTCGATTTCGGCGAGACGCCCTCCACGGGCATCAATGTGCGCGGCGGCAACAACGTGGGCGTAGCAGAACTGGTAGCAACGGACGTCACAGAATGGGGTGTGGGCGACGCAGCGGGTGGTATGACGACAATGCGCGGCGTTGGCGTCGAGAGGCGAAACGGCGTCGCGGTGGGCGTGGGCGTGGCGGTGGCTGTCAATTCGAGCGTTGCCGTGAGCGTGGGGGTTGCCGGGATAAGTGTGGCCGTCGGCGTGATCGTTGCTGTCGGCGCAAGCTCAGGCGTAGCAGTGGGTGGTTCTGGCGTCGGCGTGGGTTCAGCGACAAGGCTTGCAGCGCGATAGGCGGTGGCAAGCTCGGCGGTCAATCCGAGGTAGAAATCCCCGTACTGGGTCGAAGGCTCGATGTGCGTGCCTTCCAGCCACTCGTTGAAGCTGGTGATGACGACCCAATCGGCGTCGCTCTGCGCTGCGCCCTGCCAGCAAGCACGATAATACGCGCCGTCCTCGCGCGGGCGCACAAAAGCGTCGGGGCGGCCGGTCACCAGATCGTGATAGCCGGGCATCACCGTCGCCACCCAGTAGCGGGTAGCGTTGTGCTCCGCGTTCCACTGCTGCACGGCAGCACCCCAGCGCACCAGAACCGGCGCCGGCGTCGCCGACCACGCGACGCTGTAAAGGTAGAGACCGTCGAAGACCTCGAGGTAGTCGAGTTGCACCCCTTCGGCGATCCACAGCATTTGGCGCTCAGGATCAACCTGCGCGCGAATCGCCTGCCAGGTGGCAACGGAGAACTGCTCCTGTCGCCAGAAGAAGACGACGGGACGACCATCCACCCGCAGGTAGGCGGCATGTTGCGCGCGACCGTCTCGCAAGGCCTGTAGAGCCGCAAGCACGGCCTCCTCGCTCTGCAAGAAGGGGCCGCCCATATCGACCGAGACCGCCGCCCGAATCCCCTGACTTTGCGCTTGATCCAGCAGAATACGGAAGTTCGCTTCGGTCTGATTGTTCGTCATGTCCGGGCCGTACCAAGCCTGAACCAAAGCATCGATGCCGGCCTCACGCGCCTCGCGCGCGTGCCGCTGGATCACAGAGACGTCACTGGAGTGATAGAGCTGCAACGGCTTATCGGGCAGTGCTTTCTCCCAGGTCAGCATGTCGAACCAGGCGTAGTAGAAGGCCAACACCAGCCGCTCACCGGATTGAGCGCGCACCGGCGTGAAACGCGTCCCGAGTGCCAAACACAACACCAGGCCCGTCAGATAAACTCGACGCCATCGCAACTAAACACCCCCTCAGCGTAATCCAAAGTCAAAAGCTGAATGCTAACGACAAGTATAATGCGGCAGAGAAATTAAACAAACCCTGTGGCCGGTCTCTGACCATGCCACCGCAGGCTCAAGCAATGAGCTACGCCGGGCGCAGTGGGAGACCGGCCCGAGCACTTTCCAATAATTTGTATTGTACTATGCCCCGAAGGTCGCCACTCTGGACAGCAGACCGAGCTTCGAGTATAATCACAGTTAATGATTCAATTAAGGAGACAAGTATGCCAATATTGAGTTGGATAAATGACGGATTAGGAATGATCGTGGGCTTTTTAGTGTGCCTGATTCCGTTGATTGTGGTGCATGAACTGGGCCATTTTATCATGGCGAGATTAATCGGCGTGTGGGCGCGAGAGTTCGGGATCGGCTACCCGCCGCGCATCGTCAAACTTTTCAAATGGCGTGAGACCGACTTCACCCTCAACTGGTTGCCACTCGGTGGATTCACCCGGCTGGAGGGTGAGCAAACGTTTGCAGAGGACGAGGAAGAAGACACAGACGAAGAGATATCGCCGGCGGTTCTGGCTGAAAGAGAGGAAGCTTATCGTCACAGCTTGTACGCGCAGCCACCCGGGAAGCGCATCTTGCTATACCTGGGCGGCCCGCTGATGAACTTGCTGACAGCGTGGGTGCTGGCGACGCTGCTCTTCACCACGGGACTTCCCATAGCGCGCGTCGTCGTCAGCGAGGTCGCGCCGGAGTCGCCTGCCGCCGAAGCTGACCTGCAAACCGGTGACACCATCGTCGCCGTCAACGGGGAGCCTATCGAGTCTATTAACGAAGTCTCCGCTTCTGTCCAGGAGACCCTCGGCGAACCGACCGAAATCCTTTTGGAACGCGACGGGCAAGAGGTCAGCGTGTCGCTCGTCCCGCGCGCCGACCCGCCGGAAGGCCAGGGTGCGATGGGCGTCCTCATCGGCGAGGTAGCCAGCGGAAAGCTCAAACAGTATCCCCTGAATGAGGCTTTTGTCTACGGCACCCGGTATCTGGGCAATATCGTCGGTATGACGGTCCTCTTCCCGGTCTACGTGATTCGCGGACTGATCCCCATCGAGCAAGCGCGGCCGGTAGGCCCCATCGGGATCAGCCAGATCGCGCAACAGTCGGTGGAGCAAAGTATTTCCACCGGCGCGGCCTATCCAATCCTCAACATTCTGATTCTCGTCAGCGTGAGTTTGGGCATCTTCAATCTACTGCCCATCCCGGCCCTGGACGGCGGGCGGATTCTTTTCGCCATCGTAGAGAAGATACGCCGTAAACCACTCACGCCGGCCCTGGAAGAACGCATCCATATGGTTACCTTGATGATACTCGGCGCGCTTTTCATCTTCATCACCATCATGGACATCGTCGCACCGATCCGGTTGCCTTAATCCGCACAAGGGTGAGAAGAAACGAAGAACGTATGAGCGACCAAAAAATCACCGACAGCTTGTGGCAAAGTTTGGAGGAATTGCAGCACATACCGCAAACCGCCGACCTGAAGCAATTTTCAGGATTGCTGGCAGAGGACCTTCAGCGACTTACAGCAGCCTGGAGAAAGCTGCCTGTTGACGTGCGCCTCGGGACGGTCCGAGCCTGGAACGCCCTCGCCGTAGAGGACTTCGAGATGGATTTCTCCGCCGTGTTCCGCATCGCGATGCGCGATAAAGATGCGGATGTGCGCGCGGCAGCGATCGCCGGGCTGGATGAGGACGAAGACATTCGTTTGATTCCGCAACTCAGCGAGATTCTGGAAAATGACACGGCGGCGGTAGTGCGCGCTGCGGCAGCGCGCACGCTGGCCCACTTCGTGCTGATGGGCGAGTTGGACAAGATTCTGCCACGCTCCTTTGAAATCGCCTGCGCGGCGTTGTTGAAAGCGTACGGAAACCTCGACGAAGATCTGGATGTGCGCCGTCACGCGCTTGAGTCGCTGGCGTATACCAGCCTGCACGGCACGCCGGAGATGATCGAAGCCGCCTACGCCCATCCGGAAGAAAAAATGCGCATCAGCGCCGTCCTGGCGATGGGCCGCAGCGCCGACAGACGCTGGGCCAAAATCGCCTACCAGGAGTTGTTTAGCCCCCTGCCGGAGATGCGCTACGAGGCAACGTTCGCTTGCGGCGAATTAGCCCTGCCCGAAGCCGTCCCCGCGCTGATCGAATTGGTCGAGGACGTGAACATCGATATCCAACGGATGGCGCTGTGGGCACTCGGCCAGATCGGGGGCAAGCAAGCGCGACGCGCGCTGGAACGGTATCGCAATTCCGACAACCCGACTTTGCGTCAAGCTGCCCACAACGCGCTCGAAGAATTGGAGTTCTTCCACGGCGATCTCGCAGCCTTCTTCGGTCCGCCCACTGAATTCGATGGCGCAGGTGAGGGCAGTTGGGCCGAGGACGATGCTTACGAAGGGGACAGCTTTGGCAAAAGGCTCGCGTTCGGGTTCGGGGAAGATGACGACGAAGCAGACTTCGGTGACGAAGAGGACTTCGGTGACAAAGCAAACTTCAAAGACGAGGACGATCTACTGACGCTGTATCTCGAAGATGAGGATGAGGAGGATTTGTGGGCCTAGCAACTGGCGTACGGCACAATCATACCGGCGGTAGGACCCTCGCGCTGCTGGGACTGCTGGTATTATTCGCAATAACGCTATCGCCAGCCCATGCTCAGGCCGGCGTCGTCGCCGAGCACACGTACACGTACAGCCAGACAGCGACGTTTACGCTAACCTTCCCACCGGAAACCGCACCCGACACGGCCACACTGTACGTCAAGGTTGGGACGCACACGCAGGATTATCCGGCGCCGGTCATCGAGGACGTGGCACAGCAAGAGCGCAACCTGAGCGAGGAACCTTTCCCGCCGTTCACGACGATCAGCTATTGGTGGGACTACCAGGACGTGCAAGGAGAGACACGCACCACCGAAAAGCAGCAGTTTTTGTACGAAGACAATCGCTTGGCCTGGCAAACGCTGCGCGACGGCGCTATCACGCTGCACTGGGTAACGGGGGACAAAGTTCTGATGAACAATGCGCTGAACATCGCGCAATCCGCCATCGACGAAATCCAGGAGACGCTGAAAGCGCAAGTTCTCGATTCGGTGACGATCTACATCTACCCTTCACTGCCTGACCTACAATCCGCGCTTCAGTTGACAGGATACGAATGGGTCGGGGGGCAGGCTTATCCCGAGATCGGCGTGGTGCTGCTCGCTATCTCGCCGTCCAGCGAGGCCATCCTCAAAATGAAGCGCAATATCCCGCACGAACTCACCCACAAGATACTCTACGACCTCACCGGCCCGCAAGGCTACGCGGCGCTGCCCGTCTGGTTAGTCGAAGGGTTGGCCTCCGTTTTTGAGCGCAGTCCCGACCCCACCTATGCGCTGGCCCTGCAACGGGCCGCGCAGGACGGCAAGCTGATCCCTATGGAGACGCTGTGTCACCCATTCCCCGCAGAAACCGACCGCGCCCTCCTGGCCTACGCACAAAGTCAGAGCTTCGTCCGCTACTTGCAGCAGACGTATGGCTGGTCGCAGATACGCGCACTCATCAACGCCTACAAAGATGGGCTGGAATGTTCAACAGGCGTCAAACAGACACTTGGGGCTGATTTGACCACGCTAGAACGCAACTGGCGCGTCTGGATGGAACAACAAAATCAAGACAGCGCCGTATCCGCAACGTGGACCTACGTGGCAACGATTGTCCGCGACCTCGCGCCCTGGCTGATCCTGATGGGCCTTCTCTGTGTGCCGGCCTGTTTCCTCTGGGTGGGCACGGCGTTAAGACCGCACTAGAAAAATAACGTCATCACTTTCCAGCTCGAAGGGGATCGTCAGATCCCCGGCTGTGCGCCAGAATCGGGGATCTGGCGATCCCCTCCAAGCACAAGACGTGCGATTTCGGGGAAATCTGTCAATGCGGTCTGGCCGCGACGAGGTAGTTCAGGAACACAATGCCGCTGTACCCCTTCGCGTGCGCGCCACCGAGCGTGAACGCCCCCGCCGGGAAATCGCGGCTGTAGACGCAGAAGGGATACGTGCCACCCGGCGTTTCGACGTCCACTTGTAATTTCTCCTCACGGGTGAATCCCTGCAACCACTTGGGTAGATGGTGCGCTTTCGCCTGGTAGATGACGTACACCTTGCTCGGGCGCGTTAGCTTGAAGCGCAGCAGCTTATCCGCCTCGGAATCGTAATCGAGGTCGGCGGGCATGACCGTGTGCAGGCCGGTCAGCGCCAGCGGCACGGTGGTCACGATGTAGTCGCGATCGGTGTAGCACGGCTGGTACGCGCGCATAACGGTGGTACGGTATTCGCGCTCGCTGGTGGACTTGACATACGCGAAGGGATTCTCATAGCGATAGGCGTACTGGGGACGCAGGCCCTGGTCCCGGTGCGCCACCACCGCTATTCCGCCGACCACCGAGGTAAGTGGATCCATCTCGCGGATTTTGTCGTGGCCGAAGAGGCTCTCCAACAGCGCGACAAACGCCGGTACGAGCGACGCGCCGCCGGTGCGCAGCACCACATCCACTTGATCCAGGCGCAAGCCAGCGTCCACCACAACCTGCCGGAGTTCCCGCGCCACGTTCGCCAGCTCCGGCTCGATCAATTCCTCGAACGCACGGCGCAAAACCCGCTCGTGGATAGCGATGTGCTCATAGTCGTAATCCAGTCGCGCCATCAGATTATCGGTGAGCGCCTTCTTCGTCTGCTCGATGTGCCGGAAGAGGTCGAAACCGATGTTCTGCGTAACGAGCGTCTCCAATGCCCGCATCGCCTGGGGATTGGTACTCGTCTTCTGGAAGTTCCTGATGCGCTCCAGCGGCATTGGGCGCGACAGTTCCGGCATCGTCTGCCAGGCGTGCAGCAGATCGAGGTAGTCCGGCGGGAAATCGAGGCCACCATCAACCCGTGAACCCTGTCCGAAATACTTGAGCAGCGACAGCATAATCCGCCGGTCCAGATCGTCGCCACCGACGAGGACACCGCGCGTCGCAATCACCTGGGGTGGCTGCGCGCCCCCCACCTCGGCGATGGTCAGGTCGAGCGTGCCGCCGCCGAAGTCGAAAACGAGGGCAATCTTACGTTTTTCGGTGGCAATGTGATGCAGGTGCGCCGCTGCAATCGGCTCCATCTGGAAGGAAATGTCGCGGAATCCCGCAAAGAGCGCGGCCTTGTAGAGGATTTCCTCCGCGCGCAGCGTGCCCGCCGCGTCATCGCAGAAGCGCACCGGACGGCCAAGCACCACACTGTCACACGTCTCGCCAAGCTGTGCTTCGGCGCTGGCCTTCATCGAGCGCAGGACAATGGCGATCAACTCATCGATAGAGAAATAACGGTCGAAAATGAACGTCCCCTCGTAGCGCGGATCGCGCAGCGCGGTCTTGACCGATTGCAGCAACCGCCCGTGCGCCCCAACGTCGGTGTCGATGTAGAGGTCGTGCCAGTAGCGGATGGGGCTGGAGCCGGCCCCGCCGACGATGATCTCGATCGGGTGAATCTCCTTGCGCTCCCACACGATGCGGCGTCCCGTCTCCCGTGCCAGGTACTCGTTAGCCGCATCCGAACCGAGCAAGGTGTTATACTCGCGGTCCATGTAGATGAGCGAGGGCAGCACGTGCGGGTTCTCGTTCGCGGCGTCGAGTTGGATAGGGCGCAGTTTCTTGCCGTCATAATACGCTACCGATGAGTTCGTGGTACCAAAATCGATCCCAATACGTGGCATAGTTCCTCCTTAGTTCTCAACGGATTAAACGGACGTAACGGATTAAGAGCGAAGTGGCGTTATGGGCCTGCGACAAAGCGAAGGAGGATTATACCACAGTTTTGAGGAAAAGTGCGGCTTTGGCCGGCCACGAATCCATAACAAATAAAGCCTCCGGCGCTTTCCAGAAAACTACTTCATCGTGGAACGGGAAATTTAACAAAAATCGAATACAATATGGTAATTACGGCATCTTGCTCATAAAAACGGATACGCAATTCGCCTTCTGCATCCCTTCCCAGTCATAAAGTGAGGTTACGGATGAAAACCAGAATCCTATCGTTAGGTCTATGCCTCAGTTTGCTGTTCAGCCTTCCCAGGGGGAACATCACACCGGCACGCCCAGTCGAGGCATCGGCAAATGGGCCACAGATCCACCTGCACCGCGCGAGTTTTGACGCGCGGACGACCGTGCCGGAGTTCCCAGCCCAAGTCTGGGCGGAGGCCGCTCCCGGCGACTATGCCATCATCCAATTACGTGGCCCGGTCACGCAGACGGATCGCAAGGCCCTGCTTGCCACCGGCATTGCGCTGCTGGAATACCTGCCGGATTATGCCTATCCGGCACTTCGCTAAAAACTACCGTATCACTCCAACCCGTGCCGCAGCGCCAACACCGCCGCCTGCGTACGATCGGTGACGTTCAGCTTGTTGAGGATGGCGCTGACGTAGTTGCGCACAGTGCCCTGCGAGAGGAAAAGCTGCCCGGCGATTTCGGCGTTGCTCAAGCCGCGCGCGATCAGGCGCAGGATCTCCATCTCGCGGTCGCTGAGGACGTCCAGCAGCGTGGAATCGACGGTCGGCGCGCCCTGGCGAGCAATGTGGCCGAGCAATTTCCCGGCGACGGCCGGATCGATGTGCGATTCGCCGCTGGCCGTACCCTTGACGGCAGCGACCAAATTCGCGCGCGGCGTTCCTTTGAGCAGATACCCCACCGCACCACCGCGCACGGCATCGAACAGCCATTCGTCATCGCCGTAGGTCGTCAAGACCAGGACCTTGGTGTCGGGATACTGTTCGGCGATTTTGCGGGTCGCCTGTACGCCGTTCATGATCGGCATCTTCAGGTCCATCAGCACCACGTCCGGGTGTGCCTCAGCGATCTTGTCCAGCGCCTCTGCGCCATCGTGGGCGATCCCCACGACCTCGATCTCGGGATCGGCATCGAGAATCGCTTCCAGCCCTTCGCACACAATCCATTGGTCGTCACAAATCAGCACACGGATCATCGACAGCCCTTTCACTCTTCATCAGCAGATTAAGCAGATTTAGCAGATTGTATCCGTCAATTAAAAATCTACTTAATCCGCTAAATCTGCTGACAAGAAAACACAACCATCACAATTCAGTAACCAAGCGCAACGTCGTCCCCTGGCCTGGATGCGCTTCGATCTCCAACGTCCCCCCGATGAGCGCGGCGCGTTCGCGCATCCCCCGGATGCCAAAGTGATCGTCGCCGAAGTCCGCGTCTGGCGCGATACCGCGCCCATCGTCGCTCACCGTCAGCGTCAGACGGCGATCCACACGTGTAAGCGATACCATCACCGTGCGCGCCTCTGCATGCCGAGAGATGTTATCCAGCGCCTCCTGCGCCACACGATAATACGCCTGTTCCACTTCCAGTGCGAAGGTTCCCATCTCCTCCTGGATGTCCAGGGTCAGCGGCAATTCCCAAAGATCCGCGAAGTTCCGTGCCAGTCTTTTGAGCGCCAGCGCCAGGCCCATGTCCTCCAACGGCGTAGCGCGCAGATCCTGCAATGCGCGCCGCGTCTCGTTCAACCCGTCGCGCGTGGTCATCAACGCATGATCCAACATGCGTTCGGCTTTGGGTGGCAGGGGTTGCGCCACCGTCTCCAGCGCATCGAGCTGCACAGCCAATCCGCTCAGAGTGTGAGCCAAGGTATCGTGCAGTTCACGCGCCAGGCGGTTGCGCTCCCGGCTGACGAACAACTGTTCCTGCGTCACGGCATAGCGCGCCAGCTTGCGATTAGCTTCCGCCAATTCCTGTCGCTGCCGCCGCTGCTCGGACATCAGATGCGTGATGATGTATCCCACAAAGAGAAAGAACAACGAGCGGGCCACAATCGCGCCGCCGTCAAAGAGCACGTGGATAGCATAAGTTGCCGATGACAACTTGACAAAGGCGAGTTCCAACAGCGCCGTGCCGACACAATACAGCGCGACGTGGCCAAAATGGTACTGCCAGGCTGTCAAAATGAGCGGCACCGTCAGGAACGGGAAAATGAGCCAGAACTCAAGCATACGGGTGGAACCGTAAACGCCGAGGACGTAGCGGATCTCCAGAATCGGCCCGGCAGAGGCCACGAGCAAGGCCAGGGGCAGGTAATACCACCCCAGATGACGCCGGAACCACGTCCGGCAGAGGAAGAGATACAGGAAGACCGTCTCGCCTACAAAGAGCGCCGCCGTCGGGAACAGCGCCAGCTCGAACGGCACGCCGATCCAGAAGAAATAGATCACGGCGACCAAGGCCATCGCGGCGAGACGCACGAAAACGTAAGCCCTGAAAGCAGGCAACAAACCGGGTTCCAACGTATGCTCGTTCATCGTTGGTATCATAGCACTTTTCCATTACTTTCACATGTGACTGCAGTCACTAAGGTAAGAAAATGGTTATGACAGGAATCACTTTCCCAATAGACATGAATCTGGTATCCTGGACGCCATGATGAATCCAACAACCGCTTCCTTAGTAGCGCAAAAAACGGAACCGTTGTTCCGGCTGCGCGATGTCACCAAGGTCTACGAGACCGGCGGCGCGCCATTCCCGGCGGTCAAGGGCATCACGGTGGATTTCCAACGCGGCGAGTTTGTGGGCATCGTCGGCAAATCGGGAGCCGGCAAATCTACGCTGGTCAACGTCATCACCGGCGTAGATCATCTCACGTCCGGCGAAATCTGGGTCGGCGACACGGCACTGCACGCCCTCGACGAGGACCAGACGGCGCTCTGGCGCGGGCACAACATCGGCGTGATTTACCAGACGTTCGAGCTGTTGCCGCAGCTTTCGCTCCTGGACAACGTACTGCTGCCGATGGACTTCTGCGGCCTGTACAAGCCGCGCGAGAGCGCCGCCCGCGCCAAACAGCTTCTGAGCCAGGTGGGGTTGGAAGAACACATGTACAAGCCGCCGACACGCATCTCCGGCGGGCAGCAGCAGCGCGTCGCCATCGCCCGCGCCCTGGCGAACGACCCGCCCATCATCGTCGCCGATGAACCGACGGGCAATCTCGACTCGGTAACGGCGAAAGCGATCTTCGAGCTTTTTGAGGGATTGATCACCCAGGGCAAAACCATCGTGATGGTCACGCACGACGCGTCGTTGGCGAAACGTTTTAGCCGCGTATTGCATATTGTGGATGGGGAGTTGGCGAATTGATGCATTTACCACGAAAACACAAAGACACAAAGAAGATACAAAATGACGAAACCTGTCAGGAAGCGCCCGACGACGCTTTGATCCAGATGCGGCGAATTGTGAAGACGTTCAAGACGCCGGCAGGCGACTTCCCTGCCCTCAAAAGTGTCGATGCGGATTTCCGCCAGGGCGAATTCGTCAGCGTCGTCGGCAAATCGGGGAGCGGCAAATCGACGCTGGTGAACATGATCACCGGCATCGACCGCCCGACCTCCGGCGAGGTGAAAATTGGCGACACGTACGTTCACCATCTGTCCGAAAGTGACATGGCGAAGTGGCGGGGGCGCAACCTGGGCATCGTCTTCCAGTTCTACCAACTGCTGCCGATGCTCTCGCTGCTGGAAAACGTGATGCTGCCGATGGACTTTTGCAACATGTACGCCCCAGAAACGCGGGAAAGGCGCGCGCTGGAGTTGCTGGACATGGTCGGATTGGCAGACTACGCGCACAAGATGCCCTCCGCCGTCTCTGGCGGTCAGCAGCAGAGCGCGGCGATTGCGCGCGCGCTGGCGAACGATCCGCCCGTCATCGTCGCCGACGAACCCACCGGCAACCTGGACTCGCGCGCGGCAGAAGCGATCTTCGGGATTTTTGAGAACCTCGCGCAGCGCGGGAAGACGATTTTGATGGTCACCCACGACAGCACGCTGGCCCAGCGCGCCGCGCGCACACTGCTTCTGGCCGACGGCGAAGTCATCAATGAGACCGTCGCCAACATCCTGCCGCTCCTCACCCACCAGCAGATGCTCAAGGCGACCAAACGGCTCGAGGTGCGCCATTTTGCACCCGGAGAACCGATCATCACCGAGGGTATGGAGAACGACCACTTTTATATGATCGCGCGCGGCAATATCGATGTCACGCTCAAGCAAGAAGACGGTCGGGAACACACTATCACGCAGATGGGACCGGGGCAACACTTCGGCGAGGTGAGCTTGCTGCGCCCGGGCCGCTCGATTGCGAACGTGAGAGCGGCGCTGCACACCCCGGTCGAGGTGCTGGCCCTGAGCCGTGGCTTCTTCGTCGAGCTGCTGGACGATGCCCACGCGATGCGCGAACAAATGACACGGGTCGCCCACGAGCGCGCCCAAGAGAATGTCAGATTCCGGCAGAAATTGCAGACGACCATGTCGGCGATGGCCCAGGGCATAAACGCACACTTCAGCCGGAATCCCGCCTAGGAGCCACCGCTATGTTCAGACCGCGTTGGCGAAAGGTTCTGGCCGACTTGTGGGGCAACAAAACCCGCACGCTGCTGGTCGTGGCCTCGATTGCCGTGGGCGTCTTTGCCATCGGCGTCATTACCGGCACCTACGTGATGCTCAATGAAGACCTGAACCTCAGCTACGCGTCCTCCAATCCGGCCAACATCAGCCTGATGACGACACCGCTCAACGACGACGTCGTGGATATCGTCCGCCGCTTGGACGAGGTAGCCGACGCGGAAGCCTTCACCACGGCCTCGCTGCGCCTCCAAACCGGGCCGGATAGCTGGAAGACGCTGAAACTCTACGCCTTCCGTGACTACGAAGAACGCACCATCCACCGGCTGCTATCGCCTGTCGGGGCAACGATCCCCGGCGATCACGAAATCGTCCTGGAGCACAAGACGCTCGCTAGCTTGAACGCAGCCATCGGCGATACGCTGGACGTCGAACTGCCCGATGGCACCCACCGGCAACTCACCATCGTCGGCACCGGCGTGGATCAGAGCGAGATTTACGACATCATCCTGGGCGACCTGCGGGGCTACATCACCATCGACACCCTGGAATGGCTCCGCCAGCCGACGTATCTGAACCAGCTTTATGTGACCGTGGCCGGATCGCGCGACGACAAAGTCGCCATCCAACACGTCGCCATGGCAGTCACCGACCGGCTGGAACGCGCCGGGCTGTCCGTCTTCCGCACCCAAACCGCGCTCCAGAGCAAACATCCCCTGGATTCGATCATCCAGGCCCTCATCGCCGTGCTCATCATCCTGGGCGTGCTCATCGCTTTCCTGAGCGGTTCGCTGATCGCCAACACGATGTCCGCGTTGTTGAGCCAGCACTTGCGGCAGATCGGGATTATGAAGCTCGTGGGCGCACGGCGTATCCAGATCACGGCGATGTATTTCGTGTTGATTATGAGCTTCGGCCTCGTGGCCCTGGTGGTCTCCGTGGCCCCCGCCAGTGTGGCGGCCTACGCGCTGTTGGGCTTCGTCGCGGACATCGTCAACTTCGTGACGCAAGATTTCCGCGTTGTTCCGCAGGCGATCATCGTCCAAATCGTCATCGGCCTGATCATTCCCCCGGCTGCCGGCATCCTGCCGGTGCTCGCCGGATCGCGCATTACCGTGCAGAAAGCCATCAGCAGCACCGGCATCGGCGGCGCGCAGCAGAAAAAGGGCTGGCTTGACCGCCAACTGGAGCGCCTGAAAGTCCTCTCGCGCCCGATGCTGATCTCCATCCGCAACACCTTCCGGCGCAAAGGCCGTCTGGCCCTCACGCTGTTCACGCTGACCCTGGGCGGCGCGGTCTTCATCGCCGTCTTCAACTCGCAGGTTTCGCTGGATACCAAAATGGAGCAAGTGACGCGCTATTTCGGCGCTGACGTGCAGTTGGATTTCGTCGATAGTTACCGGGTCGAAAAGATTACGAATCAGGCGCTCACCGTGCCCGGTGTGGAACGGGTCGAAGTCTGGCTGATGACCGGCGCTGATTGGCTGCATCCCCCCCTTCCCTTCCCCCCCACCGGGGGGGACCGAGGGGAAATCTCCCCCCCATCGGGGGGGACTAAGGGGGGGGAACTCCCGCCCTCCTCCATCGGCATCATCGCGCCGCCCGCCGACAGTGACCTGATCGACCCGACGCTCCTGGAAGGGCGCTGGCTGCTGCCCGGCGACCAGAACGCCATCACCGTCAACGAGGCTTTCTGGAACGAAGCGCCCGACCTCAAGCCCGGCGACACACTGCGCCTGAAGCTGGCGGGGCGCGAGGACGACTGGACCGTCGTGGGCATCTTCCAATACACGGGCTTCGACGATCTGGTAGCCTACGCGAATTACGACTACGTCGCGGACAAGCTCCAGCAGACGCGCCATGCCTCAAGCTATCGCATCGTGACGACGCAGCACGACCTGGCGTTCCAGGAACAGATCAGCGCCCAACTCAACGCCCACTTCCGCGATCTCGGCCTCGAGGTCAGCAAGGTCGCAGCAGGCAAGGCCTTCAACGCCTCCGTAACCGACGTCCTGGGCATCCTCACCGCGGTGCTCCTGGTGATGGCGCTGATGACGGCGCTGGTCGGCAGCATCGGCCTCACCGGGACGATGAGCATGAATGTGATGGAGCGCACCCGCGAGATCGGCGTGATGCGGGCCATCGGCGCGCACAACCAGATCGTCTCCAAATTGGTCATCGTCGAAGGGTTGGTGATCGGGTTGATGAGCTACGGGATGGGGGCGGCTCTATCGTTCCCCATCAGCATGCTGCTCTCCAACGTGATCAGCCTCGCCATCTTCAACACGTCCGCGCCTTTCGCCTTCACCGCGCAGGGGTTCCTCATCTGGCTGATCGTGGTCATTTTCCTGTCGGTGGCGGCGAGTTTGCTTCCTGCACGCAACGCGTCGAAGCTGACGATTCGGGAAGTGTTGGCGTATGAGTAAAGCAATCAGCCATTGCTCGGGCCGGTCTCTGACCACGCCTGGCAGGATTAATGTTATTGAACAAAGGGAAAAGATGAAAAAAGGGCTCAATTTTATCGTTGTGGTGGTGATTGTGGCATTGCTCGCGGGATGTAGTGGCGCGCCAAAGACGGCTGCGCCAGCATCCGCAGTTCTGGCGGCGGATAGCACGGCGATCCCGGTCGTGGTCAAGGACGACGAGAACACAGTGTACGCCGAGGGCGTCGTCGAACCGGTGCGTTCGGTCACGCTCCGCGCCGGGACGAGCGGCACGATTGTCGCCGTACCGGTCGCCGAAGGCACGCAGGTGACGGCGGGTGACGCGCTCGTGCGCTTCGACGCCGCCGACGCCGAACTCAGCATCCAGCAGGCCGAGGCCGGGCTGGCCCTGGCGCAGGCGCAGCTCGATCTGGCGAAAGCCGGGGCGCGCCCGGAGCACATCGCCGTCATCGATGCGCAACTGGCTGCCGCCAGCGCCGCGTTGACCCAGACCATCGCGCAACGCGACGAACAGAATGTCTATGCCGCCGAAGCGGACGTGCTCGATGCGCAAGCCGGCATGATGGAAGTCGAGCTGGCCCAAACGCAAGCCGAAGACACCCACAACGATATGATGCAATGCTACACCTACACCCTCCCCGATGGCAACGAACAAGAGACCTGCCCCACCCTGGGCATGTATGAAGAACTGACCCGCTTCCAGATGGAGGCCACCGACGCGGCGCTGCTCGCGGCACAGGCACAGTATGGCGCGGTGCAGGGGATGGTCGCCCCACAGCGCGACGCCGCGCAAGCAGCTGTGCAGTCGGCGCTGGCGCAGCGAGATGCCGTGCAGGCCCAGCTCGATCTGGCGAAAGCAGGCGCTCGCGCTGAAGCGGTGGCGGTCGCGGCGGCAGCCGTGCAGCGCGCCGAAACCGCGCTGGCGCAGGCCCAGGCCGCGCTCGATTTCACCGTCGTAGATGCGCCGTTCAATGGTGTGGTGACCGATCTGCCGGTCGATGCCGGGGACACCGTCGCGGCGGGCGATCCGTTGGTGACAATGGCGACGCTGGACCAGGTGCAGATCAAAACCACCGATCTGACCGAACTGGATGTAGTCGAGATCGTGGTAGGACAAAGTGTGCTGGTCACGATGGATGCGAAATCCGATGAACCTCTATGGGGACAGGTCGTGCGCATCGATCCACAGGGCGCTAACTACCTGGGTGACACCCTCTACACCGTCGTCATCGCGTTGGACGAACCCGCGCCACCATGGATGCGGTGGGGGATGACGGCGCAGTTGGAAATCCAGAATCATGAATCAGCGAATCATGAATCAACGAATCAAGAATCGGCAAATGGCAATTCAACTGCCACGCCGATTATTGCCGAAGCGACCCTTGAACCCGCGCGGTGGAGCCAACTGCGGTTCACGGTAAACGGCAAGGTGGCGGAGGTGCTCGTCACAACCGGCGACCGTGTGACTGAGGGAGATGTACTGCTGCGACTGGACGCCACGCTGGCGACGTTAGCCGTCAAAGAGGCGGAGGCGATCGTCGCTACGGCGCAGGCGCAATTGGCGCTGACCAAAGCCGGTCCGCGCGCTGAAGAGATCGCCGCTGCCGGAGCCAGGCTCGCCGCCGCGCAAGGGGAAGTCGAGCGCGCCATCGCGCTGCGGGAACAGCTCAAGTCCGGGATAAATGCGGAAACAGCAGGTATGCAGGCACAGTTAGAAGCCGCCAACGCCGCCTACAAGCAGGCCCTCATCACCATCGGCGACAGTGACGACGAAGATGCCCGCAAGCAGCTCAACCTGCTGACATTGCGCGTGCGGGCGGCTGAAGCGCGCGTCGCAGCGCAGCCGAAGGTCGCCACCGCGCGGCTGAGCGCCGTGAACGCCGGAATCCAGGCCGCGCAGGCGAACGTCGCTACCATCCAGGCAGAACTCGACCTGTTGCAGGCCCCACCCACCCCAGAAACCATCGCCGTGGCGGAAGCTGACGTCCGGCAAGCCGAAGCCGCATTGGCGGTGGCGCGGGTCGCACTCGCCCGCACCGAACTGCGCGCGCCGTTTGATGGCGTCATTACGCAAGTCTTCACCGAAGTGGGCGAAAACGTCGGTGCGGGGCAACCCGTGTTCATCCTGGCGGATGTGGATCAACTCCAACTGACCACCACCGATCTCGTCGAGCGCAATATCGTGGGGTTGACAGAGGGCCAGATCGTCCAGGTGACGGTGGACGCGCTGCCCGGTCGCACCTTTGATGGGCGCATCACCCGGATCAAACAGCAGAGCGCCGACTATCGCGGCGACGTCACGTATCCCGTCACCATCCAACTCGAGGAGAGCGCATCCGAGCTGCGTTGGGGGATGCGGGCGATGGTGGAAATCCCGTAAATCTCACGCCGTCTCCCTATGTTTGCGCAACAGCCGTCCTTCGAAGTACGTCAGCAAACTGCCAGCGCCGAACAAGACGATGTTGAGGATAAACGGCCAACTACGATTAACTCCGGAGAGCTGCCCCGCGATCCAGCCGAAAGGTGACGTCACAACGATGACGAGAACGGAGAGCAGGCCCATAATCCGGGCACGCTCTTTCGCATCCACCGCGACAACGACCAGCTTATCGAGCAGTGTAGAGGCCAGCGGGATACTGCACGCTTCCACGACTGTTGACAGCACCAACAACCAGACGTTGCCCACCGGTGTCAGCAGCAGCAAAACCTGACTTGCAGTCAGTCCCAGAAAGCCTATGCCCATAAGCTTGCGTACATCTTTTGTCCCCAGGCGAGGCATGATGGTGAAGAAGAAGAGCAACATCGTCACCGAGCGGGCGAAGGCGTACCAGGCCAGTTCCGCGGCAGGGAACAGCAACTTTTCGGTGACCAGAATGGACCAGAATGTGCCGCGCACCGTATTGGTGATCCCCATGATGACCATTAGACCCGCCGTGTACAGTGTCGCAGGGCTGTGCAAAATGTGCTTGAGCACGCCCTTCGATTCGCCCACTACGGCAAACAACGGCTGGTGACGAGTCTCCTCCATGCGCACCAAACCCTGTTTGGTTTCCTTCGCCAGCACATTGAGGATAACAAATTTGGCCGTCATCATCACGAACGAGAGCACATACAGGCCACGGATGGTGGGGATCAGGCTGTACTTGTCGATCAAGAACCCGGTCAACGGCGAGACAAACGCGGCCAGCAAACCGGCGATGTAAATCCACGAGTAGATGTCCACGAGCAGATGTTCATCCGTATCCTCGACCAGCAAACACTGCCACGAGTTTGCGGTCACGCGCCACACCGCATTAACAATCACGCCCAAGAGAAAGTAGGCGAAGTTCTGCGCCACGGCCCAGATCAGGCAGGGGATGCTCCACGAGATAATGTCGAAGATGAGCGTCGTGCGCTTGCGGCCCAATTTGTCGGTGATCGGACCGCTCATCAATGCCCAGAAGACCTGCAAAACCAGGCCGATACTGGTCAATAGCCCGATTTGTACATCGGTCAGACCAAGCGCCAACATATAGACGGAGACGTAGGGCGAATAAAGATTGAACGGAATCCCCCACAACGGTTCGGTGTATACGCACGCGCGCGCGTTGCCGCGCAATTTCCGCAATGTCAGTACTAAAGGATTATTGATGACCATATCACCTCGTTTGATAAGCCTTCAAGACCCTGCTATAATGCTATCGGCGCACTGATCCGGCAGTGGACGGCGCGCCGATATTAACGACAAACCGTATTATAACATAGAGTATGCAGTTAAGACGTTCAAACGTTTCAACGCTCCAACAATTTCCCTCGCAAGGAGTATGCCCATGAAAAACATAGATCACAACCAGGGTTTCACCTTCCCCGCCATCGGGACTGAAGTCCTGTTCGGTTTTGGGGTATTAACACGACTGCCGGAGAAGGTCGCCGCGCTGGGCGGCAAGCGCGTGTTGGTTGTCACCGATAAAGGTGTGCGCGCCGCCGGTATAGTGGAGCAGGTCGTCGAGGTGTTGACTGAGGCATGGATACCCGCCGTGGTATTCGACGAAGTGCCGCAGGACTCCGGCTCGAAAACGGTAGGGCGCGCCGTGGAGGTGCTGCGCGCCGAGAATTGCGATCTCGTCGTGGGCGTGGGCGGCGGCAGTTCGCTGGATGCAGCGAAAGCAGTCGCCTTTGGCGCAACGAACCCACCCCCGATCATCCAATATGCCGGGTTGAATAAGCTCAAGCAACCAGGCCTACCCATGGTCGCCATCCCGACGACGGCGGGGACGGGCAGTGAGGTGAGCTATTGGTCGGTGATGACCGACGACGATCGCAAAATCAAGATCGGCATCGGCGGGGCGCTGGTGTTCCCGCGCGTGGCCCTCGCCGATCCCGCGCTCACCCTCAGCCTGCCGCCGTTCCTGACCGCTACTACCGGGATGGACGCCCTCACCCACGCCATCGAGTCCTACACCAACACATCGTACCAGCCCATCTCGGCGGCGCTGACCTACCGGGCGATAGAACTGATTGGGGACGCACTCGTGCAAGCGGTGAAGGATGGCACAGACCGCGAGGCGCGCTACAAAATGCTCCTGGGCAGCCTGCTGGCGGGTATGGGGATGAATCCCACGCGACTCGGCATCGTTCACGCGCTTGCCATGCCGCTTGGCAGTTGGCAACTCAAAATCGCGCATGGGAGCGGCAACGCAGTCCTCCTGCCACACGTGATGGCGTTCAACCAGGAAGGCAATCCCATGCTCTACGCCGACGTTGCCCGCGCCCTGGGTGTCGGCGAGGCGGATCCGGTTGCTGCCAGCCAGGCCGCCATCGCGCAAGTACGCGCCATCAACAGCGTCACCGGCATTCCGCAAGGGCTGGGCGCACTCGGACTGACGGAGGCTATGATCCCGCAGGTGTGCGCGGAGGCGATCAAGAGCGGTAACATCGCCGTGAATCCACGGGCATGCACGCAGGCCGATCTTGAGGGGATTTGCCGGGCGGCACTGTAAAATAACGCCTAAGATCAGCTTGCTTTTTCATCAAATCGGTGGTATCATATGTAATACCATCACACAATGACAGAGGCTGCAATTGCAAATCGTTATTGACACCAATGTATTCATCTCCGCTCTGCGATCTCGAAACGGCGCCTCTTACAAGCTGTTTACGCTACTTGGAAGCGAAAAATTTGAGATCAACATCTCAGTTCCACTGATCCTGGAATATGAGGATGCCGCCAAACGTCTGCTTGGGGAAATCGCACTGAACGTAGAAGATATGAATGCAATCATAAACTATATTTGTGCCGTTGGAAAACATCGAAAGATGTTTTACCTATGGCGACCGGTATTGCGCGATCCTAAAGATGAAATGCTTTTGGAGCTTGCTGTAGCCGGAGGTTGTGATTATATCGTTACATACAATATGGCGGACTTTGCAGAGATAGAACAGTTTGGAATTCAAGCCATAAAACCCTCAGCGTTTCTAAGAAAGATAGGAGAAGCAGAATGAGCGCGATAAGTGTACGTCTACCGACA
>Ga0129302_1000979_pt1 | contig 21392 bp, 22 predicted proteins | sample BlaSprsedimmetaG_FD_94476 | JGI IMG/M metagenome (GOLD analysis project Ga0129302, IMG submission 94476) | Hot spring sediment bacterial and archeal communities from California, USA to study Microbial Dark Matter (Phase II) - Blank Spring... | ecosystem: Environmental > Aquatic > Thermal springs...
CCCCGTGCCACCGGGTGACGACTGGGTCGGCGTGGGCAGCGGCTTTGCGACCTACGGTGGGCTGCTGGCGTCGCGCCTGCACGCCGCGCTGGCGAAGACCCTGCCAGACGTCGTACCCAGCGCCAGGGCCATGCACCGGCTGGCGGTACGGGCCTTTGCCCGTCGCGAGATCCTGCCCGCCGAGGAGGCCCAGCCCATCTACCTGCGCGACAATGTGGCGGAAAAACCGGGGGCGCGCAGATGAGCGAATGGACGACTGAATGGGCGCGCTGGCGGGAGCCGGCGCTCACGGCGGGCGTGATCCGCACGCGCGGCGAGGACTTTTGCGTCGACGAGATCCTGCCCTTCGCCCCCGAGGGCGAGGGCGAACACCTCTGGCTGCACGTGCGCAAGACCGGCGAGAACACGGACTTCGTGGGCCGGGCCCTGGCGAAGGCCGTGGGCGTGCCGCCGCGTGGCGTGGGGTATGCCGGTCTCAAGGACCGCCACGCCGTGACGACGCAATGGTTCAGCGTACATGCGCCCACGGACCCCGCCGCAGGCTGGCAGGACGCGTTGCCGGAGGGGGTGGAGATCGTCGAGGCGACGCGCGGACGGCGCAAGATCCGCACCGGCAGCCTGAGCGGCAATCGCTTCGAGCTCGTCCTGCGCGACTGCCGGGGCGAACCGGCCGCCGTGGCCGCGAGCCTGGCTGCGCTGGCGAATCAGGGGGTACCCAACTACTTCGGCGAGCAGCGCTTCGGCCGGGCCCGCGGCAACCTCGACCGGGCCATCGCATTGTTCGAGGGGCGGCTGCGCGAGCGCGACCGCAAGCGCCGCGGCATGTATCTCTCGGCAGCCCGCTCCTGGGTCTTCAACCAGGTGCTCGACCGGCGCCTGCGGGAAGGGTGCTGGGACCGGCTGCTCGACGGCGAACTGTTGATGCTCGACGGCAGCCATAGCTGGTTTCGCGCCGAGACCATCGACGCGACCCTGCGCGAGCGCCATGCGCGACTGGACGTGCACCCGACCGGTCCGCTGTGGGGGGCCGGTGCGCTGGAATCATCGGGAGCGGTTGTCGTGCTCGAGACGGCGGTGGCGGGGGCGTGGCCCGTGATGTGCGAAGGGCTGGCGGCCGCGGGACTGAAGCAGGAACGACGCGCGCTACGTCTGCACCTGGCGGATCCGCAGCACGAGTGGCTCGCGCCGGACACGCTCCGGATCGCCTTTACCTTGCCGGCCGGGGCCTACGCCACGGCGGTGCTGCGGGAGCTCGGCACGCTGCGCGATGCACAGCGTGCCGAGGGGGAAGATGCCCTGTAGTTACATGCTGTGGCGCAGGGTGAAGGCGCCGCGGATGTCGCCCTCGCTGTAGCCACGCGCCTTGTCGTTCGGGTAGAGCGCATCCAGTCGCGCCTTCACGGGCTCGCTGATGTTGCTGCCGTGGCACGTGAGGCAGGCCGTCTCGGTGCCGATGGCCTTCATGTAGCGAAACTCGGTGCCGTGGGCGGTATCCACCACTTCGCTGTATTCCAGCGTGGCAACGGCCTGGCCTTCCGCCTTCTGCGCCTCGAAGCGCTCCAGCACCGCCTGTTCCCAGGCATCCGGCGCGTTGTTGTCGTTGCGTGTCTTGAGCGAGGTGCGGGCCACCTGCCACTGGCCCTGGGAGAGCTCGGCGGCGATCTCCGGGGCTCGCGTGTTGCACACCTCGATGGCGGCCACCGGGCCGTCGGCCTTCATGGCGGCGACCAGTTCGCCCTTCAGCGTGCCGCCGAATTTCTGCACCATCGCGCGCGCCTCGGCGACGTCGGGCGTATCCGGGTTCTGGTCGGCAACCACCGGCAGGGCGGCGGCCAGGAGCATGACGGGAACGGCTTTTTTGAACATGCTGATCACCTCGACGGTTTGAGCAAAGCGGAATGACGTGAGACCCGCAGACTACGCGGGCATGCTGGCCGCGTCCGTGACTTAATCACCGGCATGGCGCCAGCGCCGCAACAGGACATAGACAGCGCCCGTGCCACCATCCACGGGGCGTGCCGAGCAGAAGGCCAGCACCTCGTCGCGCTGTCGCAGCCAGCGATTGACCATCGCCTTGAGCACGGGACCCTCGTTACTGGATCTTAGACCCTTACCGTGAATGATGCGCACGCAGCGTGCGTCCAGCCGCTGGCACTCGCCTAGGAAACCCACCAGCGCCTCGCGGGCCGGTGGCACCGTGAGGCCGTGCAGGTCCAGTTCGGCCTCCAGTGCATACTCCCCGCGGCGCAGCTTGCGGTAGTGGGATTTCTTGAGGCCGGGGCGGCTGAAGGCCAGCATGTCCCCGGGCTGCAGTTCCTCGGGGTCGTAGTGGTCCGAGAGCATGTCCTCGAGTACTCGCGCCTCGTCCGCGTGGAACTGCGCCGGGCGCGGGGCAGGGCGGGACGGTTCCGGCTCGATCTTGTCATGATTCAGCGGTGCGACCTCGCCCATCAACTGGCGAAACAGGCGGAAGTCGCCGTGGTCCTGGTTGTGGTCGTCATCGCTCATTTCGTCGCCGTACCGTGAATCAGGGAGGATGCCCGATCTAAAGCTATGGGCGGCCCGGGTTCATTCCAGTATATTAACAGGCTGATATCAAGGCCGGATCTCCATGCACATCCTCGTCAGCAACGATGACGGCTACCAGGCCCCCGGGCTTGCCGAACTCGCCCGGGCACTCGCCGAGGTGGCCCGCGTCACGGTGGTCGCGCCGGACCGCGATCGCAGCGGGGCCAGCAATTCGCTCACGCTGGACCGCCCCCTGCGCGCGTTGACCCAGCCGAACGGCTTCATCGCCGTGAACGGCACCCCTACGGACTGCGTGCACGTGGCCATCACCGGCCTGATGGGCGACGAGCCCGACATGGTCATCTCCGGTATCAACCTTGGCGCCAATCTCGGTGACGACGTGCTCTATTCGGGTACCGTGGCAGCCGCCATGGAGGGACGTTTCCTGGGCTTGCCGGCCATCGCCGTGTCGCTGACCTCCTTCGAGGGGCGACACTTCGAGACGGCCGCGCGTGCAGCGGTACTGCTGCTGGCTCGCATGCAGGCGCGGCCTCTGCCGTCAGACACCATTTTGAACGTCAACGTTCCCGACATCCCCTGGGAGCAGGTGCGTGGTTTTCGCTCCACACGACTCGGCTACCGGCACAAGTCGGAGTCGGTGGTGCCGGGGAGCGACCCGCGCGGCCGGCCGATCTACTGGATCGGTCCCGCCGGGCCCGAGGCCGATGCGGGGCCGGGCACCGATTTTCACGCCATCGCCGAGGGCTACATCGCCGTCACGCCCCTGCAGGTGGATCTCACGCGACACGCGGCGCTCAATGCCGTGGGCGACTGGCTGGAGGACATTCTTTGATCGATGAAGTGAGCCGACGGGGCATCGGCATGACGTCCCAGCGCACGCGCGACCGCCTCGTGGAGCGCCTGCGCGAACGGGGCATTCGCGACGAGCGGGTGCTCGAGGTGATACGCCAGACCCCGCGACACCTGTTCGTGGACGAGGCCCTTTCCAGCCGCGCCTACGAGGACACGGCGCTGCCCATCGGCTTTCGCCAGACCATCTCGCAGCCCTACACGGTGGCACGCATGACGGAGATCCTGCTGGCGGGTGAGCGCCCGGTGGAGCGCGTGCTGGAGATCGGCACGGGCTCGGGTTACCAGGGTGCGATCCTCGCCCAGCTCGTGCATCGCGTGTACAGCGTCGAGCGTATCCGTGACCTCCATCTGCGCACGCGCGCGCTGGTGCAGCGGCTGGGCTACCGTAACTTCTTCATGCGCCACACCGACGGCACCTGGGGCTGGCCCGAGCAGGCGCCGTTCGATGCAATCATCGCCACGGCGGCGGCCGACCAGATCCCGCAGGCCCTGCTGGAACAGCTGGCCGACGGCGGCCGAATGCTCATCCCGGTGGCGGAGGGCAACGCCCAGCGCCTGTGTCTGCTGGAGCGCAAGGGCAGCGTCGTCGAGCGTCAGGAAGTGGAGGCCGTGAGCTTCGTGCCCTTTTGCCAGGGCGAAGTGCGGTGATGCTGTTCGGTCGCCTGTACGACTGGGCGATGCGGCTGGCCGCACACCGGCACGCACCGCGCTATCTCGCCACCCTGAGTTTTGCCGAGTCCTCGTTTTTCCCGGTGCCACCGGACGTGATGCTCATTCCCATGGTGGCGGCGCGACCCCAGTGCGGGTATCGCTACGCACTCATCACCACGCTGGCCTCGGTGCTGGGCGGACTCCTCGGCTATCTCATCGGCTATCTCGCCTTCGGCGCCATCGAACCCTGGATCCACGAACTCGGTTACGGTCCGCGCTATGAAGAGGTGAAAGCCGCGTTCGCCACCTGGGGCGTGTGGTTCGTGCTGGTGGCCGGGTTCTCACCCATTCCCTACAAGCTCTTCACCGTGACGGCCGGCGCCCTGTCGCTCGCATTGCTGCCCTTCCTGCTGGCCTCGTTCGTCGGACGGGGCCTGCGGTTCTTCCTCGAGGCCCTGCTCATCATCTCCTTCGGGCCCAGCACCATTCCCGTCGTGCGGCGCTATATCGAATGGTTTGGCTGGATCAGCGTCGTCCTGCTGGTGTCGATCGTCCTGTACGTTAGCCTGGGCCAGGGATGAGACGCGCCGTTCGGATCGCCGTCTTCATGTTCACGCTGCTGCTCCTCGCCGGCTGCAGCACCGGTGGCTCCCGAACCTTCCTCTATCCCGACCACTACACGGTGCGCAGAGGCGACACGCTGTACTCAATCGCCTGGCGCTTCAAGCTCGACCACAAGGAGCTTGCCCAGTGGAACCACATCGGCCCGCCGTACACCATTTATCCCGGGCAGCGTCTGGTCATGAACCCGATGCAGGCCCAGGCCGAGCGCAGCAGCCGGCCCGCCGCGACCCCGACACCGATTCCCGCACCCGCGTCGACACCACGCACCAGCCCTGCCACGAAGCCCCCGACCCAGGCCGCATCGACGCCGTCGCCGACGAAACCCACGGTGACGACCACAACGGGCAAGGTGGCGGCGGCGGCGCCACCGAGTCGCTGGCTATGGCCAACCGACGGCGAAGTGATTCGGAAGTTTTCGCAGGACACCGCTGGCAAGAAGGGTATCGCCATCGGTGGGCGGAAGGGCCAGCCGGTGGTGGCCGCGGCGGGCGGCGAGGTAGTCTACAGCGGGAGTGGACTTCTCGGTTATGGCCAGCTTATTATCATTAACCATAATAAAAACTATCTGAGTGCCTACGCGCACAACAGCAGTTTGCTGGTGAAGGAGGGTGATGTCGTCGAGGCCGGTCAGCAGATCGCGAAACTCGGCGATACCGGGACTGATCGCGCCATGCTGCATTTCGAGATACGGCATAACGGGCGCCCCGTGGACCCGCTGAAACACCTTCCCGCACGCTAGGCATCAAAGCCCACCGTCAAAATGGGAGTTGATGTGCAATGCCGACCAAGCAGCGCACGAAGAAGGAATCGAACGCACCCAAGAAGGGTATGTCCCGCAGTACGGAAGACGACGTAAAGGACGACGTCGTGGAGGAAGAAGAGCCCGAGGAGGCCGAACTCAACCTCGACGAGCCGGCGGGACGCGGTGATGGCGAGGAGGCGGCGGAAAGCACGGTCGCGGACGAGAAGAAGGTGTATGCGGCCGGTGATGTCCCCAAGCGCGAACTGGACGCCACGCGCATTTACCTGAGCGAGATCGAGTACTCGGCCCTGCTCACCCCGGAAGAAGAAGTCCATTACGCACGGCTCGCCCGCAAGGGTGACGAGTTCGGCCGGCGCAAGATGATCGAGTGCAACCTGCGCCTGGTCGTCAAGATCGCGCGCCGCTACATGAACCGCGGTCTGGCCCTGCTGGACCTGATCGAAGAAGGCAATCTCGGCCTGATCCGCGCGGTGGAAAAGTTCGACCCCGAACGCGGCTTCCGCTTCTCCACCTACGCCACCTGGTGGATACGCCAGACCATCGAGCGTGCCTTGATGAACCAGACGCGTACCATCCGCCTGCCGATACACGTCATCAAGGAACTCAACAGCTACCTGCGCACCTCTCGCCGGCTCGCCCAGGAGTTGGAGCACGAGCCCAGTGCCGACGAGGTCGCCCGCGAGCTGAACAAGAACCCGGACGACGTGAAGCGCCTGTTGAACCTCAGCGAGCGTGCCACCTCGGTCGACCTGCCCATCGGCAAGGACAGCGACCGTCCCCTGCTCGACGTGATTGCCGATGAACAGATGCAGGAACCGGCCGACCTGATCCAGGAACAGGACATCCACGACTTCGTCGACAACTGGCTGATGGAGCTGGACGACAAGCAGCGCGAGGTGATCGTGCGCCGCTTCGGGCTGCACGGCTACGAGCGCGCCACGCTGGAGGAGGTGGGCAACGAGCTGGGCGTGACCCGGGAGCGGGTGCGCCAGATCCAGATGGATGCCCTCAAGCGGCTGCGCAAGATCCTCGAGAGCCGGGGCTTCTCCGAGGAGAACCTGCTGCACGGCTAGTTCGTGCAGGGGGTCAGATCAGGAGCAGGGCGGCGGCCACCTGCCGGCCCTCCGCCATCAGGATGTTGTAGGTGCGGCAGGCCGAGCCCGTGTCCATGACTTCCAGACCGATACCGTGCTCCCGGAAGAGCCGGAACACCTCCCGCCCCGGGAAGCGCTGCCGTGCCCCGGTGCCCAGCACCACGACCTCGGGCCCCCAGTCCAGCAGGCAGGCCAGCGATTCTGTGTTCAGGTCGTCAAAAGTCTCGGCCGCCCATTCCGTATCAAGCCTGGCCGGTGCGATAATGAGACTCGTCGTGTGGACCGTCTCGTTGACCCGGATCCGCCCTTTGTCGTAGGCGGTGATGGCGTAGGTGCCTGCGCCGAATTCCTGCGTAAATTTCATTGCCTTTTCCGACTGTCGAGGTCGTGAACGCGCATTATAGCGCAGCGGCCTGGCCCGCCGGTGCCAATTGACAGCATTTCCCGGCGTCAGTAATGTTGCCCGTTTACCCCGGGCCCCGACCTTTTTGTGGATAAATCACGGTGATAGACGAGTTTCCCAGAATCAAGCGACTGCCTCCCTATGTCTTCAATATCGTCAATGATCTGAAGGCCAAGGCCCGAGCCCGGGGCGAGGACATCATCGATTTCGGCATGGGCAATCCCGATCAGCCCACGCCCCAGCACATCGTCGATAAGCTGGTGGAGGCCGCGCAGCGGGGCGATACCCATCGCTACTCGGTCTCGCGCGGCATCCCGCGCCTGCGCCGTGCCATTGCCACCTGGTACCGGCGGGTATACGACGTGGAGCTGGATCCCGAGTCCGAGGCCATCGTCACCATCGGCTCGAAGGAAGGCCTGGCGCATCTCGCTCTGGCCACGCTCGGCCCGGGCGATGCGGTGTTGGTGCCCAATCCGGCCTATCCGATCCACCCCTACGGCTGCGTGATCGCCGGGGCCGATATCCGCCACGTGGCCATGACCCCGGATGTGGACTTCTTCGCCGAGCTGGAAAAGGCCATCAAGGACTCCTGGCCGAAGCCGAAGATGCTGATCCTCAATTTCCCGGGCAATCCCACGGCGCAGTGCGTGGAGCTGGAGTTCTTCGAGAAGGTGGTGGCCATCGCCCGTGAACACCAGATCTGGGTGGTGCACGATATCGCCTATGCAGAGATCGTCTTTGATGGCTACAAGGCGCCGTCTATCCTCCAGGTGCCGGGGGCCAAAGAGGTGGCGGTGGAGTTCTACTCCCTGTCCAAGACCTATAACATGCCGGGCTGGCGCGTGGGCTTCATGTGCGGCAACAAGACGCTGGTCTCGGCGCTGGCACGCATGAAGTCCTACCTCGACTACGGCACCTTTACGCCCATCCAGGTGGCGGCGATCACCGCCCTGGAAGGCCCGCAGGATTGCGTCGAGGACATCCGCAAGCTGTATCTCAAGCGCCGCGACGTGCTCTGCGAAGGCCTCAACGGCATCGGCTGGCAGGTCGAGAAGCCCAGGGCGACCATGTTCGTCTGGGCGCGCATCCCCGAGCCCTATGTGGAGATGGGTTCGCTCGAGTTCTCCAAGAAGCTCCTAAAGGACGCGAAGGTGGCGGTGTCACCCGGCGTGGGTTTCGGGCAGTATGGCGACGATCATGTGCGCTTCAGCCTGATCGAGAACGAGCATCGCACCCGCCAGGCCCTGCGCGGCATCCGCCAGATGTTCCGCCAGGACGGCCTGCTGGGCGACTGAACACTGCAAGACAGGAGCGAGATTTGGAACTGGTCAAAGTAGGTCTGCTGGGGCTGGGTACGGTCGGCGGCGGTACCGTCAATGTACTCAGGCGCAATGCTGACGAGATTGCCCGTCGTGCCGGCCGCGGCATCGTGGTCACGCATGCCTCGGCGCGCGATCTTTCGCGCGAGCGCATCTGTGATACCAGCGACATCTCGCTCACCGACGACCCCTTCGAGGTGGTGAACGACCCGAGCGTGCAGATCATCGTCGAGCTGATCGGCGGCTATGACCTGGCGCGCGAGCTGGTATTGCAGGCCATCGACAACGGCAAGCACGTGGTCACCGCCAACAAGGCCCTCATCGCCCTGCACGGCAACGAGATCTTTGCCCGCGCTCAGGAGAAGGGCGTGATGGTGGCCTTCGAGGCGGCGGTGGCCGGCGGCATCCCCATCATCAAGGCGATCCGCGAGGGCCTGGCCGGGAACCAGATCCAGTGGTTGGCCGGCATCATCAACGGCACCGGCAACTTTATCCTCACCGAGATGCGCGACAAGGGTCGCGAGTTCGACGACGTGCTGCGTGAGGCGCAGGCCCTGGGCTATGCCGAGGCCAACCCGGTGTTCGACGTGGAGGGCATTGATGCCGCCCACAAGCTCACCATCCTGGCCTCCATCGCCTTCGGTATCCCGCTGCAGTTCGAGAAGGTCTATACCGAGGGCATCACCCGCATCACCAGCGAGGACGTGGCCTTTGCGGGCGAGCTGGGCTACCGCATCAAGCACCTAGGCATCGCGCGACGCACCCCCAAGGGTATCGAGCTGCGCGTGCATCCCACGCTGGTGCCACACCGCCGGCTGATCGCCAACGTCGACGGCGTGATGAATGCCGTGCTGGTGTTCGGCGACGCCGTGGGGCCCACCATGTACTACGGGGCCGGGGCGGGTGCCGAGCCGACCGCCTCCGCAGTGGTCGCCGACCTGGTCGATGTGGTGCGCACGCTCACTTCCGACCCCGAGAACCGGGTGCCGCACCTGGCCTTCCAGCCGGACGCGCTCTCCGACGCGCCGATCCTGCCGATCGAGGAGGTCGACACGGCCTATTACCTGCGCATGAACGCCAGCGACAAGCCGGGCGTGCTGGCCGAAATCACGCGCATCCTGGGCTCCCGCGGCATCAGCATCGAGGCGTTCGTACAGAAAGAACCGCTGGAGGGTATGGTGGATGCTGATATCATCCTCCTCACGCAGTGCGTTTTCGAGCGCGAGATGAATGCGGCCATTGCCGAGATCGAGGCCCTGGATGTGGTGAACGGCCCGGTGACGCGTATCCGCGTCGAGGCCCTGAAGTTTATCCCGACCTGACCTCAAGAACCGTTTACAGCTATCTGAATTAACAGGAAAATCCCATGCCTTTTCGACCCCGTTATACCGGTCTGATCGAGCGCTACCGCGACCGCCTTCCGGTGCACGACGACACGCGCATCATCAGCCTGGGCGAGGGCAACACCCCGCTGATCCGCCTGCACAATGTTCCGGCGAAACTCGGCAAGGACGTCGATATCTACGTCAAGTTCGAGGGCCTCAACCCCACAGGCTCCTTCAAGGACCGCGGCATGACCATGGCGGTGACCAAGGCGGTGGAGGAGGGCAGCCAGGCCATCATCTGCGCCTCGACGGGCAACACCTCGGCGGCGGCGGCGGCCTACGCGGCGCGGGCCGGCATCATTGCCTTCGTGCTCATCCCGGACGGCAAGATCGCCATGGGCAAGCTCGCCCAGGCCATGATGTACGGCGCGGTGACCATCCAGATCAAGGGTAACTTCGACGACGGCATGCGGCTGGTGAAGGAGGTCGCCGACCAGGCCCCCGTCACCATCGTCAACTCCATCAATCCCTATCGCCTGCAGGGGCAGAAGACTGCGGCCTTCGAGATCATCGAGGAGCTCGGCCGCGCCCCCGACTACCACTGCCTGCCGGTGGGCAATGCGGGCAATATCACCGCGCACTGGATCGGCTACTGCGAGTATTCCTCGGCCTCGGGCGACCACGTTACCGAGTCCTGTGCCTTCTGCAAGGGGCACTGCAAGTACGCGGGCGGAGCCATCGTGGGCAACCGGCCGAAGATGGTCGGTTACCAGGCCGCGGGCTCGGCGCCGTTCATGCGCGGCCACATGGTGGACAATCCGGAGACGGTCGCCACCGCCATCCGCATCGGTCACCCGCAGAGCTGGGACGTGGCCTGGAAGGTGAAGGAGGAATCTGGCGGCTGGTTCGACGAGTGCACGGACGAGGAGATCCTGGCGGCACAGAAGCTGCTGGCCGAGACGGAGGGCGTGTTCTGCGAGCCGGCCTCCGCCACCTCGCTGGCCGGTGCAATCCGAGACATCCAGAGTGGCAAGATCCCGGAGGGCAGCAGCGTGGTCTGCACGCTGACCGGCAATGGGCTCAAGGACCCGGATACCGCCATCAAGCAGTCCACCTCGCCGGTGCTGACCGTGGACGCGACCCTGGACGAGGTTAAGCGCTCCATCCTGGAGAATATGACCAGCTGAGCCGTATCGCGGCAGGGTTTGGCAAAAGGCCCCGGCTCGGTTGAGCCGGGGCCTTTTGCATTTCAGCCCGTTGGTGGCAGAATCAGGCGCGGGATATTTGGCACGATGAGAACAACCACATGATGAAACGACTGGAACACCTCTTCGAAGGCGCCCTGTTTAGCAGCCGCTGGCTACTCGCCCCGTTCTTTGCAGGGCTCATGGTCGCCGTGGTCGCGCTGCTGGTGAAGTTCTTCAAGGAGCTGTGGCACCTGCTCGGCGGCCTGTTCACGCTCACCTCGCAGGAGTCCATCGTCAGCATCCTCACGCTGGTCGACGTGGCCCTGCTGGCCGGCCTGCTGCTGATCATCGCGCTCAGCGGTTATGAGAACTTCGTCTCTAAGTTCGCGCTGGGCGACCACGAGGACCGGCCGGGCTGGATGGGCAAGGTCAGCTTCTCCGATCTCAAGATCAAGCTCATCGGCGCCATCGTCGCCATATCCGCCATCGAGCTGCTCAAGGCCTTCGTCAATGTCCAGGACATGAGCAACGAACAACTGGCCTGGAAGGCAGGCATCCACCTCACCTTCGTCGTCTCGGGCGTGCTGTTTGCGGTGACGGACTTCATCGTCGCCAAGGGCAAGTCCGCCAAGTAGCCGCCCCTGGGCGGCGCGTCGTCGGCAGGGATGAGCCTTGCAACTACCGGTCAAGGAAGGGAATCATGACCAGATACGAGGGGAGCTGTCACTGCGGGGCTGTTCGTTTCGCCTTTGAGGGCGAGACGATCACCCGCGGCCTGCGCTGCAACTGTTCGGTGTGCTCGCGCAAGGGGGCGATGATGACCCCCGAGGCCATTTCACCGGAACGTTTCTTCATCGAGGCCGAGGAGGGCGCGCTCGGCCTCTACGAGTTCGGGGCGAAGACGGCCAGGCATTATTTCTGCCGCCGGTGCGGCATTTACCCTTTCCACGTCACCGCGCGCAAACCCGGGCATTACCGTGCCAACCTCGGCTGCATCGAGGGCATAGACCCCTTTGAACTGGAGTTCGATGTCTTCGACGGCAGGGCGCTGCCCTGATGCGTTGATGTGCGGGGATCCGCGCGGCGTGCCCGTGGGTCTTCAACCGGTCGCAGTCACCTCGTGCGCCAGTGCCTTGCGACGATACTCCTGGGCTGCCTTGCGCTGTCCTGTGCGCAGCAGGTAGCGGGTGATCAGCTGGCAGCCCTCCTGCACGTACTGTTCGTCCAGGCGCATCGCCGATTCGATGGCGCGCATGCCCTCGCGGTCGTTACCGGACAGCAGGTGGCGACCGATGAAGTAATGGAGCTTGGCGCAGCCGCTGCAGGCGGTGAGCAGCTGCTTGTAGTAACCGCTGATCTCCTGCTGGTCGTTGAGGTTGGCCTGGATCAGCTGGGCGCATTCCCAGGCGTCGTCGGCGGACAGCTTGCCGGTCTGGGCCTGGGCGATCAGGCCCTTCATGCGTTCCCACTGGCTCCGGTTGGCTGAATACTGGTGCTTCCAGGCCTCCAGGTTCTCGTCCAGCCAGGCGCGGTCCATCTGCACGCGGATGGCGTCGAGTTTGGCAGGCAGCAGCTGGCGCGAGGCGGGCTGCTCGAAGCCCTGGGGTTCGGGGACGCGGCTATGGCCGATCTCGGCGAGGTGCTCGGCCAGGCTAGGGCTCTGTGGCGTCTTCTGGTAATGCCCGAGCACGTGCGTGAGCCAGTAGGCGCTAACGCCCTTGCGGTAGGCTCGGCGCATGTAGTTCTCGAGGTTCGCATAGGGCGGGTGTTTCGGCGTGGGGTGGCGCTGAGCACCCTTGTATATGGCGGGCCAGAACTGGTGATGCATCACGTACTGGGCGAAGTGGTCGGTGACGAAGGCCTGCGCCACGACCTCGTCGTTGATCCGCTCCATAGGGTACTGGTCGGCGACGCGCTGTTCGCGGCGGACGTGCTCCCGACCGAGCCTCTGGCAGATGGGCGCATACGCGCTGTAGAACAGACGAGGAAGCAGCTGCTGGGGGCCCCAGCCCGCGCGATAGTGTCGCTGATAGGCCCGCGCGATGTCGTTCATGGCGGCCAGCCAGGCGCCGGGGCGCCGGCGGACGTGGGCGAGGTAGCCAACCTCGCGGGCCAGCAGGACCTGTAACTGCACGACCGACAGTGACTCCAGTGCGGGCAGACCGATGATCAGGCTGTTGCGCAGCCGCAGGGGGTAGCCGCTGTGCGGCGTGCGCTCCACGCGCAGTTCGTAATCGGGTGAGAGGATGATCTGTTCGAACTCGGCCTTGCCGTACTGCTGCTGCAGGTCTGCCAGCAGCGGGAACAGCAGCGGGGCTTCGCGCGCGTCCAGACGCCGCCCGCGCGGCAGCTCGAGGCGTTCCTGCCACAGATACCAGCTCATTGCGCCCGCCAGCACCAGCAGGGCGAGGTGTGAGAGGAAGAGCTGGACGGAGAAGCCCTCGCCGATGGCCAGCAACTGGCCGACGAGCGAGGCGAGCATGGCAATCGCGAGGAGCGGGAAGGCGAACGGAAACAGCGCGCCGATCAGGGCGGTGAGCGCCACCAGACCGGTGTAGGCGTGGGGCCAGCGCCGGGCCAGGCCGCTGCGCAGCCGCTCTTGCGTGCTCGGCATGTGCGCGGAACGCAGCACCGTCTGCTGCATGGCGTCTTCGGATCGCATAGGGCTTACCCTCCGGGTGCGTGAGATGTGGGCGCGGGCTGACACCCTAGGGTAGGTCGGGCACACGGATGCCGACGTGAACGTGCTCCCGTTTCCGACGCCCCCCACCCCCGACGTGCTCAAACTGGGATACGGCTCACGGATCAGGGCCGGGCGGATACACCCGCGGGCTGCCAGTTCGGGACGTCGAGTCCTGGCTCGACCCGCCAGGGGGCCGGGTGGCCGGGGCGTGTGCAGTACTCGGCCAACATGCGGCTGAAGTCGCGACGGGAGATGCCGTGCGCGCCCATGCGCAGCATGTGGGGAGTGGCCTGCTGGCAATCGAGGAGGGGATAGCCCCAGTAGTGCAGGTGCGCGGCGAGCCAGACCAGGGCGATCTTGGAGCCGTCGCGCACGCGACTGAACATGGATTCGCCAAAGAACACGCGCCCGATCGATACGCCGTAGAGCCCGCCGACCAGTTCTCCGGCCACGTTTGTCACCTCCACGGCGTGTGCGTGACCGGCTTGGTGCAGCTGGTCGTAGGCGTCGATCATCTCCGGGGTGATCCAGGTGCCGTGCTGGTCGGCGCGCGGTGCGGCACAGGCGTACATGACCTCGCGGAAACGGGTGTCGAAGCTGACCGTGTATGGCCGGTTGCGCAGGGCCTTGCACAGGCTGCGGCTGATGCGCAGGTCCTCGGGCCGCAGGATGGCGCGCGGATCCGGTGACCACCAGAGGATCGGCTGTCCGTGTTCGTACCAGGGGAAGATGCCGGCGCGATAGGCGTTCAGGAGGCGGGGGATGCTGAGATCGCCGCCGGCAGCGAGCAGGCCATCGGGTTCGCGCAGGGCCTGCTCGACCGGGGGGAACGGCTCCTCGGGTCTCCGCGGGTCGAGCCAGTGGATACGGTTCATGAGGTTGAGGGCCATGGGCCGGTGGACGGGGTCACCACTCGAAACGGTCGAACAGATCCGCGTCGTCGCGCTTGTCTCCGGGCAGCTCGATCACCTTGAGCTTGTACACGCGCTCGTTCGGTGCGGCGACCATGTGGGCCTCGACGGCGATGGCCACGGCCTTGAGTGCGCCCATGTGGGTGGCCACGGAATAGGAAAACGAGCGTTTGGTGGGCGTCATCAGGCTGACGCGGAAGCGCAGGCTGCTCACGTCGGGGCTCATGTCCATGTGGTTGTAGGGGTTCGTCCGCATTCAGCCATTGTCTCCGGAATCGGGGGCGGGTTGCACGTCGACTTCTTCACGAAACGGCGATGACCGCATGAGATCGTCACAGCGCTGCCGCATGAAGGCGCGCTCGCGTCGGCAGAAGGTGTCGATGACGGCGCGAAACTCCGGGTCGGCGATCCAGTGGGCGGACCAGGTGGTGGTGGGCAGGAAGCCGCGTGCGATCTTGTGTTCGCCCTGGGCGCCGGGTTCGAAACGCGCCAGTCCCTCGGCGATGCAGTAGTCGATGCCCCGATAGTAACAGGTCTCGAAGTGCAGGCTGTGAAACTCCCGGTCGCAGCCCCAGTAACGGCCGAAGAGGCTGTCTGCGTTGCGGAAGTTGAGGGCGGCGGCCACGCGCCGGCCCTCGTGTTCGGCGAACACGACCACGATGCGATCGCCCAGGCTGCGCCCAATCTCCTTGAAGAACGCCAGCGTCAGGGTGGGTATGCCGGCATTCTTTTCGAAGGTGTCGATGTAGAAGCGGTGAAACATCTCCCAGTCGCGATCGTCGAGTTCGCTGCCGTGCAGCGTGGTCAGGGCAATGGCCTGCTCGCCGACCCGTCGGCGCTCGCGGTTGACCTTCTTGCGCTTGCGCGCGCTGAAGTCGGCGAGAAAGTCGTCGAAGTCGGCATAGCCGCGATTGTGCCAGTGATACTGGCAGTCGCGTCGCAGCAGCATGCCGTGATCAGCCAGCCGCTCGCGGTCGGCGGGGTCGAGGAACAGCCAATGGATGCTGGACAGCCCGTTGTCGGTGGCCAGTGCCACGGCCGATTCGATCAGCAGGTCCTTGACGACCGTGGCGTCCGCGTCCTCGTCCACCAGCAGCCGGCGACCGGTGACGGGCGTGTAGGGGATGCCGACGACGAGCTTGGGGTAATAGCGCCGGCCGGAGCGTTCATAGGCCGATGCCCAGCTCCAGTCGAAGACCAGTTCGCCGTAGGAGTTGGTCTTGAGGTACATGGGCATGGCGCCGACCAGGCGCCCTTCGTCGCGGATCACGAGGTGGCGCGGGTACCAGCCGAAGGTCTCCCCCACGCAGTCGTGGCGTTCCAGGGCACTGAGAAAGGCATGGGAGAGAAAGGGGTCTGCGTGACCGCCGAGCGCGTCCCATTCCGCCGGCTCGATGTTCTCGAGGCGGGTCTCGACACGGATGTCCATGGGGTGGGAGGCCGGAGGCAGGGCCTCCGGCACGAAGTTTACTGGTCGAGGTTGTCGAGGAAGCGTTCGGCGTCGAGCGCGGCCATGCAGCCGGTGCCGGCCGAGGTGATGGCCTGCCGGTACACGTGGTCCATCACGTCGCCGGCGGCGAACACGCCGGGGATGCTCGTCTGGGTGGCGTTGCCCTCGGTGCCGCTCTTGACCTTGAGGTAGCCGCCGGCCATGTCGAGTTGGCCCTCGAACAACTGGGTGTTGGGCTTGTGGCCAATGGCGATGAACACGCCCTGCAGCTCGATGTCCTGTGTCTCGCCGCTCTTCACGTTCTTCACGCGCATGCCGGTCACCCCGCTGTCGTCACCGAGCACCTCGTCGAGTACGCTGTCCCAGAGGATGGTGACGTTGCCGTTCTTTTCCTTTTCGAACAGGTGGTCCTGCAGGATCTTCTCGGAGCGCAGGCTGTCGCGGCGGTGGACCAGGACCACCTCGGAGGCGATATTGGACAGGTACAATGCTTCTTCCACGGCAGTGTTGCCGCCGCCGATGACGGCGACCTTCTGGTTGCGGTAGAAGAAGCCGTCGCAGGTGGCGCAGGCGGACACGCCCTTGCCCTTGAAGGCCTCCTCGGATTCGAGGCCGAGGTACATGGCGGAGGCGCCGGTGGCGATGATCAGCGCATCGCAGGTGTAGGTGCCCTGGTCGCCGATGAGGGTGAAGGGCTTCTCGGTGAGCTTCGCGGTGTGGATATGGTCGAAGACGATCTCGGTGTCGAAGCGCTCGGCGTGCTTGCGCATGCGCTCCATGAGTTCCGGCCCCATCACGCCGTCGTTGTCACCGGGCCAGTTGTCCACGTCGGTAGTGGTCATGAGCTGGCCGCCCTGTTCGAGGCCGGTCACCAGCACGGGCTTGAGATTGGCGCGCGCGGCGTAGACGGCGGCCGTATAGCCGGCGGGGCCTGAGCCGAGGATCAGGAGACGGCAATGCCTGGCTTCGCTCATGTATAATTTCTCCGAATTTTTGTTTATAAAAACAATGAACTAGATGGACGCTGCGGCGCGACACGATGCCCGATATGGTAGGGGATGCCTGCCGGGGCGTAAAGCAGAGTCACCACCTCTACCTACGTAAAGGAGACATGGATGCGCATCGGCATTCCGCGTGAGATCAAGCCGGCCGAGGGCCGCATAGCCCTGATACCGGCCGCCTGCGGTGAGCTGGCGGCGGCGGGCCATGAGGTGTTCGTCGAGTCCGGTGCCGGCGAGCCGTCCGGATACGCCGATACTGCCTTCGCCGCGGCGGGGGCGACCGTGCTACCCGATGCGGCCACCCTGTACGAACGGGGCGAACTGATCGTGAAGGTCAAGGAGCCCGTGGCGGGTGATCTCGCCCTGCTTCGACCACATCATCGGCTGTTTTGTTTCCTGCACCTGGCCGCGGCCCCGGCGCTCGGGGAGCGGCTACGTGAGATCGGGCTCACGGCCGTGGCCTTCGAGACGCTGGAGGAGGGCGGCGGACTGCCGCTGCTGGCGCCCATGAGCGATATCGCCGGGCGGCTGGCGGTGCAGGTGGGGAGCCAGCTGCTGCTCCAGCACATGGGCGGACGGGGCGTCCTGCTCGGCGGGGTGGCCGGGACGACACGAGGCCTGGTCGTGGTGGTCGGCGCCGGTCATGTGGGCCTGACGGCCGCCAGGCTGGCTGCCGCCATGGGCGCACAAGTGACGGTGTTCGACAAGCGCCGCGACCGGCTGGAGGCCGCGCGTGCTATCGGGCCCAATGTCACGGGGCTGCAGGCCTTTGGCTGCGACATCGCCCAGGCGGTGGCCCATGCCGACCTGGTGGTCGGGGCCGTGCTGGTACCGGGTCGCCACGCCCCGCGCGTCGTCACGCGCGAGATGGTGCGGGCGATGCATGCGGGCAGCGTGATCGCGGACGTCTCGGTGGACCAGGGGGGCTGTGTGGAAACCACGCGGCCGACCACCTACGCAGATGGCGCCTACACGGAGGAGGGCGTGCTGCACTTTACCGTTACCAACATGCCCGGCGCGGTTCCGCGCACTTCGTCGCAGGCCCTGTCTGCAGTTCTGGTACCCTATGTGCTACGTCTGGCGGCCGATGACTGGGCGCAGGACCCGGCGCTGGTAACGGGGATCAACGTGCGCGACGGCGAGTATGTGCACCCGGGTGTTCGCGAGGAACTATCCCGCGTATAATCAAGCCATTATAAGAACTAGTTAAGAGTCCGTATCACTTTGGCACAAGCCACTACCAAGAAGTCGGAACGACGCCCGCTGCGCGTCCACGTGGGGCATGGCCTGCGCGAGGGAACGCTGGTGGTGCTGGTGGCCGCGGCGCTATACCTGCTGATCGCGCTGCTAAGCTACGACCCGGCCGACCCCGGCTGGTCGCATACCGGCACCGGCCCCTCCGGCGCCGCCAATCTCGGCGGCGTGGCCGGGGCGTGGTTCGCCGATGTGTTCTTCTCCCTGTTTGGCTACCTGGCGTTCCTGGCCCCCGTGATGGTCGGTTACAGCGGTCTGCTGGTGTACCGGGGCCGCAACGACGACGGCAGCCTGGATCTGCACACCCTGGGCCTGCGCTGGGCGGGTTTTCTCGTCACCCTGGCCTCGGGCTGCGGCCTGGCGGCGCTGCATTTCGGCGCCGGTTCGCTGCCGATGCACGCCGGCGGCATCCTCGGCGACGTGGTCGGCCTGGGCCTGGAGGGCGTGCTCAATCTGGTGGGTACCACCGTGATCCTGCTGGCCCTGTTCCTGTTCGGTCTGACGCTGTTCACCGGCATCTCGTGGCTCGCGGTGATGGACCTGACCGGGCGCTTCACGCTGGATGCGCTGTACTGGGTGCAGGGTCGGATCAACGCGCTGCGCGAGCGCCGTGCCGTGCGGCAGGTGCGCCAGGAGCGCGAGGAAAGTTTTCTCAAGGAGAAGGTGAAGAAGGCCGAGCGCAAGAAGCCGCGCATCGAGCCGGTGATCACCAAGCCCGAACCCAGCGTACGGGTGGAAAAGGAAAAGCAGATTCCGCTGTTCGAGGCCAAGGGCGGCGATGGCGCACTGCCGCCGTTCGCGCTGCTCGACCCGGCGCCCGAACGCCGCGGCAACTATTCCGAGGAGGCGCTGGCGGCCATGTCCCGCCAGGTCGAGCTCAAGCTCAAGGACTTCGGCATCGAGGTGGAGGTGGTGGCGGTGCACCCGGGCCCGGTGATCACGCGCTTCGAGTTGCAGCCCGCCCCGGGGCTCAAGGTGAACAAGATCACCAACCTGGTGAAGGACCTGGCGCGCGCCTTGTCCGTGGTGAGCGTGCGCATCGTCGAGGTCATCCCGGGCAAGCCCACGGTGGGGCTGGAGATTCCCAACGAGAATCGCGAGATCGTCACGCTGGGCGAGATCCTGGAGTCGGCGGCCTACGACAAGTCGGCATCCCCGCTCACCCTCGCCCTGGGCAAGGACATCAGTGGCGCGGCCACCGTGGCGGACCTGGCCAAGATGCCGCACCTGCTGGTGGCCGGCACCACCGGCTCGGGCAAGTCAGTTGCGGTTAATGCCATGCTGCTTAGCCTGCTCTACAAGGCCACACCGGAGCAGGTCCGCTTGATACTGATCGATCCCAAGATGCTCGAGCTGTCGGTGTACGAGGGCATTCCGCACCTGCTGGCGCCCGTGGTCACCGACATGAAGGAGGCCGCCAACGGGCTGCGCTGGTGCGTGGCGGAGATGGAGCGGCGCTACAAGCTGATGTCGGCGCTGGGCGTGCGCAATATCACCGGCTACAACCGCAAGGTGAAGGACGCCCGGGAGAAGGGCGAGCCGATCCGCGACCCGTTGTGGGATGCGGCGCGCGCCTTCGATCCCGAGGCGGGACCGCCGGAGCTCGAGACCCTGCCGTTCATCGTCATCGTGGTGGACGAGTTCGCCGACATGATGATGGTGGTGGGCAAGAAGGTGGAAGAACTCATCGCGCGGCTCGCGCAGAAGGCGCGTGCCGCCGGGATTCACCTCATCCTCGCCACCCAGCGCCCCTCGGTGGACGTGATCACCGGGCTCATCAAGGCCAACATCCCCACGCGCGTTGCCTTCCAGGTGTCCTCGCGGGTGGATTCTCGCACCATCCTCGACCAGATGGGTGCCGAGCAGCTGCTGGGACACGGTGACATGCTCTACCTGCCGCCGGGCACGGCGCACCCGGTGCGTGTGCACGGGGCCTTCGTCTCCGATCAGGAGGTACACAAGGTGGTGGATCACCTGCGGTCCAGCGGCGAACCGAACTATGTCGAGGAGGTCCTACAGGAGGCGCTCGGCGGCGGCGACGGTGTACCGGGACTCGAGCCTATCGATGGCGACGCCGAGAGCGACCCCCTGTACGACCAGGCGGTGGCCGTCGTCACCGAATCGCGCAAGGCCTCGATCTCCTACGTGCAGCGGCGTCTCAAGGTGGGCTACAACCGCGCCGCGCGAATGGTCGAGGACATGGAGGCGGCCGGTGTGGTCGGTCCGCTGCAATCCAATGGTCAACGAGAAGTGCTGGCGCCCGCGCCGCCGAAAGGATAACGATGAAACGCCTTACCCGATGGATGCTGTTACTGCTGCTCGTCGCCGTCCAGGCCGCCTGGGCTGGCCGCGGCGAGGAGCGTCTCGACTTCTTCTTCCAGAACGTGGTTACCCTGAAGGGCAGCTTCACCCAGACCGTGACCGACGAGGAGGGCGCCGTCGTCCAGGAGGCGGCGGGCAGCATGAAGCTGCTGCGTCCGGGGCGTTTTCGCTGGGACTACGAGACACCGTTCAACCAGGTGATCGTGGCCGACGGTCAGTTCGTCTGGATCTACGACAAGGAGCTGGCGCAGGCCAGCGTGCGGAAAATGGGCCAGGCGCTGGGTTCCACGCCGATCATGCTGCTCAGTGAGAACCGTCCGCTGGACGAGGACTTCACCATCATCGAGGAGACCTCCGACGGTGACATGGACTGGGTGGAGATCGTGCCCAAGATGAAGGACACGGATTTTCGGCGCATTCGCTTCGGCCTGGACAGCGAGGGCCTGAAACGCATGGTCCTCCATGACCAGTTCGGCCAGCGCACCGTCATCCGCTTCTCGAACATGGCGGTGAACCAGCAAATTCCCGCGTCGGCGTTCCGGTTCGAAGTGCCGCCCGGCGTGGACGTGATCCGAGCCGACTAGGGACGCGGCCGGATGGACCTGTTCGCGCAGGAGACGGCGGGCTTCAAGCCGCTGGCCGACCGCATGCGGCCGCAGCACCTCGATGACTATGTCGGCCAGACCCACCTGCTGGCCCCGGGCAAGCCGCTGCGCAAGGCCATCGAGGACGACCGCCTGCACTCCATGGTGTTCTGGGGGCCGCCCGGCACCGGCAAGACCACACTCGCCAAGCTCATTGCCAACTACTGCGGCGCACAGTTCCTGAGCCTGTCGGCAGTACTCTCCGGCGTGAAGGACATCCGCGCTGCCATCGAACAGGCGCGCCTGGCGCGCGACCAGCAGGGCCGGCGTACGGTGCTCTTCGTCGACGAGGTGCACCGCTTCAACAAGTCACAGCAGGATGCCTTCCTCCCGCACATCCAGGACGGGCCCATCTTCTTTATCGGCGCCACTACCGAGAA
>Ga0129302_1000980_pt1 | contig 21389 bp, 16 predicted proteins | sample BlaSprsedimmetaG_FD_94476 | JGI IMG/M metagenome (GOLD analysis project Ga0129302, IMG submission 94476) | Hot spring sediment bacterial and archeal communities from California, USA to study Microbial Dark Matter (Phase II) - Blank Spring... | ecosystem: Environmental > Aquatic > Thermal springs...
ATGTAATATACTGCAATTATTTGAAAACAAATCTTGACATTCATATTATTAATTTCTATTTTATGATACTGTACTTTTGCATTTTTTAGCATAATCTATTGAAAATAAAACCAAAAGTTTTTACCTTAAATGCAGAAATTTAAATACGCGTTTTAATTTTTTGCAAAACCAACTATGAGGTAACAGCCATGTATAAGATAAAATTTCCAGAATCATTTAGCGACCTTATTTTACAATTAAAAGATAATTTTTCTAATCCAAGTTTTAAACATTTTGAAGTATTATTATCAGCTATACTGCTTGGACATCCTAAAAAGACTATCACTTCAGGTTTGCGATTAATGAAACCATCGGGTCATTTTTCAAATGCGTGTCGATTTTTAAGCCAATACAAATGGGATCCGATTCAGTTAGGATTATCAGTATTCAAGATTATTTTAAAATATATGCCTGTTGCGTCAGCATTGACTTTTGCTTTAGACGATACGTTAGTAGCTAAATTTGGCAGCAAAATATTTGGTCGTGGTTGTCATTTTGATCATGCCCGCAAAGTGAATCGTCCCAAATATATCAATGGTCACAACTGGGTTGTGTTAGGATTTTTACATTTTAGTTTTTTATTTTCCAAATGGCTATGTTTTCCTATTTTGGCTGATTTGTTTGTTCCGGAAAAACAACTTGATAAAAACCATCAATTCAGGAGTCGAATCCAGATCGCCATTGATTTGATAGACAAGATAAAAACATTTATAAATAAAAGATTTATTGTCATTGCTGATGGTCTATATGCCAAAAAAGATTTAGTTAAATATTGCATCAAAGAAAAAGTAACCTTTATTTCTCGACTGCGCAGTGATGCTGCACTTTTCCAAAAGCCAAAACCGGTTATCGTAAAAAAACGTGGACGACCGAGAACTTTTGGAAAAAGATTACCATCATTATCACAATTGGCATCAAATAAAAATGATTTCAAACAATATCATCTTAAGTTATATGGCAAACAATGCTGTGTTAAAATAAAATCTTTTTGTGCCATTTGGAAACCAGCAGCAACAGAAATTAAAGTGTTAATCGTTTATTTTGATAATATGGCCAATCCCTGTTATTTTTTCTGTACTGATTTGCATCTGTCTGATACAAAAATTGTTGAGTTAATTGCTGCCCGTTGGAGTATTGAAACTCTGTTTTCCGATTTAAAAGACCATTTAGGTCTTTGCGATTGGCAATGCAGAATCGAACAATCAGTCGTTCGCTCAGTACCATTAACGTGCGTGGCAACCAGTATTTTACTTTTGTGGAGCCATCAACAATCACAAAAAAATCAACTTGAATTTTGGGATGTTACTCCCTGGTATAAAAACAAAGCATCACCAAGCGTTTATGATATGATTTGTCAACTCAAAGCAAAGTGCATCTCAAAAACAATTTTTTCTGTGCTTCCCAAATGGGCTATAAAGGGCGAAAAATCACAGCAAATAGAATTGTTTTTGAAACTTGCTGCCTGAAAAAAAGAAAACTATTTGATATTTCCCCTTATTTTAAAGTCTTTTATAAGAAAATTATCAATGAAACAGCTACTCTATAAAAGCTAATGGATAGGTATCTCTTTATCAAATAAATGCAAAACTACAGTTATGTAAATCTAAATATATGAATTCACTCTCAAAACAAATTTTCAAAAGATGTCATTACGATCCGCAAAATGGCTGATCGTAATGACTGGCGCTAACAAAATGCTGTAATTTTCGACCTTTTTAGAGTAGGCTCATATATTAAAACCTCTATTTTGGTCGATGATTGTTTCTTGGTATTGTTCTCAAAATAAAGCCAGAATTAATATAAACGAAATTATGCGAAAAGTCAACCGGAAAGTGTTATCGTAGAAAAAAATGTTGCTTTGTTCTTATTAAATGTTTATATTTTGCCAGTTAATAAATTGGATGTAATTAAAATGCGTTGCGGTGAAACGTGGTTGGCCTTTGTCGATTGAATGTTCCCCTGCCACATGGATTGAAGATTGCGAGGCAACGTTGTGCCGTAATTAAAAACTTTTCGATTCATCAACCGATTATCAATATTTAACCGCCAATAATGTCTGTTTGGCAATAAATTTGCAACTTATACAAAATACCAGGTGGCTTCTGCTGAAGAATGGTGGCTGAACCATAGAAGTTGTCCTTTGGATGCAGGGCAAACCGATTGTTATTATTTATGTTATAAAATGGAGGAGCGACTGGATGAAAAGTCCTTTGGCAAGGATGATGGTACTGTTTGTTGTTACATCTTTGATAATTGTGGCTTCAAATAATACAGTTTTGGGACAGGATGAGAAATATCCTCGCGGCGCCCAATATTTTCTCGGTACTGACGATCAGTTGTTGATTAAAGTAAACATCTGGGGTTTTGTCGCCAAACCCGGACAATATTTGGTTCCCAGCGGAACCGATCTGGTGTCGTTGATCTCTTTTGCCGGCGGTCCCAGAGAACAGGCGAAGTTGAGCAACATTACAATTATTCGCGCAACATCGACAGCCAAATCCAGAAATCAAGTGATGAAGATTAATGTGGATCAGTTCATAAAATATGGTGACCAACAGATGATCCCGAAGCTAAATCCGGATGATACAGTGATCGTTTACGGCTCAAGATGGTATCATATTTCCAAATATCTGGAATTTGTGACCAAAATAGCCATGCTTTTTCAAATATACGCCTGGGTAGCTTATTACACAACAAGATAATAAGCAATAAATATGTAGTATCTCAGTCATAGGTGGAGATGTAGACTGATACCATCGCTTTATTTGTAAAAATATTAATCCCGCCTAACAGCGGGACGAGCTTGTAATACTTTGCCATATTTAAAGTTTGACTCAAATTTTAAGATCTTGCTGTAATAAAAGGTTTAATCATTGGGAAAAAAATTTCATAAAGTTAATTCTACGCAATCTATGCATTAATGTCTTATACACCAAATGTGACATTATTAGTGGAGGTTTGCATCATGGATTTCAAAAAAGCCATTAGCAGGGGGATGCTAATTATTCTGTTAACCTTTTTAATCTCGCCGGCATTCGCCAATGGGCTTAATGGCGGGCGGGGCCTTACTTATGTGAAGTCCGCCTGGAATCTTAAAAGCGGCTATTTGACGCTGTACGGGCGAAGTCAGGTGTTTGGCAAAGTTGTCAGTAAAGAAACTTCTGCAATAACCATCTGGAATATTCAAGGCGCTTTGAGCCTGAACTATGGAATCAGCAACCATATCGAACTGGCGATTTCGCCGATCATGTATCAGGACACACAGCGCGGTGAAAAAAAATACATGATGCCCGGCGACCTGTATCTGGGATTAAAATTTGGTTCTTATAACATCAAAGGCAGCTCCATGACCTGGGGCATAAGCCTTGACACGCGATTTCCCACAGCAAAAGAATCAAATGTGCCTTTCGAGCCCTATTCCTCAGAGAGTATCGAATGGGGTTTTACCGGAATGTTGACCTATTCACAAGATCCGTTGTATCCGGATGAAAGTCTGAATGTTGATTTCAATATCGGCTATCTCAATCACAACGACGTCAATCATGAGTTGTGGCTACCGAACGACAATCTCAAAATCAGACCCAACGCGATGGCGCAACAAATATTATATGGCCTGGGCGTTAAAATTCCATCGTCGGAGTTTGATTTTTCAATTGAGCTTTACGGAAATTCATTCATCCAAAAGCCACGCAAAGATGCAGTTCACAGCGTGGAAAATTATCTTTATCTAACACCGACCATCAGCTATCAAGCCTTCAGTTGGCTCACCTTCAAAGTTGGCGGCGATTTCCGAATTTCACCGAATACCGATGAAACGACCTATCAATATATTAATAGATACTCGGAGAGCTTGCCCAATTATCCCGGTTGGCGCATTAATTTTGGGGTGAATTTTTTATTGTTGCCGACATCAGCTTATAGGGCGAAGGACAAAGATGTGCTGATTCGTAAGGCGGAGAGTCGGCGAGAGCTTTTCGAACAAATTATCCGCGAACAACGGGCGACCGAATCCGCAGAAGAAGAGCTTGACCGGATCAAAGCCGAACGGCGCAAAGCTGAGCGCGAGTTGGAACGATTGCGGAGAATTTTAGAGGGCGATACTAAAAAGAATAAACCTGAGAAAGAAACGCCGCCGCTGTATTAATCTTTCTCAGTTAGTTTCAATTATACAATTTTTAAGCTCCTTTCCCAAATTGAAAGGAGCTTTTTATTTGGGGTTGGCTGTTTTGCACATTTTTTTTTGTTTTCGTCATTTTTAATTTTACTTGACATTTTGCAATTCATCACTTATATTGTATTAAATTCAAATTTAATTACAGTTTTGATAAACGAATGGTTAAAACCAAAAGCAGGAGGGCTCCACATGTTAAAGATTAATTTTGATTTAATTACCGGCAGGATGATGGCGCTCATAATTCTGATGATCTTCACTTCGGGTTTGCTATTCAGCCAGCAAACATTTTCTCAGCAGGCTGCAAAGCAACAAATTTTTCAGGAGGTTGAAAATCTTTTTTCTCAGGCGAAATCGGAGCAGGCAGATCTGCTGTCGCCGAATAATTTCAAAAAAGCAATTGATAAGTATGAAAACGCTAAAAAAGATTTTAACAACGGGAAAAACATCGACAAAAATCTGGTCGAAATCAAAGCGTTTTTAGAAAAAGCCATTCAGATTGCAAAAATAGGTCAGCTCAACTTCGAGAATCTGCTTCGAGCGCGCGAAGATGCGCTTGAAGCTAACGCAGTTGAATTCGCCAAGGATAAATTTGAAAAAGCGGAAAGCAATTTTCTCGATGCAGCAAAAACGCTGGAAAATGAGTCTTTCAGCAAAGCCAAAGAAATGGCGCCAAAGATCGAAGAACAGTTCAGAGATGCCGAATTATCAGCAATTAAAGTCAGTATCATCGGCAATGTTAAAAAGATGCTGACGCAGGCTGAAAAACAAAAAGTGAAAAAATATGCGCCGGAGACCATTCAAAAGGCGACCGATCTTCTCAATTCTGCTGAATCCATTCTCATCAGCGACCGCAGCGCCAAAACTGAAGCCAAAGATAAGGCGGAATTGGCTGAATATGAGGTTAAGCATGCCATGTTTCTGAACGAGAAGATCAATGAGTTGCGGAAAGATGACACTAACTGGGAGCAACTGATTCTTGAACATGAAAGTTTCTTTAGCCAGATTCTGAAGGAACTTGGTTTCTCTCCGCGATTTGATCAGGGATTTGACAAACCGACCCAATCGGTTCTCAAAGCAATCAAAAGTTTGAAGGATCAAAACAAAGAATTGTCCAACGAAATCTATGCGCTTGATCAAAAAATCGAAAAGCTCGAGAATGAAAAAAATGAGCTGATGGATGATTTGGCGCAGCTTAAAGAAAAAGAAGCCGGATTGCGTACAAAACTTACAATTGAACAAAAGCAAAAAGAAAAATTCCAAAAGATCGAATCGCTCTTTAAGAAAGATGAAGCAGCGGTGCTGCGCGAAGCTGATAGAATTATCATTCGATTGGTGGGCTTAAATTTTGCCAGCGGCAAGGCAGTCATTAATCCGGAGCACTTTGGACTGTTGACTAAATTACAGCGCGCCATTAAAATTTTCCCCGATTATCAAATATCGGTTGAAGGCCACACTGACAATCGGGGAGACGACCGCATGAACCAGTCGCTGTCGTTAAAGCGGGCGCGGGCAGTGATGGCATATTTAATCGCCAACATGGGAGTAGATGAGAGCCAGATTAACGCTGTGGGCTATGGCGAAGACAAACCACTGGCTTCCAATCAGACTGAACAGGGAAGAGCGCAAAACCGAAGAATCGACATTGTGCTGTCGCCGCCTAATCCATAATTTTCATTTTAAGCGAGATCGGGTTTACTCTGCCGTTATTTTTTATTCAAAAGGCAAGCGGAAACCATTTCCGCTTTAATGGGGTTAAAAAGCCGATGCCGTCGTTTGCTAAAATTTATCAAAATTTTAGTTTTTAAAAAATTAATCGACGGCGTCGGTTTTTGGTAGGAACGCTTTTTACAACTATTGCGCTTTATTTACATCGGATTGGCAAAATGAAAACGTTGCTTCTGCATACATGCTGCGCCCCTTGTGTAACGGTTCCGCTGCAACGTTTGCAAGCGGATTTTGACGTCACCTGTTACTACTACAATCCAAATATCCATCCTATTGAGGAATATCAAAAGCGACTGGCAGAGCTTCAAAGATTTTCGGATGAAATGGGTATCTCGCTCATTGTTGAACATTATGATCCGGATAACTGGTTTGAGCAGGTGAAAGGATTGGAGCCTGAGCCTGAAGGCGGACAAAGATGTGCAGTTTGCTTTGCCATGCGCCTCGGACGAACCGCAGCGCAGGCACAGGCGGTCGGATTCCATGCTTTCACAACTACGATGTCCATCAGCCCACACAAGAATTCAGAGCTATTGAATCAATTGGGAAAGCAGGCGGCTGAGAAAAACTCTGTCGAATATGTGATTGCCAATTTTAAAAAGCAAGATGGTTTCCGTAAAAGCAATGAACTTAGTCGGCGCTACAACTTTTACAGACAAAATTATTGTGGCTGTATTTTTAGTCAAAGATGAAAACCAGCTTCGGAGTTGTTATGAAAGAAGCGCTTTTTTATAAAAAAGAAAATGATGGCAAAGTTTTATGCGAATTGTGTCCCCATTTCTGTCGATTGCGCAACGGACAGGTTGGCGTCTGCGGCGTTCGGCAAAATCGGGAAGGAGTGCTCTATTCATTGGTGTTTGGTAAAGCGATCGCGATTAATGTGGATCCTATTGAAAAAAAGCCGCTGTTCCATGTCGCGCCTGGCTCGTCTTCACTTTCGGTGGCAACCGCAGGCTGTAATTTTCATTGCATGTTTTGCCAGAACCACAACATCTCACAATTGGATTCCATTGATTTGATCGATCAATACAGTCGTGACGTCAGTCCGCAGCAAATCGTTGCAGCCGCAAACGAGCGGAGCTGCGATTCGATCGCCTATACCTATACCGAGCCTACCATCTATTTTGAATACGCGTATGAAACAGCAAAATTGGCTCATGCCGAGAATATCCTCAATGTTTTTGTGACTAACGGTTATATCAACCCCGCGCCTTTGAAACATATCAGCCCTTATCTGGATGCTGCCAACGTCGATTTGAAAAGCTTTAATGACAAATTTTACCGCAAACTTATCGGCGCCAAACTTCCTCCGATCCTTGAAATATTAAGATTAATGAAGAAACTCAACATCTGGATCGAGATCACCACATTGGTTATCCCCGGTGAAAATGATTCGGTTGAAGAATTTCAACAAATCGCTGGTTTTATCAAAAATGAGCTCGGCGAAGAAACACCCTGGCATATCAGTCGATTTTATCCCAATTACAAAATGATGTCGTATTCACCGACCCCGGTTTCTACCATCCAGCAAGCCCACACTATCGGAAGGGAGCAGGGATTGCGTTATGTCTATGTAGGCAATGTCCCGGGTGAAATTTCTGAAAGCACGTTCTGTTACAATTGTGGTGAGATGGTAATAGAAAGGAGAGGTTTTCAGGTGCGAAAAAAACAGCTTCAGTCCGGTAAATGTCAGCACTGTCAAACTCCGATTGATGGGCTCGGTTTATAAATTCGTTGCTATTTTCTTCATTTCTTTTCGCTCACAAAATTTTTTTGTATCAACAAAAAAGTCCATTCAATTGAAACCAATCCCAAGTTTAAGTATCTAAATTAACAACCCATTTATAAGATCATCATTTCACTCGATAGATGGGTGAAAAATCTATTATTCGAAAACAGGACTTAATTTGTCCGGTATTGCTTATGCTAAAAATTAGCAAAAAAATTGAATACGCGCTGATTGCACTAATTTGCATGTCGGATAAATCCGAAGCTGAGCTGACAACTATCAGGGAAATGTCCAACAGTTTCAATTTGCCGGTTGAGCTATTGGGGAAGATTATGCAGCGCTTAACCAATAGTCGCATTATCAATTTGGTGTAGTGTGTCAAAGGCGGTTACTATTTAACTACTGCTCCCCACATACTCAATTTGAACACTGTTATCGATGCGATCTAAGGTCCAATACGGCTCGTTCGTTGTACCGGCCAATTTAATTTATACGGTTGTGAACACGAAAAAAGTTGTCAACTGAAAAAACCATTGATGCGCATCCAGGCTGAAATCGATGCGCTATTTGAAAATGTAACATTGCAACATTTTAAAAATTTGGGCTAAAGCCCAAGTCTCTTTTAATTATGCAATTAGTCAATAAAAAATCCCCAGGCTTCAGCCTGGGGGATTTTAAAACTGAAAGGAGCTATCATGGCACGAACAGAATCGACGATGATTATGCCGTTGGGAACCACAGCGCCTGATTTTCAACTTCCAGATGTGATTTCTGGAGATGTCAAATCTTTGAAAGAATTGAAATCTGATAAAGCAACCGTGGTGATGTTTATCTGTAATCACTGTCCGTTTGTCAAGCATATCCGGCGTGAACTGGTGAAGTTAACTAATGACTACATTCCCAGAGGCATTTCTTTTGTGGCAATTAATTCCAATGATGTTGAAAAGTATCCTGAGGATTCGCCTGAAAATATGAAAGCAATGGCTGAAGAGTTCGGTTTTCAATTTCCCTATTTGTTTGATGAAACTCAGAAAGTGGCCACAGCTTATTATGCAGCCTGCACCCCCGATTTTTATATTTTTGACAAGCAATTAAAATGTGTATATCGGGGGCAATTTGACGATTCACGGCCTGAAAACGGAGTTTCGGTTACGGGCAGAGATATTCGGGACGCTTTAAACTCAATCTTATCCGGCAAGCCGGTGGACTCCAACCAAAAGCCGAGTATCGGATGCAACATTAAATGGAAAGAGTAAATACAACCAGAGACGATAGCGATGGAAAACATTGAAATTAAGGTCAATAACGATCAACCAAACCGTTTCTTTGAACGCTTCCATGTGGGGCATTTTCCACAAGCTCAATTTTCTGTGGTAAATTTGGGAGAAATCGGATTACCCGAGGCAGATCGGCTGCTCAGCCGGTTGACGCAAATTCGTGCATCGGATCTGATTCCTGATCTATTGTTGCTTCTGGCTCATTATCCTGCGCTGGCGGTTGGCGCGCGTAAAATGAATGAGATGGATTTATTAAAGCCGCTTCAATTTTTTCAGCAACAGGGAATTGAATTGTATCAATCCATGCGAGGCGGGGGGTTGACCTACCATTGGCCAGGCCAACTGGTGGTTTATCCGGTATTGAAATTAACTAAACCAGAACAAAATTTATCAAATTTTATGTTTCGTCTTGAAGAGGTCGCTTTAAGAACGTTGAAGGACCTTGGCGTGTTAGCGCAGCGAAAACGCGATCAGATCGCGCAAATCGGTTTGTGGGTGGGCGAAGACAAAATTGCCTCGATGGGGACGTACATTTCCAATTGGATCACCAGCTATGGTTTCGCACTTAATCTGTCGGGTGATTATCGCCCGGCAACATTCATCCGCCCTTGTGGTTTGGATGTTCAGTTTCGAACCGTAGCCGATATTACTGGCACTCAGCCGGATCGGAAAATGGTAGAGCAGCGGGTTGTTTATCATTTTGGCCGGATTTTTAACAGGCAGCTCGTTCCATCAATTTCAATTGAAAATGATTTACAACCGACTAGGAAAAATTTATCGTCTTTAAAATAAGACTAAAAAGCTTGATTTTGATGAATCAAAGTTTTTATCAACCGATCTAATAAACTGAAATTGCTGAAATGAATTTAAACTAAAGCGTTATTGAAATAAAGCGAGGAGTCGCTATGAAATCGAAATTGATTCAAATATTAGATGAAAAGGGAAACGCAGTTGAAAAGGCGATCGGTGATCTGACCGAGAAAGATATTTTAAAAATGTACCGATTGATGAATCTGACCCGACTGTGGAACAACAAAGCGCTTTCTTTGCAGCGACAGGGGAGGATGGGAACTTTGGCGTCGGTTCGCGGACAGGAGGCATCCAATATTGGCATGGCAATGCCGCTACAGGAAAGTGACTGGCTTGTACCGGCGTTCCGTGAATACGGCGCGATGTTTACCCGCGGTGTTTCGCTCAGCGACCAGTATATGTACTGGGGCGGCGATGAGCGTGGCGCAAGATTTCCGGACAATCTAAATATCACACCGGCTTGTATTACCATTGGAGCCCATCTGTTGCACGCTGTGGGCATCGCCCATGCGGCTAAAATCAAAGGTGAAAAAATAATGGTATTATCTTCGTCCGGAGATGGATCGATATCTCAGGGTGATTTTCATGAAGCTTTGAACTGGGCGGGAGTTTTTAAACTGCCGGTTGTTTTTGTGATTCAGAATAACCACTGGGCAATTTCAATGCCGGTAGAAAAACAAACAGCCACAGAAACACTGGCTGAAAAAGCTGCTGCTTACGCCATTGAAGGGGTGAGAGTGGATGGTAATGATGTATTTGCGGTTTATCACACCGTGAAAAAATACGCCGATCGCGCCCGAAATGAACATAAGTCGGCGCTCATCGAGCTGGTGACTTATCGCATGGGAGATCACACCACGGCAGATGACGCAACCCGCTATCGTAAGCCAGAGATCATTCGAGAATGGGAAAAAAAAGATCCTATCGAACGACTGAAAAAATTTTTAACAACTAAACATGGCTGGAACGAGGACAAAGAACAAAAGATGATGGCGGAGTTAACCGAGCAAGTTGAAAATGCTGTCAAAGAGTATGAAAATGTTGATCCGCCAGAACCGGAAACCATGTTTCAATATATGTACTCTGAGATGCCCTGGAATTTGAAAGCGCAACTGGAAGAGGTCAAAGAATTTGTCAAAGCAGGAGGTAAGTGATGGCTCGAAAGACGATGATAAAAGCGATAAATGAAGCATTGCATCAGAAGATGAACGAGGATAAAACAGTTGTGGTGCTGGGCGAAGATGTAGCGATCGATGGAGGAGTGTTTCGGGCGACTGAAGGATTGGTGGAAAAATTTGGCGAAGATAGGGTGATTGATACACCACTGGCAGAATCATCCATTATCGGCGCCAGCATCGGGATGGCGATGAATGGCTTGAAGCCGGTTGCTGAAATTCAATTCATGGGATTTGTCTTCCAGGGATTTGACCAAATTGTGGATCATGTCGCACGCATGCGCCATCGAAGTCAGGGAAAATATAACATGCAGATGGTGGTTCGTATGCCTTACGGAGCCGGTGTGCGCGCTCTGGAACACCATTCAGAAAGTACAGAGGCATTATTTGCCCATACTTCAGGATTGAAGGTGGTAATTCCTTCCAACCCGGTAGATGCAAAAGGGCTGCTGATTTCCGCCATCGAGGATCCGGATCCGGTAATTTTTCTTGAGCCGAAACGGCTCTATCGATTAACCAAAAAGGAGTTGCCTGATGAACTTTACCGTACACCAATCGGCAAAGCGGAGATCATCAAATCCGGCAAGGACATCACCGTGGTTGCTTACGGTGCGATGGTCCCGATAATCGAAGAGGCTGCCGAACATGTTGGCAAAGAAGGCGTTGATGCTGAGGTGATCGATTTGCGAACGATTTCTCCCTGGGACATGGAAACGGTGAGTCGATCGGTAGAAAAAACCGGGAGGCTGGTGATCGTTCACGAGGCTGCCCGTTCTTTTGGTGTGGGTGCAGAAATTGCCGCCACAATCGGAGAAAGAAATCTGCTCCACTTATTGGCGCCAATCTCCAGGGTAACTGGTTATGATATTGTACCGCCGCTGGCAAAGTTAGAAAATGTCAATTATCCGAATTCTGAAAAAGTGGTCAGAGCAATACACCAAACAATGGAGTTTTAGTCATGAGATATACATTTCGCCTTCCCGATGTGGGGGAAGGAATACATGAAGCGGAAATTGTCAATTATGAAGTAAACGTCGGTGATATGGTCAAAGCCGATCAAATAATTGTCAAAGTTGAAACTGATAAAGCCGTGGTGACATTGCCCTCGCCGGTGGATGGAAAAATTGCAGAAATTCCCAATAAGCCGGGGGACATATTGTCAGTCGGTGATGCTGTTGCGATTTTTGAGACGGATGCGGCAGTTGTTGAAGAATTAAAAGAAGAGACAGCAATTGACCAAAAGGAAACTCCCAAAAAGGCAGATGCTGAGGTGGAGGAAGCTGAAGAAACAACAGCAACAACAATATCAGCCCGAAAACGGGTTCTGGCAACGCCGCATACCCGACATCTGGCTCGCGAACTGGGCGTAGATATTAACGCAGTGAAGGGCAGCGGAAAGAACGGCAGGGTGACTGATGATGATATTCGCAAGGCACTTAAAGAAGCGCCTGCGCCGGCGCCGAAAATTCCCAGAGGCGCTGCCCTTCCTCACGAACCTTCAACTCTGGGATTTGATTTCAGCAAGTACGGTGAGATCCGCCGCGAACCGTTAAAGGGTATTCGAAAACGGATAGCAGAAGTAATGGTGCGCTCTTTTTCTACCATTCCCCATGTCTCGCATGCGGATGAGGTGGATGTAACCGATTTGTTTGAAGTGGTTAAAAGGCAAAAGCCGGCAGCAGAAGAAAGAGGGATAAAATTAACAGTTACCGCATTCGTGGCAAAGGCGGTGGTCGCTGCGCTAAAACAATACCCAATGGTCAACAGCTCCCTGGATGAGGAAGCCGGCGATATCGTTTTTAAGAATTATTTCAACGTCGGTGTCGCAGTGGATACTGAAGCTGGTTTGATGGTTCCGGTGGTGAAAAATGCTGATCAAAAAAGTATACTCCAGATCGCTGAAAACATTCAAAAATTGTCTGAAAAGGCGCGCAATCGTGAAATTGAGCTGGAAGAGTTGCGCGGCGGCACGTTCAGCATTACCAATATCGGCAGCCTTGGCGGAAGTCATGCCACGCCGATCGTTAATCATCCGGAAGTTGCAATTCTCGGGATGATGGCAGCGCGTCGAAAGCCGGTGGTTAAAGATGAACAGATCGTGATTCGGACAATGATGCCGCTGGTCATCTCGTTCGATCATCGGTTGCTCGACGGGGCAGTGGTGGCGCGTTTTATGAATCACATCAAACAATTGCTGGAAGATCCGATGCGCATGTTGATTGATGTTATTTAATGTCTGTCCGAAAAATACATTCATTCGCTTTTTGCTCTCATTGCGATCCCGCTACAGCGGGAGAAGCAATCTCTTTATTATCATGAGATTGTTCACATGCATCGACACAGTCGATACATTCCATAATTTATTTAAGGATTTTTGCTGTCGAAAAAAATAAAACCAAGAGGATCTAAAAATGGTAGTCGGAGATTTTACTCAAAGTGTGGAAACAGTTGTCATCGGAGCGGGACCCGGCGGATATGTAGCTGCAATTCGTGCTGCACAGCTGGGACAGGAAGTCGTGCTCATTGAAAAACAACTTCTGGGCGGAGTTTGTCTCAATTGGGGATGCATTCCGTCCAAAGCTATGATCGAAGCCTCGGGATTGAAGCATCAAATTGCAAAAGCCGCTCAAATGGGGATTATCGTCAATGACATTTCAGTTGACCTGTCAAAGCTTCACCAATGGAAAGATGGATTGGTGGATCGGTTGCGGGGTGGCGTCAAAACATTATTGGAAAAAAACGGGGTGGATTTGGTTTATGGTAAAGCTGCGTTTACCGAACCCGGCAAAATATTGGTGGATACCAAAGAAGCATTGCAACGTTTTGAATATAAAAATTTGATTCTCGCCACCGGATCAACTCCGGTTGAGATTCCCGGGATGCCCTTTGATCATAAAATCATTATTGACTCGACCGATGCGTTGGCTTTGAAGCAAATCCCGGAACATTTAATCGTTATTGGCGCCGGTTCGGTAGGGATCGAAATGGGAACGATCTATCGTAAATTGGGCGCTGAAGTGACCATCCTCGAATTATCGGAAACATTGCTGCCTTCAGTGGAACCTGAGCTTTCTCAGGTGCTCGCCAGAACATTGAAAAAAATTGGTATCAAACTGTTGTTGGGAGCTAAATTTGAAAGTGTTGACATTAAAAATAAGCTCGCTAAAATCTTGTACACTGAAAAAGGCGAACAGAAAAATTTAGCAGGAGATAAAGTTTTAGTCGCTGTGGGCAGAACGCCCAACACCAGCGAACTTGATCTGGAGCGTATCGGACTTGAGACCGATGAGCGTAGCTTTATCGAAGTCAACGAAAAAATGCAGACTTCGGTGGAAGGTGTTTATGCTATTGGCGATATTGTGAAAGGAATGATGTTAGCCCACCGGGCGTCGCACATGGGCAAAATCGCGGCTGAAGTTATTGGAGGTAAAGCAGCGGCATTTGACAACCTTGCCATCCCGGGAGTTATTTTCAGCGATCCGGAAATTGCAACCGCCGGACTGACGCAAGCTGAAGCTGAAGACCAGGGATACAAAGTAAAGGTCGGTCTGTTTCCGTTTCGCGCGCTGGGAAGAGCAATGACATTGGGTGAGGTCGATGGCGTTAATAAAATCATTTCCGATGCAGAAACCGGCGCTGTTCTGGGCGTTCACATCATTGGTCCCCATGCCTCTGACCTGATTGCAGAGGGGGCATTGGCAGTAGAATCCGGGTCGCATGTCGACGATTTAGCGTTAACTATCCATGCCCATCCCACGTTACCCGAGGGTATTGGCGAAGCTGCTGATGATGTTGAACACAAAGCAATTCATATTTTTAATCCGCCGGTCAAACAATGACCAATTATAATTAGCGTACGTCCGAAAAAACCTTAATTCGCTTTTTGACATCATTGCGATCTAGCTTCATTAGTACCGCCCAAGTTAAATTGTGTATTTTTTTGGCAAGATATTTTTTAATACCCATTGCATGTTATATCTTTTCAACATCTTACAGAGGCTGTTTTTTCGGGCAAACTTTTTGGCGATAGCATTACGGTATTAGTTTCATTTTTAATTTTAAATTTTTAATTCCAGCTTGTCTGGCTTAGGAGAAGCAATCCCTTTATTATCAAGAGATTGCTTCTCCCGCTGAAGCGGGATCGCAATGACAATGTAATGAGCTATTTTCGGACTTGCACTAAATATTCAGCTTATCAAGCGATGGCATCAGCATTCCAGCTGTAACTGATCTTTTATATATTTTTTGCAGAGTATCCGATAAAGTTACGATGAAATTTGCTTTCATTTCGAACAACTCGATCCGCACTTTGCAATTACTGCTTTAATGATCCCCCGCTATAAAATTATTTTTGAAACCATCAATTTTTACTTGCGATGCTCATCAATTTTTGTTATTTTGTTTTCAGGTCAAAAACCAAATGGAGGGTATTGCCATGAAGGATTTAAAGGTTGAAGTTTCAGAGATCAAAGAGCACTGCGGTGCCAATCTCAAAGTCGGCGATTTTTTTGAAGTAACCGGCTACGGTAAAATTGTCATCCCTGATGTCCAGAAGGGTACCTGTATGTTTGCGTTGCAGAGTCTCATTCCATTTTTGATCAGCAAACAGCGAGAGGATGAACTGCCCAAAGAGGACTGGGTCAAAGAGACCGAATACCTCTGCTGCCCTGACCCGCACGGTGTGGTGTTTAAAATTTATGCCAAGAATTAGCAGCCTCCTGTCAACTGATGTCATCGATTAAAACGATGACGTCAGTATCGGGACAATATCTTTGATTCATCCCTCGAATGATTTTTTCAAAAATGGTGTCTAATACTCAAAAAAACGGATTTGGAAATTAACCGGAGATGGCGAATGAACCGACGACTCAGACAGGCTTTTCAGTTAATTATTCTTTTACTTGTGATCTGGACAATTTGGACAGCGGGTGATGTTGAAAAATATTGTCCCATGGGCGGTATTCTCGGACTGGGAACGAAGTTACATCAGGGGTCGCTGCCGTGCAGCATGAGTTCAGCGGCAATTTTTATGGCGATTGCATTGCTTTTCGGTGCGCTGGCAATTGGAAAATTGTTTTGCGGGCATATTTGCCCGGTCGGATCGATAACAGAATGGTTCGGCAAAGTGGGCGCGAGATTTAATCTACAGTTCCGTTTATCAAAGCTTTGGGATAGAATTTTACGTTCGTTGAAATATATACTGTTGTTTCTAGTGGTTCATCAAACCATTACCGCCAGTGAATTGTTCTGCCGCAAATTCGATCCCTATTTCGGCGCTGCCACTGGTTTCGGTCACGATACGGTTTTGCTCTGGTCTATTCTTGCGGTGGTTGGGACATTGGTGGGAGCAATTTTTATCAAACAGTTCTGGTGTCGCTATTTTTGCTTTCTGGGCGCTGCCAGCAACATGTTTGTCAATATTTGGGGTGCGGTTCTGGTTTTTGGGCTCTATTTTGTGATGAATTTGCTCGGCGCTCAATTATCGATCTTGTGGCTGGTTGCTGGATTGGCGTTCAGCGGCTATTTAATGGAAGTCGGTTTGTTCAGATCGATCCCGTTCCCGGCTTTTAAAATCACAGTAGATCAAAATCAATGCACCCAATGCGGAATTTGCTCTCAAAGTTGTCCCTATGATATATCGGTTCAGGAATTTGAAAAAGTGACTCATCCCGATTGTGTGATGTGTACTGAATGTATTTCATCGTGCAGTGAAGAGAAGGCAGTTTCGATCAATGGTTCGATGAAATTAAAATATTTACCGGCGATCTTGTTGGTCGCGCTGATTTCACTGGGATTCCTGCTGGCTGATCGCTATGAGTTCAGCACATTGGAAAAACGCTGGGGAAAGTTCGAGCAGATGTCCAGTCCGGCAGCTTATGAGCAAACAAATTTAAAAACTGTGAAATGCTGGGGCAGCGCCAATTCACTGTATAACTTTTTGAAAGAACGTTCAGGAATTTATGGACTTGATGCGTTTGCGCCGTCTCATCGGGTGATCATCTACTATGATTCTACTGAAATTTCAGAGGAAGGGGTTAAAAAGGCGCTGTTCAGCCCGGCGGTTTTCCGCGTTCGAAATATTTCCGACACTGATCCGCTGCGGCTGGCGGTTTGGGAAGTGGGAATTGACAATTTATTCGACAGTATTGATCACAACAATCTTTATCTGGCTTTATCACAAAACCGTTTCATATATGGTGTTGAAACCTATTTTGGCGAGCCGGTAACCGCCCGAATTTATTTTAATAGCGACAGCACTTCAATCGCTGAAATTAGAAGAGAGATCGAAACACGGCGGCTTGAATATGAAATTAACGGACAATTACAGGTAGCTGAGCTGAATTTTAGCTGCGAGGGCAGCGGCAATATGTTAACGCCGATATCCGTTGCTGAATTTAATCGACTGATGTTTGAAGGATTTGACCTGACTTTCAATGATTATGATGAATTTGCAGCGTCCCAACTTCGGATTTACGAAATCGGAATGCCCGATGCGGTTGACCCGGCTATGGCGGATGATCTGCTATATTTAGTAAGCGGTCTGTCTGCGGAAGATGGCGTGGTGCGATTTCAAACAGTGCTCACCGACAGACCGGTGGCGCGTATCTATTTTGCTCCCACTAAAACAGACAGCGCTAAAATTTCTCAAATATTATTTGCCAGTACCATCAGCTATTTTATCGATGAAAATACCACGGCGACTATTGATAACTTCTTTTCGTTTGAAAAGCCGATAAGAATTCTTGAGGTTCGCTGATTCAGAAAAATGAATAATCCCACTCTTTGGTGGGATACCAGTTTTTGAAACATTTTAAAATTCGACTCAAATTTTAATATCTTAGAAATAAAAGGGTTAATGATTGTTCGTAGTTGCGACTTCAGTCGCATTTTAACAACAAAAATGGTAATACCTCAGTCATCGGTGGAGACGTACACTGATGCCATCGCTTTATTTGTAACAATATTAGAAATAGCTGGCTCTATTTAAAAATTTTATCATCTCTCAAATAGTCAAATCATCAAGCGATGGCATCAGTATTCCACCAGTAACTGAGATCATACCAAAAATGACTAAAGTCATTACCACGAAACAAATTGCCAAACTATCAAAAGTTAAAAAACATGATCATCAATTGTGCGCCAAAATTTGAAATAAGCGGAGAAATTTGAATGCAGAAAATCTACAGATTTGGATTGTTGTTTATTATCCTGTCCACCTTTGTTCTGCGTGCAGCAGAGCTTGAAATTGGGCCATATTTACAGTCTGCAAAGCCGACGGAGATCATGGTTCTCTGGGAAACCACCGCGCCTGCTGTGGGAAAAGTAGTCTATGGGCTGGCTCCGGATCAATTGATAGAGGAAAAGGTCGCGGATGCTCCGTCAAAGTTTCACAAAATACAGCTCTCCGGACTTAATCCCGGAACCAGCTATTATTATCAATGTCAATGGGCGAATAAAACAACCCCTGTTTATCGTTTCAAGACCGCGCCGCAAGATGAATGGCAATCGATTCGGATCGCAGTTCTGGGCGACTCTCGAAGTCAACCCCATATTTTTTCCCGAATTTGCCAGCAAATTATTTCCCATGATCCGGATATTGTGTTACACTCCGGAGATATTGTAGCTGACGGGCGGCAGGTTGAACAATGGAAGCCCCAATTTTTTGAGCCGGCGAAAGAATTACTGCATCGGGTTCCGATCTATCCGACACCTGGAAACCATGAGCAAAAAGCGGACTACTATTTCGAACATTTCCCGGTACATGGCGATGATTTGTGGTGGTCAGTTGATTATGGTTCAGTTCATATCATCGGATTAAACAGCCTCGAAGATGGCAGCCCCGGTTCGCCCCAGTATGATTGGTTGGTAAAAGACCTTGAATCGAATCAGCATCAACCGTGGCGGATTGCCATGTTTCACCATCCACTTTTTCACGCTCATCCCAGGCGACCGGTGTACGACATCCGTTATCATTGGACGCCGCTGTTCAATCAAAAGAATGTTCCACTGATTGTTGCGGGCCACGACCACTACTATTTGAGAACTCATCCCATTGGTAGCTTTACTGAAAAAAATCAACGGTCGGTTCATATCATCAGCGCCGGCGGCGGGGCGCCGTTATACGACTTTGTGGAGAAATCATACACTGCCAAGGCGCAGAGTGTTTATCATTTTATGATTCTGGATGTGACGCCGGAAAAGATTGTCTGCCGCGCCATTGATATCGAGGGCGCGATTTTCGACACGGTTGAATTACGAGCTGACGGATTGACTCCCGATCAGGGTTATATCGAATATGAAATGTTTGAATTGGAACGTCGGGCGACTTTTGCTGTGGCAAATTTGGCGGAACACCAGCCGAAAGCCACCCTAAAAAACTATGACACCAATCTGGTTATTCCGACTCAATTCCAGGTTCAATTATTGGGCAGCTATTATTGGCAAGCGCCTGAAAATTGGATGGTGGCGCCTGCGGAAAAGACGCTGGTTGTTGTCAATCCAGCTGAACCACTGATCGTCTCTTTTAAGGCGAATGTTTTATCGCCGCAGATGACGCCGGCGCCGATTTTAAAAATTCATCTCGAAGTCGCCCCTGCTTCGGCCGAGACAACAAGCGATGCTGAAATCCGTGCCCGCGACCACTTCATTAATAATAAGATTGAGATTTCATTTGAGCAGGCGGCTTTTTCAAAGATGCTTTCTAGCAACGACTGGCAGATGGATGATATTACATTTTTTTTCGATTTTTTCGGAAACAGTGAATATGGCAGCGCAGCGCTCAACCATTTGAACAGATCAATTTCAAAAAGAATCGATGAAGGGGGATTGCAATTTTTGGACGAATTCCTTGCCAGATTTCCAGGTCCTGAAAATAAATATCGTTTGTATCCTTTCTATTTCTTGGAAAAAGAGTATCAGCACTGGGATGAATGGGAGGATTTAGCGGAAAAATTCGCGCCATACCACATCGACCTGCCTGACCGGATGATGTATCGAATTTCACAGCACGCCGACATCAATGCTGAATTTATTCGGGATTGGTGGATTCTGGGTCCCTTTCCCTGGAACATGACGACGTCGCTGGATACAGCTTTTATTGATGAACGTTCGATCAATTTCTCCGGGGATTATACCAGCGCCCATGGAAATGTTCGCTGGCAGTCGGTCAACACAACCGAGCGCGGATTTTTGGATTTCACCCAATTTTTAGAACCAGCCCAGAATGTAATAGCGTATGCCTACGCCACCATAGAGGCACAGCGTGATGGCAGGATTCTCTTGCTGCTTGGTAGCGACGACGGCGCAGCCCTGTCGGTTAACGGACAACAATATTTTCAGCTCAACATCGGTCGAGCCGCCCGTCCCTGTGACGACATCATTCCGGTGAATGTTAAAAAAGGGCGCAACGAAATACTGGTCAAAGTCGCTCAGGGATCGGGCAACTGGGGATTGTATTTACAGCTTTTGGACAAAAGTGGTGTCGTCCGCAAATAAAAGTTGATCCCGCTAAGGCGGGATTAAATCTCTGCAAATTTCAAAATTTGACTCAAAATTCAATATTTGTGCTTTATAAAAGGTTTAATTTTTATGATGGTTGTGGCCGCATTCATATTTGGTACAGAGTAAATAGCAATCCAGTACGAAAGAAAAACGATTTGTCGAAACCTACTGTCGTTTATGCACCGTTTCATAGACACGTTATTTGACGGTTTGCCGCTAAAAAATAAAAAGCTTTTCTAAAATTAATCTGCTGAAGGTAGCCTTTCCATTCCATATTTGTGCATATCCGTAATCATCAATTTTTCCAATTCCCGGATAACTTCGCGGCTCAGTTCGGGGATGTCTGATTTTGCCAGAATCTGATTGACCATTTGATGCGCCCTTTCTCCGGCGGATTTTTTATCACCATTTAACCAGACCTGATAGTTTTCCCGGCTGATAACCATCGAAGGAAAGGTAAACTCCTCTCGAAACCATTTCAGTGTATTGTCGCTGGTGAGGAAATGCTCGCCTTCATAAATATTGCCATAAAGATCATCGCAGAACCCATCGCGTAATTCAACCCCTTTAACCAATCGCAAAGCCATGCCGCAGATTTCATTATCAATGACCAGCTTTTCCAGCGATTGGCAGCTTTCAAAATCGAGCATACCGGGTCCCGAAATGACATTGATGCCGCTGAGTGCAGCGATTACCGCGCCCATGGCGCTTTCAAGACCTGCCTGGGTATCCAGCAGCTTGGCGTCGCTTAATCCCATGTAGGCATGAGTTGGTAATCCGAGAAATTTGCCAACTCTGGCATAGGCTGAATCGATCATCATGGTTTCCACCGCACCCATGGGCGTGGTGCCATGGCGCATGTCAAACGCTGCCGGAGAACCACCCCAGATAATCGGGGCGCCTGGTTGGGCAAGCTGATGAATGACGATGCCACTCAAATTTTCTGCTGTATGCTGTAAAAC
>Ga0129302_1000983_pt1 | contig 21341 bp, 18 predicted proteins | sample BlaSprsedimmetaG_FD_94476 | JGI IMG/M metagenome (GOLD analysis project Ga0129302, IMG submission 94476) | Hot spring sediment bacterial and archeal communities from California, USA to study Microbial Dark Matter (Phase II) - Blank Spring... | ecosystem: Environmental > Aquatic > Thermal springs...
ATATAAATACTGAATTTATTTTTCAGCAGGCAGAAACCAGGGAAACAGAGGCGCTGGCAACCATTGACGAGACGGTGGAACATCTTGCCATCGGAATTGTTAGCATCGCCAATATTATCGATCCCGAAATCGTGATTATCGGAGGAGGCGTATCCGCTGCCGGTGGCAATTTTATCAAAACCATTGAACAAAAAATGAAAAATTATGCGATCAAACAGATCACCAAAAATTTACGCGTCATCAGAGCGAAACTGGGCAATGACGCCGGCATTGTAGGAGCAATAATTTTAGCCGAGGAAAATTCGCAATAATTATGTTGAACATTTTTTTCCCACAAGATCAAGTCCGGTAGCGATCCGCTATTGTTCGCTGAAGAAAATAGCGGTGCAACTTTTTTTACCTTTTCCGGATGAGGTAAAAAATTCTTCAAGCTAATCAAATATCGAAAAAATAGTTTTAAAAAAGGGCGATGGGTCATTGCACCGCCCTTTTTTAAATTTTTGAAAATATAGTTGGTTAAGTTATCCATAAATTAATGGGGCATGTCGATAGCAATTTTTTTATAACCCTTGGGAAGCTCAAATTCACTGTTTGACACGTTTGTGGGAACAATTTTTTTCACTGTGGTCTCTGTTACCATTTTACCCATCCCCGTATCCATTTCCATTTTGGTATAAATGGGGAATCCTTTCAGATCAACGTCGTTCGGCAATTTACCTTTGAGAAGTCCCATGTTTTGATAAACTTTTAAAAATTCATCACCCAGGTTGTAGTCTGGTGTCAGCCACATCTCCATGAATGGATCGCCGTCAAGCATCATCATGACCTGCTTGCATTTGAAGCCGCTGATGGTTTTGGTTTCCCCGGTCTTTTTAAAGGAAATTGATGGAGTTTCAGCGTCGCCGAGCATGGAACCCATTTTATCGCCCATCATTTTTTTCATCATTTCCTGCTGCTCTGGGCTCATTTTTTTCATTTCCTCAGCCATTTTGGATTTTGCAGCTTTGACTTCTTTTTCCACGTCTTCAAAACGTACTTCCTGGTAGCTTTTGTTGGCGTGGTCCACTGTCCATGATAAGTCTTTGTCCAGACGCAAAATGATGTCGCTGTTTTCTGTAAATTGTTGAATTTTCATTTTGCCCTGTTTGTAAAAAGCTTTTTGGGTCTCAATTTCTGATGACGGCATTCCCGGCATTGTGGACTTAGTAATGGTTTCAGATTCCCAATAGCCTTCAAATGTTTTTTGCGCAAACAGATTGCTGGTTGACATTCCCATCAATAACAGACAAATAGTAACTGATAAAATTGTGAGTTTGAGTTGGTTTTTCATAGCCACACCTCTTGTTAAATTTTAAAATCCGAAAAGTTGAATTGAGTAGATTAATAGCAATCCGGAGCCGATAACCAGACCCGACATAATTACCATTATCAGATAGTTGTTAAAATCAAATTCTTTTAATTTATCAGGCGATCCCTTAATGGCGACATAAAGCATGGTACCAATGGCGACCACCACGGTAATGTAATAGGCATAAACTGCAGTTCGCATGTAATAAGCCGAACGTACAATTGATACACTGTCAGAAAGCGATTGAGTTCCCATTGAAATTCGAAAAATAATCAGACCGATAATCAATGTGGACGCCTGCAAAATGATCCGAAAAGGCAACATGGTTTTTTTGCGAAACCAGGCATTAAACAGGGTCAATACCGAGCACAGAAAAGAAGCCAGCAGCAACAGCGCGGCATTGATTGCTAAAAATTTATATTTAATCGGATTATGACTGAGTGCGAGAAAAAACAGCCCGACAACTTCACCGATGAGAATTGATTCGACCAATAGTACGAATCTGGGATTTGGTTGTTGCCGAACCGGTTCGGTTGGAATTTTGATATCGCGACGTATGCGAATTTTGCGGGAAGCACGTTGGACGAAATCACTCCGCTTTATTTCAGATTCAAACAAGCTGAATGAAGAAAAGAGCAAAACATAAAGCCCGACCATGCTCACAAACAAACAAAAAGCACCCAGATAGACCATTCAATTGATCTCCATTTGGGTTAGGGAAAATATTTAGCCAAAACTAAACCTGAAATTGATCTCGCAACCTATAATTTTTGATAGCTGCACATTGACAAGGATAATATATTAAATAATTGAACAATGTCAAGTAAAAATTATCAGGTGGATAAATTTAATTATTATCGGAAAGATAAACTCGTGATAACGCCCTCACAAAAAGCGCGCTAATCCAGGACGACTGGCGCTGATTATGGGCAAAATCAAAATCGCCCCAGCCAGCGATTCGCTTTTGTGATGTTAATAAATTATCGCCATTCCAGCGCTCTAAAACGGGCAATACCAATTGCTCGAACATCTGCCCGCGGCTTAGCTCGGGATACAAGGATAGCGTGTCCACAATATTTAACACATCCAAACCCGAATAGTGCGGTGGGTAACGCAATTTATTTGGATTAAAATTGTTTGGAGCGCAATAACGGCAGTTAAAATCACTTCGGCTTGAAAATCCTTTCCGAAACAGGTCTATAGCTGGTTCAGCAACGCTGCAAAATTGACAGGCAAATCGGCCGAGTAGGCGAATGGCAAAAATGGTGGCGGCTGGACAACTGGTTTCAGTTTCAGCCTTTTCACCGCGTTGCCGCAGCCGTTCACAGCTCCAACCGCCGTCGTATCGCTGGGAGCTTAGCAAATAGCTGAGGGCAGCTTCCACTGCCGGTGAATGCTGATAACCTAACCCGCTCAAACAATCTGCCAGATGCGCTGTCATACAAACCAATTCAATGGAATGTTGTTTCGAAGCGTGGTAGCGAAGGATAAATTGCCCGCTTTCGGATTGCTGCAATAGCAAAACACGGATTTGAGGGGCAATTCCGAGCTCGTTCGCCGACACGCCCACATCGGACATAAAGCGCAGCGTCCAATAGAATGAGTTGTAAATACGAAAATCTGCCGGCAAGTGATGAAACGACTCGATACCCAGTTCCGGGTCTTTCAGACGTTGAACCAGTTCAATGATTTGGGGGTGAGCTAATAATTGCTGTTTTGTTAAACCAAACTCATCATCAGTAGGGGAGAGGACCACAAATTTTGACCAGGGAAAAGGATCGTTCTTTAACAACAGAAGTTGTCGCAGAATAAAATATCTGATATCATCAATTGCTGCCATTCCGATGGTTCATCCATTTATATCGAAATCTGTTTGATATTTCAACGGCTCAGCTTAAAGTCGGTTCCGTAAGCTATGTTAACCCATAAAATGTGCAGTTTGCAAGTGCAAGAAAAAGATAACATAATATCTTAAAAGTCAAGTTAAAACGGCAGCCATCGCAGATAATTTATTGTTTGCAAAAAATTATTCTGCAGAAGCATCGGGTTCATTTCGATGTTTTGATGGGCGTGTATTTTTTTTCGAACAGATGATCGTAATAGCCTGACGGATATATTCCGGCAAAAAAAATAGCCGTAATCCCATCTCGAATGTGGTATTACGGCTTTTAATTTATGTGGAGCTAAGGGGATTCGAACCCCTGACCTCTTGACTGCCAGTCAAGCGCTCTCCCAGCTGAGCTATAGCCCCAAATTTTGTGGGATTAAAAATAATAAAAATAAAATTAAAAGTCAAGTCCTTTTTATTATTGTCAACTGAGACATCTCAGTCTTTGGTGGAAAAGTAAACTGATGCCATCGCTTTGTTTGTAAAAAATATTAAAAATAGGTAGCTTGATTAAAAAATTTTATCATCTGTCAAGTAGTCGTGTTATCAAGCGATGACATCACTAATCCAAACTTTTAATTTTTGTTGCAGTTTTATTGTTGACAAGTAGTGATGAATTTGTTATATTAAATTGTCAATTGGGAACGAATAATTATGGAGGATTGGTTATGGCAAAAGATAAGAAGAAAAAAGTAGGAGTTGTTCTTGCCGGCAGTGGTGTTTACGATGGAAGCGAATTGCATGAGGCGGTGATAACATTGTTGGCGCTGGATGAAGCTGGCGCTGAAATTATCTGCATGGCGCCAAACATCGACCAGATGCACGTTATCGACCATATCAAGGGCGAACCTGTAACCGGTGAAAAACGTAACGTGCTCACCGAGTCGGCGCGAATTGCTCGCGGGGACATTATTGACATGGCAAAAATAAACGCGCAGAATCTGGATGCATTAATTATTCCGGGGGGATTTGGCGCAGCTAAGAATCTTTGCACTTTTGCAACCGAAGGTAACGATTGCCTCGTCAATCCTGAAGTTGATCAGGTTATTAAACAAATGCACGCTGCCCAAAAGCCAATCGGTTTTATCTGCATTGCTCCGGCGCTGGCGGCGAAAGTGTTGGGTGGACATCAACCGCTGCTGACAATTGGAAATGATAAGGCGACCGCCCAGGCGATTGAACAGATGGGGGGGAGGCATCAGGATTGCAGCGTTGATGACATTGTCGTGGATGAAACAAATAGAATTGTTTCCACTCCAGCTTACATGTTGGGACCGACAATTTCTCAAGTGGCAAAGGGTATTCACAAATGTGTGGCTAAAGTTTTGGAAATGGCGTAGAAATAAAAATGGTAGCATTTGATCTTCGCATAAGCAGGTCGTGAGAAAATTCACGACCTGTTTATTTTTTATACTTGATCGCCGAGACAGGTGCCAAGCGATCTTGCAGCTGAGATAGCCTGAGAATCCAGCGGAATCGTCCTGGTTTTGCCGCCAATTTCTTCAATTGAGACCGATTTTATCTCCTGTCCCTTCAAAGCAACCATTTTCCCGAATTTTCTTTTTGCGACCAATTGGGTAGCAACAACGCCAAAACGGGACGCCAATAGTCGATCTGCCGGCGTGGGAACTCCGCCGCGCAACAGGTGGCCCAATACCGTGACCCTGGTCTCGGTTTTGATCATTTTTTCGATATCATCGGATACCTTGTTGCCGATTCCGCCCAATCGAATCGGTTCGGGACTGCCTTGTACCCGCTGACGCACCACCATCTCACCGCCTTTGGGTCTGGCGCCCTCGCCGACTATTAATATGCTGAAATACTTGCCCTGATAGTGGCGTTGTTTGATTTTATTGCACACACATTCTATATCGTAGGGAATTTCCGGGATAAGAATGATATCACCGCCGCCGGCAATACCTGATCCCAACGCAAGCCAGCCAGCGTATCTGCCCATGACTTCAATGACCATTACCCGGTGATGGGATTGGGCAGTGGTGTGGATTTTGTCGATGGCTTCAGTGGCAGTTGTCAGCGCAGAGTCAAAACCAAAAGTTACATCGGTACCGAACAGGTCATTATCGATGGTTTTGGGAATACCGACGACCGGAATACCTTTTTGCAGCATCCTATGAGCGACTGCCATCGTGCCATCCCCACCGATACAGACCAGCGCCTCGAGTCCAAGCTTTTCAAAATTTCTTTTGACCTGGTCTGAGCGGTCGCGAAAAACATACTCTCCGCTTTCGAGAATGGGGTAATTAAACGGATCAAAGCGGTTGGTTGTCCCGAGAATTGTGCCGCCGACAGTGATGATGCCGGAAACTTTCCCAATGTCAAGGTTGGTATGGCGATTTTCAACCAGCCCTTTAAATCCGTCAAAAAAACCAATCACGCTCATTTGATAATCATTCACAGCAGTTTTAACGACGGCGCGGATGACCGCATTCAGTCCAGGACAATCGCCGCCGCCGGTTAGTATTCCGATCCGTTTTGGAGCTCCCATTTTGAAAATCCTTGTATTTGATTGTTAATAATAGCGTTAGTTTCAAAATATGGTATAGTTATTATTTTCCATGAGGATTTTTGTTTGACCCTGATCAAATGTCAAGCTCACTTTCTCCGGGATAACTTGATCCTGGGTTTCCGGGATGTAAATACGGTCAATGTGGACCACATTTTCAGGCGATGTAAAGTCCGCGACGCCGACTCTGCCGCCGAAATGATCGCTTCTGCCAAAAGCAATGTGGAGACCTAATTTTTCATCGAGTAGAATTTCACCGGTTGGATTGACGCCAAAGTCTTTTAACACGCCAAAGCCAATTTCTGCAATGTTGCCATAAGCAGGCTCCTGCTGGATTTTTTGCGCCTCCTGCACTGAAAACCGACCGCTGCTGATGACTTTTTGCGCAATATTCTCTTCGATTTGATAAAGCACTATTTCGTCCTCGAATTGCACCGGAAGCACTCCTGATGATTCTGATTTTTCTCCTGTTTCGCCTTCGTAGGGCACGATGTAACTTTCTCCGCTGGGAAGATTACCCGCGGTCCCCGCATCCGGAAACCGACCGCCGCTGGCATGTCCGCTGCGAAAACGCAGATCAAAATGGACCTGATGTTGATTGCCTGAGGCGACTGAAAATATAATATCCATAGCAGTTGCATCATCTAACAACTGTTTGATAGTGGTGACGCGTTGGTTAATCTGGTTGTAATCGAGTCTTAACGCCGGAATCATTTCCGGAGAAAATCCGGGCATTGTCGCTGCTCGAAATTGGTGTTGTTTTGCCAATAATTTGAGTGGCGCGGTGGCTGAAAATTGTGTTGGCGCAATGACCAATTGTGTCTTCGAAAGCAGTTCAGCAAAGTTTACAGCGACGCCATTTTGCTTTAATGTGGTCATATTTAGCGCCGCTGGATCATCCTGACAAAAATATCCGATTTCAGGCAGATCAGCGTTATTATTGTGCACATTTTGATAATAGAGGATATCAACCTGTTCAAAATGTAGCTCATCTTTTACCAGCTTCAGTTGATGAAACCAGTCGGCTGCCAGGCTGCGCCGCATCTGCCATTTGAGATTGTCCGGCGAAGTTTTATCCGGAACGTCCACCATAATGAGCAAACGCTTGTCGCGAATTGATGGTGAAAAAACAGATGTGATTAAATCCTTTAACTCGGCTGGTGTTAACCGTTCCATAAATAAATCCTCCGCTAAGGTTCGATAAGTTTTATTTGCTGTTCAGCGACATCAAGATCGTAGATGACGTTTTCAGGGCGAAGCGATCGCGCAACAAATAAATCTCCCGGGGAAACATTTCCGGAGATTTTACGAATAGTTGTGCTATCGACTTCGATATTCACCGACAATTCTAATTCATAAAATAAACCACTGGTTTCTATCCGGTAATCAACGAATAGACTGTCATTGCGCACCAGTTTTGTCAGTTGATTATCGAATTTAAATTTGGGGTAACCAAATCCGCGCATGACCGATTGAACCTGAACCACATTTTCCGGGCGATTTGCCGGACGGATGAATACGATGGCGTTGCGGCAATTAATGCTGAGCAATAGATTATTAAAGGGTTGCGTCACTGTGACGGACTGCTGATATTCTTTGTAAGCTGGTTTGGAAAATAGAAAAAGAAAAATGAGCGTGATCAAGGAAATTATTGTCAGCGCGATGACCAGGGCTGTTTTCCATGGTGAATGTTTTTGAATGGAACCCGGTTTTTGATGGTTAGCTGTTTTAGAAGAAATAGAAGGGATTTTCAGGATTTCGTAATATAATATCGCGGCGACCAGCCAGGTTACCCCGGCCGACCAGATCACATCCGATAAAAAATGCCCTCCCTGGGCGATTCTTGCCAGTCCGATATAACCGCCAAAAGCCAGGCTAAAACTTAATCCGGAGACTGCCAGCGCTTTGTTTTTTCTTTTAAGTAAAAAGTATAACCCTATGAAAACGAATCCCATAGAGCAATGACCGCAAGGAAAGGATTTACCCTTTCCCGGCACGCCTTTCTCACAAATTTCACGAAATTCCCAGGCGCCACCAAATTCCTGTAGCTGACGTGGCCGCGGCCGCCCCCAGTGGTCTTTAAGAATGCCGTTGATGATCAATCCTGGTCCGATAATTAAAGTCAGCAAAAAATAGACAGCATAAATGCGATAATTTTTCAATCGGGGAATGAACCAGCTAAACGCTACCACAAAAATTGAAACAAGTCCGGTCAGCAGCGCCGGATAGGGTCCGTAAACGTACGCCCAACGCCACAGCAGATGGTTTTTTTGATACCAACCGTCAGGATGGTTTTCATCGAAAAAATGCTGTTGTAATTTGATATCCCAATCAAAGTATGAAATAATCAAAGTGCTGCCGATCAACACAAGCAGGATCAAAAAATAGTTGCGGATATGCTTTTTGTTAATGGACATATTTTTATTTTATACGGTTAATGATCGATTAAACTCAAACGCATAACGGTTCGGCGATGTCAAAATCGCAGAATATAAGAAGTGGCAATAAAAATGAAAAACCTATCTCCATGATGTCGGTCTGGGAGGTCTGGCTTTGCTGACCCACGAGTCGGATGGCGTAACCATTTTTTTTGTTTGAGATTCAGCATCTGCCTTTTCTGCCATGTACGCAGTTGATATTCGAGAACGTTTTTCAATGTGGAATGAATCTTCAGCAAATTTAATGATTTGCTTTTCCAGACCTTCGCTGGCGATCTCTTCGGTATATTCACGCCGACCTGCGACCAGGTCGTTAATGAAATCGTCGATCTGCTCCTGTGTGTAGTAGTTGGATGGATTTTGAATTGATAAGTCACCACCTTCACACCATACAGCCTCTTCAGTGCCCAGAACGCCCTTTTGGTATTTATTGGTTCCTCTGAGATCGCCGCGCTGTAATGCCGCCATCAAATTAATGGGCACGCGGTACACTTTGCGGATCATTTTTTTTTGCTTGGTGTTACCTTGCATAAACTCTTCAATAATTTCGCCGACTCCGCCGGTATTATATTGATAAAACGATACCTTCTCCGGATATTTTTCCTTGAGCTCCATGATGATGTTATAGAACCGGTTTACCTTACGCGCCCGGGAACCAACAATAAACGGATCGGTTCCCACAATACGAACCGATTCGCCGGCTTTTGCCGGTTGCGATGCATAACTATGGGTCGATTCTCCCCAGAGATAAGCCAGGATTGCCTGTTCGGCTGTCAATTTCTGGGCAAAGGGCATGATGGTGTTTCTTCGGGTAATGAATGCGAAAGCGATGCCATCCAATTCATCCAACGGCGGCAAATTAATGGTTGGAGACTCGATGCTCACCAGTCGCCGACCTCGTTTGATTCGGAGTTTGCTTTTTTGAATCACTGCCCGACCGTTGGCGCAAAGATTTTCGTCTAAAAAATCAGGATTGCCTTCAGCATCGATCATCACATTTTCATACAGAGCGGATTTATCGATTAGCGCATAGTACATGGCTTCCTGCAGGTCTTTTTCGACATCGGTTTTAACAAAAAAACCGTTTTCGCTGCCCAAGGCAGAGCCGTCTTTTCGCAAAAAAACAATGTCATCTTGCACCGCTTCAGTTCTTTCGCCTGATTTATGGTCGAGACCCAATTGATGACAGGACCAGGTCGATTTTCCGGTCGCGGTGAGACCGAAAAGAAAAACACCGTAACGCCTGATCTTGTTGTCGTTGCTGTCACGAATGTAAACTAATTTCGTGCCTGCGTGCAGACCGAGCATGTCATGTTCATCCGCATACCACATCGCCTGTCGCAGGAATCCTTTCTTATCCTCGCCCATATAATCGGTGCCGAGTGCGATGTTCAAATTATATTCCGGCAGAGCGAGAACCTGTTGCCGCAGTTGATGCTCTTCAGGAATATGAATCATGGTAAATTCAGGGCCCTGGCGTTTGGCATCATGCTTTTTTAAGGTGTTTCCCCACATGTAGGCAATGCGATAGTTTTTGGGATCTGCAACTGACATATAGAGATTGCAAATCGGATTGAAAACATCATTATTACCCATCTGTCGGCGTAAATGAACAAAGGGCAAAGTTCGGATTAAATGCAACACCTTGTGCAGCTCTTCAGGCGCTTTTTCGATGATCGATTTATGGAGTTCAGAAGCTTTGGGTAGTCTGACGCGAGGGCTGCCTAAATAGACTGTTTTTGGCGCGACCCGACTGGAAACCGATGAACGCCAGCCGTACGACCCGAACTTTGTTCGCGTACCGGTTTTAATGGCATATTTTTTCAATTTTTTGAGGCTGACCTGCTCAATATTTGATCCGTTGAGAAGCGGGGTTAAATTTTCATAAAAACGGCGATATTCTTCCTCTCGATATACTGAATCACTCATAATTTTCCCTGAATTGGTCGATTATTATCATGTTTTAATGTGCTCAATATAAAATGTTTGACAATAAAAAGCAATAGCTTTTTTCGACTGTTTTCAGAAAATTTTTTACAGCTTGACTTTACTGTCTAATTTTGTTAAATTATCATTCATAATTGAGTAACCGATCACAGGGTAAACTTAAAAAGGGTGAATTTTAACATCAATTAATAGCTGTGAGAAGAAAATCATAGATGGTCATTCAACATAGACACAAATTTGACGAGCTGACTGGCAAATCGCCGCAAATGAAACTTGTTTTTCAGCGTATCCAAGAAATTGCACCAAACGATGTTACGGTTTTGATTACCGGAGAGAGCGGTACCGGCAAAGAGCTGGTGGCGCAATCAATTCATAACAGAAGCAATCGAGCAGCAGGTCCGTTCATTCCGGTGAACACCGGCGCAATCTCACGAGACCTGGTGGGAAGCGAATTGTTCGGTCATCAGCAGGGAGCGTTCACCGGCGCCACTGAAACCAAATTGGGGAAATTTGAACAGGCGCGAGGAGGAACCCTGTTTCTGGATGAGATCAGCAGTATGGATGAAGCAACCCAGATTAGTCTGCTGCGGGTGTTGGAAACCAAAAAATTTCAACGCATCGGCGGTCGCAGATTTGTTAACGCTGATGTGCGTATTATTGCCGCCAGCAATGAGAACCTTTTAAATGAATTTCAGCGAAACATCCGCCAAGATTTGTTTCATCGGTTGAGCGTGTTCACAATTAATATACCGCCTTTGCGCGAGCGGAACAGTGATATCGAAATTTTAGCAGAGGAACTACTCGATAACGCCTGTGAAGAATTTAATAAAACTATAAATGGGTTTGACAGACAAGCATCGTTTGCTTTGAACCGTTACAACTGGCCCGGTAACGTCCGGGAAATGAAAAACGTCATTCAACGAGCAGTGCTGATCTGTCCTGGAAAAAAGATCAGACTGGAACATCTTCCTGATAGAATTCGCAATGCGAGTCATTCTCAACAGGAGATCATCCTTCCGGTAGGGGTTACGCTAAAACAAGCTGAACAGATTATTATTAGAAATACGATTCACTCAGCCGGTGGGAACAGGAAGAAAGCAGCCGAAATTTTGGGTATCAGTCGCCGGGCTTTGTATAATAAGCTTAAAAAACATAATTCCAAAAAATCGGAATAATGTGCTCAATAAAATGAGTGTATTTTATCATTGGGGAATTATCTGCACACATAACGCTGTTGATGTGCAGATAATGCACACAAAACTAGTTTGTTTTACAATCAAGCCAGTTTATCGGGCATGATGAACAATCGCCGCTATTTGACCAAACATGTTCACACATTTTTCCCCGACTGTACAACAGCAACAATCTACAACCGTTAACAATATAAATAACAGTGATTAAGCGAGTAATTAATAGTCGCGAAAAATCAAAAAAATGATGTCTGAAAAACACTGCTGTTTTTTTTACCAGACAGTGGCATTCATTTTGCATAAAATAAAAGCAATATCAATAAAGGCAAAATAATAAAATAGTAATTCCAAATGTCAAAAACAAAAATATTGCTGGTGCTCAGCGATTCAAAATTCAGAGATGAGTTGATCCATCAACTGGAACAGAACGGATTCGAGGCAATTTCAGTTTCCGATGGTTTCCCGGCGATTGAGATGGTGCGGAGAATTAAGTTCAAGGCTGTGATCACTCAAACTGAGCTTCCATCGCTGGATGTTTTGGAATTAATTTTAAATCTGAGAGATTTTGACAAGATAGTTCCGGTAATAGTTTTAACTCAGACTGAGTTTGTGATGAAACGGGAAATTATCCAGGCCGGGGCAGATGTAATAGAAAAATTCCCGATAACCGCCAATTTAATTTTAAAATTTATCAGGCAGTTCGAATTAAATCAAAAAAAATCTCGGCATTCCGCTGCCTTTAGTGAATATTATCAATTTGATCAAAATGAATTTAAAATTGGATAAGCCGTTTATAATATGATATCTAAGAGGTAGTTATTTATGCAAGTCTCGAACGTCAAAGAAATCGAAATATATTGTCAATATTGCAAAACCGAAACCAGAATGTCGGTAATGCGACCGGGACCTTCTTCAGACAGCCATTGGCTTAAATGTAAGCAGTGTTCCCTTTATAAATTAATCAATGTGAATGAATTGACAGAAATGGGAAAGAAACAAGCTGAAATTAAGAAAAAAAAGTTAGCAAACAGTGAACAGCCCGTAACAACAGAATCTGTCCCGGATTATGACGCCAGGAGGACATTTTTAAAAGGGCAAAAATTATATCATCCTGGATTTAAGGATTGCGGCACTATTAAAAAAGTAAGCCAGGGTTCCGGAGATTTCCAGAAGATTTTAGTGAAATTTGAACATGTGGGAGAAAAACTTCTGGTACAAAGTATTTCGTGATTTGCACACTAGCTCCCAGCGCACTAAAGTGCAGGCGAAGGCAGAGGCGAAGGATTAAAGAAAATCCTTTATCTTTTTCCTTTGATCTTAAACCTTGCTTCGCCTTTGCCTTCGCCTCAGCCTTTCCGTTGTAAGAGTTAATTGAACTGTGTTAAAAAAACTTTTGCAAAAAAAACGAAGATTGAACTGATAACAAAATAAAGCGCATTAACCCGATTAGAGATGGAGACTTCGACTGATGCGACTATCAAGCGATGGCATCAGTATTCACCTGTAGCTGATGTTTTACTATAAAGCCATAACATGAGAAAGGAAGGCATAAAAATGGATAAAATTATGAATACAAAAGAAGCGCGTTTAAACGATGTCATTATTTTTGATTATTTTGAAAAATTGTCCGATGGTTCAATTATCAATCAAGCCAGTAATAAAAAGGTCAAACTGGGGCATGACGAATTGAATAAGTCGATTGAAGTCCATATCGTAGGCATGGAAGAGGGGGAAAAGAAAAAAATTAAATTACCGCCGCATAAATCCTATGGAAATTATAATGAAAAACTTGTTTTTAAAGTCAACAAAACAAAATTTAAAAATAACCAGCGACCAGCTGTTGGCCATCGCTATAAAATTAAACTGAAAAATGGTGGTTTAATACACGCTAAAATAATCGATATTGATAACCAAAAAGTAATCTTTGATGCAAACCATGAATTAGCAGGAAAGGAGATTCTTTACGAAATACATTTAAGAAAAATAGTGAGAAATTAGTCGTTTTCTGAATCGTGATTGACTTTCGATATTTTAACAAACAGCCGCGTTTAAAATATCAACTTTTTTTTCCGGGAATCCCTGAGTGTGTCTTAACTGCTCAGCACAAAAGAAAAATTCTTTTTTCTTTTATTCCTGATCATCTTCCACCCTCGTTTTTTAACCAATCCTTGGATTAATAATGAAGGAATTAATTTTAACAAAAACAATCAATAGGATAACTATATTCAAAGGAGATAAAAATGTTACAATGGATTAAACAAGAAAAAAATGCAATTCGAACGGTCAGTGAATTGCAAGAATATATCAATCTTTCAAAAAAGGAACTATCGCGGCTGGAAGAGGTCTGCCAGACGTTTCAGATGAAAATTACACCTTACTACATGGATCTGATTGATAAGGACGATCCGAATGATCCTTTGAAGCTGCTGGCAATTCCGAATATCAAGGAATTAAACATCAAAAAGGGTGAACTGGATGACCCGATCGGCGATACCAATGAAGCGCTGGGAAATCAACCGGAAAAGGCGCTGACGCATCGCTATCCGGACCGTGTTTTATTATATCCTACCCCTGAATGTGGCGGTTACTGCCGCCATTGTTTTCGGCGACGATTAGCCGGTAAGAAGGAATTTCAGTTGACCGAAAAACAGATGGATACTGCGCTGAAATACATCGATGATCATAAAGAGATTCGCGAGGTGATCTTTACAGGTGGCGACCCACTGATGTTGAGCGATAAACGAATTGATTCGATTCTGGAAGCCATTCATCAGATGGAACATATCGTGACGATTCGTATCCATACCCGGATGCCGGTGTGGAATCCATACCGTTTAACTGATAAGCTGGTCTCGATTTTGAAGAAGTATCAACCGCTGTGGTTGGTTTCGCATTTTAATCATCCGCGAGAATTATCTGAAACAGCAATCGAACATTTAAACCGTTTGACTGATAATGGCATCCCGCTGTTAAATCAAGCGGTACTGTTAAAAGGGATAAACGACTCGGTAGAGATTCAGCGAGATTTAAATTGGGCGCTGATTAAAGCCAGAGTTAAGCCTTATTATTTACATCAATTGGATAAAGCCAGAGGTATCTCACATTTTCGTGTCAGCATTCGCAAGGGAATGGGAATGCTGCGGGATTTGCGCGGCAGTATTCCGGGTTATGCGATTCCGCATTATATTCTGGATATCCCGGGTGGCTACGGAAAAATTCCGATGGATTACCACTATTTGAATTCAGATGGAAACGGATTAATCATTGTCGAAACACCGTTCGGTGAGTTGAGACCTTATATCGATGGTGTCGATAAAAAACCCGATGCCTTAGAAAATTTAGAGACGGTTCACCCATTGGAAGTTTACTCGAAGAGCATCAAACAAAAATTTGAAGAGGTTACTGAACATGATTTACAAGAAAATTGATGACATCAAAGTCCAAAAAGTCGATGCCAACAACGATGGTGAGAAATCCAATCTGATTAATGACCTTCAAAACTATATGGACGACTTTGCTGACCCGCTTCAAGAAGTAGGCGAGGCAGTAAATTCTGCTTCTAAAACCGGCTTCATCATTGAAGCAACAAACGGAAAAAACCGATTGGGACTGGCAGTGGTTACCCGTAGTCCGTTCGATCATTTTCAGCCCAAATACCATCTGGCTTATATTGCGACCTCGCCGCAGGCAAGGGGCAAGGGTATCGGACGGATTCTGCTGGAAACAGTAATGGAGCTCACCGACAACAGTGTCGCGTTGCATGTGGGTATTGCCAATAAAAATGCAATTTCATTTTATAAAAATATGGGCTGGAAAAGCAGCTATCTGCGCATGGTTCCAGAGCCGGCAGCTTGATATGGATCAGCGAAAAGTCGCGGTTCGATAAAATAATTTCAAAATGCAACTGAGTTGAATCATCAATGCAACGCTAGCGAACTAAAACAGAGGAAATAGAATGCAACTTGTTGATTTTATAATTTTTGGAATCTATATGACGCTGGTGCTTGGAATCGGCTTTTATTATTTTCTCATCAATAAAGACGCAGAGGACTATTATATTGGCGGACGTTCGATGTCTCCGTACCATGTGGGAATTTCCATTGTGGCGACAGATGTGGGCGGTGGATTTTCCATCGGTTTAGGCGGACTCGGATTTGTCATGGGTATTTCCGGCAGTTGGTTGTTATTCACCGGATTGGTCGGCGCCTGGATGTCCGCAGTGTTGATTATTCCAAAAATAAAAAAAATTGATGCCAAGCATTCGATGATGACCTATCCTGATTTTTTGAAATACCGATACAATGACAGGGTTGCATTGGTGGCGGCGCTGATTTCCGGAATCGGTTATCTGGGATTTACCGGCGGCCAGGTTTTAGCCGGGGCTAAGCTTGCGGCGGCAACAATTATTACCAAAACCCCTTTTGGGATGGACCCGTTGGAGTTTGCGCTGTATATCATCGCGGTTGTGATTATAGTTTATACTGTGCTCGGTGGGCTGAAAGCGGTAATTTTTACCGATACTGTGCAGTGGATTATCCTGTTATCCGGCATCATTTTCTTTGCCACACCCTTTGCCATCCAGAAAATCGGCGGTTTGACAAAATTGTGGTCAGCTTTACCAGCTGAGTTTTATTCGTTTAGCAATATTCGTCCGGTTCAGTTTATCAACTGGATGGTAACTATTATTCCGATCTGGCTGGTCGGAATGACGCTCTATCAACGAATGTATGCCTGCAAGGATGTTCATGACGCTAAAAAAGCCTGGTTTATTGCCGGGCTTTTTGAATATCCGATTATGGCTTTGACCGGAGCATTTTTAGGAATGTGCGCCAGAATACTTTTTCCCGATGTAGATCCTGAAATGGGGCTGCCATTGTTGATTAAAACAGTGTTGCCCGTCGGATTAACCGGCGTTGTCGTTGCAGCTTATTTTTCCGCTATCATGTCCACGGCTGATAGCTGTCTAATGGCATCGTCGGGAAATTTTTTAAACGATTTGATTGAGAAAAAATTGCTTCGATCCAATGATGACAAAAAGCTCATCCGCTACTCGCAACTGGTGACATTGATCATCGGTGTGTTGGCGATTATAATCGCCTCATCTTTTCAAACTGTCCTGGATGCGATTCTTTACGCATATTCGTTTATGGTATCAGGTCTGTTTGTTCCCACTGTTGGCGCATATTTCTGGAAAAAGTCTAATTCAACTGGCGCCTTCTGGAGCATGTTGCTGGGAGGCGGATTGACGCTGCTGCTTCTGATAACCAAAATCAGCTTGCCGTTCGGGCTGGATCCAAGTTTTTATGGCATTCTGATTTCTGCAATCACTTTTGTGTCAATCTGTCATCTGACCGGTGAAAATAGCGAGCTAAACTGAGATCGAGAGAAATATTTTCATTAACTAATATTCACCCTTAGCATAGCTAAATCCCGATTTTGTTTGAAAAAACAATTATGTCCCGCCCTGATTTTATCTCAACAAAAATAAAAAAAGAAAAAAATATGTTGCAATCTATTAGCGAAATATATATATTTAACCCTGTTTTTTCTGACAGATAGCTTACAAGCATCATTAACCAATTTAACTTACAGAGCGGCAAGGAGGTACGAATGGATATCTCAACTGTTAATTTACTGATTATTATTGGTGCTGTTGTTCTTCTATTGGCGCTGTTGATTATTGCGCTGGCCAAACAGTACCGAAAAGTGGGCCCCAGTGAGGTTTTGATCGTCTCCGGTGGTCGGATGCGAAAGGTTACCGATCCGGATGGGACCGTTCGCAAGATCGGTTATCGAATGAATATCGGCGGTGGTACCTTTGTTAAACCGTTTATTGAACAGGTACAAATTTTACCGCTTGAAGTTTACACTTTAACCATAAAAACACCAGAGGTAATTACTTCACAGGGGGTTAACATTGTTGCCGAAGCCACGGCTCAAATCAAGATCAGCAGCGAAGAATATATGATCAGACGTGCGGCGGAACAATTTCTCAAAAGCGGCGCCAATGGCATTAAAGAAGTTAGCTCCAATGTTCTGGAAGGATATATCCGCGCAATCATTGGTGCGATGACAGTTGAGGATATTTACAAAAATCGAGATCAGTTTGCTGAAAAAGTCATTCAAAATTCGAAGAAGGATTTTGACCGGATGGGTTTGGACATATTGTCGTTTGCCTTGAAAGACATCAGCGACACCCAGGGTTATCTGGCCTCGTTGGGACAACCAAGGATTGCCCAGGTGAAAAAGGACGCAGCCATTGCTCAGGCAGAGACCGACAAAGAAGCCACCATCAAAGCCGCCCAGGCTCGAAAAGACGGCGATATTGCCAAGCTTATAGCTGAGGGCGAGATTGCCAGAGCCAATCGCGATTTTGAATCGCATCGTGCTCAATATCAGGCAGACATCAATCAAAAAAGAGCGTTGTCTGATCTCTCTTATGAATTGGAAAAGAACCGCATTGCTCAAAAAATCAAAAAAGAAGAATCGCTGATTAAATTGATCGAAAAAGAGCAGGCCATTAAAATCGAAGAAATGGAGATCACTCGTAAAGAAAAAGAATTGGAATCTTCAGTCAAAAAGACCGCTGATGCCTCTAAATATCGGTTGATTACTGAGGCAGAAGCCGAAAGTTTCCGCATTGCAGCAGAGGCAAAAGCCAAAACTGAAGCCAAAAAGCAGGATGGATTTGCCGAAGCAGAGCTCATTAAAGCAAGAGGCGAAGCAGAAGCCGAAGCCATGCAGAAAAAGGCTGAATCCTGGAAAGACTACAATGAAGCCATGATTTACAAAATGGTGATTGATGCGTTGCCTGAACTGGCAAAAGCCGTTTCCGAGCCGTTATCAAAGGTTGACAAGATTGTCATGGTCGGCGGCGATGGCGCAAGCGGCGTTTCCAAATTAACTGAACAGGTAGCGCAGGTACTGGCGCAACTGCCGACAGTGGTCGAATCTTTGAGCGGTGTTGATTTGAAAAAGCTGTTGCAAAATATGCCGGGTTCCAAAAAAGACGAGCCTGAAGAAAAATAATCGATGGTCTGATAGCGCTCACACTCGAATGCGTTTTTTTTTGAATACCAATTTAATCAGAAAAATGAATCAGTTAACTAAAGAAGATTGAACTATGCTCGCAAATAGAATTCAGCAGATTGGATTTTCACCAACACTGAGAATTAACGCTAAAGCCCAGGCCATGCGCGCTGAAGGTATTGATGTTATTGATCTCAGTGTGGGCGAACCCGATTTTCCGACACCAGAAAATATTAAAGACGCCGGGATCAAAGCAATTAAGGAGAACTTTACCAAATATACGGCAAATGCTGGTATTCAAGATCTGAAAGAAAAAATTATTCAACGAATCCATACCGACTATGGGGTGCGTTATGAAGTGGATGAAATTATCGTTTCCAGCGGCGCTAAAAACAGTCTTTACAATTTATGCATGGCGATTTTGAATAAAGGTGAGGAAGTTATCATACCTGCGCCTTACTGGGTGTCCTATCCTCAGATGGTTAATTTATCAAAAGGAACGCCGGTTTTTATCACCACTCGAGAGGAGAACGGTTTTAAAATCACTCCCAAAGATTTGACCCGCGCCATAAACTCCAACACTAAAGCGTTGATATTAAACAATCCTTCAAATCCCACCGGCGCTGTTTATTTGCGCGAGGAGTTAGAGGAGATTTCTGAGATAGCGGTGGATGAAGGCTTAATTATCATCGCCGATGAGGTTTACGATAAATTAGTCTACGACGGATTCCGTTTTTTCAGTGTATCTTCACTCAACGACCGGGTGAAGCAAAATTCAGTTGTCATTAATGGCGTTTCCAAAGCCTATTCTATGACCGGATGGCGGATCGGTTACGCGGCGGGACCCAAGGAGATTATCGTCGCAATCGATAAAATTCAAAGCCATAGCACCTCAAATGCTTCCAGTATTTCTCAAAAAGCCAGCGTGGAAGCGTTTGGCGGATCGCAAATTGAAATAAATAAAATGGTGTCGGAGTTTCAACAACGTCGAAATTTTTTACATTATAAATTGACTCAGATTCCCAATATCAGTTGCCACAAATCCCAGGGCGCTTTTTATCTTTTTCCGAATTTTTCATCGTATTATGACCACGCGTTTGAGGGCAATCAAATTAGAAATTCTCATGGTTTGGCTTATTATTTATTGAAACACGCGCATGTCGCAGTGGTACCTGGTGATGCTTTTGGCGCCGACCCATTTATTCGACTCTCCTATGCCAGCTCCATGGAAAACATCCAAAAAGCCATCGAACGCATTACAGAAGCGATGCTCAAGTTGCAGCCAGTGAAAAAGACCGCGCGAAAGCCGCTGAATAATACGGTAACTAAACGCAAGGAGCCGGTGGAAGTTGAGCCGAAAATCAGTCTGGAAATGAGGGATGCTTTGGTGGCTGAATCCGAAGCCTTTATGACTTTTAGCAACTATTACGAGTGGAATGTTAATATTGCCGGCATTATTATTCAATTGCGCACCAACAGCCCGCATCTTTATGATTTTTGGCTGGAAAATTTTTATCCGGCGCAGTTGGAAACCGATATCGAACCGCACGCAATTGTTTACGCCGTAAATTGGATCACCGGTCGTGAACCCAGGGCGTTTTATAATCCCGAAACCCGCACTGCTTTTTATTTTAAATCAGCCTATTATCCACAGCTACGAAATTTAGTGATGGGAATGGTGATTGATGTAACCGAGAAGCTGTACGAGATTCACGCAATTCGCGCCCAGTCCCTTGAAATTGATGGAAAAGGGATGCTGTTGATTGGTTCACCCGGAACCGGAAAAATGGGACAATTTTCCCAATTACTCAAACAGCCTGACGTTAAGCTACACTCCAACGATGTTGTTTTCGTGCGCTACTATGGAAATGAGGCTCTGGCAGACGTAGTCGAACGAAAATTGATGATGCATACCAATTTTGTCGAAAAATATCCTCAACTGGTTCCGTTGTTCGACAATTCCAAATGCGAAAATGTCGTTACTTCGAAAGAGGAATGCGATAATGAAAAATGCAAGCGTGAGGATAATTGCCGACTGGATCGCGGCGCTCCCTATTGTTTTTCAGCTTCGAAAAAATCGATTGCCATGTTAGACCCGTATTGGCTGAACGGGCCGGAAAAACATGTTAAACGCAGCTCGGTTAAATGGGTGATGCTATTTCGCAAAGACCCGATTTCATCGGCTATTCAAAAATTAAATGCGCCAGACGCGATAAAATTTCTGGAGGAAGGCAGGTCACAAACAAGTCTCGGAAGCGTACAGAGCGTCCCGTTTTTCAATCCGCACCTGCTGATTAAATCAATGGATCGGATCGATCAGCAAAAGAGATATTTTGAAAAATTATTTAAAATTGCGCCATGCTATATTTTTAATGCCGGCGTTTCCTCGGCGGATGAAATCAGGGACAGGATCGCGGCGATTGTTGATGGAAATGAAGAAGCGGCGTTGCAATGATGTTTTGAATCTGGTAAGCATAAAAAGAATTATATTAAAATCAATGACAATAGAAATGAGACATAAAATGGAAAATACAATTTCAATACTCGAAAATTTAAAACGCGAGACACAAAAAGATGAGTCAGAAATTATTTCTATGGCTTTCAAGACTGGACTCAAACACCTTTGGCGAGAACTTATTTTAGGAAAATATCTTCGAGGCAAAGTTTCACGGGATGAAGCAATTGAAACAGTTGGTATCGATTGGGTTGAATTAGCTGAACGACAAAAAAAAGCGATGATGGAGGATCTTGAATCGGCGTTGAAAAAATAATAATCGCGACTTATTAGGAATATCCTTCTCAAAATTTCCACTGAATATTTTCGGTTGCTTCGTAATCATGTAGTACGAAGCAACCGATTTTTTTATGGCTAAGAAGAAAATACCTGCCGGATGAACTTTAATCCAACAGAAATTCACCAAACTTAAGCTTCCTAACCATGTGAAATTGCGGTGGAAAATTGAGTCAACATCTATAT
>Ga0129302_1000984_pt1 | contig 21323 bp, 16 predicted proteins | sample BlaSprsedimmetaG_FD_94476 | JGI IMG/M metagenome (GOLD analysis project Ga0129302, IMG submission 94476) | Hot spring sediment bacterial and archeal communities from California, USA to study Microbial Dark Matter (Phase II) - Blank Spring... | ecosystem: Environmental > Aquatic > Thermal springs...
GAAATTTGATCACTTTGCTTTATATTTTCATTGCAATCGCAAATGCACAGGTGAATATGCCCTACAACAAGCTGACCCCCTTCGAACAGAAAGTCATCCTTCACAAAGCCACGGAGCCGCCCTGGTCCGGTAAGTATGTCAACCATCACGAAGACGGCACTTACCGCTGCAAACAGTGCAATACCCCGCTTTATCGCTCTGATAATAAATTCGATTCCGGCTGCGGCTGGCCCAGCTTCGATGATGCCATCCCCGGGGCGGTCAAACGCATTCCCGATGCTGATGGCGTCCGGACGGAAATCGTCTGTGCCAACTGCGGTGGTCATCTGGGGCATGTATTCACCGGTGAGGGCTTTACGCCGAAAAATACCCGGCATTGCGTGAATTCTGCCTCGTTAAATTTCGTGCCAGGCGAGTCTGAGACGGACCGCGCCGTTTTCGCTTCGGGCTGTTTCTGGGGTGTGGAATATCATTTTCAAAAACTACCAGGCGTCATCTCCACCACCGTCGGCTATACCGGCGGACACAAAGAAAATCCCACGTATCAGGAGGTCTGCAGCGGCACCACCGGTCATAAAGAAGCCGTGGAGATAAAATTTAATCCCGAAAAAATAGCCTATACAGACCTGCTCAAACTCTATTTTGAAACCCACGATTTCACCCAGACCGACGGGCAGGGTCCGGATATCGGCGAACAGTACCTCTCCTACATCTTTTACACCAGCGACGAGCAGCGCCGGGTTGCGGAAAAACTGATCACTATTCTCAGGGAAAAAGGCTATCCGGTCGCAACGAAATTAGAACCAGCCACAACCTTCTGGGAAGCCGAAGAGTATCATCAAGACTACTATCAAAATAACGGTAAACAGCCCTATTGCCACATCTACCGTAAAATATTTTAGGGTTGATCATAGAACCGGGCAAGAGTGTGTGTTAAAAAAGCGGCGGTAAAATGGAGGTATTTACCATGGGATTTCCGATGGAACCTGGCTCTGCTGGAATTCAATTGCAGTCATTACTACACCTCCTGCGGTTATGTACACTAACAGAACCCGTCGCAATAGACGGCGTCCCCCTCAATAAGGGCACCCTCGTCCGGTTGGACAGTCTGGGGAAATTGGTCAGATATGAATAGATCAATGTCGCCTACAACAATGAAAAGTTCTCAGCCCTGCCTGAATTGCATATTGCCCGTTTTTTATCAGCCCTATTGAAAACACTCGTGATTTTTATTTTTTATTACTCTATATTTAGCTCATGTACAGAGACTTTATTAATGAGTTTATTATAAGTTAATTTGGATTGTGAACAAGGTGCTGGCATCTATTTTAAAAATGATAGTACAGTGTAGTAAGAATGGGGAAAAAACATTCTATTTCAAACGAAAATGAGAGTGATTAGGTAATTCCGAGTTTTTAAAATAGGAAGAGATATGCATCCATTTGAAAAAGCTTTATTAGTATCAACAGAGGACGTTGAACTTGAATTAAGAGGTATTACAGCAATTATTTGGGCTGACTTTTGGCTAAATCCAAGAAAACTGAGAGGTAGTGACTTTTTAATGAGGTGGTCTCAAGGAGTTTGGAGCGAAAAACGTCTGATTAACGCAGTGAACAATACAGGTAAATTTTACGCGATTGCATACGGTCCAAGCGGTACAGCCCCAACAGATGATGTAAGAGCATTTGAATTATACTTTGAACGTTTAGAAGCTGCAGGACTCGGAAAATTAAGCGCCCTGACCTTTTAATTTTTAAAATAGCGGACAAGCAGTTTATTGATAACTTTCTCAAAGATATTGGAGGATAAGAAGAACTGCCATTTATAAAGGAGGAAAAACTTCAGCCCCTCGTACAAAAAGCAATTATTGCAGTTGAATGTGAAAACTCACTTTGGGTAGCTGAAAAAATGCCCAACTATAATACACCTTTGAAAGCTCAAAAACGGCTTGGGGGTAAAATGGGACTTGCAAAATCTGCAGTTCTTCCTACAGTTATCATCAAAGAAGAAGACAGAATTCCTTTAAATAAATGGCAGAATGAAAATAAAATACCAATTCACGTCTGGCATGTTTTTTTTGATAGAGCCTATGGACTGTCTTTTAATGAAGCACAAAGATTAGTTAATGAAGGATTGATACTGCCAACCGAACAGGTATTCCAGGCACCGGGTGGTGCAACGACAAAAAAAGCCATTTACAAATATTATCATCACTACGCTTATCCGCTAGGTATAGCAATTGAAAAACCGCGACTAATCCCTGATTACATCGAGGACAAGAACGGACATATTCTGCCCTATGTAAAATTTGATGGTGGCTCATTAAAGATAGCCGACGAAGCAATCAAAATTTTAAGTAAACTCTGATGAAAAAAGTAAAATCCCATCAGAAATTACCAACCGAATGGAAAGAAAGAGAAATCCTTCGGAAAAAAGGTCAGTTTTGGACACCAAACTGGGTTGCCGAAGCGATGATGGCTTATGTTGCTGAGGACACTGATTTAATATTTGACCCTGCGACAGGGAAAGGTGCTTTTTTTAAAGCGCTATTAAAACTAAACAAAGAAAATATTTCATTCTATGGGACAGACATAGATCCTAATGTTTTATCTGATGAAATTTACATAAATGATAAGTGCTTTGTCGAGGAAAGAGATTTCATTAAAAACCCACCAAATAGAAAATTCAAGGCAATAATCGCAAACCCACCATACATAAGACACCATCGAGTTGACGAAGAAACAAAATGTCTGCTCAAGAAAACAGCATTGACCATAACAGGCAATACAATTGATGGCAGAGCAGGTTATCACATTTATTTTTTAATTCAAGCCTTAAACCTGTTGGACAATAACGGAAAACTTGCATTTATAATGCCATCTGACACTTGCGAAGGAAAGTTTGCGAAAAATTTATGGAAGTGGATTTCAGAACATTTCTGTATTGACTGTGTCGTAACATTCGATGAAAATGCTACTCCATTTCCAAATATTGATACAAATACTATTATTTTTCTGATTAAAAATTCCAAACCAAAAGAGAATCTTGAATGGATTAAAGTCAAAGAAGCATATACCACTGACTTGTTTGATTTTATTTCTTCAAAATTTACTAAAAAAGAGTATGTATCTCTAGACATTTTTAACAGACAATTAAAAGAAGGAATCAAAACAGGACTATCTCGCCCTCCGCAAAATCACAATGGTTACAAATATCATTTAAATGATTTTGCAAATGTAATGAGAGGAATCGCAACAGGATCAAATGAATTTTTCTTTTTAACCGCAAAGCAAGTTAGCGAATTAGGCATTCCTAAAGAATTTTTAAAAAGGGCAATTGGAAGGACAAAAGATGTACCAAGAAACGTATTGACCTTAAAAGATATTGAAATTTTAGAAAAGGAAAATCGCCCAACATACTTACTGTCTATTAACGGCGATGAAAACTTTCCAAAATCAATTAATGACTATCTCAAAATTGGCGAAAAAATGGGGCTACCAAATCGTTCACTCATTCAACAAAGAAAACCCTGGTATAAAATGGAACAACGAAAAGTTCCGCCGTTATTATTTGCATATCTGGGCAGACGAAACACACGATTTATAAAAAATGAAGCAGGAGTATTACCATTAACTGGTTTTCTTTGTGTTTACCCGATTTATACTGACGATGAATACATAAATAGTCTTTGGAAAGCATTAAATCATCCTGATACTTTGGAAAACTTAAAACTCGTAGGAAAAAGTTACGGCTCCGGTGCAATAAAAGTTGAACCACGAAACCTCAGCATGCTTCCAGTCCCAGAACATATTATAACTCAGTTCAATCTCAAACGACCCTATAAAAACGCAATTGGACAACTTGAAATTTTTCGAGAACCAACGAATAAATATAAAAAGAGTAAAAGAAAAACTACAGGTAACAGCGGATTTGTATCATAGCGTGTTGGGTGGTAAAATAAAATATTACTATACATATAGGCAGAGATAAAAAACGTCCTGTATTGCAATCCGTGGACAGATCGTTCCGTTCCGTGAATAGAAGTTACTGTTCCATGAATGGAAGTTTCGATTCCATGAATAGAAGTTTCCGTTCCGGGGATAGAAGTTTCCTATCCGGGAATAGAATGCTGAATTCAAAACAGGGGGGTTTTCATATCGTTGAATGCTGAAAATATCGTTGCTCTTTGAAGATAATAATGCTAATATTTCCACGAAAAACAGAACTAAGCATTTTTTAGATCACGGCGGGATTGGTTGAAAAAGATAGCAATTGTCAAAATCCGAACTATCAATATGCGGTCCAGATACTCGTTTTTGCAGGAAACAGAAAAATGAAGTTTATCTGTCCGCTTATCGTAGTTGATGACATAAAAAAGTCCCGGCATTTATATGAGAATATCCTGGGGCAAACAGTAAAAAAGGATTTTGGAGAAAATGTCATATTCGCAGGTGATTTTGCAATTCATCAACGGGACCATTTTCAGGCATTAATCGGCAACCGGGAAATTATCAAAAAGTCGAATAGTTTTGAGCTCTATTTTGAACATGATGAATTACCGGAAATAGTCGGGAAAATCAAAGCGTTGGATTTAGAGCTGGTCCACGACATTGTCGCACAGCCCTGGCAACAACTGGTGGTTCGGTTTTATGACTATGACAAAAACCTGATTGAAGTAGGTGAAAGATTGGAGCATGTTGCTTTCAGACTGTTCCGGAACAACTATTCGATGGATAAAATTTGCCAAATCACCCATCTGAGCAAAGAAGCGGTTGAAAACGCCATTAAGGAATACTCATGATATGCAACAGTCACAGCCGGATACAGCGCGAACCTCCTCCATCCTATTCCGGTACCATTTTGGTTTGGCATTATGCTTATGGATGATCGTCGCGATGGTGATGATTGCAAATAAAATGGCAGGCGCTCCAGTGCGAACATAAGTATGACCAGAATTTAACAGATGAAAAGAATGGACATCCATTGACTACTGAAATCTACTATTTTTCCGGAACCGGCAATACGCTGCACGTCTCCGAAGAATTACAGAAAAGGCTCCCAGATTCTACTTGTATCCCGATCATCGGCAGTCTCAAAAGCACTCCAATCAAAACCAGCGCCGATACGGTGGGGATCATATTTCCGATTCAGGCATTTACACTGCCCTGGATCGTCAGACGGTTTATCCAAAATATTGACTTGTCGGCAACCTCCTATCTGTTTGCAATTACCACCAGAGTCTGTTTTACGAAGGTTTTTTCCGATATTGACAGAATCCTGGCGCAACAGAAAAAGTCGCTGGATACCTGTTTATCCTATGAAATGCCGGAAAATTACATCCCGGTTTTTAATATCTATTCCCCCGAAGAAATCGAAGCCACCGAATCGGAAATGCATCAAAAACTGGATCAGATTGCCGGTATCATTCAGAAAAAGGAGCGCTGTCAACCGCAAGATCCTTTTGTCTGGTCTGTCGTCTCACATACGGTCAGCCCGCTGATTACATGGTATTTCCAAAAAATACGGTTCCCCGGTATGGAAAAGGCATTTTATGCGGATTCGAAATGTACCGGCTGTGGGATTTGTGAAAAAATCTGTCTGTCTGACAAGATCAGGATTACAGACGGTGTCCCCGAATGGCAGGATCATATAAAATGCATCTATTGCTTTGCCTGCCTGCATTTCTGTCCGGTACAAGCCATTCAGATTCATAGAAGAAACACCCAAAAAAGAGGACGGTATCATCACCCTCAAGTAACGGCTGATGATATTATCAAACAGAAAGAAAAATGAAACTCGCAAACAGATCACAGGGAAAAGCAACTACAAATTCCAGATTTTATCTTGAAAGCATTCGCCGACAATGAACCCGCCCTGACGAATTTCAATAAGTTGGCGCGGAGTTATCAGCGCCGTTATATCCTGTGGATTACAAGCGCCAAAAGAGCAGCGACAATCCAAAAAAGACTGGCAGAAACAGTTATGTTATTAAATGAAGACAGAAAACTGGGATTGAAATAGATGAGCTGCCGATAAACCGCGGTACCGCTCGTCCGGGCAGACAGACCTGTTATCATAAAGGAGGAAAATCATGGATATTAAATATAAGCAGAACACAGTCGCTGAATGAAATAGGATTCATGCTTGTCGGGTCCAGAATATTGGATGTGGGGGTTTTACGGGCTTTAGCGAATAATGAAGAATTATTACTGCCGGCTCCTTTGCGTCCTACGCCATCATACCCTTACAGCAGATATTATTTATGGATTGTAGAAAACAGTCCTGACAAATATGGTTATGGACAAAAAGATGTGAAGCTAAAATATGACAACTGGTATATTGTTAATTTTGGAAGGGACAATGAATCCAGGACAAGATTAGAAGAAAAGGCTGTTGAATTAATTGAATCTGGCAAGTATGATAGCCCGGAACATTTTGCAACACTAATAGGTGCCTCATACTTAAACAAAAATGATTCCAAGGTTTGGGAAAATTTTGTTGCCGAAATTTCAGAGATTTGTCTGACGCAGCTCCTTAAGGAAAAGGAAGAAATAAATGAATTGTATCAAACATTAAAAACAAGCCAATATTCTGAAAATACGTTTGACGACTTTTATTGCTGGTATTATCATTATGTTTATCCGATAGCAATCAACAATTTGATTATTGAAAACCTGTTTGAAATGCCTGAGGATCACCATATTTCGATTGTGTTATATAATGAACAAGGGAATGGTGTCTCCATTTTGAATAATGTCAAAAATATTGCCAGCATCGGATAAAACCAAGGTGGTGATTTGGTGGTTTGACAGGTATGCAAAAATATTTAAAACTGGACCTTAAAATCAGTTCCTGAACCGCTTCGCATCAATCGCATATTTCTCGATTTTATAACCGATAATCCGTTCGGTGGAATTCAGCAGGCGGGCAGCTTTCGCCTTATTCCCGTTGGTGGATTTCAGGGCGTCCTGAATCAACTCTTTTTCATAGGACGCCACGGCTTCATCCAGAGACATGCGCGGCGTGGTATTGCTGCTTTCGGCGGTCTGTAAAGTCGGCGGCAGATGGTAGCTGTGAATCACCTGATCTTCGCAGACCAGCACCGACCGCTCAATACAATTCTCGAGTTCACGCACATTGCCCGGCCAGTGATAACGCATCAGCATATCAATCGCCGGTGTCGAAATCCGCTTCACCGGCTTGCGGTGCTTGCGCCCGTACTTCAGCATGAAGTGATCAGCCAACAGGAGTATGTCGGTCTTACGGTCCCGGAGGGGCGGTAGAAAAATCGAAAACACGTTGAGGCGATAATAGAGGTCATCCCGAAACTCCCCCCGCCCCATTAGCTCCTCCAGGTCCTGATTCGTCGCCGCGATGATCCGCACATCAACTTTGATGGTCTCCGTACCGCCCACCCGCTCGAATTCCTGTTCCTGCAATACCCGCAACAGTTTTATCTGAGTCATCAATGACAGATCACCGACCTCATCCAGAAATATCGTCCCCTTGTCCGCCAACTCAAAACGCCCTTTTTTGGGTTTGACGGCACCGGTAAAGGCACCCTTTTCAAAACCGAAAAACTCCGACTCAATCAGGTTTTCCGGAATGGCGGCACAATTGACCCGGATAAACGGCTTGTCGTTGCGGGCAGAATTATAGTGAATCGCCTTCGCCACCAGCTCCTTCCCCGTCCCCGATTCGCCACGAATCAGGATCGTTGTATCCGTCGCGGCAACCCGGGCGACCTGCTCGAATACCTCCCGCATTTCATGACTCGTGCCGATGATATTGTAGAAGCTGAATTCCTCCTGTAGTTTGGATTTCAGGGCGACATTCTCGTCAATCAACCGTTTACGCTCTAAAGCCAACATTTTCTGAACCCGGATTGGCTGTAACAGCGCCGACGCCACCAGCGATAAAAAACTCAACGTCATATCGTAATCCCGGTTGGCGGTATAGGACAATATAATAACCAGCGCACCCAGCGACGTATAGTCCAGAATAATCGGGACACCAAAGAAACTACGCTCCCGACCGTCTTCACCAACCCAGGCTGAAATCTCATCGGTATACTGACTCTCTTTACTGATTCTGGGAATAATGACAGGCTTACCGGTTTCCACGATCTGACCGATGATCCCCTCACCGCTTTTAAATTTTTTACTTTGGGGATGATAGTTGACCGATGAAGCGATACCGAGGCTGCTATCTAATTCATCCATCAGATAAATAGCGCTGCCGCGGACATTGTAGGACTCCTGCAATATTTTCAATGTCGCCCGCAGCGACTCCTGCAGATTCAGATTCCGACTGATCGCCCGGTTAATCTCCACCAGGATATTCAGTTTCTTTAAAATGGCTGTATTTGCCGCCGATTTCGAACTGGTTTTAAAGGCTGTTTTCACTCCTTGCTCTCCATTTTACACGAATATAATACATTTATGTAATATATGAAAATAATAAATACATATTTGTAATTGTTGTTGATTTTTAATAAATGCGACCTGAAAATATATTGGCTGGATGACTAATTCTAAAATAACCGGTACGATTTTAATAAAATCTAACCGCCCGGACTCAGAGTTGGATGGTTGGATTGACTGGCTAATGTTCAGATAATACAAACATGTCACTCAATTATACTTATCCTACAATTATGTATTTTATTTCACAGGATGCAGGTTACCTAAATATTTTTCTAATTATTATTTTAACAATCGCTTAGATATATCATTACAACTAACAGGTGTTTTGGCAGACTATTTGATACTCTTATCCTGTTATTTAAAAATCTACACCTTAAAAATTGGAGTGACTAAGATGACAGACACAACTGGTTCAAACCTGAGAAAAGGAATCGTATTGAGTATTGCTAAAAACGGTAACATTCCCAAAAATGACCTGAAAATGAATTCCGCCAGTTATTTCGGCGTCAATTCTTTTAACGATAAAATCATGCGGGAGAAACTCCCCAAAGAGGTTTACCGAAAGCTCCGGGATACCATTCGCAAGGGGTCAAAACTGGACATGAGCATTGCCGACAGCGTCGCACATGCCATGAAGGAGTGGGCAATCGAAAAAGGCGTGACCCACTTTACCCACTGGTTCCAGCCATTAACCGGTCTGACTGCGGAAAAGCATGACGCCTTTTTGGAAATTGATGAAGGCGGCATCGTTGTGGAACGTTTCGGCGCCCATCAGCTCGTGCAGGGTGAGCCGGATGCATCCTCCTTCCCCAGTGGCGGACGCCGCTCCACATTTGAAGCGCGTGGCTATACGATGTGGGACGCCTCCAGCCCGGCTTTTATAATGGACAGCCCCAAAGGCGGTATTCTCTGCATTCCGTCGGTGTTTATCAGTTACAACGGCGAGGCGCTGGATAAAAAGACCCCCCTGCTGCGCTCCATGGAGGCGATTAAAAAAACCGGCTTACGCATTCTGCGACTCTTTGGCAACGAAACCGCAACCCGGGTCGTTACGACCATCGGTACCGAGCAGGAGTATTTCCTGATTGACCGCTCCTTTTTCTATCTGCGCCCCGATTTACAGATCACCGGTCGGACGCTTTTCGGCGCACAACCACCCAAAGGACAACAGCTGGAAGACCACTATTTCGGCTCCATCAAAGAGCGCGTTCTGGCGTTTATGGAAGATTCCGAAACCGAACTATACAAACTCGGCATCCCGGCGAAAACCCGCCACAATGAAGTCGCTCCCCATCAGTACGAAATCGCACCCATCTATGCCGAAGCCAATATCGGCGCCGATCGTAATCAGCTGGTCATGGAGGTCCTGCGAAAAGTCGCCAACCGCAATGGTCTGGCACTGCTGCTGCATGAAAAACCCTTCGCCGGCATCAACGGCAGCGGTAAACACAACAACTGGTCACTGGAGGACTCCGAAGGCAATAACCTGCTCGATCCCGGCAAGACACCGGAGGAAAACCTCCAGTTTCTTATTTTTCTGGTAGCAACGCTGCGAGCCGTCCATCGCTACGGCGACCTGCTACGGGCTGCGGTGGCAACCGCCGGTAATGATCATCGTCTGGGCGCCAATGAAGCCCCGCCGGCGATCATGTCCGTGTTTCTCGGCGAGCGTTTGAACACCATCCTCAACGACGTCAAGGATGGGAAAAGCATCCAAAAGGCTGAGGATTTTTTGATTGACCTCGGGCTCAGCAATCTGCCCTCCATCATGCGCGACAATACCGACCGCAACCGTACCTCACCCTTTGCGTTCACCGGCTCAAAATTCGAATTTCGCGCTATCGGCTCCTCCGCCTCGGTCTCTTTCGCAAACACCGTCCTGAACGGAGCGGTTGCTGAATCGCTGAACCTGATCGCCGATGACATTGAAAAAACTCTTAAAAAGGAAACCGACTTTCAGGTTGCCGTATTGAAGGTTCTGAGAAAGTACATCATCGAAACGGAAACGATCCGTTTTGAGGGCAACAATTATGATAAATACTGGGAAGCCGAAGCAGAAAAACGCGGACTGCCGAATATTAAAAGGACCGGCTATGCTCTGGATGCTTTGACAGCTGAGAAAAATAAAACCATGTTGATCAATCAGAAAATCTTCAGTGATTCCGAGCTAAACTCTGCTTATCATACCAAGCTGGAACAGTATGTCAAGACGCTGGAGATCGAGGCTGAAACGCTGGTAAATCTCGTTAAAACCAGGATTTACCCTGTGGCAATTGACTACCAAAAACAGCTTACGGATGCTATCAGCGGGCTGCATGATTTAAAGGAAACGATCAGCAGTGCCGGCGACACTGTATTGACTAACGAGGTCGCCATGCTAAATGAATTGAACACCGTCTTAACAGACATTTTTACCAGCATCAAAATCCTATCCGACACCGTAGAAAAGGGATCGGCGGTTACCGATCTTTCTGAACAAGCGAAATTTTTTGCCGATCATATCGTGGATAAAATCGAAGCGGTCCGCACCCACGTTGACCGGCTGGAAAATATCACTCCCGACGATCTCTGGTCTTTGCCAAAGTACTCTGAAATGCTGTTTATTCTTTAGACCGATATCCTGACTCGCCTCTGAAATGCGAGGCTGTCCATTCCACCGGGCAGCCTCCTTCAATTTAAGGTCGTGAAAAGTGCTGACGCTTTTACCAATTTATTGTAAATTAATCTCCGTATGAAAAAAATTGCTTTTCAAAACTCACTAACTTCATAAGGAGTAGTTTATGTCAACACGTTTTCAAACCTGCATACTGCCTGTTCTTATCATTTGCATTACCGCTACGGCAGTTAGCGCCAAAACCGACGGCGCTATTAATCCCGAATTAATCCAACGCTTCGAACAAAAATTGAATTATACAGAAAAAGACCGGGCGATTATGAATGCCGCCACCGCCACCGACCTGAAGCAGCTGACCCTGAACCGGGCAATGCTGAACCGGCACAATGACATCTTTTCCATAAAAATCAACACCGAGGGCATCACCGATCAGAAAAGCACCGGGCGCTGCTGGATGTTTGCCGGCTTCAACATCATGCGTCCGTTGGTAATGAAGAAATACAATCTGGCAGCATTCGAGTTTTCGCAAAACTATCTCTTTTTCTATGATAAACTGGAAAAAGCCAATCTTTTTCTGGAGCAAATCATCGCCACTGCTGACCGGGATTTCGACGATCGCCTGGTGCAAAAATATCTGGAAGACCCGGTAGCCGACGGCGGCTGGTGGAACTATTTTACCGCACTGATCGAAAAATACGGCGCCGTACCCAAAGAGGTCATGGGCGAAACCGTCAACAGTGAAAAATCCTACAATATGAACTTTATCATCAATAATCTGCTGCGCACCGACGCCGTGATCCTGCGTAAAATGGTTCGGGACAAGGCGCGTAAAAAGGCGATTCAAGCCCAAAAAGAGGAGATGCTCACCGAAGTCTATCGCCTGCTGGTTTACAATCTCGGGCAGCCGCCGCAGGAGTTTATCTGGAAATATTGTGATAAAAATGAAACGATTTTCGAAAAACGCTTTACGCCGCAGCAATTTTACACGGAAGCGGTCGGGATTGATTTGAGCGAATATGTGATGATCTTCGACCACGCCATGCATCCCTACAACAAATATTACCGGATGGAATTCTGCCGGAATATCGTCGAAAAACCGGATATGGATTTCATTAACCTCGATATAAAAACCATCAAGGAACTCACTATGACGGCTCTCCAGGACAGTCTCCCGGTCTGGTTTGCCGCTGACGTGTCCCATCACATGGAGCGGAATCACGGCATCATGGCGGTGGATATTTTTGATTATGAGACCCTGTTTGACATTGATCTGACATTATCCAAGAAAGATCGCCTGCTCACCCGCACCCTGACGCCCAACCACGGCATGGTCTTCACCGGCATTGATATTGTTGAAGGCAAGCCGGTCAAATGGCTGGTGGAAAACTCCTGGGGTACCGATATCGGCAAAGAGGGACGCTGGAGTATGTACGACAGCTGGTTTGACGATTATGTTCTGACAATCGTCTTACCAAAAAACCGTTTACCCCAGAATATTCAGGACCTGCTGAAAACCAAGCCGACGATTCTGCCACCCTGGGACCCGATGTCACTGGTAAAATAGATGCGTCTGGCAATTATCAGCGACGTTCACGGCAATTGGGAAGCCTTTCAGGCGGTGCTGGAAGATATTCAAAATCAGCATCTTGAAAAAATAATTTCCCTCGGCGATCTGATTGATTACGGACCCGATTCGGAACTGATCGTGCAGGAATACCGCCACCTGAACATCACCAGTGTGATTGGTAACCACGAACAGGCTCTGTTCGATCCCATGCTGGCGGAAAACCTGGTCCCGGCGGCATACGATTCTTTTCAAATCACCCGTCGGCAACTCTCTGCGGAAAGCATCCGGTGGCTGCAAACACTGCCTCCGCTATTGGTGATCGAGCAGATGCGCTTTGTGCACGGTCTGCCGCCCGATTCATTAATAGATTATATTGATTATGTCCCGTTGCACATTTTACGCTACGTTTTTCAATCCTATCCGGAATTTATCTGCTTCGTGGGGCATACTCACCGCGTGGCGATGTATGAATACGCTTCTCAGGATTATGTGAAAATCACACAACTACCTGAGAAATATAGATTAAAACCAACCAGCCGCTACATCATCAATGCCGGCAGCGTCGGACAGCCGCGCGACCCGGACAGACGCGCAAAGTACGTCATCTACGACCCGGCGCAAAATTCATTGGAGCTGCGCCGGATAGAATATGACGCTCGGAAAACAGCCGCTAAAATCCGGCAACTCGGCTACCCGGAAATATTCGCCCGGAGACTACTATAGATGAAATCCTGGCAATTTCTGCTCTTTTTCGGCATCGTCTTCGGCATCTATTTTATCGTCAATTACTATATCTTTATCCGCGGTCTGCAGGCTATCCGGTTCACAGGAATTTCCAAATCGCTTTACACCACAATATATCTGCTGGTGGCGGCAGCTTATGTCGCCGGACGAATCATCGAACGTTTCGTCGCCGGTCGGCTTGCCGATACACTGACCTGGCTCGGCTCTTTCTGGCTGGCATTTATGGTCTATTTTCTGCTCTTCGTCGTTCTGATTGATCTGCTGCGGCTGGTGAACCATTTTCTGCCCTTTTTCCCGGCGTTCATTACAAGTAACCCGATAAAAACCAACTTCATCCTCGGCTGCGTTGCGCTGGTCTGTGTTTTGGCTACCGTGATCGCCGGACGGATCAATGCAACCCATCCGGTCGTCAGAGAGATCAATATTAAATTTCCGAAAAGCATCCAGAATGATCAGAATGTCACCATCGCATTAACCAGTGACATTCACCTCGGAGCCGTCGTCGGGCAGACGCATCTGCGTAAGTTGGTTCGCATGATCAATGCGATTCAGCCTGACCTGATTCTGTTTGCCGGGGATGTCATTGACGAAGACCCGGGTTCTCTAATCAAGAGAGACCTGGGTAATTGCCTTAAAGAGCTGCAGGCACCACTGGGAGTCTACGCCATTACCGGCAATCACGAATATATCGGCGGCGTCAAAAAAGCGGTTCAATACCTCAAAAAATATCATATCACCGTTCTACGGGATTCGGCGGTGACGCTGCCGAACGGTCTGGTCATCATCGGGCGCGAAGACCTGGACTCCAGACGGTTCGACGGTTTCCGGCGGAAAAGTATTTCTGAATTAATGGAAAATATCCACCCGGAGAATCCCACCATTCTGCTGGACCACCAGCCGGCGACCATTACCGATGCCGTGGAAAACGGCATTGATATTCAGCTGTCCGGGCACACGCATCATGGACAGCTGTGGCCGTTTCATTATATTACCTCAAAAATCTACCGGGTCAGCCACGGCTATGCGAAATTCCGAAATACCCATGTCTATGTCTCTTGCGGATTCGGTACCTGGGGACCGCCGGTCAGGACCAGTTCACGACCGGAGCTGGTGAAAATAGTCGTGCGGGGCGGGTAATTACTGTTCTATCAGGAAATCGCCCCGGACGATAGATCGGTTTCTGAAACAGAGAAATATTCTTTTCATCCTCTCAGAACCTCAGTCCTGACAACCGGATCATTGTCAGAAGGGAGCACCCGCTGCAATTTTCCCACTGGTTACGCTGTTCCTACGGCGTAACCTGATCCGCGTCACGTCGTGGGAACGACGTGACGAGAGGAAATTCATCCGACAGTAAATGATCGGAAGATTAATTTCAACAGGATTTATTTTGTTCCGGACAAAAAGCCCGGAACGAGACAAATTGAAGCACCTCAGCCGGAGCCCGGTTACTGACTATGTAGCTGCAAATAGACGGAGTCGGCGGGTGGCTGCTCATTCAGCCAATAGGTCTGCCCCTCCCGCTTCAGCAGCTGCTCCTCAATCATATCCCGCCGTATCAGACAGTAGTCGTTGTAAATCTTCGTTATGATTTCGTTCACTTCCACTTCGCTGTATTTCCGACCTTTTGCGAACTTCCTGGCAAATTCCTGTAAAATAATATAGCGTTTTTTACGCTGAACTGGTATCTGCTGCAGTTTGCCCTTTCGGAAAAAGGTTTTTAAAATCTTCTGGCGGTATTGCTCCAGCCGCTCTTCCTGAACGGCTTTTTCGATATCTCCAATCGTCACCAAATCCCTCAGGGAGATACCCAGAACCTCCCGGTTAACAGAAAAAATAACATAATACTGGTGCTTTTCGTTCGACACCAGCCCGGCTGTTTCCAGTTTTTTCAAATGAAAGGAAACCGTTGACGCCGCCAGATTGAGGCGCTCCGCCAATTCTTCCAGACACTGCGATTTTTCCAACAGGGTGTTCAGAATCAGCAACCGTGAACTTTCCGCCAGAGACTTAATGATATCCACACTCTCTTTGAACTTCATTTTATCACTCCGTAATTTATTATTATATATACTGAAACATATTTACACCACATAAAATCCAAAGTCAATCTGGTTTTATTGTTATCGAAACACTTTCTAATTATCGGACATTGTATTAAATTTATTCAAAATGAATCTAAACCTTACAAATGTTGTTCTGCTTCTCGCCGGTGCCCAGGGATTTTTTCTGACGATCATTCTGATGCGCCGCTATCGAAAGCTCTATGCAAACCGGTTTCTGGCGGCGATGATCGCCCTTTTTTCGCTTGTACTACTCTATCTGTTCGCTTATGAAATCGGCTATCTCGGTAAACACCCGCATCTGATCCAGGTTTTTCTGGGATTTTGTTTGCTGCTACCCCCGCTGCACTATCTCTACGCCTATTTTCTAATCCACCGCGGCAGGCGATTTCAAAAACGAATTGCCTACATTTTTTACCGTTCGGCGTATACCAGGTCTTCTGGATCACCTACCGCATTCTGGTCAGCAACGAATATGCTCCTCTGGCTCAGCAGAGCAAAGCCGAATCACTTTCCACAGCGGCTCTGTTATACAACTGGATCATCATCCTGATTTCGGCGGTTTATATTGCCAAAACTCTGGTCATGCTTCATAGCTATTCCCGGCGATTACAGTCCTATTTCTCCAGTATCGGGAAAATCCGCTTAAGCTGGCTCCGTAACACTACCTTTTTACTGAGTCTGTTTTTAGTGGTTTTCATCGGCGAAAACGTCTTTTTCTTATATGGCATCAATCTGTCCAATTTCTTCACTCTTTCATCTACTTTGATCGCGGTGTATGTCTATTCGCTGGGCTATATGGGGTTGATCAAATCGGAGATTCTCAGCAATCCGGAGACCGTCAAATCAATAGACCAATTGGATAGTGAAGAATCTGATATGCATGCAGAATCCGATCTGACCGCCCGTTACCGTAAATCGGGACTCATGCCGGAAAAACTCCAGGAATCGCATCAGGCTCTGCTGCAGCTAATGGACTCCGAACATCTATATCAAAACAGCGATTTGACGCTGGCGCAGCTGGCGGAGCGGCTCCAGATCAGCTCTCACAATTTATCGGAAGTTCTCAATACACAGGCAGGTAAAAATTTCTTCGATTTTATCAACCATTATCGTGTCGAACAGGTGAAAAAGGACCTCCTCGATCCGGCGAAACGCGGATATAAGTTAATCGCCTTCGCTTTCGATGCCGGATTCAACTCCAAATCTTCCTTCAATACAATCTTCAAGAAGTACACCGGCATGACGCCTTCTCAATTTCGCGACAGCAAACTGCAAAGATAGCGCAAAGGGCGCAAGACTTCATCTACACAACATAACATCGGACTGATAAGTTCAGACCAACGGGATTGAACCGGTACTTGTAGTTCAGTCCCATGGGTAGAGACGACAGGCTGCTTTTTATTCAATAATTTCCGAACGGTTTATTTACAATTTAAAAGGATCATTATGCTGAAAACGATCTCTAAACTGCGAATTCCGTTCTTTTACGCCGCAATCATGATTTTCTCCAGCCTCAATGCTCAAGCTGAAAAATCAACCGGTCGGATTCACGGGATTATCCTTGATTCCGGGACCAAGGAACCACTGATTGGCGCCAATGTCCTTCTGGTCAACACCGACATTGGCGTTGCCAGTGATTCCGAAGGAAGGTTTTACATTAACGATGTTCCGGTGGGCAATTATATACTGAAATTCAATTACATCGGCTACGAAACAGCCGTGCGAACCGATGTTATTGTTCGACCGCAACGGATTACATATATCAGTCAGGAACTGTCACAAACATCCCTGAACATGGATGAAGTTGTCGTCACAGCCGGATTTTTCAGTAAAGTAAAAGAACAGCCCGTCAGCACTATTCATTTCACCAACGAGGAAATCCGCCGCTCGCCCGGTACCGCCGGCGACGTCAGCCGCATCATGATGAGCCTGCCCAGCGTCGCCGTCGTCAATGATCAAACCAATAACCTGGTGGTTCGCGGCGGCAGTCCTACAGAGAACGGCTTTTATGTTGACAATATCCGGATACCGAATATCAATCACTGGCCGACGCAGGGCGCTACCGGCGGTCCCATCGGTCTTCTAAATGTAGATTTTATTCAGGATGTGAGTTTCTCCAGCGGGGGTTTCCCGGCGCAATACGGCAATCACCTCTCGTCGGTGATGGACATCCGTTTCCGGGAAGGTAATCAAGAAGAATTTGACGGTCAGCTGGACTGGAATTTCAACGGATTCGGCGCCGTGCTTGAAGGTCCTGTAGGCAGCAATGCCAGTTATCTGGTTTCCGTCCGGCGCAGCTACCTCGACTTTATCATCAAATGGGTGAATTTGGGCACTAATTCCGTTCCCCGCTACGGCGATTTTCAGTCCAAAGTTGTCTATAATCTAAACGACCGGCACAAACTGAGCGCACTGGTGATCATCGGTGACGATCATCTGCATTCACTGGCAAAAACCGCCGCAGCCGCCTTTGATTACGACATGACCTACTACGGCGATCAGGATATCTTCGAATCCACCAGCGGAATCAACTGGCGGGCGCTCTGGAATAAAAGCGGGTACTCAAATACCTCGATCTCCCATACAACAACCCGGTTCAGGGAGAAATTCTTTCAGGCGGGGACTGGTGACCTGTTGTATCATAATCGTTCGGCGGAAAAACAGTATCGCCTGCGAAATAACAATCACTTTCGTCTGAATTCGGCATCTTCACTCGCATTCGGTCTGGAGAAGGTCATTCATATCAACAATTATAACAATCTCTATCAGTCCGGTGTGGTGGATTCCGCCGACGTTCCAAAATACTCCGCGCTTAAAAGCGATTTGAATTATGCTGAAACGAGTGCATTTGGGCAGCTGAAATTAACACCGCTAAGATTCTGGACTATGACGCTGGGTTTGCGCTTTGACCGGCAGAGCTACCATTCAAAGGGTCTGCTGGCGCCCCGCTTCTCCGTGCGGTATTCCAGTAATCCGCATTTCGCAATCTACAGTTCCGGCGGCTGGTACAGCCAGAGTCTGCCGCATGTCCTGCTGGTTCAGAATGACAATTTCAAAAGCCTTGAAAATCCCCGGGCAGTCCACCTGGTTCTAGGAACCGAATACCTGCTCACCGATGCCACCCGTCTGACCATTGAAATATACGGAAAAAAATATTCGAAATTTCCGGTGGATCCGGAGAATCCCGGTTTTTTTCTGATTGATGAAATTTATCAACAATACGGTTTCTATTCTTACCATGCAAAGCTGGATGATACCGGCAGGGCGCGCTCCTACGGTTTTGAAATCATGATCCAGAAAAAACTAGCGCATAAACTCTACGGATTGACCAGCCTGTCGCTTTTTAAATCCCAATATCAGGACGGGAACGGTGAGTGGCAAAACCGGAAGTTCGATAATCGCTATATTTTTTCTGTGGAAGGCGGATATAAACCGAATACCCGCTGGGAATTCAGCCTGCGCTGGATTTATGCCGGCGGAACTCCGTATACCCCATTTGACATCGCAGAATCCATACGGCAAAATCGCGGCATACTCGCTGAAGATCGCATCAACACCTGTCGTTATCCCGATTATCACTCACTGAATATCCGCTTTGACCGCCGGTTCTTATTTAAACGATCGAATCTGATTTTTTATCTGAGTTTCTGGAATGCCTACGACCATAAAAATGTCGCCTCTTATTACTGGAATACAAAAACAAATCGTCAAGATACCGCCTACCAGTGGCGCTTTATGCCGATCTTTGGGATGGAATACGAGTTTTAGGAAACGTTACATTTCACTCTGACTCGCCTATAAATAGATGGAACCGGCGGGCGGCTTTTCGTTCAATCAATATATCTGACCTTTCCGTAGTTTTCAAAATAAATACATACTTATCCTTGATCGAAGTCGTTCTGTTTTTATCTATATCGAATTATTTGCTCCGGGCATTCCGATTATCCGGTATTTTTTACTATTCTTTTACAATTTCAAACAGAATTATTTCGTAGAATGGTCTTTGATTTTTAATCATGCCGTGATTGTTGAATTTCGAGTTGAGAGGTAAAAATGTTTGGAAACATGCCGGAATTGAAGATTGGTCATTTACGTGCAAAACTGCCCATTATTCAGGGCGGGATGGGCGTTGGAATCTCCCTGTCCAGCCTCGCATCTGCCGTCGCCAATGAAGGTGGTATCGGCATTATTGCAGCGGTGGGTATCGGTATGAATGGCGGCGCAATCGAAGGCGACTTTCACGAAGCCAACGCTGAAGCCCTGCGTCAGGAGATCCGAACCGCCCGTTCAAAAACCGACGGATTAATCGGTGTTAATGTGATGATCGCTTTGACTGATGCTGACCGCCTGATTGAAGTGTCTGTGGAAGAGGATGTTGATGTCGTCATCATGGGCGCCGGCTTACCATTGAAATTGCCCCGGTTCATCATTGAAAAAGGTTTCGACAATATTCGCACCCGGTTCATTCCCATCGTATCATCCTCCCGGGCGGCAGAATTGATTTTCAGTCACTGGGGGAAAAAATATTCGCATATCCCCGATGCCGTCATTGTAGAAGGTCCCCTCGCCGGCGGACATCTCGGCTTTAAAAGCGCCGAACTGTTCCAGGCAGCCAATACCCTCGAAAACCTGATTGCTGACGTCATAAGCGCTATGAAACCCTTTGAACGGCAGTTTCAGCGTCCAATCCCGGTGATTGCCGCCGGTGGCATTTATACCGGTGAGGATATCTATAAATTTCTACAACTCGGCGCCGCCGGAGTTCAGATGGCAACCCGTTTTGTAACAACGGGTGAATGCGATGCAGATATCCGTTTCAAGGAGATGTATTTAGACTGCCAGGAGTCCGATTTGCGGATTATCGAAAGCCCTGTGGGATTACCCGGCAGGGCGATTGATAATGAATTTCTGCAATCGGTCGTTGAGGGCGAAAAAAAACCTTTTAAATGTCCCTGGAAATGCCTGCGCACCTGCAATTTCGAAAAGGTGCCTTACTGCATTGCCAAGGCGTTGATATTAGCACGGCGAGGTAAATTCTACTACGGTTTTGCGTTTGCCGGCGCGAACGCCTGGCGCGCCGAAAAAATTATCTCTGTTCATGAATTAATGGACGCGATCAAAAATGAATTCCGGCATGAATCACGAATTATGAGACCGGATAAGACACAATCCCGCCCCTGTCTCGCATTTGACCATGCCTAACCTGGATAATTCACCACTGAGTGCACACCTGCCCGACTGAACTGCTCAGGCAGAGATTATTAATTTATTAATCGTATAGATGCATAAAGCAAGGGGCGTACCTTGCGGTTTATCAATTCCGTTTCAGTCGAGGAATCCACATCGGCACTTCTGCCATGTACTTCCGGTATTCATCACCAAATCGCTTTAGCAGCAGTTTTTCCTCATGGCGACCGATAAAATACAGAAAACCGATTGCCAGCAGCCAGACAATAAACGCAGCAAACGATATACTGATGATTAGCAAACCCAGATAGAGTAATATTTCCGCAAGATACATGGGATGACGGCAATATTTATATGCGCCTTCCCGAATAACAACAGGTGGTTTGCGAACTTCTCCAAAAACAATCTTCAGGGTCGAAATTGCCAGGTATCCGGCGCTGATCAGCAGAATAATTCCGATTGGAAACCGGATAATGCGGGGTATCAGCTCATTTAAATGTGTGGTGGATTCCAATAGCAGGGGATCACTCAGCCAGACAATCAAAAACAGAACAGCAATACTTGCCTGACCGGCGTCGCCAAACCTGTGTTCGCCAGTCATATCCTCACGATTGTGATGATTATTTCTAGCCTTATCAATGCCCTCCGGTCGCAGTTCATCACGCTTAATCCAATTCAACCAGTATAAAATCCCGATAATAAAGAGCGGTCCAGAAATA
>Ga0129302_1000989_pt1 | contig 21293 bp, 20 predicted proteins | sample BlaSprsedimmetaG_FD_94476 | JGI IMG/M metagenome (GOLD analysis project Ga0129302, IMG submission 94476) | Hot spring sediment bacterial and archeal communities from California, USA to study Microbial Dark Matter (Phase II) - Blank Spring... | ecosystem: Environmental > Aquatic > Thermal springs...
CGACATTGCCGAACGCCTCTACTGCGCGATCGAGATGGTCTCTCGTGTGGTCGGCAGAAATCTGCACGCGGACGCGAGCTTTCCCGCGCGGAACTATCGGGTAATAGAAGCCGATGGCGTAAATGCCTTCGTCGAGAAGCGCCTCGGCGAAGGGGTTCGCGAGGCGGTCATCGGGGAGCATGACCGGCACAATCGGGTGAATCCCCGGACGAACTTCGAGGCCCATCCCGGAGAGCTCCTCGCGGAAATATCGCGTATTTTCGTGGAGGCGGTCCAGAAGCTCCGTTGATTCCTCGAGAATGTCGAGAACTGCGAGGCTTGCGCCCACAGTGGCCGGCGATACGGAGTTCGAAAAGATATACGGCCTCGAACATTGGCGAAGTTTGGCGATGAACTCCGCCGGCCCCGCCGTGAATCCGCCGTTGCCGCCGCCCAAAGCCTTGCCCAGCGTCGATGTGACGACATCGACTTTCGCCCCGCAGTGCTCCGGTGTGCCTCGTCCCGTCGCGCCTATAACGCCCGTTCCGTGAGAGTCGTCCACGGCAATCAGCGCGCCGTGCGCCTCACCGCGCCGGACTATGCGCCGCAATTCGGCGATGTCGCCGTCCATCGAGAAAACGCCGTCCGTGATGATTACCTTGTTCGGGATGTCCTCGACCTCGCGGAGCTTGCTATCAAGGTCGTTCATGTCGCCGTGGGCATATATCAGGCGCTTGGCATCGCGCGCGAGGCGGACGCCGTCGATGATGCTCGCATGGTTGAGCGCATCGGTGATTATCGCCGAGTCATCCGAGTTGAAAAACGGCGCGAAAAGCCCGCCGTTGGCATCGAAACAGGCGACATAGAGAATCGCATCATCCATGCCGAGGAAGTCCGCGAGCCGCCGTTCGAGCTTTTTGTGAATGTCCAGCGTCCCGCAGATGAAGCGCACCGAGGACAGCCCGTATGAGTAGTGCTCCATCGCCTCCACTGCGGCCCGCACCACGCGCGGGTGATTGGCGAGGCCGAGGTAGTTGTTCGCGCAAAAGTTGAGGACTCGGTGGCCGTCCTCCAGCGTGATTTCCGCGCCCTGCCCGGACTTGATGATGCGCTCGGGCTTCCAGAGCCCGGCGTCCTTCAGCTCGGCGAGGTCCGGCGCGATGCGATATTTAAGATATTCGAACGACATATTGGCTCCAAAGTGTGAATGAAACGGCGACTAAATCTGCGTATTATATCCCTTCAAATCGCCATTTCAAGGGCTTTAGGCGAAATAATTTCAAAGTCTCGCATTTTATCGAACAGTGAAAGAAAACGGTATGTTTCGTAAAACTTTTCGCGCTTGACACTGTCTCCAATATCGTTAATTTCTATGAAAATTTGACCGAAACGGAGGCAATATGGAAAAAATTTGGAAAGAACTTTCGATTGTCGAGAAAATCTCGGACGACGGCCTTCGCGCGCGAGTGCGCGAGACATTTGAGACCGCGATTGTCCGAGGCGGATGGACGGAGGAACAAGCACTCGAAATCCCATTCACGCTTCTCATTCCCGATGTCCCCGTCACGCTCGTCGAGCACACGAAGGCGGTTGCCGAGATGGCGCTGGCCAACGCCGAGTTCATGGCAAGCTCCTATGAAAACTACGATTTCGACCGCGATGTCCTCATCGCCGGCGGAATACTTCACGACGCAGGGAAATTCCTTGAATATAAAATTATTGACGGCCGCTATGTCAAATCCGAGGTCGGCAAATTCCTCCGGCACCCTTTCAGCGGATGCGCGCTGGCGTTCGAGATGGGGCTTCCGCCCGCGATTTGCCATTGTATCGCGGTGCACGCCGGCGAGGGCGACGGCGGATGGCGGAGCATCGAGGCTATCGCAATCAACAAGGCGGATTTCACGAATTTCCACTCGCTGAAGGAGATAGCGGAGCGCAATCGGCGTTAGTGCTTGCAAGGTGAGAGGCCAAACTCTTTCAGTGCAAGCCCCGCCAGATATAGGCTTCCGGCGATAACCACCATTCCGGAGCTTCCGGCCCTCTCTCGTGCTATTTCGATGGCGCGAGCGAAATTATCTGCGACGATGCCCGAAGGCTCAATTTCCGCAAGCTCCTGCGCTATGACGGCTCGCGGCCAGTCGAAGCTCGTGAAAACGATGCCCGCCGAAAATTTTCTCACGACATCTATCATCGCGGGATAATCCTTGTCGCGATTCACGGCAAACACCCACACCGGCGACGTCTGACGAATATGTGCCAGCGTCTCGATGAGCCGCTCGAACGCCATCGGGCTGTGTGCGCCGTCGATGATGACATCGGGCGATTCCGCCACGTGTTGCATTCGCCCCGGCCATCGGATCTCTCGAAGCCCCTCATAAATCAATGATTTATCGACAGTTAGAAGCTTGGCCAGCGCGATTGCGACTGCGGCGTTCTCCGCCTGATGCGCTCCCGCGAGGTTGATTTCGAGGCTCGGATAGTCCTTTTCAGCGAGCGACAAGTCGAACGCTGTAGAGCGTAAGCTAATGTCATTTATGGAGATACGCGCATCGTTCAAGTCGATAACCTGCGACGCGCCGATTTTTTTCGCCCTGTCCAGAATCAAGCGACGGACTGATTCTTCTTGCCTCCCGAGAACGAGCGGAGTTCCAGCGCGCAAAATCCCCGCCTTCTCGCGGGCTATCGCCTCGGCAGTGTCGCCCAAAACGTGCGTGTGGTCGAGGCCAATCGCAGTAATCGCCGTGATGTCGGGGTCGATGGCGTTGGTGGCGTCGAGTCGCCCGCCCATGCCGACTTCGATTATACCCACATCGACGCCGGATTCGGCGAATATTTCAAACGCCGACGCCGTGAGGATTTCGAAAACAGTCCGAAAGCCTCGCCCCGCGCCGCCATCGACGGCGGCCTCGGTCAGAGCATCGATTTTGTCAGTCAATATATCAGCGGAAACACAGGCGCCGTCCAAGCGAAATCTCTCGCGAATATCCACCAGATGCGGCGAAGTATAGAGGCCGGTGCGCCGGCCATCGGCGCAGAGGATGGCTTCCAGCATCGCACAGGCCGAGCCTTTGCCTTTGGATCCGGCAACGAGAACCGTCGTGAACTCCTCATGTCGGTCTCCGCGACTGCGAAGTAGCTCGCGGAACCGGCGAATGTCGTTTTCGTCAGTGTCGTATGGGTTTTTCGCGCCGAGCTTCTCATAGTCGATGAACGAATAGAGGCGTTCGAGCGCCGATTCGAGGCGATTATACTGGTTCATATTATTGTTATAATAAAATTACTCCAACCCGAGGGCGATAGAGTTCACATTGCGGTGAATAAGCTCGAAATAATCTTCGTCTCCCGTGCCGAAAGGATCGACCTCGATGAGTGGAATTCCAAGGCTCTGCGCGACGAAATCCGCAGTCTCCGGCGCAATCCCGCGCTCAGAGAGAATCGCAACTGCACCTGATTTCCGCGAGAATTCCACGATTTCCGCTAAATCTTCATCCGTCGGCTCGATTGCGACAAACGGCACGATGGCATCCATCGCGGGGATTTTGTATCGCCGGCAAAAATAGGCGAACGCGCCGTGGTGGAGCACGACCGGCTTGCTGGCATGGGGTTCGAGGCGTTCGCGTGCCTCCTCGGCCAGCGTTTTGAGGCGGCCCTGCAGGCGTTTGGCGTTGGCCATGTAGAAGTCCGAGTTCGGCGGGTCGGCCGAGGCCAGCGCACGCGCCATGAGCGGCACGATAATGTCCGCAACGATGTTCGGATCGAGCCAGACGTATGGGTTGCCGGTCGCAGGCATGAGGTCTTTCTCGCGAAGGCGGCGGAGTGGTTCGTCGGGGAGGGCGGGCAGTTTTGGCACAATTCCGGAAACGTCGTAGATACGCGGGCCGTCCTCGGCGTCCAGCGCGGCCTGCGCCGCCCAGTCATCGAAACCCATGCCGACGTAGAAGAGCACGGCAGAGTTCGCGAGCTTGGCGACATCGGCCGGGGGCGACTCGTATTCGAGGGGATTTTCGCCCGGCGGAACCAAAACTTGCACCACCGCGCGCCCGCCGGCGATGCTGTCAGCTATCGAGAGAAGCGGGCTGATGCTCACGAAAACGCTGTAAACATCGTCCTCCATCGCTTGCGCCATCTCTAGGGCTTCGGCCTTTTTCTTGTCGCCGCACCCCGCGACGGCCATAATAATTAACAAGCATAAAATGAAAAAAATAAAGGCATTCTTCATGGTAATCACCTATAGTTTTATGGTCATCAAGGCGTTTTGAATCGCTTCGACGAGGGCAATGACTTGATTCTCCGTGTTGTATATGTGAAACGAGAATCGAAGGCGACCCTCGCGAAACGAACAAACCACGCCGCTTTCGCGCAACTTCGCCCTAAACTCTTTCGGTGACGGCACGGCAATCGACACGATGTGCGATTTCGCAAAGGCCGCTCGCTCGCTCGCGATTTCGATTTCGGGAAAATCGCGGAGAAGCCTGCAGAATAAGCCCGCGAGGCCGATGTTGTGCTGTTCGATTTCGTCGATGCCGAATTCGAGCAGTAGATTGAGCGTCGCGTCCATGCCCCAGAGCGAGTGATAGGGCAGGGAGCCGACCTCGAAGCGTTGCGCCGTGGGAGCTTGCGGCATATCGTGGCGCAGAAGGTCGAGGAAATCTTCCTCCGATGTGAAGTGCGATAGCCAGCCGTCATGCGCCGGATGAAGCTTTTCCATGGCGCGCGGGGAGACGTAGAGAAAGCCCGTGCCATAGGCCGAAAGCATGTGTTTCTGGCCGCCCGCGGCAAAGGCGTCGATTCCCGTGGCCGAGACGTCTGCGCGGAGGGCGCCGGCGCTCTGAATGCCATCTACGAAGAGAAAAATATCACGTTCATGGCAAATTTCCGCAATGGCGGAGAGGTCGGCGCGGTAGCCATCGGAGAACTGGACGGAGCTTATCGCAAACAGCCTCGTGCGCGGTGTGATTGCGCTCTCGAACATCTCGGGTGTGATTTTGCCGGAAGTCATTGGAAGCCAGTCGGTTGCGACGCCGCTATGTCGTTGATTGAGCCAAGGGTAGGTGTTTCCGGGGAACTCCATCGAGCCTACGAGCACACGATCGCCGGACTTCCAGGGGATACCCGACGCGACAATGTTTACGCCCACGCTGGTGTTCGGGACGAGCGCAACGGTGCCGCTCTCCGCGCCGATGAGCCGCTCGATGTTCGCACGGAGGCGTGCAATCATGTAGAAGGTCTCGGCATTGTGCATGAGGTCGGTCTCGCGGTATCGGCGGAGAAAGCCCTCGATTGCCTCGATTGAGCGGCGCGGCATGATTCCCGTGCTCGACGAGTTGAAGTAGAGAAGCCGCATAGCCAGCTCGAATTCTTGCGCAAGTTCTTGTTCTGTAAAGAGTTCGTTCATTATCGTTTCGGCCAGCAAATCGGGCGGATGTCGTCGCCCGCAAAATTCGTGATGCGCACAGGGTCGCCGGTATCGAGGGGTGCGCCGTAAATCTCGCGGTTGCCGTCGCGCATGCTCACCCAAAAAATCCAGCTCCCATCCGGCGACCAGCAGGGGGTGATGTCCTCGGCGGGGTGGGAGGCTATAAAGCGGAGATTCCCACCGTTTGAGGCAATCACGGCGATGTCCCATCGGCCGTCTATGTAGGCTTGAAATGCGATTTTCGTGCCATCCGGCGAGACGGCGATGTTCTCCACCGAGAAATCCCCGCCGGAGATATTCTCGGGAAACTCGCCGATAGCATCAGCGGAAGACTTCGCAATATATCGCCTGTCGCCACCAGATAAAACATAGTAAATAAACTGGCCACAGGGCGACCACTGCGGGCAGTATGCATCGTGTCCCTCCGGCGAGACGATGCTCGCAAATGACGGGTTATCGGGATTTATTACCGCGACGGACAGGCTCCCATATAGGCCGCTTCGGACGAAGGCAATCGCCGTGCCATCCGGCGACCATTTGTGCGAATCGTCGTTGCCCTCGTGCGTTGTCAAGCGTTGGACATCGCCGCCGTCCGACGGCATGAGCGCCAGCTCGCGGTCACGATAGGTGAAAAACCATCGCTGGGTGACGAAGCAAATCTTCTCGCCGCAAGGAGATACCTCCGGGTTGCCGTCGAATTCCCACTCGTCGGTGAGTCGCTGAAGGCCGGTGCCGTCCTTGCAAATGCGGAATATCTGCATTCGCTCGCTGTGTCTCCCGCCGAAATAGACCCAGTCGCCATAATGCGAAATCCCCCACTTGCCCGCGCCCTCGGGATTGTCCGTCAACTTCTGTATGTCTCCATCGGGCAAGTCGATATAGAAGATGTTCGGCGCACCGTCGAGATAGGAAACCCACGCCAGTGTGCACTCCGGGCCTACGCCCGGGCCGGCGTATCGGTTCTCGCAAGACGCGAGGAATAGGCCCGTGAATATGACTAATATGCCGATGCGTTTTAACATTATAGTAATGATAGGTTTTCCGGGCGAACATGTCAAGATGACGGGGATTTCAGCCGATAGCACGCCCGGGGGCGTCGGCGGCCGTGGACGGCCAGTGAAGTAGTCGGGGCGCGATCGCCGCCGTTAAGCGGAAGACTTCCGGCCGACTACTTCGCTCCCACCTGCGATTTTATAAATCGCAGGTGGGGCCGACGCCCCCTCGGGACAGGTGCGAAAGGCGCATAACAAGAAGTCGTGCAATTAGTTGTGGACGAGGAAGTAGCTCAAGGCCTCCATCTCGGCGGCGATATTTACATTGAGAATTTTCGCGTGAGGCGGTGGCGTGAAGCCTGTTTGGTCGGTGAAATTGAGAATTCCGCGGATTCCTGCGTCGAGGCACTGCTGGAAGGCCTCGAACGCTCTGTCGGCGGGGACAGCTACGATTGCGAGGAGGATTGTATCGCGTTCGCAGACGTCGGGCATATCTTCTGCGGCGTGAATAGGGATGCCCTCGAAGTCGTTGCCAACCAATACTTTGTCGATTTCGAATACGGCTGTGATATCGAAGCCGCTATCGGCGAAGCCCTTATACCTTATGAGCGATTGCCCGAGCATCCCGAAGCCTACCAGCGCGACTTTCCAGCGCCTATCGACGCCTAAAATCTCGCGAATCGCGTCGGCGAGACGGTCAGCGTTGTAACCAAGGCCGCGCCTCCCGGGACAGCCGAACGCAGACATATCTTTGCGCACGAGTTCCGCGGAAATCCCGGACTTCCGGCCGATATCCGTGCTGGATGCAAAAATTTTGCCCTCCAAGGAAAGTTCTTGGAGGGCGCGAAGATAAGCGGAAAGCCGCTCTATCGTTTTTTGCGGAGTATTCTCGGCGAGGGCCATCGGCGCGTCAAGTCTTGCGCTTGAACTTGTTTTCGAGAGTTTGTTTGAAAATCTCGAAAACGCCTTTGTCGGTGAGGACAATCTTCACCTGCTTGAGGTTTTTGGCTTCCAGAAGGGCATTGACGACTTCGTCTATCATAATTGTCGCGCAGTCCTCGGCGGGAAAGTGGCCTACATCGGTGCCGAAGGCGGGCATGGCGAGAGACGTCACCGGCAGGGCGTCCGCAGTTTTGAGCGCGTTGTAAGTCGCCTTCTTGACGCTCTCGGCGTTTGTGTGCAAATCTTGCCCCATGATGACAGAGTGGATGACGAACTTCGAGGGCAATGACCCCGCGCCGGAGACCACGGCCTGCCCGATTTCCGCAGGGCCTTTCTTCATGGCCTCGGTCTCGATTTCCTCGCCGCCCGCGCGCTTAATCGAGCCGCCGACGCCGCCGCCCATCCAGAGCTTGTCGTTCGAGGGGTTCGTGATAGCATCGACGCCAGCCTCGACAATTTCGCCGTGAACTATCGTGAGCTTGGTTTTTCCAATATTGAATTCCATCTTGCCTCCATGGTTAAAAATTAAATAATTCGACCGGACAGGGAAATCGGCCGACGTCAAAATATACGACGGCCATTGCTAAATGTCAAACCAAAACGACGATGGCTAAATGAGCGACACGGCATCGAGGCCGAATTTCTCGCGGATGCTCTCGGCTTGGCACTCTGTGGGCACAATGGCGAGAATTTTTTCGCGGGGAATTTCCGATATTTGGAAATCGCCGATGTGGCGCCATTCCAGCTCACGGCTCCAGTCGCCCTTTTTGCCGTGCGGTTGGAAGAATAGGCGGTCATCGTCGGACAGGCGCTCGAAAAGGGTTTCGTCGCCATATATAACCTTGCGGACGCCGATATCCCTCGCCGTCTCGATGTCGATTGCGATACCGTAAGGCTCCATCGACCATCGGCCGCTTCGAGAGTCCCATTTCATTAGTTTTACTGCGTTTGCGGGGTCGAGCGATGTGAACGAGACATTCGGGAAATCGTTGCGGAATCGCGCTTTTGTCCCGAAAATTTTGCCGCTGGAGAGAATTCGCTCCAGCGTTTTCATCGCCGAGCGCGGATATTCCGTGCCTGAGAGGGCAATCGCCTTGTAGAAATCTGCCGATGTTTCCCGCGGCCATGGCTCCGGGAATGAATGAGTCCAATGTGTCAGCAGTTCCCATCGCCCGGAAAATTTCGCCCTAACGGCCTCTATGTCGCAACCGGACAGCGGGTTATATCGTTTTGGCTTCGTGTAATCCACTCGAAAGGCGTCGCTCACTTTTGCCCAGCTTTGGGCACTGTTTGCTATCTCGCGTTCGAGGTTGCCGTTCGGGCGAATTGAAATTGGAACAATTTCATCCGAAAGCCTGATTATCTGCCTATCCCGCTCGATGAGCGCACCCTTGGGGCGCGTGGGCGTGCTGTCCGTCCGATAGAAAGCGAATCCCACGCGCGAGGCATCGAGGGCGAAGTCTTCCAAAACATCTTGCACAATGTCCTCGGGATCGTCATCGGGAAATAGCGGCAGAATAATTATCTGCTTGCCCCCATAGAAGTTGGCAGACCATGCCAGAATGTTCCATGTGTGCATTCCCAGCGAAGTGAGAATCGTCACATTGCGGTCGATGAGATGTCGGACGGCGTCGATAGTTCGCCGTATCCATTGTTCATCGCCCTTGGGCATCTTAGTTTGCCGCGAGTTCAAGACTGACGCGAACGGGCGCTCCAGCGCCATGCCGAAATAAACCGGTATGTCGTCATGTTTGTGCATTTCATTATCAATATAATATCCGCCGGGAAAAAATCAACGGAAAGGTGATTGTCATTGCAAATTATGATTTTGCCTATCCAGCGCCCGGGGCGTCGGCCCCACCTGCGATTTGGCAAATCGCAGGTGGGAACGAAGTAGTCGGTAGCCTGATCTTCATATATAGCGGTAATTCCGCCCCGACTACTTCGTTGGCCGTCCACGGCCGCCGACGCCCCTTCGCGGGCTATCTAAATTTGACATTTAGCGGAAATTGCCTATAATTAAAATTGATTATGACAAGTAGAGATTGCGGAGATAGCCGTGCTTAAGACTGCCGCCACAGCCACGATTCTCATCGCTTTATTGGCGATGTTGTTTGCCGGTTGCGGAGGCGATTCATCTCGCGACCGCCGCGCGGACGGCACATCCCGCGAGGATGTCGAGCATCTCCTTATCGATGCGGCGGATATGCTCGAGAGAACTGCCCCGGAACCGACTCCTGCCATGCCTCAACGCGGTTCGCCAAGCTATGAATATGGCGAACCCTCGGATTTGTCGGCCTATGCCAGCGGCGCGGCGCTTCCCGGAGTCCGAGTAGAACGCCCCGACCGTGAGACGACCACCTCGGACACGGGGGAAACCTCCTTAACATCCCAAGAGGCCGAGAGTTACACAGAAAACTCCGATCCGGACTGGCGCGAGCGGCCGTGGTCAAATCGCGAGAGCGCATGGTCGCGTGATGAAGACCGAGACGACCAATCGCCCTCGACTCCATCACAGCCGGACATTAGCGAATTCTACTCGGACGTCCATTCGTGGTCATCGGGCATTAAAACCGCCGCCGAAACAAGACGCAAAGCCGCCGAAATTCGCCAAGAGGCCGAGAGCATCCGAAGACAGGCCGAAACTCTGCCGCCCGAGGATCGTCAAGCCGCTTTAGACCGAGCCAGAACAATGGACAACTACGCCGATAGAATCAGCTCAACGCGCGGCAATACACGAAAGCTGAACATCCTTCGACACGAGTTATCCGGCAGGCTGGATGACAACTAAGCAAATTGTTTCACGTGAAACAATACTTGCAAATCCCCAATCCATCGATATTCTGAACGGCATGAGCGCGAAATATGACATAATCGTTATTGGCGGCGGGCACGCCGGAATAGAGGCGGCCAATGCCGCATCGAAATTCGGCCTCCATGTCGCAATGATAACGTTCGACGCAGGCGCCATCGGGCGCTTAAGTTGCAACCCCGCGATTGGCGGCATAGCCAAAAGCCACGTCGTCCGAGAGGTTGACTGCCTCGGCGGTCTCATGGGGATAGTCGCCGACGAGACGGCACTGCAATATCGCACTTTGAATAGAAGCAAGGGGCGCGCCGTTAGAGCCACAAGAACCCAGAACGATAGGGCGGAATATGCGAGCGTGATTCAAACTAAACTTCGCCAGAACAACAGGATAGAGATAATTGAAGGCGAAGTCGCCAAGCTGATAATCAAAGGCGGGAAATTTCGAGGCGTTATTCTCGCAAACGCCGATATCATCGAATCTCAGGCCGGTATTATCGCCTCCGGAACTTTCCTCGGTGGAAAAATATTCATCGGAAAGGATGTGACAACTGCCGGAAGAGCGGGAGAGCCGCCATCAAATAAACTCGCGGACTGCATTAGCTCCGAAGGTATTGCTATAAAACGATTTAAGACCGGAACACCTCCGAGGATTATCTCGAGTTCTGTGGATTTTTCCAAAACTACGATTCAGCCGGGGGAAGACAACTATCGCCCACTGTCAATTCATACTAAATCAAGCGTGCCGGCTCCCGGACAATTTTGTTGCCACATAACCAGGACGAACGAGCGGACGCACGAAATAATACGCAATAATTTGAGCCTATCGCCAATGTTCGATGGCCGAATCGAGGGCACAGGGCCGAGATATTGCCCATCAATCGAGGTCAAAATCGTCCGCTTCCCGGACAATCCTTCGCACACGATATTCCTCGAGCCAGAGGGCAGAAAGTCCCATGAAATATACGTCAACGGCATTTCAATGAGCCTTCCACGCGATGTTCAAAAAGATGTTCTCCGCACTATTTCCGGCCTCGAAAATTGCGATGTGTCGCAATGGGCTTATGCAATCGAATATGATTGCATCGATTCAACGCAACTCAAAACAACGCTGGAACTTAGGGGCATTGCAGGCCTATATTTCGCCGGTCAAGTGAACGGCACGAGCGGATATGAGGAGGCCGCCGGGCAAGGTGTAGTCGCTGGAATAAATGCGGCGTTGGCCATAAAAGGCGAGCCGCCTTTCCTTCTAACTCGCGATGAGTCATACATTTCTGTAATGATAAGCGACATTATTTCGCGCGGCGCGGATGAGCCTTATCGCCTGTTCAGCTCGCGCGCGGAAAGCCGCCTTAAGTTGCGAGAGGACAACGCGATATGGCGAATGTTGCCGCATTCGGAGCGCCTCGGACTGATTCCCGACAAAATTATCGAGCACTGGCGAAAGCTTGAAGAGAAATGTGACGACGAAATTCAACGAATGCAGGCAGAGCGCGTCCCAGAGGCCCTTCGCGGAAGAATTTCATCGCCGAATAAGCCCACGGGGTTCAACTACCTCAAGCAAGCGGGGAATCAATTTTCCGACCTCGTAGCGGCGGGCTATTGCGAGCCGGACATACCTGATGAGGTAGTCGAGCGAATTGAAATCGAGGCGCAATACGGCGGATTTATTTCTCGCGAGGAGAAGCGTGCGCAAAATTACGAGCGCATCGCATCACGCAGAATACCCGACAACATAGACTTTTCGATAATCGACGGCCTCACGCGCGAGGCTGTTGAGAAGCTCGATGCCATGCGCCCCAAATCGCTCGGGGACGCAGGCCGGATTCCGGGGATTACCCCTGCGGCGGTGTTTGCAATTTACGTTTTTTTGAGCCGAAAGCAAAATGTTTCACGTGAAACAATCACGTAACCGAATGATATGGATAGAGATATATTTTTTGCCGCGCTAAAACGCTTCGATGTCAACATGCCGAAGGGGGCGATCGAGTGCCTCGATAAATTCGCCGAGGCCATTCTCCGGCAGAACCAGCGGTTGCACCTCGTCTCGTCCGGCGACACGAGGCTCCTCTGGTCTCGCCACTTCCTCGACTCGCTTGCGCCGCTTATCACAGGCGTCATCCGCCCCCCGGCGCATATTCTCGATATTGGGCCCGGCGCGGGGTTGCCGGCTATTCCGATAGCGATTTTCGAGCCTGATATCTCAATAACCATGGCCGAATCGAGCACAAAAAAGACGCGCTTCATCGAGCGGACAATCCGCGAACTTGCGCTCGATAACACGAGAATTTTTGGTTGCCAGTTCGAGCAAATCGAAGATAAGTTCGACTACTGCACAATCCGGGCAGTTTTCTCCGATGACTCAAAGCTCGCTGAAATTTCCAAAAAATTGCGCCCGAAAGGCTCGGCGGTCTTCTTTAAGAGTGTTAAATCACCGGAAGCCCTGCCATCACAAGAACTTATAAGAGAACATGGTTTTTCGGAAGTCGAAGTCTTTAAGCTCGACAAAGAGTTTTTCGCCGGAAGAACTCTCGTGGTTTTTCATAAGCCTTAAATGCCTGCTATATAAGGATATTCCGGTTTTTCCAGAAGTAATCGGCCAATGTAATCCAGGCCAACGCGAAGACGATCCAAATCGACACGCCGCCGAACCAGAAGCCCTCGGGTTCTCCGCCGAATGAAGCATAAAACATTATCACAAATAAAGTTAACAGCTCGATGCCGGTCTTGGCTTTCGCAAGGCGACTCGGCAGAATCTTCACGTCTTTGCTCATCCCCCAGAGGCGGAAAGTTGTGATGAGAACATCGCGAAGAATTATGCCAATTACCGGCAATATCGGCACGAAACCGGCCATCGATACGGCGGCTAATGCAAAGCCCGACAATAACTTATCGGCAACGGGGTCTGTAAATTGGCCGAATCCGGTTACCTGTTTGTTGCGCCTCGCGAGAAATCCGTCCATCCAGTCGGTTAGCGCGCCAATGGCGAAAATTGCTGTCCCCACCGCCGTCCAAATTCCGCCAAAATACAGTGCCACGAAGACCAGCGGCGCGAGAATTATGCGCAATATGGTGAGAAAATTCGGGAGGTTCACGCGCTACTCCTCGCCGAAGCCGCTCGCGAATAGCTCGACGACCTCCTTCATCGCGGCCTCCTCGTCGGGGCCATCGATTTCGATTGTTAAGCGGACGCCCTTCTGGGCGGCGAGAATCAACACCCCCATAATGCTCTTCGCATCGACGGAGAGGTCTTTTTTTCGGATAGTTATCTTCGATTTGTATTTGGATGCGGTTTTGACTAGCATCGTCGCCGGTCTCGCGTGCAGTCCTAAATTATTGACAACTTCGACAGTGTTGGTTAGCATTGACACCTCAAACATTCCTCGCGTATTTTGACCCCGGGAGTCTTTTGACTATATCTTTCATTTCAAGTTCTGTAAGTATTGCAAGAATTATTGGGACTTCTAATTCGGTATGATTGGAGATGGCGTCCACGCCGATTCCATCGAAATCGAGGGCATCGAAAATTGTTTTCGAGAGGCCTTCGAGCTGGACTGCGCTGTCCTGTATGCTTTTGCGCGAATCCTCCTCGAGCGGCTCGACCTTCAGGGATACCATGATGTCCGCCGGTTCCAATGCGGGCGTAGCGCCGTCGCGGATGAGGGAATTCGGCCCTGCAGAGTTCGGTCGATCGATGTGACCGGGTAGCGCATATACATCTCTGCCATTGTTTGCGGCATATCTTGCGGTGATAAGCGCGCCGCTTTTCGCGCTACCCTCGATAACGAGGACTGCGCGGGACAGCCCGCTGATGATGCGGTTTCGCGCAGGAAAGGTATGCGTATCGGCGCGCGTGCCCATTGGATATTCGCTGACAATTACTCCGTTTTCGATTAAAGTAGAATAAAGCTTTTTGTTAATTGGCGGATATACTATATCGACGCCGCAACCGAGGACGGCGATTGAACGTCCGCCGGCATCGAGCGCCGCATCCTGCGCGTTGCCGTCGATGCCCATAGCCATGCCGGAGACTATCGTAACCCCTTGCTTGACAAGATATTGTGAGAATCTTCGAGCTTGGGAGACGCCATATGTTGAGGGCCTTCGCGTGCCTACAATTCCAACGGCCAGTTCGTCGCGCTTGGATATTTCGCCAATAATGTAAAGGATTATCGGCGCGTCGGGGATTTCTGCGAGATTGCGCGGATAGTCGGGGTCGAGGATGGTCATCGCGCGGGCGTTTTTCGCGGCGATTCGCTCAAGCTCTTGGGGAATCCAAGCGTCGCTGTGCGGGTCATATTGACGTATTGCCCTGAGTGCGCTGGAGTTAAGAACCTCCGCAAGTTCATCGTCGCCTGCCTGGAAGACTGCTTTCGGCGAAGAAAACCTGTCGATGAGCCTGCGGGCAATCACAGAGCCTACGCCGGCAACACGCTGTAATGCCATAGACCAGAAGAGGTTATCGCTATTCATCGCCATCTCCGAGTGCTTCGACTTTCAGCTCGCAAATTATCTTGTGCGCCACTTCGAGAAGCTCGCGAAGTCCCTCGCCTGTGACAGAGCTAATGACTATCCCGCCTAAATCATTGATAGTCAGCTTCTTATCGTCTTCGGCGATGTCCGCCTTGGTGCCAACGAGAATGCGCGGTTTCGTTTTGAGAATGCCGTCTTCGTATGACTCTAACTCGTTGATTATCATAGTGTAATCGGCGACTGGATCGCCGGAGAGATCGACGAGAAGCAGGAGAACAAGATTGCGCTCGACATGGCGGAGAAACTCGTGGCCGAGGCCTTTGCCGAGATGCGCCTCCTCGATTAGCCCCGGAATGTCGCAGACGACCATGCGCCGGATATTGTCCAGCTCGACAATGCCGAGGTTCGGTTCGAGCGTGGTGAACGGGTAGTCGGCGATTTTCGGTTTCGCGGATGAGATGCGCGAGAGCAGTGTCGATTTGCCGGCATTGGGTGCGCCCACGAGGCCGACATCGGCTATGATCTTAAGCTCCAAAAGGAGGTTGCGAGTCTCGCCGGGCTTTCCCTCTGTGGCGAATCTTGGTGCGCGATTGGCCGAGGATTTAAACGTGGCGTTGCCGCGTCCGCCTCTGCCGCCTTGAGCCACGATAAATTCGCCATCGGTGAGGTCTGCTATAATCTCGCCGCTGTCAGCATCTTTGACTGTTGTTCCGGGCGGGACAGAGATGACGAGGTCATCACCATGCACGCCGGTTTTATCTGAGCCGCCGCCGGCTGTGCCTTTCTTCGCTTTGTATGTATTAATGTAATAAAAATCGAGCAATGTTGTCATCATATTATCGACGCGGAGGATGACATCGCCGCCCTTGCCGCCATTGCCGCCGGACGGCCCGCCGCGCGGGACATGCTTCTCCCGACGAAAAGCGACGCAACCATCGCCGCCATCTCCGGCAATCACTCGTATCTTGACTCTATCGACGAACATTACTTATCGTTGCCTTTAAGCGATATGTCAAGTAGTTTTCGCAGGTTGTCGAGCGTGAGATTTCGCCGGAGATTGCCGCGGATTGCGAGGGAAATCGCGCCGGTCTCTTCGGAAACGATGACTATGACGGCATCGGTTTCTTCGGATAGGCCAAGCCCCGCGCGATGGCGCATCCCGAGCGAGCGTTGGTATCGGGGATTCGTTGTGAGCGGCAGTTCGCATCCGGCCGCGGAGATGGTGTCGTCTTCGATAATCACCGCGCCGTCGTGGAGAGGCGTGTGCGGTGTGAAGATTGTGACGAGTAGCTCGGATGTAGCCTCTGCGGCGATTCGCTTGCCCGTCTCGATGTATCCTTTGAGGCCCACATCGCGTTTAATAGCGATGAGCGCGCCAACTTTCGCCGAGGAAAGAACGTCCACGGCGTTGACAACTGAGGCGGCGGCTTTCCTGCTACGCGAGCCTACGAGGCGACGGAAAAGCGGAGCGTTGCCGAGGCGCATTAGCGCGTTGCGAAGCTCCGGCTGAAAGACGATGATGAACGCGATAATCCACACCGTGCCGAGGTGCGCGCTGAGCCATTTCAGCGAATTCATGTCCATCCAAGTCGAAAGGAACATAAGAAAAAGTATCGTCCCAAGGCCGATGAGCATGGTGACCGCACGTGTGCCCTTCATCAGAAGCAGGAAGCTATAGACGATTAAGGCAACGACGAGGATATCGATTACATCCATCAGGCCGAACTCGAAGAATAGGAAGCGGAAGAAGGTCATGATCTGCCTCCGTGTTCGGCGATGGCCTCGACGACGGCGAGAGCCTCGTATGTCGGGCGGATGTCGTGGACGCGGAGGACATCTGCGCCCTCGAGCACGCACCAGATAAAGCTGGCGAGGCTTCCGACGAGGCGCTCTGCGGGCGGTCGCTTTCCGAGAATGCCCTCGATAAAGCTTTTGCGGGAAGTTCCTACAACGACGGGAAAGCCGAGGGCTTTTATCTTGCGGATGTTCGCGAGAAGCTGGAGGTTATGCTCGAGGGTTTTGCCGAAGCCGATTCCCGGGTCGATGTATATTTTGTCCTCGGGAATGCCCATCTTGACGGCCTCCTCGGCGCGCTTCGATAAAAAGTCGCATACTTCGCCGACAACATCGTCGTAATGCGGCTCTTTCTGCATTGTTTGCGGGGTGCCGAGCATGTGCATGAGGACGACTTCAGCGCCGGTATCGGCGACGACCTCTGGCATCTTTGGGTCGGCGGTCATCGCGGTGATGTCGTTGACCATGGTCGCGCCAGCGGATAGGGCCTCTCTGGCGACATCGCTTTTGTATGTGTCAATCGAGATTTTCGAGGCGACTTTATCGGCAAGCGATGCGATTACCGGAATGGCGCGCTCAAGCTCGACCTCGAGCGGCACGGGCTGTGCGCCCGGACGCGATGACTCTCCGCCGATGTCGATAATGTCCGCGCCCTCAATTGCGAGGCGAATCGCGCAGTCGATAGCGCGCTCCGGCCGGTGGAACCGCCCGCCATCGGAGAAGCTGTCCGGCGTGACATTGACCACGCCCATCAGTTTAATATGTAAATTTCTCTTTATCACCATAACGCACGACTTTAGTTCAAATCGGATGTAATATATAGCTCGCGCCTCGATAATGCAAGGCAATAATATCCGTTTGCGCTCGGGGCGTCGGCCCTTCCTGCGATTTCTCAATCGCAGGAAGGTGCGAAGTAGTCGGTGGGAAGTCTTACGCCATTATGCACCAATCCTGCCCCGACTACTTCGCTGGCCGTCAACGGCCACCGACGCCCCGAGCGAGAGCACGAGGGGAAACGACTAACAGAGCAAAATTTGTCTTCTGGCAGTAAATAAGCGTTGAATACCGACAATGGTGGCTAAAGGGGATTCTCGCGAGTTATGTCGATTGTCTCGAAAATTTTGAATAGGCGGGGAGCATCGTCGAAAACATCATCGGCGAGGTCGTCTCGCACGCCAATCATGACGCCGTTTATCTCGCCGAAACTGTAATTGGTGTATATATCCGCGATTTCGTTGAATGCCTGCCCTTCGAGCGGCCAGTAGATGATAGCCTCGGGCCTCTCCTCGGCAACGAGGTTCACGGGAGGGCGTTTGTCCGATAAGGGTCGCGTGAGGCCGACCCAGTCGAGAACATATGTGTCTTTGCGGGCATAGAACTTAATGGCGCCGATTTCTCCCGCGCAGATAGTAGATTTCGCCGGAAGATTTTCGCCAAGCCAAATCGAAGCAGACGCGTAAGTCCGCTCCCGGCGCGCGTGAGTTGTGTCGCGGAATTCGACCATCTTGGAGTGTGAGTAAAGGCTCGTGACCACGAACCACGCCAAAACGAGCACCAAAGCAGTCCACTTCTTGACATCGAGATTCTTGATGCTGTCGATTGCTACCACAACTCCATGTCCGCAAATGAGATAGACGCCAAGAAGCGGAGGAATAAAATACCATGTAAATAGCGTCGCATATTGTTTGCCGGTCAAAGTCCATGCGAATATATAGACCAGCAAAAAAAGCCCCACGGGTGTGAGTTTACGGCGAAAATCTCTTATCATATAATACATCCCAAAAGCCAACGGGACGAGAATAAGCCAATGCGGGGAATTCCCGTGAATCAGCGGTTCGGCGTTGCCCACGATTGCTTTCAAAAAATGCCGGAGAATTGCCAGCGCGCCTATGTGCCAAATTTGGCCGGGTATCGCCGCTTTCCGAAGGACGCTCACGGGCACCGGAGTCCCGAAATACAGTGTCGCACCAACCATATAAACTGATATTATTACCGCCGGGGCTATAAGATATTTCAGTTCGAGCTTGATTTTTTTGTCGAAAAGCACCCATGTAAAGACAAAACCCAGAAGAAGCAGGTTGTCGAAGCGAACCCAGACGGCGAACGCAGACAGAATAAGCGCTTGCGAGGGGTTTTCGTCGCCGAGGGCGAGAAATGCCCACGCGATGAAGGCCATCGACAGGGCGATTTCCATGCCGCCGAAGCTCGACACGATGAAGCCCAGCGATGTAGTCAGTAAAATCGCCGCGATTGCCCCCGACCAAATATCCCCGAGGGCCTTTCCCCCAAGTTTCGTGAGAATTATCGCCAGTGCAATTTCCGAGAGGATTGACAGAAGGCGCATTGCGAGAAGGCTGTCCATGCCGAGTGCGCGAAGTCCCGCATTGAGTAGTGTCCATGCGACTGTCGTCACGGCGAATACTCTCTCGCCGGAGTTATGCACCATGCCCTCGCCCTCGGCGAGATTCCTTGCGACATGTGCGGTGATGAAAGCGTCGTCGAGAATGGGTGCGGGAAGAATGGCATTGAACGCCAAAATGAAAACAATCGGCAGTATGAACGGCAGAACTCTATTCACCGCGCCCCCGCAGAACCGCTTCTACACGTGCGATGTCGTCCTGCGTATCCACGCCGATTAGCCGAGCCGCATCAGCAATTTCGATGCAAAAAATCTTCCAGCCGTGTTCCAGCGCGCGGAGCTGTTCGAGCTTCTCCGCCGACTCGAGCGGCATTCGCGGAAGCTCGGCGAATTCGAGAAGTGCGGAAGTCTCGAACGCGTAGATTCCTATGTGCTTGAGATATCCCTCCCAGCCCGCGCCGTCGCGGTCGAATGGGATTTTCGCCCGGCTGAAATAGAGTGCGTCGCCACTTCGGTCGATAACAACCTTCACCGCCGATGGGTCGTCGAGGTCTGTGGGGCTTGCGGGGGCGACAATCGTGCCCATCCGCCTGTCGCTGTTTGCGAACTCGCGGGCGAAACGCGCGAGAATCGCCGGAGTGATGAGCGGCTCGTCGCTCTGAATGTTGACCACGAAGTCCGGCCGATGTTCCTCCGTTGTCGATAAAACGACCTCCGCGATTCTGTCCGTGCCGCTGGCATGTTCGGGGGATGTCATCACGACTTCCGCGCCGAAACCGCTCGCAGTGCTGGCGATGCGCTCGTCGTCGGTAGCGATAATCGTTCGCGAGAAAACATCCGCGCCGCTCGCCGCCTCCCAAGCCCAGCGAATTAGCGGCTTCTCGGCGACATCGGCCAGCGGCTTCCCCGGAAGTCTTGTCGATGCGAACCTCGCGGGGATAATCGCCCAGATTTCCGCGTCTATTTGCGCCATCTACCGGCACCTCTTAATCAGTTTGAGGAACGCGTCGATGTCCGCGCTGAGGATTTCCGCCGAAAGGTCTTTCTTCATGTTGTAAATCTTCGATGCGACCGCGCCCGGTGCCTTGATTTCTACGGCATATCCGCGCTCGATAAGGCGCGTGGCCGGAAGTTTGAAATTAACGTCATATGACATGGGCGTTATCTTGGATTTCGGCTCGCCCTTGACGAGAACTTTCGCGTCGAACGCCGGATCGCCGGACTTGATGCGCTTGCCAAGACCGAGCATATTGAAGAACTTCGCGCCCGCGCCGAACTTCTTGAGCGATAACCTGAAATCCTCGGCCTCGAACGGCGACTTGAGGTCGAGGTATGTCACCTGCGTGTTGCCCGCCTGCACCACGCGGAAAGTAAGCTCATAGTCTCTGCCGTCGAGGCTTCCGGAGAGCACAGGCTTTGTTTTCCAGTCGCCGGGATCGAGCTGTGCGCCGAGCTTCTCGGCGACATCGGCGAGCGCCTCGGTGGTCTTCGCCCTCTGCTTTTTCGAAAGGACAACAATAAGATAGACGATGGCAGTTAAAAAAACGGCAATTCCTATGATAATATAAACTGTCATATTTCCCATGTCATCTCCTCATCGCGTCTTCATCGACGCCGTGTTCGACTGTCACCCTGCGGTTGACGGTTCTACCGGCGGGTTTTTCGTTATCGCCGAGCAAAGTGTCTATCCCGTCCGGGCGGAGGGAAAGAAGCGTGTATGGTTTGGTCTCGCCATATCCTCCGGCGTCGATAGTGGCGTTTCGCTCCGCGAGCCAAGCATCGACATCGGCTGTGGAAATGCCCAAATAGTGGGCGATAAACAGCCGGAAAATCCTCAACTCTCGATTTGCTCTGCGTGCGGAGAGTTGCATATTATGAGGCTCTGAGCCGATAGCATCGGTGTGTCCGGCGAAATGCATCGAGGGCGAAAGCCCGGCGCGCGCCTGCGTGATTAGGGTATGCGCAAGCGGGTCGAGACGGCTTTCGAGGTAATGGCTCGTAGGCTCTATCTCATCGAAAACGAACTGGACAACGAGCAGTTTTTCGATTCGCCGTTGAACATCCTGCACGCGAACCTGCATTCGACCTTCCTTGCCCTCAGAGTAAAACTCCGACGGGCGCCTGCCCGTGAAAGTCCTCACGCGGAGGCGGACGAAACTTTCTTGACTAACGAGGTGTCCGCCCTCGTCGCGCCAGTCCCACTCAACTTGCACCGGCGGCAGGCCTTTAGTCGTTGAAATACGGCGAATTAGCTCGTTTTCAAACGTGACGACGTCCACATGGGAGCTGTCAACATTTATTCTGTCGAAATCGACGGGGGTAATCGTAATTTTTGCCCTCTCCGGCTGAAGATTATCCCAGCCTACGACGCTCGCCGGCGAGAGCGTCGGCTTCCAGAGAAGGCGTTCGCCATTCAGCGTCGCGCGGACGGTTGGGCCTTTCCATCCGGGGAATATGCGAATCTCGCCGGGCAGAAGTCGCGGATTTTCCGCGTAAATTTTCTCGCGCAGTGCCTCCGCGCGGAGGAGTCCC
>Ga0129302_1000991_pt1 | contig 21288 bp, 16 predicted proteins | sample BlaSprsedimmetaG_FD_94476 | JGI IMG/M metagenome (GOLD analysis project Ga0129302, IMG submission 94476) | Hot spring sediment bacterial and archeal communities from California, USA to study Microbial Dark Matter (Phase II) - Blank Spring... | ecosystem: Environmental > Aquatic > Thermal springs...
GACGGCGGCCCGTCAGGCATTGAAGCTGTATCGTCCCCGCCCCGCAGTAACGGTAGACGGAATCATCGCCGTGGATCAACGCGCGGTGCAGCGTTTGGTGGATGTGCTTGGTCCACTCACCTTACCTGACTCAAACGACCCCGTGACCGGCGCGACATTGCTTGAGTATCTTTACAGCACGTGGGTGCAGGAGGAGGATGAGCGTTTCGGTGAGTGGTGGCAACAACGAAAGTCGTTTATGGAGCCGTTGGCCGAAGCGGTGATGGCGCGTGTCTCTAGTGGCGACGTGGATTGGTTGGCATTAGCGAAGACCGGACAACGGCTTGTGACCGAGAAGCACGTTCTGCTGTACTTTGTTGATGAGAACGTCCAGACTTTACTGGCGGCGTGGGGGTGGGATGGCGGATTGCATACACCTAAGGGCGATTACGCGATGGTCGTGGAGGCCAATCTGGGCTACAATAAGGCCAGCGGCAAACTGGACCGCGCCTTCACCTACGAGGTTGATCTCACGCAATCCCCGCCGCGCGCGACGATGACGCTTACCTACACCCACACGAGCGACGTGGACATCGCTTGTGTTCCGGAGGCACGTTATGATCCCGAATACACGCAGATGATGGACCGCTGCTACTGGGCGTATCTGCGCCTGTATGTGCCGGAAGGCGCTCGGTTGGTCGAAACCAACCGTCACTCGATCCCAGCAGACTCTGTTGCCAATGGGGAGCCATGGGATGGTTTGCCGCGCATTTCGGCGGCGCCGGAGGGGGCGTACACCGTTTTCGAGCAGGCGATACTCTTGCCGACCAAATCGCGAGATATGGTCTACTTCACGTACAAGCTGCCGGATAATGTCGTTCAACAAAACCCTGGCGGCACGCTGACCTATCAGTTATATTGGCAAAAGCAAGCCGGATTGCAGAGTGTGCCGGCGCGTGTTATCTTGCGCTTGCCCCAAAATGCTGTATTATGTCCTTCGCAAGCTAACCCCAGCGCGAATGACGCCGGGGTGCTATTGTATGATGTTGATCTGCGCATTGACAGCAATTTGCAGATTTGTTATCAGGTATCGCAGGGGGAAATGAGCGATGAATAAGCGATGTTGGATGTTTATAGGGTGGCTGCTGATTACGTTGGCGCTGTCCGGTTTGGCGGTGATGCCGGTGGCATGGGCTATGCCGTCTCAGCAGGATGATGGCTGGCCGACCGTACCACGCCCCACGCCATCATCGGGCCCACCGACTGCGTCACCACCCACGCAGGAACCTCCGACCACAGAACCGCCCGCAGACACGCCAACGGCTACGACATCCCCTGAGGAACCTACCGCGACACTTACCCCTGAGAGCGGCACACCAACTGTGACCCCGACCCAATCTGTCACGCTGACGGTGACCGGAACGCCGTCCACGGATGAGACAACGCCAACGGCGTCGCCAACAGCGTCATCGACTGCGACGACTTCGACGCCAGCCGCTGCGTTAATGGGTGAAGGGACAGCGACGCCGGACGCGTCTGCGACCGAAGCCTTAGACGAAGCGGCGTCTGGTGAAGCATCATCCTCTTCTGCGTTTCCTACTCCTAAGGCAACAGCGACCCCCGCGACGGCGGCGGAGGAACAACCAGCTAAGGAGACATCTCCGTTAGCTCAGAGTGCGTCAGGCAATGGCTCATGGTTGTTTTTCGGGGGTGTGGGACTGCTGCTGTTAGGTGTGATGCTATTGCTGGTGTGGCGGCGGCAGGGGTGAGTGCATAACCTGTGACAGAACCCATCGTCGTTTTTGATCACGTTTCCAAAACTTTCGACCTGCACCGGGGACGCTCGCGTTCGTTCCAGGAGTTGCTCGTCAACTTCGGGCGCTGGCGGCAATCCCGCGTCCATGATGACTTGCGCGCACTGCAAGACGTCAGTTTTGCCATCGAGCGTGGAGCAACGGTGGGCTTCATCGGCTCAAACGGCGCCGGGAAGAGCACACTGCTCAAACTCATCGCCCGTATCCTCGAGCCTGATGCCGGCACGGTTACAGTGAACGGCCGCGTGGGGGCGCTGCTTGAACTGGGCGCTGGCTTTCATCCCGATTTGAGCGGGCGGGAGAACGTTTACCTGAATGCCTCGATCATGGGTTTGAAGCGACGGGATGTGGACCGTCGCTTTGATGAGATCGTGGCGTTCTCTGAGCTGGAGCGCTTTATCGATGTGCCGGTGAAGCATTATTCTTCGGGAATGTACGTGCGCTTGGGGTTTGCCGTAGCCATCAATATGGAGCCGGAGCTTTTGCTGGTGGATGAGGTGCTGGCGGTAGGCGATGCGGCATTCCAGCGAAAGTGCTTCGAACGTATCGACCGCATGCGCACCGGTGGAATCACGTTGCTGTTTGTCTCTCACAACGCTGACGCTGTGCGTATGCATTGTTCGCGGGCGATCTGGCTGGAATCTGGCGAAATGATGGCGGACGGTGACGCTGAAGCGGTTGTGCAACGGTATACGACGTATGCCTGGGAGAAGGATGAGGGCCGGTTGCACGTGGCAGGCGCCGCACACTGGGGTTCGGGGCGCGTACAAATCACCCGCGTGCAGTTATTGGACAGATATGGCAAGGAAACGCAGCTCTTCAAGACGGGTGAACCTTTGACGGTAGTGGTACATTATCAGGCAGCAGAGCGTGTGGAGCGCCCGGTGTTTGGTTTGGCGATTCATCGCAGTGATGGAACGCACATCACAGGGCCGAATACGAAATTCGCCGGGCTAAGTATTGAAGGACTAGAGGGTGAGGGAACCATTGTTTATACAGTGGCAAGTCTTCCCTTATTGAGCGGGCTTTACTCTGTCTCTGTTGCGGTGCACGATGCGGAAGATACAGAGATGTATGACTATCATGATCGTTTATACCCGTTTCGTGTACGTGCTGTGGAAGACGCAGAACAGTATGGGTTATTGACTCTGGACGGTCAATGGATGTGGGATGATAATTGATCTGGAGAATTCATCGCCGCCTTGTGTTCCGTGTATCGACAGTGTGGCTTGGGCCAAACAGACCGGACACTGGATTGTTGAGATGATAGCCCCCGGAACGGTGTTGGTGGTTGGTGGAAACTATTCAATTTTGGCCGAATCTCTTTGTGATTTAGGTGTCCAGGCGCACCACATAGCTGCCCCCGAAATAGAACCCACGCTACAACAGTATGACTTCGTTGTGGCGATCGATGTCCCAATGCCAGATGCGTGTGTCGATATCGGGCAGGCTATTGCGAACATCAGCGCCTATAGTGATGATGTGCTTTTTGCGATCTGTGCTTTAGCAGAAGGGGCGGTGAATGCCCTTTCGCCCGCAGCGTGGACAGTTTCGTTCCAAAAAGAGGGGTTTATACGTGATTTGACCTTTGCTGCGCCTTCTTTGTTCCCCTGGGCTGCTCGATTTCGTCGAACGGCATTGTCTACAGATGCCTTGTTAGCTTACTATGAGCGTCATCTGTATCGTCTGGAACGTGAAAGCCGCATACGGCGCAGCATCAATCTGGAGGAACACCGCGCGCTGGTGCGCACGGAAGGTGAATTGCGCGCAACGCAAGCGCTGGTAGAGGCCTTGCGGGACAACATAAAAGCATGGGAAATGCGCTGGGCCGACCTCGAACGTGGAATCCTTTGGCCGTGGGTGCAGCGTCTGCAAAATTTGCGTGCGCAGCTTATGCCCCCTGGGAGCCGTCGCGAACGATGGCTGGAACGCTTGTTTGCCAAAGCTGCAAAATAGGCGCTTGTGAGATTCTGGAGAGGCTGTTTTAACGGGCAGGTAGAATACTAGGATGCACAACCCCTACACCATTCACGTCATATACGATTACGGGGCCGATTTTCGTCCTCACGCCAGCGCCTATCTGCGGCTGATACAGCCGTTGAGCCATCCGTTTTTGCGAGATTGTCTGAAAGTTACGTTTGCCCGGGATTACACCGGTACGCTTGTGGATATGGTGCTGGTAGATCGGTTGTGGTGTCCTGATGTAAATCCGGCAATGATAGAGAAGTTGGTGAAGCAAGTCCAGCAGGCTGGGGCGCGATTGGTTTATGCGCTCGATGATGATTTTTTAGCATTGGACTCTTGTGGTGCACCGAGGTTTACTGTAGAGCGGCGTGAATCAGTACGTTTGTTGTTACAGGAAGCGCATCAGGTTTTAGTGACTACGGTGGAACTTGGACGGAGTTTAGAGACCTACAATCCACACGTCGTCGTCTTGCCAAATATGCTGGATGAGCGTCTGTTGCTCGGAGGGCGCTTGCCAACGCCGTTTGCGGAGCGTCGTCTGGTAATCGGCTATATGGGGACAACGACGCACGATGATGATTTGTTATTGATACTTCCCGCGTTGAAGCATTTGGCGCGAACCTACCCGGGAAAGCTGGAATTTCAACTTATCGGTGGCGTTGCGCATAGCGAAACCTGGGAATTGTTGACAGATTTGCCTTTGCGCGTCTTGCATCTTGATCCGGCTGAGGGTGAATATCCTCTTTTTATGTTATGGCTTACGGGGCAGATACGGTGGGATATCGCGCTTGCGCCATTGGTTGACAATACTTTTAATCGCTGCAAATCTGACGTGAAATTTCTGGATTATGGCGCTATCGGCGCTGCGGGAATTTACAGTCGTATGCCGGCTTATACCGGCTCGGTATTGCATCGTGAGACGGGCTGGTTGGCAGAAAACACCGCTGAGGCCTGGATAGAAGCGTTGGAAACACTCATTGCGGCTGCGCCCTTGCGTGAGCGCCTTGCGCAAAATGCCAAAGCCTATCTCTATGCTCAACGTATTGTAGCCCGTGCAGCGGGGCACTGGCTCAACGCTATTGAAATTCTGTCAACGGATTAGGAACAGGGTTGTCGAAGACGATAAACATGGTCGATACCTACGATAACATCTATGCTGGCAAGCAGGCGTATAGGCGAACGGACGCCTGGTTACGATTTTTCGGTAAGATTGCGGATAGGATTGTAGGAGATATTGCTCCGGGGACGGTGTTGGATGCCGGCTGCATGGCGGGGCTGTTGGTCGAATCCTTGCGTCGTCGCGGGGTGGAAGCCTACGGCATCGACGATTCTGAGCAGACTATTCTGAACATCCATCCTGAGATTCGCCCTTATTGTCACGTGGGATCGATTGCCGCGCCTTTCCCACAGAAGTACGATCTGATTGTCACGCTAGAAGCCGTCGGGCGTATAGCACCGGAACAGTCGGAGTTGGTCATTGCGAATTTGTGCCAGCATAGCGATGACATTCTCTTTTCTTCCTCGCCGCTTAACTATGAGGAAATCTTGCATTTCAACGTGCAACCCGTAGAGCATTGGGCGGCGCTGTTTGCCAAACAAGGTTTTTTCCGTGACGTTGATTTTGATGCTTCGTTTATCGCCCCCTGGGCAAGCCGCTTCCGCAAAACGTCCGAGCCGGTTCACCGCATTGTCGGCGGCTACGAGCGCCGGATGTGGTACATGCAACAGGAAAACATTGCCAATCGTGCGTTAAACCTGGAACAGCATCAGGAACTTGCCGCGCGAGATCAAACGATCCGCGAGTTGCAGGCACGTGTCACACACCTTGAGAAACGCTGGGCGCGCCTTGAGGGGAGCTTTGGATGGGCGGTTATGCTCAAGTTACAGGGGCTGAGAGCTGCTATTGCGCCGCCCTATAGCGTGCGCGATCAAGCTATCGAAGGTATACTGCGTGGTTTGCGTAGAGGCGACGCACAAGCGATTCGCCAGGCCTGGCGGCTGGTGATCGACGATTTCTCGCGTCGATCACGACAGATGCGTTGGAATTTGCGCCGGCGTTTGGCTCCGCTGCCCGGCGAGAAAATGCTTGTGCCTGAATTGCAGATACGCCCTCCGGCGCGCCCGCATCCTGTGTTCGTGGATATTGTCGTCTGTGTGCATAACGCCCTGAACGATGTGCAGAGTTGCTTGCAGTCGGTGTTCGCGCATACCAATCAGCCCTATTCGCTCATCCTGGTCGATGACGGCAGTGCTGAAGAGACGCAGAATTACTTGTTCGATTTTGCGAAACGCTACGGCGCGGTGTTGATTCGCAACGAGGAAGCGCGTGGTTATACATTGGCTGCCAATCAAGGGCTACGACAGTCGACGGCGGCGTATGTCGTGCTGCTCAACAGTGATACGATTGTCACAGAGGGATGGCTGGATCGTATGGTGGCTTGCGCTGAATCGGATCCCCGGATTGGCGTGGTTGGGCCGCTTTCCAATACGGCTTCCTGGCAGTCGATCCCGGAAGTGGAAAGCGATGGGGATTGGGCGCTTAACACCTTGCCTGCGGGTGTGACCGTTGATCAGATGGGGAAACTTGTGGCGCGTTATTCGGCACGTCTGTATCCCAAAATGCCCCTGCTCAACGGCTTTTGTCTGTTGATCAAGCGTGGCCTCATTGACGAAGTCGGCTATTTTGATGAAAAGAACTTTGGTGCGGGATATGGCGAAGAGGACGATTATGTCCTGCGCGCCCGGCAGGCCGGCTGGGAGGCCGCGCTCGCGGATGACACGTACATCTATCATGCACAATCTCGGAGCTATTCCAACGAACGGCGGCAGCAACTCACCCAGCGCGCGAGCGCGATGTTGCGCGAAAAGCATGGTCCTTACAAGGTTGTGGAGGGTGTCGTTTTTTGTCGCTACGACCGGGTGTTGGAAGGTATCCGTGCTCGCAGTAGGGCTTTTCTTGCGCGGCAAACATTATTACAGCGGGGCCGCGAGCGCTTTCAAGGGCGCAAGCTGTTGTTCATTCTGCCCATCACCGAGCCTGGCGGTGGGGCTAACGTGATTATCGACGAAGCTTTGGCGATGCGCGAGATGGGCGTGGATGCGCAGATCTTCAATATGGCGGGATTTCGGGAGAGCTTCGAGCGGGCTTATCCCGGGCTGCAAATCCCTGTAGTTTATGGCGCTTGGGAGGATTTGGAAACAGTCGCAGCAGGATATGATGCGGTCGTCGCCAGCGTCTATTTCACTGTCGAACGGCTTCAGCCGTTGACCAATCTGAGCACGCGGCCTGTTCTTGGATATTATATTCAGGGGTTCGAGCCATATATCTATGAGCCTGGAACTCCCAAGTACCAATTGGCACTCGATTCCTATACATTGATTCCCGGCCTCAGACTTTTCGCCAAGACAGCCTGGACACGCGACGAAGTGAAAAGTCATACGGGCGTGGAAGTTTCTTTAGTAGGCGCCAGCGTCAACATTGATCTCTTTCGTCCGCGTCCTTCGCGGAAGCGGACGGGGTCTGAGCGTCCCCTGCGTATTGCGGCTATGATCCGTCCAAGCACACCTTACCGTGAACCCAAGCTTACGATGGAGGCCCTCCGGCGGGCTTCGCGCAAGTATAAACAAAGGGTGGAACCCGTACTCTTTGGGGCAGAGCTTGAAGATTCGGCTTTTGGCGATTTGCCGCACGATTTCTCCTGGCGGTTGGCCGGCGTGCTGACCCAAAAGCAAGTCGCACAGTTTTTCACCGAGGTGGACATCTTCGTCGATTTTTCTTCGCATCAAGCGATGGGATTAACCGCGCTGGAGGCGATGGCGTGTGGCGCGGCTGTCATCGTGCCTGAGTATGGTGGCGCGACGACGTTTGCCCGACATGAGCAAAACAGTCTGGTCGTCGATACCACTTCTCCCGAAGCTTGTTGGCAGGCGTTACAGCGCCTTATCGAGGAGCATGAGCTGCGCGGCAGGTTACAACGCGCCGCTATATCTGACGCGGCGATGCTGTTCCCTGAACGTTCCGCGTTCGATATCCTGAAAACGCTCTTTGACGAATCTACGGCTGGAGCATCTGTACCGTGAATCCGTTGCGCCTACACGTGCTCTACGAGTATGGGCAAGACCGGCGTCCTTATGGCAGCGCCTTTATCCGGCTTTTACGTCCACTGACACATCCGGTGTTTCGAGACAAGCTCGCGGTTACGAGCGGGCCGATCTATCACGACACCCCGGTAGATGCTGTCATTGTCGACCGTCTGTGGCGTCCCGACATCTCTCTGGCTGTGGCTCAACAACTCCGCACGCAAGTATCTCGTGTGGGCGCACGTTTATTCTATGCTCTGGATGATAATTTCCTCATGCTGGCGCAAGAACACAAAGATTGGCGACCAACTGCCGATCAACTTCAGGCGTTGGAGTTCTTTCTGGCCGAATCCGACGGGATCCTGGTGACTACCCGACCTCTTCAAGCCGCGTTGCGCGCGTATAACTCCCGCATTGCAGTGGTTCCCAATATGTTGGATGATCGTCTGTTGGCTGGACGCGGGGTAAACAGCGCTGTTTATTCGCTTTCTTGGAAGCAGTGGGTTTCAAAGTTGGGGTCAACTCTGCTACGCGCCAGACGTGATTGGCGACGTTCCCGCACGACAATTGGCTACATGGGAACTTTCACCCACGATGATGATTTGCTTATGATTTTACCGGCGTTATGGGAAATATGGAAACGCCATGGCGATACGGTTGCGTTCGAGTTGTTAGGTGTAGCGGCTCATACGGAGACGCGCCGGCTTTTGCAGGGTTTACCGGTGAGGATGCTGCAAATCAAGCCTCGGCAGGTGGAGTATGCGCGCTTTATGCGTTGGTTTTCTCGGGTCGTGAATTGGGATATTGCAATTTCGCCTTTGTGTGATACCGCTTTCAATCAGTGTAAGTCTGATATCAAGTTCCTGGATTATGCGGTGATAGGGGCCGCCGGAGTTTTTAGCCGCGTTCCGGCTTATGCGGAGACGGTTCGTCACGGCGAAACCGGTTGGCTGGCAGAGAACACCTCGCCGGCATGGGTAGAGGCCCTGGACACACTTATCCGTGACAACACGTTGCGCAAGCGTATGGCGACCGCGGCTACGTGCTACTTGTATACTGAGCGCATTGTTCGACATGCTGCGGGATATTGGTTGGCCGCTCTCGAGGAACTGATAGGCCGGTGAGATGCACACACCTCCGACGATTGCGTTAATTACCAACGATGCCATTGGTGAAAAGATGGCCGGGCCGGGGATTCGATATTGGGAGTTCGCCCGGGTACTGAGCGAAACTTTCCCGGTGAAATTGATCGTTCCTCCTTACGTGCGTATGGATGCACCCCCGACCGCTAGACCCGGAAAGGCAGAGGTACACATCTGTAAAGACGCCGCTGCTTTGGCTGCCCTGGTAGCCGATTGCGATGTGTTGGTCACGCTGGGAATCGTGCTGGCTTTCTATCCGTTTCTAACCCGGCTTAAGAAAATGTTGGTTGTCGATATTTACGATCCCTTCCTGCTCGCCGGACTACAACGCGAAGCCCGTGCTGACTTTCCACGCCAGATTGACGCTTACGAGAAGTACCGGGAGGCCCTTGACGTTCAACTGCGCGCCGGCGACTTTTTCCTGTGCGCCAGCGAGCGGCAGCGGGATTACTGGCTAGGGATGCTTTCGGCGGTTGGGCGCATCAACCCTTATACCTATGCGCAAGACCCCACGTTCGAGAAGCTGATAACTGTGGTTCCTTTTGGTCTGCCGCAGGCGCAGCCACAACATCTCCAGCCTGTGTTGAAGGGCGTGCATAGCGCCATCGCTCCCACTGATAAGGTTTTGTTGTGGGGCGGTGGGGTGTGGGACTGGCTGGATGCACCGGCGTTGGTGCGGGCTATGCCACTGATCCTGGCGCAGCGCGATGATGTCAAGGTGTTCTTTATGGGAACCCGCCGGCCCAATGCCAGCGCGGCCCAAACCTCTGCTGTCGATGATTTGATGGCATTGAGTCGAGACTTGGGGCTTTACGAGCGCTTCGTTTTTTTCAACGACTGGGTGGATTATGAAGCGCGACAGAATTATTTACTGGAAGCAGATTTGGGTATTAGTTTGCACTTGAATCACGCTGAAACTCGCTTTGCTTTCCGCACCCGTCTGTTGGATTACCTGTGGGCCGGTTTGCCGACGGTCTGCACTGCCGGTGATGTTCTTGGGGAGTCTTTAGCTGCGCACGGCGTTGCCGTCTTGGTCGCGCCGGGTGACGTGGAAGGACTTGCCCAGACGACCCTGTCCTTGTTAGCGATTTCCGATCTGCGCGCGCAAAATCAGGTTCGTTTCGAGGCGTTGATCGAGCGCTATCGTTGGGATGTGGTTGCCCGGCCATTGGTCGATTTTTGTGCTGCGCCATACTTCGCCGCTGACAGGGTGAATGGAGACCCGCGTTGGCAGGCAGGGGCACGGCAGGCCAAGCCGTGGTGGAGTAAGGCGCAGCAAGCTGTAAAGTCTGGCGGCCTGCGCGAGCTATGGCGACAGGTGCGCGCTTATCTGCTCTGGAAGCGCCAGCAATGAAGTGACACAGTTTAGCCTTTTCCTAGTAGTTGTCGTGTTTTGTTGCGCAGCAACACCCGCAGCGGAATTTCCCCTAATTCAGTGCTCAACATAGCTTCCAACTCGGCGTCGGAAATCTGCTTGCGCTTCAGGATTTCGCGGCGTCGGCGCAGCAGATAGGGCAACATCAATACAAAGCTTCCCCATCCTTGCACTGCATGCCACGGCCGTTTATAGGCCAGGAAATAGTAGAACTGGCCGTAGAGCAACGTGCCGAGATGCTTGAATAGCAGTCCCAGGGGAAAGTTCTTGGTCAAAACGGCTAGCCGGTTACGCATCATCAATGTGACGTAGCGGGCGTGCGGGATACCGGCGCCGTGGCTCTGGTGTAAAATCTCTGCGCTCGGCTCATAGGAATAGCGATAGCCGAGCAACCGTCCTCGCACGCCCAGGTCGATATCCTCCAGATAGCTCTCGAAACGTTCGTCGAAGCCGCCGACTGCTTGCAGAAAGTCCCGGCGATAAAGGGCTGCACCTGCGCAGATGGAAAAGACTTCGCGTGGTATGTTGTAGATGTGCGCGGGTTCGCCCATCCCTTGTTTGCACGCCGATCCATACCAACTGAAGGTGTCGCCCGCGTTGTCGAGGCGCATGGGATCGGTAAGCTGGAGCATTTTCGAGGCGATGCCGCCCACGTCGGCTGGGGCGGCATCCAGCGCCGCGACCAGTGCGTCAAGCCATGCCTGGGTGGGTTCCGTATCGACGTTGAGCAGTGCCACATATTGGCTTTGTGTGGCTGCAATCCCCACGTTGACGGCCGCCGCGAAACCTCGGTTCTCCAGCAAGGTGACGATTTGTACTTCTGGGTATTGGGCCTGTACAAATTCCACCGAGTCATCATTGGATCCGTTGTCGACCAACAACACAACAAAATCCTGGAAGGTCTGCGCCCGCAGCCCATCCAGGCAACCCGGCAACCATCTGCGGGTATTCCAGTTGGGGATGATGACGGCGACTCGCGGTGTGGATGGCTTCTCGGTCATACGTGTTGTACGATCAGGATGTCCTGATACGAAAGGCCGTCGGGCCGGCCACTCCAGGTCCCATAGTAAATGGGGCTTTGTAACGTGAGTCCCCAGGTTGCCAGTTGCTCCACTATGTAACTTTCTTGATAAGCTACGGCGCTTTCCGGGACGTCTGCATCTCGCACGCGATAGATGCCTTCCCCGTAGTCGAAGCGGATGTCGTTCTTGCCGGCGGCGGCGAGTTCCGCTTGCCGGTTGTCGAGCAGGAAGAACGTGAGCAAGGCATTCCCTTGTGGTGCAAGTAACCGGGCGATTTCTTGCAAGTAGTGTGTTGTGTCGGCAGGGAGCAGGTGCGTGAAGACGGAGGTGAGGAAGATGAAATCGAAGCCCTGGTCGGCGAAGGGGAAGGGGTATGTGCTGGCCTGTAATGTCCCTTCGGGATTGTAGCGTTTGTTATAGAGATCGGCATGGACAAAGACAAAATGCGGATGGCGGCGGGTGATGTGCTGTTGGCACCAGGCGATGGATTTGGGCGTGATGTCGATGCCGGTGTAGGCGCCATCTTGCAGATGGCGGGTCAGCGGAAGTGCCATTCGCCCACTGCCGCAGCCAATTTCGAGCACGCGAGCTTGTGGGGCAAGATGCGCAAGTTCGATGAAATGGCGCAAGAATTCCTTGCCGGTGCATTTGAAGTCGCTTCCGCCGACATCTCGTAGCCACCATGGCGGAAACCGGAGTTCTCCACGCAAGGTGCGGGCGACGAAATCTTTGCATTGTTCCCAGATCGTAGGGGTAAAATTATATCCTGGCACAGTTAATCCTATTGTTTGCGCTAATACGTTATGTGTAGCCCGAATCTATTTACGGGCAATGAGCGGCAGATAGACACGCTCAACAGTGCCGATGAAAACGTAAATGTTGGCAGTTTGCGGGCTGCCTTGAATGGGTTCGCCGTTGAAGGTGGCGGATGCCGTGATTGTGCCGGCTTCATTCCAACCCAACGATAGGCCGGTGAGATCGACGCTGAAAGCGACGATACCTTCACCGCTGCCTGCGGATTGGCTCAAGGCGATGGTATCCGAGGCGGACAAGGTCCAATCGAAGGTTTCTCCGCCGGCGTTAGCGAGGTATACGTAACCTGTCTTGGTGGAAGCCGGGTCGTCCTGCTCATGGAACAGGCGCACTGCGTCGGTAAAATCAAGTCTGGGTGCAGGCGATATCAACCCTGTGCGCTGTACATCATGGTGGAACATCGGCCAGGGTTGAGCGGAGGTGGTTGTCCCATTTTCGTCCCAAATCCAGATTGCGCCCTTACTGTTGTTGAAGAAATCCTCACCGGCGACGACGATCTCCAGATGCCCGTCGTTATCGATGTCGTCGACCAGCGCCGCCGAGTAGAGCGCCCCTAGCGTGTTATGTCCGGTGGCGTCGCTTACGGTTCCGTCTGGTTCAACGACCACAAGGCCCCAGGCCGCAACGTGCGTTATAAGGATTTCGACGATTCCATCACCGTCGGAGTCGGCCAGGATAGGACTGTACATCATCGGAAATGAGTTGTTCCCGTAATTGGGGGTCGGGGGCATGACCGGAAATCCTGGGACCAGGCTTCCGTCTGCATTCCAGGCATAAAGTTTATTGTCGTTGGTGATAAAGATGTCACCTTCCCCAATCACGATTTCCAGTTGACCATCACCGTCAATGTCACCTAGCGCCGGCGGTGCCAGCATAGGATTTGTGGTTTCACGGGGCCAGTTGGGTAAGGGCGTTCCGTCGTGGTTCCAGGCATAGACGATATTCTGCCGCCCGGTGGTGATCCCGCGCCCGACTCCGCACACAATCTCGAGGTAACCATCACCATCGATATCTCCCAGCGCCGGAGAAGAATGGATGTGTTGTTCGGTCTGGATAGGGAAGCCCGGTACGAGACTGCTATCTCCCTTGATAGCCCAGAGCGTCGCGTTTTGGTCTTGTTGGCCGTTGACGTAGGGGCTCATTGTACCTACGACGACGTCGACGCGACCGTCATTGTCGAGGTCGCCTAGCGCGGGCGAAGAAATTCCGCCACGCCAGAGATTATCACCATCCCATTGGGAGATAGGCCAGCCGGCGACGACCTCGCCCGTGTGATGCCAGGCGTGAATACGACGGTCGAGGCTGTTGACCACAATTTCCAGATCTCCGTCGCCGTCCAAATCACCCAGGGCCGGGGTTGTCTCTATCCCTTCCCAGAGGCCATCTGGCAGACCTTCGCCAGGGCCGGCGCCGATCTGGTCGATGCAGGGTTGGGGCCAACCGCGCCACTGTCCGGCGCTGTTCTCGCACCTGCCGTTGCTCGAGTTGTAGGTTGCCTGTTCGATGAGGGAGAAATTCCATGCGGAATTGTACCGGTAGACGAGCACCCCGCCGTTACGGCGTGCGCTCAAGTCGGGGTTGTGGGTTGCACCGCCCGCTGTGATGACAATATCCAGATGCCCGTCGTTATCCAGGTCAGCAATCGCTGGTGAGGAAATGATGACATTATCGGCATGCGTGGTGGGAGGGTTTGCCGCATTGATATCAAGGGCTACCTGCCGTGACCAAACGACGGACCATGCATTCCCATCATACGCCGCGATATAAAGCATTCCGTCGGGGCCGCCTACGACGATTTCTTTATGCCCATTGCCGTTGAAATCCGCTACAGCGGGAGAAGACTCTCTGATTTGCTTGCCGTTCAGAGTAATTTTGGTGGCTGTAGGGTATGTCGGCGCTGAGGCGATAGGCTTGTTGGACAAGGATAGCCCTATCAACAGACTCACCAGCATAAGCGTTAGCCAATTCTTTTTCATAGGCGCACTCCTTGACGCGACACATTATATGTCACAAAGTCGTTGGTAGAGTTGCTCATAAGCCTGCACTAGTTTTGTTTGCGAGAAATCACGCTGTCCGGCGACAGCAGCTTTGGTCGCTAGTGTGGTGTAATCCTTCGCTAGGCTCTCAGCCGCCCCGAGTATACTCTCGACATCAACTTTGTCCAATACGACCCCGCAACCTGTGCGCTCGACGTAATCCGCCATCGGGATCGCCCGGTTCACCAATACCGGCTTCCCGGCAGCGAGTGAATCCAGCAGGGAGTGAGGATACGCTTTGATCAGCGCTGCATTCGTCGCCAGCGTGATGGTCGCGTGCACACCGGCGAGGATTTGGTTGACGTCCACAAGGGCGTTAATCAGCGTAATTTGTGATTCGAGACCGAAACTCCGGATGCGCTTTTCCATCTCTTCGACCAGGATGCCGCGCCAAAGGAATGTGAGATATAGGCGCGGGTCCTGTCGCGCCGCCTCGAGTAGCGCATCGATGCCCTTCGTGCGGAATTGGGCGCGGGTCCATGGGGCGGACGCCACCAGCAGACGCAGGTCGCGTTCCAGCGGTAGCGGCGTGCAGGTGAAGCGTGATGTGTCGATGCCGGGGGCGACGAGATGAACATTACGCACGCCTGCTTTTGCCAGGCGCTGCTGACTGCGTTCGTCGTATACGGTGACCGCCGCCAGGCGGTTGAAGTAGCGCGCGTTGATGCGCCTCGCGCTGATGCCGCTGCTGACCGTGTATATGACCGGGCGTCGCAATCGTAACAGGTAAGGGTAGGGGAAGGGGTCCGGGTTGTAGAAGTGGTGCATATCGACGTTTTTCTCCCGGTCACGCAGCGCTTTTAGCAGCGGTAAGCCGAATAATAAGCGTGGTATGTAGACGATGCTATTCTGATTGGGATTGACGTAGACGAGATCGCCGCCATTGTGATCTCGCAGCGCCTGAATCTCCTGTGAAAGTGCCTCACCGGCGGGCATTTTCGGGGGGAGGATGGGAAGATGGTAGAGGACGTTCATTGCGCTCCCTTTGCGCTGTTTTCCGGCAAACAGCGGGCGAGAACACATTCGTTCTGCCCCCCGAAGCGTCCTCGAAGGCCATCCCGCAAACCCAACCAGATGGCTTGCGCGCCCTGCTTTTCGCCTGTTAGGCACAACTTAAGCGTCAGCGCCGCACTGTACAGCGTCCAGGCGACATAAAAGCCGGGCAATGGCTGCGGTTTTACATCGCGTATCATAAGAAAGCGATTGCGGATGATGTAGTAGGCGTAGAGCGTTTTGCGCAGTTGCGAAGGGCGCGCTTCGATGGCGTGCGTCGCGTGGGCCAGTGGATTGATCACGCTGCGATAGCCATACCGTGCGGCCCGCATGCACAGTTCGGCAACTTCCATTGTGAAAAAATAACCTTCGTTCAGCAATCCCGCAACTTTGAGAGCTGCTGGGTTGACCAAAACTACAGTTCCCGGCACGTATTCAACGGTGAAGACGGCTTCGGATTGAGAGAGCGCGGTGATGTGTGAATGGTGGTGGTGAATGGGACTGCGTCCGCCGGCCGAGAGCAGTTGCGGCGGTGTACTTTCCGAGAAAAGCAGTGGCCCGACAAATCCGATGTTGGGATCGCTGTCTAAGGTTTCCAGCAGGGTTACGACGGCGGATTCTGCAATGTGCGCGTCATTGTTGAGGAGCAAGAGAGGTGTCTCGCTCTCTTGTAATGCTGCCTCAATGCCCCGGTTGTTGCCTCCGGCGAATCCCTGGTTGGTTGCATTGCGGATGAGGTGGACGTGCGGGGCCTCGCGTGCGATCAGGTCAGGACTACCATCAACGGATGCATTATCGACGATCCATAGGCTGGGGTGCAGCGTGCGCCAGGTATCGATGGCGCGGATACAGCAAAGAGTATCCTCGGCGGCGTTCCAATTCAGAATAATGACGGATACAGATATGGACATAGTGACTTCAGTTTCGACTCCCGTTTGACTCATGGGCATTTTAGCATACTATACCGCTGCGTAAAGACCTACTGATCCAGTCGTAATTTGCTAAACGCTTATACATCTGTTGGATATCGAAATAGCTTTAGTTTTTTTTGACCGGATCAGTCAAGATTGGGGTGTGATATGCGCATTCTTCACCTGGTGCACCAATACATGCCGGAATATGTGGGCGGAGTCGAACTCTATACCCGCTGGCTCGCCCACGCTCAAGCGCGGGCGGGACATCAAGTTTCGATCTTCTATCGCCGGAGTGGAGCGGGAATCGGGGTGGAGCACCGAAATGAAGAAGGCGTGCAGGTTTGGGCAGCCTGGGATGGTCCTGTGACGCCGACTCGTCGTTTCCGCGCTACATTTGCCGATCCGGCGCTAGCCCCTTTGTTTGAACAGGTGTTGGATGAGACACAGCCTGAGATCGTGCATGTAGAACATCTGATGGGACATCCAACCGCGCTAATTGACGTCTTGCGTCGTCGTCGTATTCCTTTCGTGGTGACCTTGTGGGATTTCTGGTGGCGTTGCGCCAATGCACAGTTGTTGACCAATTATGATCGAACTGTTTGTCCTGGTCCGCAGCCCCACTACCTTAATTGTGCGCGCTGCGCCCTGGCGCGAGCCGGAAAACCGGGATTGGGTGTAATGGCTTCGCTCTTTGCACCTCTGATGGCCTGGCGCAATCGGCGCCTGTTGCGGGTATTGCGCGAAGCCGCAGCGCTCATCGCACCAACCCCTTTTGTTGAACGCTGGTATGCGGAGCATTCGGCTCCGCGCAAAACACTGCGTGTTTTGCCGCCAGGATTGGAGCGTCCAGCCGCTCTGCCATCGCGCCAGCGCGAGCCGGATAGTAACGTGCGCTTCCTCTACGTGGGTGGTCTATCGTTCCAGAAAGGCATACACACGCTTGTTGAGGCCTTCGCCGGTGTGCACGGCGCTGCGGAACTATGCGTCGCCGGGGATGAAACGTTCGATTTGGCATATATGGCGCATCTCCGTGATTTGGCGACGCTGCAAGTGCAATTCATGGGGCGGCTAGCGCGCCCAGAGGTCTGGCAGGCCCTCGTGGATGCGGATGTTGTCGTTGTACCTTCGCTCTGGTATGAAACCTTCTCATTCCTGGTTTCCGAGGGTTTCATTGCCGGGAAGCCCGTCCTGGCCTCTCGCCTTGGTCCTTTGACGGATCGCGTTCGCGATGGGGTGGATGGCTTGCTGTTACCGCCGGGCGATGTCGCAGCGTGGCGTGAAGCAATGCAGCGCCTGGTGGATGCGCGTGATGATCTGACGCAGTTGCGTCACAATGTCCGCCCCCCGTTATCGCTGGAAGAACATGAGGTATTGTTGTCAGGTCTCTACACGCGGGTGATTGATGGATATAGGCCTGTGTGACAATTCCCTCTCTGTATTTTACTTGCCGATAACTTTGTCAGTGACATCCACAAAGCCGTAATTAGAGTTGGGTGGTAGATAATAACTAATGTCAGCTAAAAGCGCATAGTCTGCACCGAAGTAATTGTTGAGTACAACGCGGAATGTGTTCACTGGAGTAATCCCCGGATATAAGTCATCATAGCGCTGATCATAGAAGTAATACGCATTTAGATTGGACATGCGTTCGTTTATATGTTCAGCATAATCACCATAACATGCTCCATGATCGCTCTGGATGATGATAATGGCTGGTTTGACAGAATGTGACAAGATCTTATCGACGACTTCTTGAAGCCGGCGGTTGATATGGAGCACATTATTGCAATAGGCCTTTGCATGTTCTTCGTAGCTATAGCTATCCCGCGAGGGGATGGGCGCCCCATAGGCGTCGAAGACGAAGGGATCATGCGGGGAGAGGATGTGTGCGAAGGTAAACGTGGGGGCGTCGATCTTCGTGGCATCAGGGATATGTGCTAGTGTATAAAGTGTACGTTGCCGGTAGACTTCATCACGGCTTTGGTTGAAGATGGAAAAGGCTGACAGTGGGGTTAGTTTAATCGCACCAGCTTCAAACTCACCGGGCAGCCATTGTAATGTGGTGGGCGGCTCCATAAAAATGTTGGCATCCTCAAGTTCGGTAAACCAGAATCCTGTAGCAAATGCTATCGTTGTATACCCTTGTGATTTAAGGAACACAGCGATCCGGTTTTGCTGAATCATTTGCGCAGATAAGGTATGTCCGCTCATATCCCCAACCTGTTCCGCCGGATCGTTGAGATACATATAATTGAGCGACGAAGCAAGTGAGTAAGCAGTCAAATGGTAATTTGATCGGCTTTCGCTTGCTATGAAGAACCCGCGCTCCTCAAGAGCTGACAGGAAATCGGAGGTGTCACATTGATAAAGTTCTGTTAAGTAATCTGCCCGAATGTACATATCTGGTATGATGTAGTAGATATCAGGAAGTTGCTGTGGTAGGGTAGTTGTTGCAGGAAAATCACGCAACCAAATTTGCTCAAATTGCATGCTATTCTTGGGATCAGATGGTTCGGGCTTGGAGATGAAAGGTAAGAACGCGTGATACTTTATTTCGGGTTGATGATCAGTCCGGGACTCCGAAACCTTGCCGTGGATAGTAGCGGTGACAAGTCTAGTGGCGGACTGCAGGTAGAGCCGGAACCCATCTGCCAGGAGGAAATTGCCTGCCGCAATCACAGCTAGCGTTACCGCCATCAAATTGAGAACATCAGTCAGTTTTTTTAAATCGCGCTTGCGTTTGACGATCAACACCGTGATCGCAATGAAGAAAATGACCCATATCACAGTCCAAAATGGCCGCGCGTGTTGTGCGTAAAGAATGAACCAGAGCTTATCCAGCAAATTTAGTTGCTCCAACACCACGCGTATGACAGTGAGGCCATGCCCAAAAGAGAAAAAGAGTACAAAGAAGGTGGAGACGATGAGGGCGGATTTATTCCGGTCCTTCATTAGTGCATAGATAAGCACCCAACTGGCGAGAGAAAGTGTGAAGACACCGACGAGAATTGGGGCAGCTTGAGAAAGAAATCCCTGCCCTAGATTGTTCAGATAAAGCGATAGCACCGGGAAGACCGGCAAAATCAACGGGTGGATGGCTCCACCCTTGATTTGCGTGCCCCATCTTTTCAAGGTTGCGCTAACCATCTTTGCGCACCATCCTGTAAAGTGTCCGCCCGGTATCTTGAATTGGCGCTTGTCGTTCGATGTCGAAGAAATTGCGGAATTCGCGTTCGAAAGTTATCTGATCGTAGTCCACGAAGATGTCCTCGCGGCTAGCGAGCAATTTCTGTACCTGTGCATCGTTCTTGGGGACGAACTCAATAATCAGAGTATGGCAAATCTGGCGAAAGAATCCGGCAATTTTTTCAAAGGGCAGGTTGTTGGAGATCGCCAGGTGATGAATCAGCGCCAATGCGAGCGCGACGTCTGCCGGCCCGCGCTCCATCAGGGATGCGCGCTCACAATGCTCCCACCCGATGCCCGGGCTGGGGTTCGTCAGGTCGAGTACCAGGGGCAGGATGCGCGCTTCCCCTTTTGCCTGAATCTCGCGATAGTTCTTCTCCACTGCGGCAGGATCGATGTCGAACGAAATTGTCATCGCGCCTTGACGGGCCGCAATCTGGCTGAACACGCCGGTGTTTGCTCCTAGATCCCACACGAGCGCCGGGGTGGGGTCAAGAGAGGCCATCATTTCCTCGACGAGTTGTGCCTTGTGCCGCAAAGCGCTTTCGCTGTAGTTGGTGATGCTGTAATAGTTGTGCCATTCGGTCCCTTTTGGCTCCCAAGATAATCTTTGCACCGTTTGTTTCAGACTGTCGAGCAGGCCGAGCAAGGACAGGCGACTCATCTTGCGCTGTTCTGTGGACACGCTCCGGTCAGCGTAGCGCGTTTGCGCTTTGGCGTGGAGGTGAATGTGTGAAAGCAATCCCAGTTTAAAGTGTGTGCGGCCTGGAAGCAGGTTACTTGCCAGATCGAGGGGAACGCCATCGATATAGATTCGCAAAAGCTGGTGCAGTCGAATATCACGATAACTCATCAGCGCCAATGGCGCCAGGAAGTGTTGGCAGAATTGGCGATAGGCCACCCAGGGATGGCCTTCTTCGTACATCTCAAATGAGAGGGTGTCGATTAAGAGGGGTTTTCCGGCAACGAATTGGATGTTGTAGGCGCTGGAATCTTTTAGCGACATGCCTGCATCAATCGCTCTTAGTTGAATCTCCAGTGTCAATAGCGCCGCATCCTTCAATTGGCTGAAGCACCATTCGTAAGGATAAGAGACAAAAGGCAGGGTCTCCGGTTGGATGACCGTATAGGCATTCTCGGTAAGCGTATACTCCCGCCCGACGTCTCTATGTGAGATTAACAGATTATCTCGAATAAGTCCATCGTACAGGCCTGATGTGATCAGATGATTGAGCGTTTCCTTATACTCTAGATTTACCTGTCGATAGATTTGACCATCGCGCCGAAAGACAAACCCGCTCGGATCTCGAAAGGAAGCCGGGATTCTTTCGGATTGATCAAGCATCAGTTTCTTCCTTACTTCTTTGGCTTTCTTTGGAAAATAGCCGTGCAAAAAGCCCTTTGATTTTGCCCCAGTACATCTTGATCACAAGGGCGGCCCCGGCCAATCCTGCAATCACCATTTGAAAGATGAAACTCCCAGTACCTGGGTCCAGGTAAGCGTATACAGGCGCAGGCAAGGCGAGATAAACTAGCGTGACAAGAGCCAGCACCGCTAGCAGTTTCTTAGAAAGCATTTCTTCTCCTTCTTGAATCGGGCGATTGATCATATTTGAGGTATTTTATCGTAGATTGCATTTTTGCCAAATAACGATCTGTGAGGAGACACAGAGGAGTTCCCATGAGCTGCGCACACCAACGATAACGAAAATGGGGACAAGCTGCGGAGATGTGGTAGACTGCAGGCGGCTGGTTCAAGGTCGGTTAGTCGTTGGTGCTGCGAGCCTGAAGCGGAGTTTGATCTGGATATCCTGAGGCACCGGTGAATGTTGCTACGAGCACGCTAAGCCTGTTTTCGACATAGAACAAACGATCGAGCGGGAAACTTGTCAAATTGATGAAAAGGGATTATAAATGTTGCATAATCCAGTGCCAGGACAAGCAAACTATAGGCGACAAAGCCAACCAA